>Ga0154924_144_pt4 | contig 24273 bp, 23 predicted proteins | sample RifCSPhighO2_01_FD_105893 | JGI IMG/M metagenome (GOLD analysis project Ga0154924, IMG submission 105893) | Candidatus Peribacteria bacterium RIFCSPHIGHO2_01_FULL_51_9
CCCGCAAGACCCACGGATGACGACAGTTTTTTCATAACAAAAAATGGGCGAGATTGCTCTCGCCCGATCTGATTCCTCAGTGTGGTATTACGGGGTTGCGGGGAGAAGATGGTACATGGTGTACCACACAGTCACCGTTCCCAGTAATCCCAATCCCATGGTAATGGCGACGAGCAATCGTGGCATGGGACCGAATTCTAACCGATGTCTTTCTTGGGCTGTTCGGATCCCCAAGCACAGGCAGCCAAGTGGAAGGAAGAGAGACATTGCCACTAAGGCCACAACATGGAGGTGGAGCATGAGATTCTCCTTATAGTGGAGGTCACGAATGTGAAAAATCAGTACGTTTATTATGTGCTTATTTTTCTTTTTTGCAACATTAAAATGGGCGAGTTTCCTCGCCCCAGACCGACTTTGGGACAATGGACTACTGGAGGGGGCAGTAGAACGCAAGCGCGGAGCCGATGAATGCGAATGACCCACCGGCAAACAGAACTATTCCTAGGAATAGTACCAAGCCGACTCCATTCGCGTACTCGCCGAGGTCGAAGTTCCACCAGTTGTAGTAGACGCTTGCCAGGAGCAAGAATCCACAGACTGCGGCGATTGCTGCTCCGACGCAGAGCATAGGAATGTTTTCCATACCTTCTTCCTTTCGGGTTAGACCATTGTTGTGAAAAATCGGTAACTTTCATTTTAATATTTTTTAATATTAAGTCAATATCAAACTTCCATTCGCAGGCTGCCCATTACCCACTGATTACTATCTACTGACTATAATCTTCCCATGCTCCCCAAGGCGTACGATCCAAAGTCGACCGAAGATCGCATTTACAAAATGTGGGAGGAGAGTGGGGCTTTTAGGGCTGAAAATACCTCAAAAAAAGAACCGTTTACGATCAGCATGCCGCCACCAAATGCTACAGGGCAACTGCATATCGGCAATTCAATGATGCTCGCGATCGAAGACATTTTGATCCGTTTTCATCGTATGAATGGCAAGGAAGCACTCTGGATCCCGGGGACGGATCATGCCGCAATTGCTACAGAGAGTGTTGTGATTCGTAAAATTCAGAAGGAGGAGAAGATTCCCGATCCCCGAGCCAAACTTGGACGCGAAGAACTCCTCCGACGTATTGCGGAATATGTCGCAAAGAGCCAGGGCAGCATTCGTTCCCAAATGCGCAAAATGGGAGCATCGTGCGATTGGTCCCGTGAACGTTACACATTCGAACCGGCACTCAATCGGTGTGTGAACGAAGTTTTCAAGAAGATGTACGACGACGGACTCATTTACCGTGGCGAGAGGGTGGTCAATTGGGATACTGCTCTTCAGACCACGATCTCGGATGATGAGATCGAGTATGAGGATACGGAGGCCATCCTCTACACGATTGAATATGTCTCCGCATCGGAAACAGGAGGCGATCCCATCTTCGTCGCGACCAGCCGTCCCGAGACAAAGCTTGGAGACAATGCACTCGCAGTGCATCCGGATGATGCGCGATACAAACACCTCATCGGTCGGCACTTCAAAGTCTGCTGGCCGCATGGACAGACAATTCATGTCACCGTGATTGCCGATCATACGATTGATCCTGCATTTGGGACTGGCGTGCTCGGCGTCACGCCGTTCCATAGCAAACTCGACTTTGAGATGTGGCAACGACATAAGGAAACAGTATTGAATCCTCCGATGCAGGTTATTGGGGAGGATGGTTGTATGACGGAGAATGCCGGGCCGTATGCGGCCTTAAGTGTTTTGAAGTGTCGTGAGCAATTTGTGACGGATCTTCGGGAAGAGGGGAGGATTCGATCGGAGGAGAAGTATATGCAGCCTCTTTCGATTTCGTACCGTAGTAAAAAACCTGTCGAACCGCTTCCCAAGCTCCAGTGGTTCATTGATGTGAATAAGAAGGTAGTGTCCTGGAAGAAGAAAAAAATGAGCCTCAAAGAAGTGATGCACAAAGTAGTGAAGAACGGTGATGTCCGCATCATTCCCGAGCGTTTTGAGAAGACGTACTTCCACTGGATCGATAATCTCCAGGACTGGTGTATCTCCCGGCAAATCTGGTGGGGCCATCGCGTGCCTGTCTGGTATTGCGTGGGCGACGAGCACTGCTTGCTCGCATGCAAAACGCCCATGGTTTCTGTTGTTCCACCAGAGAAGTGTCCTGCATGTGGCTCCAAAAATATCGCACAAGATCCGGATACCCTGGATACGTGGTTTTCCTCTGCGCTTTGGACATGGAGCACGCTCATTGACAAGAGGCTCACGGAAGATTTTTCCCTGAGTCTCACGGATCTCCTCAAAAAGAGCCCTGACTTCCAAAAATTCCATCCGACACAGGTCATGGAGACGGGATATGACATCCTTTTCTTCTGGGTTGCGCGCATGATCCTCATGACGACGTACGCGACGGGGCAGATCCCGTTTGAGACCGTATACCTCCACGGACTTGTGCGGACGCGCGATGGGAAGAAGATGAGCAAATCCGATCCATCTACCTGCATTGATCCGCTCGATATGAGTGCGCAATACGGAACAGATGCCTTACGTATGTCCATGATTGTGGGACAGAGCGCGGGGAATGATTTTCGTCTCTACGAAGAGAAAATCGCCGGGTACAGGAATTTTGTGAACAAACTCTGGAATGCGAGTCGATTTGCTTTGATGCAATGTGAGAATAGTCAACATGCATCTCAAATAGATCCCAAAGCAATGAATTTTGATGATATTGACGATCCATCCATTTTTGAAAGCTCTGATGCCGATGTTATCCAAGTACTGAAGCTTTCTCCGGCTGATGAATTCATATTAGAAAAATTACAAGATCTTATAGTTGATGCGACCGAAGGTTTGAAAAATTATAGATTAAGTGAGGTGGGAGAAAAAATTTATGCATTTATTTGGAATGATTATTGTGATTGGTATTTAGAGTCTCGCAAGATTTATGGAAATGACACATTAGTAATGATTTATGTATTAAAAACTGTTTTGAAATTACTCCATCCTTACTGTCCATTTGTTACTGAGGAACTATGGAGTAATTTTGCTCATGCAGATGAGAAAATATTGATTAATCAAGAATGGCCGTGTGTTAATGAGCCTTTGCACAATTGGTTAAAAAGAAGACAATCTGCTCAAAACTTTGAAAAGGTCATAGATGTTGTTTCTGCTATAAGAAGCCTTCGAGCAGAGCATGGATTTTCGCCTAAGTCCAAAATTACTGTTGAAGTTAATCCATTTGATAAAGTGATGCAGGCTCATACTGCTGATATTGAACGCCTTGCTAATTTGGAGTATTTACATGGGCCTTCTTCATGGGTTGGCGGTAGACCATCTCCAACACTTCCTCAATGCATTGTTAATGGTATACAAATTGTTTTGATTGTTAACCATGCTTATAATTCCGAAGAGCTAAAAGCAAAATTATTGAAGGAAAAAGAAAAGATTGAAGCCTTCATTAAAGGAATCGAGAACAAGCTTGGTAACAAGAAATTCGTGGAGAACGCGCCCGAAGATGTGGTGAATTTGGAAAAAGAGAAGCTTGCGGCGAACAAAGAGAAACTGAAGAAAGTGGAGGAACGTCTCAGTACCTTCTGATACTTCCGCGGACGACGCCTGCGACTTGCAGGTCTTCCATGGGATGAAGCTCCGGATAGGAGGGATTCTCCGCCTGGAGGTAAAATTTGCCCTTATTCTTCTTAAGGCGCTTAAGAGTGAATTCTCCATCGAGGACTCCCACGACGATATCTTCGATCTTCGGCTGCTTCTTCTTGTCGACGACGACGAGATCGCCCTCGAAGATCCCGGCGTTGATCATACTGTCTCCTTTGACGCGGAGGAGGAAGGTCGATTGCTTGTCAGAGACAAGGTAATCATCGAGCGTAATTTTTTCTTCCGCCTGATCTTCGGCAGACTGCGCAAATCCTGCCGAGATCGGACCGAAGAGGGGGAGCATGGCAGGAGCGAGGCCTTGATCATCTGCGGAGTCGAGGATCTTGATGCGACCTTTGGGATCTTTTTCGATCTGTCCTTCGCGGACGAGGGCATTCACGACTTTGGCAATGGCGTTTTTGCTGCGCACTCCAAAGGCGAGAGCGAGATCTGCGAGGGATGGGGAGTACCCGCGCTTCTTCTGGAACTCTGCAATATAGTTCAAGACGGTTCTCTGATGTGGGGTAAGAGACATAGCGGAGAAGGGAACGATCGTCCACCACTGTACGGTGTACGACCGTGCACAGTCAATGCTTTTTCCTTGCGGGATATGTGTCTCTATGTTCGATCTTCTTCATTCGCTTGGTCTTTATGAAGAGTATTTTTCCAGAGTAGGCGAAAGAATGCTTGTCGTAGAGCCATATTTTTGATGCATTTCCCTTCAAAAGTATCGATGCTCCTCAAGACTGCTGCATGTTTTGGTGTCCCTTCCGTGAAGGTTTTTCCTTGGATCCGTTCGCAGAGACGTGCGAACCGTTTTTTTTCTTCCGCTTGCTCTTGCATGACATTCTCGAGTTGGGGTGCCATGGGTGCCATCGAAAAAAGGATGATATCCTATCCTTTTTCTTCGATGATGTCTAGATCCTTCATCTTACTGAGTTCCATGTAGGTAAGAGTCCATACCGTTTGTTTGAAGATATGAAGGTATGCGAGGAGATAGCTCAAGAGAAGGAGGAGGGCGAGACCGACAACTGAGGCGATGAAGTAGCTCAAGGCCAAAGGCAAAAACGTTGCCAGGAGAAGGCCAAGGCCAATGGCGAGGAAGGGAGCGAGGAAGACCATAACGACGTTTATGAAAATGCGCAGGGTAATCACAAGCATCAAAAGCAGCAGAAACATCACATGCCCTAAGTGACTGATGATGATCTTGAAACTTTTACCGATAGACGTGAATATCCCATATTTGTAGATGACCACTCCTTCCTCTGCAAAACTTGCAAAGAAGCGGAAGATAAGCGAAAAGATCCACAACATTCCTAAAATGACGAAGGCCGTCGACTTGAAACCCATATCTTCTCCCCCGTAGCGCAGAATCAGGGACCAAGCGGTGACCATGGTCCACACACCACTCAGAATGAAGAGGCCATGAATCTCCAGAATCGGCAGAAAGTTTGAGAGTGCCAAAATCAGTCCGCCACGCACTTCCTCCTTTTTGTAGGACTTTGCAGCGAGACCGATGATGGCGCCCGAAGCGAGTGTGGGGACGAAGATCTCGAGGATCAGGAGGATAAGGAGGAAGATAGTGATGCTCACGAAGATGAAGAAGGGGAGATTGCGGAAGAAGAGGAGTTCGACCGAGAGCCACCCGACAGTCACGCCCTTGAAGTGCCAGTAGAGGAAGTACGCTTGGTAGAGGAGGATTTCGACACTCCTCAGCATCTCGGAGAGCGCGGAAGCATAACCCCAGCGTCGGATGGAATGCTCGCGCATGGTGATCGCCCATGCTTCGGCGATGATTTGACGGGGGGTCATTGCGGTGAGATGAGGGATTGGAGAGGGACAAAGTGGTAGTCCTTTCCGAGAGTGATGGTCACAGGTCCTTCTTCGTCCGGAGCAAGTGAGACAGGAAGAGCACTCCCTTCGATGTCGAGTATATCCCTCAAGAATTGTGCGAAGGGTTGCGATTCTTCGTTTTTATGGAGAATGGCGGAAGATGATTGTTTGGGAATGGAAGCATTGACGACTTTTGGTACATCAAACCCATATCGGATGAGCTCATTGGCCAGTTTTCGTGCATGTCCCATGGGGGCACCGGCATTGAGGATGTACATGGGCTTCTTGGTCAGGTACGGATGACGCTGATCGATGAGGAGCATTTTGAGGATACGTGGTTGCAGCCATGTCACGGGGAATTCGGGGATGGAGATGGGGAGGAGGACCGAGGCACCATCGAAGAGCTCTCGGGGGGGATCGTACAGAAATCCCCCAGGCTCAATCACTTCATCGTAGAGGCCATTGCGATCATGAAGCTGCATGGTGATGATCTTTTGGGGATCCAGTGAGAAACCGATTGCTGCGAGTCCCACGACCTCGCGCATACTCAGTGTCATTTCGACATGTTCACTCAGTGTCTCGAGGAGACGGATGATCCGCGAAGGATTTTTGAGGAGTTCGAGTACTTCTGCTTTTGCGGCCAGAGCATGAAGAACTTGTTGCTGTCTTGCCGAACGTGCGAAGTCACTCGTTGTGGAGCGGCTGCGCACGTACTTGAGTGCAGTCTTCCCATCGAGATGCTGGAGACCTTTGTGGATTTCGAAGGGTTCATACGTGTAATTGGGGCCAGGGTATTCGGGATCGATAATGTCGTATGGAACATCGATCTCAATGCCATCCACTGCATCAATCGCTTCGGCAAAACCCTCAAAATCCACTTTGATGACATGGTGAATGGTGAGGTCAAACGTGCGTCCAATCTCTGAGGAAAGTTCTTGGATGGCGGTGAGTGAAGCATCTTTTTCTTCCATATCTTTTTGGAAGCGCAAATGCATCAGATAGTCACGATACCGACTATTGAGCTTTCCGGGTTCGAAGTTTTCGGGATGGAGAATGTAGAGGTCGCGGGGGAGAGAGAGCAGAACAGTACTCTTGGTCTCCGGATCGATACTGGCGATCATGATGCTATCGATGAGGTTTTCTCCGGTGACGTCACCCTGACCGAGGAGAAGGATATTGGTGTGGCCGTGTTCATCGACGGGCGGAGATTCACCGGATACCGAGAGAACCGATTGCAGTCCAATGAGTTCAATGGAGAAGAGTGCATTCGCTATGCCTAAGATCAGAAGGAGTGCGCAGAGGATTGCAAGGAGGATGATAAAAGTTTTTTTGAGGAAGGAGATCCGTTGTGTCTTCTCACGCTGCTGCTGCCATGCGTTGTACCAATGGAAGAGAGGGCGCGCAAAAGCGAGAGTGAAGAGTGCTGCCTTTTTCCATGGGAGACGCAGGAACCTGCGCCCCTCGGAAGGCCCTGAGAGGTTTCGAATTGTGAAGGACATCGGGGGTATTATACGGAGACCTGAGGGGGACGGTAGGGTTTGAAAGAATTGTTTTTGCTTCAAAAATGCCCCTCCCACGTATGCGGGAGGGGCGGGTTTCTTTGGATTTATTTCAGAGTCACCTTTGCTCCAGCCTCCTCGAGCTTCTTTTTCATCTTCTCCGCATCCTCTTTGGAGACTCCTTCTTTGAGCAGCTTGGGAGCACCGTCGACGGCGGCTTTAGCTTCGCCGAGCGCGAGGCCGGTGATTTCTCGGACGACTTTAATGACGGCAATCTTTTGGCTTCCCGCATCTGTCAATTCGACATTGAATTTTGTCTTCTCTATCTCTGCATCTCCTCCTCCACCTGCTGCGGGGGCAGCGGCAGCGACTGCGACAGGAGCGGCAGCAGAAATGCCATATTCCTGCTCCATGAATTTTACGACGTTGTTGAGTTGCACGACGTTGAGCTTTTCGAGAGCGTCGATCACGGCCTTCTCTTCCTTGGAGAGGGCGACTTTTTCCTGAGTTGCTGCTGCGTCAGTCATGGGATAAAGGGGAAAGAGATGAGAAAATAAAAATGAAATTGAGAATCAGGCTGCTGAAGCCTTCTTCTTTGCGAGTGCGTCGAGAGCGCGGGCAAAACCTGAGAGGGGAGAATTGCATATGGAAGCAAACTGCACGAGGGGGGAACGGAGCATCTGCATAAATGTTGCAAGCAAGATTTCTCTGCTTGGCATCTTCGCAAGTTCTACGGCTTCTTTCTTCGTGAGGATTTTTCCGTCGAAGATTCCGCCGATGAGCGCTACCTTGTCATGGTCTTTGGCGAATTTAAACGCGATTTGTGCGCCAGAGAGGGGATCGCCAAAGCTAAAGATACAACTCACTGGTCCGTCGAGTGAGTCATCTTCAATTGTAGGCAGTCCTGCCTCTTTGGCGGCGATGCACATGAGGGTCTTCTTACCGACTTTCATCTCCGCGTTTTTTTCACGGAGCGAACGCCGGAGTTTACTGACATCCGCAACGCTCAATCCAATGTAATGTGCGAAGACCACAGACTGCGCACGGCGCATTTTGTCCGTGAGGTCGATGAGTTGTGCCTGCTTCTGTTGCCGTGTGAGAGCCATAAAAAAATCGCTGATCTCTGACCGGGAGACCAGCGAGGCAGACGGCACGATTCACCAAGCCGGAGCCGGATGAGCGCTGCTGTTTGCCTCGGAGAGGCTTATTTCGGACTGCGTCCTTGTGCTCTCGGTCTTCGGTCGGGAGTATTCTATTGATTGGCGCGGTTGTGTCAACCCCCGTACACTCTTTTCCATGCGATTGCTTCTTCAGAGGGTTTCGCGGGCTTCGGTAATGGTGGATGGTGAGACCATTGGTTCAATGAAGAAGGGGTATCTTCTCTTCATTGCGGTGATGCAGGGTGATGAATTATCTCAGGCAGAGTGGCTTGCACAAAAAGTAGTCCATTTGCGCCTTTTTGATGGAGAGAATGGAAAAATCAATGATCAGACACTTCGTGACGTCGGGGGCGAAATTCTCGTGATTTCGCAATTTACACTTGCGGGGAGTGTCGAAAACGGTAATCGGCCTGAGTATATTGCTGCAGCTCCTCCCGCGACAGCAGAACCGCTCTATCGTCATTTTATTGATCAACTGGTGTCTTTGGGGGTCACGCGGGTTCAGACAGGGAAATTCGGGGCGCACATGGACGTAGAACTCGTGAATGACGGCCCCGTGACGCTCTGGCTGGAGAAGTGAGGAGGCGTATACTTCTTCCATGAAGGTATCGCGGGGAGAGTGGGCCACCGTGAATGTCCCGACAGACTTCGACCCCAATACAGGGAGTGCGCGCGTACGGCGTGCCTGGAAAATCATGCAGGAGAAGTATGCAGGACGCTTCCATTGGACAGGGGTGCCCCTGCAGGAGCATGTCGATGGGGTCATGAAGACTCTCCTTCCATTCCAGCCGGATGATGATGCGATCATTGCCTGTCTCCTTCATCATGTTTTGCAGGATCGTATGTGGACGATATCCGCTCTTGAGGAGAACTTCGGAACATCCGTTCGGTCCATTGTGAATGGTGTGCATCTTCTCTCGCATGTCACGATGAAGAATCGTCGGATTTCAATAGGGAATCTCCGGTCCATGCTCTTGCGTGTTTCGGATGATATTCGTGTGGTCCTTATCATTCTCTGTGATCGCGCATACGTTCTCGAACATCTCGATCGACTGTCCGAGGCAGAGCGTCGTCGTGTTTGCGGGGATGTCCTCCATCTCTTTGCTCCTGTTGCAGCGAGGCTCGGTATCTACACACTCAAACATACGCTCGAGTCCCGCGCGTTTCCTATTGTGTATCCGACGGATGCAGAGCGTATTGCTGAGCAATTGTGTGCATTGAAGAGTAGCAAAGGATCATTTTTGGATGGGGCCGCACGTGCCTTGAACCTCTTTTTGAAGGGAGAAGGAGTGGGATCGGAGGTTGCGGGGAGAGAGAAGCATCCGTATAGCATTTTCATGAAGATGCGCAGTAAAAGTGTGTCGCACATTGAGGATATTTACGATCTCTTCGCATTGCGCGTTGTGGTGGAGACGGAAGAGGAGTGCTACCGCGTTCTTGGACTCCTTCATCGCAGGGGACATCCCGTGCCCCATCGCTTTAAGGATTACATCGCATTTCCCAAGCCTAATGGTTACCGCAGCCTTCATACGACGTTGACCAAACTTGCCGGTGTCCCAGAGAATGCCTTTACGGAAGTGCAGATTCGGACCCGTAATATGGACCGCGAAGCGAAATTCGGTGTCGCTGCACATTGGAGTTATAAGGAGAGGGGATCACTCAAGAAGGCAGTACAGCGTTCGCATTTGCAAAAGATGCTCGAACAACAGGAGTCTGTGGAGAATCAGGAGGACGAGACTTTGATCGATCATATTTTCGTTCTCACTCCGCGGGGGGATATTGTGGAACTCCCCGAAGGGTCCACTGCCCTTGATTTTGCTTTTCATGTGCACACTGAAGTGGGTCTCGCATCACGCGGTGCACGTGTGAATGGTTCCATTGTTCCCTTAGATCATGTGTTGGAGAACGGTGACATTGTGGAGGTTTTCAAGGGGAAGGATCCTGCGGCATCTCCCCGGTGGCTCTCCCTCCTTCATACGGCATCTGCCCGCGCGAAACTGCGCCGGTATCTCTTCATTCATAAGAGGCCGGAATTCATCATGCGGGGGCGCGAGATACTCAATGCCGAATTGGAGAAGTCTCAGTTGCCGCTCCTGGATAGTGCTCTCTCTCTCCTGCGTTCGTATGAGGGCAGAACATTGACCTTTGTTGAACGGGAGGATCTTCTTATGAAGATTGGACAGGGCACCATCCGTATTTCATCGGTTCTTACGAGTCTCGGATTCCTCAATGAGGAAAAATCGATTGCCTCTTCAGTCACGCGGCGGCGGCATATCTCCCTTCAAAATCCCCTTATTCATATTGTGGATAATGTTCCTATGCCTCTTTCGTACGCGAAATGCTGCAAGCCCCATGAGGGAAAAGTCGAGGCCATCATTGGGGTAGTGACACGGAGCGGAGACATCAAGGTGCACCGCAACCGCTGTCGCATGTTGGCACATGTGAATCGTGAACGTACGGTGAAGGTACGATGGCGCGAGCGAGAAAAGGGTGAGAACACCGTGTGAGTACTGTCACTGCAGAAGATTCTCGATGAGAGCACTGACCATGAGTTGCCAGCGGACGCGGGCATAACCCTCTTCTCCCGATGCAAAACGTTTACGAGCGTCTTCCCGCTCTTCTGGAGGAAGGTAGTCGAGGTATTGCTGAATTTCTTTCGCGATTTTTTCATCCGAGATAGTGATATTCTTTTCGGTCATCAGGTGTTCGATCCCGAAGCGAAGTTTAATGCGATGGAGAGCCTGGGATTCAAATTCCTTCTGGAGGTCTTCTTCACTTTTTTTTGTGTGTGTGAGCCATTCGGCAAGAGCCATGTTGGCAGATTTCAGACGATCGATGAGTTCTCCATAGAGTGAGTTCACTTCTTCGGCGATGAGTTCCGGAGCAAGATCGACTTCTGTCGCATCTGCGATATGGGAGAGGAGAAGGTTTTCTTGACGTTGTTTTTCCTGTTTCTGTTTTTGCGCCAGGAGTGACTGCTTCACATCTGCCCGTAGTGATTCTGCCGACGAAGAGCCGAAGGCTTTGGCAACTTCATCCGTGAGGGGAGCAGGCGAGGAGCCTTCTTCTGTTTGCTGACGGAGGATATTTTCGATGAGTTTTTCTACTTCCTGATCCTCCACGGCTTGATCCTTCTTTTCAATGGGTTTTATGCGCTTGACCGCCACATGCGGTTTTTCGACGAATGTGAGTGTGAGTACAAGTGGTTTTGTACTTGCAATGGTCAAAGTTGGCGGAATGATGGGGGAGAGCGAATGTTCTTGAAGGAGAGAGGGTATGAGATGGAGACAGATCGTGCGAACCACTTCTTGCTGGAGAGTGTCCTCGCCGAGCTTTTTTCGAACCATTTCCCCCGGAGCGTTCCCCGGCCGAAAACCATCGATAGCCAGAGTCTGTGCTGCCCTGTGGAGAACTTTTTTTTCTGCTTCTAAAGCCTCGTCTGGTGACACATTCACCGTACATTCACTGCGCGCATGAGAGAGGCGTTTGATGGCGATGGAAGGGGGAGAGGGGGGCATAGGAGGCTTATTCCTGGCGGCCTCTCCAGTACACAAGGAGCGGAGTTGCAAGACCAATGGAAGAGTAGGTACCTATAGCGAAGCCGATGATAAGAGCCAGAATGAACCATTGAATATTGGCAGGACCGAGGAAGAAAAGGCAGATGAGCATGATGAAGGTCGCAACTCCTGTGTTAAGGGAACGAGTAAGGCTTTGAATGAGGCTGCGGCTTGCGACTACTTCGAAGGTCTCTGTGCGGTGTTGAGAGGAGAGATTGTCGCGGAGGCGGTCGAAAATCACGATGGTGTCATTCACGGCGTAGCCGATGATCGTGAGGAGGGCGGTGACAAAGAGCGTATCGAATTCGAAGGATGTGGTGTGGCTCAGGATCACGAAGATTCCTATAGTAAGGAGGACGACGTGAATGAGAGAGATGACGGCAGTGACCCCGAATTTCCATGGGCTGTATTTTGCAGGAATATTCCGAAATGCGATGGCGATGTAGAGAACAATGCCGATGAGTGCGAGGATGAGGGCGCTGAAGGCGCGTTTTGCCATGGATGATCCGACCGTCGGCCCAATGGTCGTGAACTGCAGCTCCACAATAGTGCCGAATTCTTTTTTGAGATGCTCAAGGAGAGCCGAGTGTTCTTCGGAAGAAAGTGTGCGGAGACGCAGAAGAAAGGTCTTCTCGCGCGTTGCCGAAATGCTCACATTGTCGAAGGACACATTGCCATCGTTCATTTTACGCATCGCCATAATCACATCCTCTTTTGTGAATTTTTCAGGCAGTTGCAGCTCGAGGAAAGATCCGCCGGTAAACTCGATGGAGAAAGTGGGACCCGGAAAAATGATGAGAATGATCGCGGTGAGCGTCAGGACTCCCGAAACCGTTACACACGCTTTTCCGAATGTGCGAAAGGAGAACATGGGAAGGAGAGCGTAGCGGGTTTTCTTCCATCGGAGAAGGCTGAATATTCACTGAACAAAAAATGTATCCATACAATACTTTTGTGGTTCCTTCCACTCCAATTCCTTGCAGGAAATGGAAGTGCCACTTATGATGGCACGATTTGTTCATACCTTGAACAAATCGACTGCGTCCGCTCTCGGGAAATATACACCGAGACCAACACAAACACTGCCGGGCCCGGCACCCAACACTCTCTCGCTCCTTCCCACCACCGCAAATACACTCTCCCCGTCCGAACGGACATCTGTCCGGGCGGGCCGCAGAGAGAGGAGTGGTCATCATGAATACTGGTGACCTATACGGATGATTCTTTGAAGGATGACACTGACACGCACGTTCCTCCCAGACACTCTTCTTACTCTTTTGATGCTCATGGGCTTAGGACACGTGACCGTGCTCTTCTGTGCTCTTCTTGATAAGAAAACCCTTCCCGATGACCACCCCCCTCTCTGCTCTGCGATGACGTGCATCCGCTCACAGAGGTTATTCGGATGCATGCATCCCTTTCTTCCCTGGTTCCCCCTGTCTCGTACGGGGTTTCAAGGAACCGCTCCTGGGAACTTCGCCGGGTTACGAGGAGAAACAAGCAACCCAAGCACGGCAGAGAGTGAGGGTACCTCCCCTCCGTCTTCCTCAATCCAAGTTCGGCTCAGCTTCCATTGAGATGTTGATAGCCGTCGAGGACGACAACACAAATACAAAAAGACCCCCACAGGGTCTTTTTGTGTATCACCTTATTTCAGTTGATCAAGTTTTTCCCGCGCGGATTCGAGATTGGGATCAAGAGAGAGGGCTTGCTCCAAAGCAGAACGAGCTTCATCTGTTCTTCCCGTTTCGAGAGCGGCCCATCCGAGGAGTGCGAAAGCTTCAGGGTCGCTTGGCCACTGCTTCAGAGCTTGGGTTGCCTTGAGATAGGCTTCTTCCTTTTGTGACATCTCAAGAGCGATAGTGATGAAGTCATTGAATGTTGCGATGGCAGCATCGGGCAGTTTTGTGAGAGCGTCGTATTGTTCGAGTGTGAGGACAGGATTTCCTGTTTGCAGTGCTTCCTGTGCGATGAGCTGCCGGATGGTAGTCTCTGGCACGAAACCGTTTTTCAGAGCGTATTGGAGGAAGGTGAGGGCTGTTTGGTGGTTTCCAAGTGCAGCGTAGGACTTTCCGAGGAAGTATTGGATCTCGGGTTTTTCGGGATCGAGAGCATACGCTCGTTCGAAAGAGTGGAGAGACTGTTCGTAGCGTTCCGTCGAGAGTTCACAGTATCCTTCAACAATCCAGGCATCCCTGTAATCGTCTTGCTCTTGAGTGACCTGGACGAGGAGAGGGAGCGCCAATTCACATTCTTGTACTTGTGCAAGTGACCTCGCAATAAGCGTAATAAGATGGATATTGGGACTCTCGGGGAAGAGAGCAAATTCATCGTAAGCGGCCTGCAGCGTACGCGCGTAGGAGCGAAGTACCGGTTCCCATCCTTGGATCACGAAGGTGAGTTCTTGTTTCACCTGTTCGTGATTGCCTTCCATAATAGAGAGGAGAGTGAGACCGTAATGCTTTTGCGGCGATTCCGTTGCATTCTCAAGGAGTTCTCGGGCACGGACCATTTCTCCGGTCCGAAGAAGAATAATGCCCTCGAAGAGGAGTATATCTTCATCACGAGCTCCCGATCGCTTCATTTGCTCAAGAGTAACCTTTGCTCCTTTGATGTCGCGTCGCTGGAGCTCCGCTTGCGCGAGTTTGCGCAGCGCAATGAGTCCGCCGTTTTCTTGAACTGCGATTTCATACTCGCTCTGCGCCTTGCCCCACTCACCCTGCAGTGCGAGAAGGTCACCCTGACGCAGGTGGAGAAGTGAACTGTCTTCACTGTTTTCCTGTACGGGGAGGAGAGGAGAAAATTCCGGAGATGTCACCAGTGAAGCGGAAGGAAGCTGAGCTTTGAGGGCCACAGTGGATGTGGTCAGTTGCCACCACAAAAAAGCCACGATACCCCCTGCGCAGAGCACTGCGCAGATGATGGGCACGAGGAAGCGACTTGGGAGAGACACAGGGGAAAACAGGATACGTTGAAGAGGGCTAAGAAATCTATACCACAGGTTTGAGTTCACCGTCATCCTCTTCGGTGTTCCCCATGGTTTCACGCGCTGCTGCCTCTGCGAGATGTCGAGGGATAACGGCGTCAATGGCTCCCCATTCCGCCTCTCCTTCCTTTGGAAGGAGGATCGTCACCTGATCTCCGATTTCGGCGCGATAAAATGTCACCGAAGCGAGGAGGACACGGAAGGCTTTTCCTTCGGCAAGCACTTTGTATTGACCATCTTCCTGAATGAGGACTCCCTTTACCGTCCGTCGCTCCAGAGGAGCTATTTGCTTGTAGATGAACTTCCCTTCGTCGGTAATGGTGAGCTTCATACCATCTCCCTCGACGAGTTTGCTCTTACTTGCGTAGTTGGCGGGTACGGGATAACTCTGACCATTTGCATCAACCATGTTTTGACCATCGAATACGCCTTCCACTACTTTGCCACTGACTGGCCCATAACCTTTGATGGTACTGGCCCGGGTGATGTGACGTTCTTTGGTGGAGTCGGAAATCCCGGTGACATCGCGCATGAGAGCGCTTGCAGTCTTGAGGGAGGACATGGCGCTCTCGAGGAGCTCTTGAATGTGCAGGAGTGTGTCGTCGGACATAGTGGTGATTATGAGAATTGTCGGTTAGCAACGTCGAGGGATGTGGATTGCAATCGTTCTTGCATTTCAATGTCTGTCAGAAGACCGGCCTGTGCCCCAAATGCACCCACGACGCTGGCAGCGTTGATCGTACCTGCACGAAGAGCCCTTGGCAAGTCAAAGCCAGAAAGGAGAGCCCAAGTTGCACCGGTCCCAAAGGCATCACCCGCACCCGTCGTGTCGATGGTTTCTTGCGGGAGGATAGGACAGTGGTAGAGCTCTGATCCATCTGTGGCGGTGACTCCCTCTTTTCCATTGGTGATACAAATGGCGTGTACTCCCTTTTTTAGGAGTGCACCCAATGCTGCTTTGTCATTTTGTTCCTGTGTGAACTTCAGAGCTTCTTCATGGTTGAGGAGGAGGAGATCCGTATGAGAGAGGAGAAGAGCGACGTGTGGTTCGTGGATACCCTTATCGATCTGGCAGCCGCCGGGATTCCATGTGAGATGAGGGGCATGGGGAGTCGTAAGGATGGCGACGATATCATCCTGAATGACGCAACTCTCTTCGGAGATGTGATTAAGGTAAATCCAATCCATGCGCAGAGCCTTTTCTCTATCGAATGTCGCATCATGGAGATGTTCATTGGTTCCAGGCGTATACAGGATGACTCTCTCACCACTGCTTGCGGAGAGAATGATTGAAAAACTTGATACCTCTTCCTCAACAATGGTGATGCAATCCGTCTGGACATGCTCATTCTTGAGATTTTCCAGAAGTTTTTGTCCCCATTGATCAGAACCGATGACTCCCGCGAAGGAAGCCTGCGCACCGAGTCGAGCAAGACCGACTGATGTGTTGGAGGCTCCGCCACCGCATGTTTCGATCACTTCACGGACACGAATTTTTTCTCCGAGAGGGAGTGTGAACGACGGAGTGGTATTACAGGTCTGGATGATCGAATGATCGGTCCGGACGAAGAGGTCGTACGTCGCTCCTCCAATAGACATCGTACGGAAGGTTTTGCGTGGTGGTTGTGCGGTGCGATGCGCCATTGGTTTTTTTACAGAAGGTCAGTCGCACGCGTGTACTGTGATTGAATGGCGTGGAGAAAGAGGATGTCCCTTTGCATGCGGCGTCTGCGGTGGAGATAGAGGAGAGCTGCAAGGGGAGTAAGGCCACCGGTCAGCCACAGGGCCATTGGTGGAATACCGCTTCCTGGTGTCTTTGGCGTTCGCACATGGACCGTGCTTCCGAGCGGGGCATCCGCTGGAATGGGATCAGCGGGACCCGGACGAAATCCCGGCACCAGTGCCTGAGGTGTCCCTTGTCCAAGGGCGGCAAGATCTTCGAGGACATTGCCCGTGACCGTAATGGGAGTCAGACGGAGGTAGTAGGTTACACCATTGAGGAGATCGCGGAGGGTGTATGCCCGTAATTCTCCGTGGATCTGTCTTTGTTCGGTATATGTTCCCGGGCGCACGCCGTACTCAAGGCGGAAGGATTCGAGGGGAACGTCGACCGTAAGAGAAGACCACTCAATGAGGAGGCTCGAGTCTAGACCCGTCACATCCAGGGTGAGTCCCTTCACGCGTGCCTCCACAAGTTCGCTTTTCTCCCCACTTTCTCTGTTATCCTTGAGTGCCGTGACGGCGAAGTAATATGTCCGCCCCGGAGTGAGTCCTGCGACTGTGGCTTTGGTTGTGGCTCTCCCCGTGTCGAGATTGTAGAGAAAGTTCTCCGGCTCTTCTCCGACGTAGATGCGATATTCATCGACCTCCTCCTCAAGAGGATCCCATTCGAGTTTCACGGAATTGATATCGGGAGTCGCGCGGACGTTTTGGACTCGTGTGAGACCTTGTTTTGTCACCGTGAGCGTTGTGCGTATCTCAGTGACGTTTCCGGCACGATCACGTGCAATGATCGTCGGTTGATACGCTTTTGCCTCGGGAGCTGCAAAAAGGAGCTGATATGTTCCCGATGCTGTGGGATTCTCTGTGAGGAATTTTTCTTCACTATCCTTCTCCATGCGCACCGCAACCGCTTCGAGACCTGATTCGCTTTTGACCACGAGGAGGACATTTGTTTCCTCTTTGGGATCTTCGGGTGAGAAGGAGATCTCAGCGATATCCGGTGCCTCGGTATCGAGAATGAGGTGGATAGATCCCGAATCGTAATCCCGTCGTTCGTCCATCACGCGAATCGTGAAGTCCCTCTGTGTCGGATTAAGACGCAGGGGGGTAGAGAAGAATCCCGTGCGATCAGTTTCGCTCCGTGCATCGTCGATACCGCCCGTCACAAGGAGATTGATAAATGGCGGACCACTTCCTTCCAGAAGGATATCGGTGGCATTGATGTATTCGCCGTCTTCATGCGAAGTGATCAGGATGCGGCGTTCGTCGGGAATGCGCGTCCCACCGGTGACGCGGATGGTCGCTTCCCCTGTCATGTTTCTACTCTGCTTATCTTCCACTCGGAAGATCTGATCGCCCGTCTGCTGAAATTTAAGAGAGAGCGGGAATTCGCGTTGTCCCAGGTCCCGTGCCACGAAGGTGTACTGTCCAAAGGCAGGAAGGGTCGCAGCAGGATCCGTGGAAGAGAAAAGAACGGTCCCGAGGTAGTTTTCGACGGTGTTGCCGGTGCGGTCCACCGCGCGAATGACGACCTTCTGTGCTTCTACACCGACGGCAAGGGTCTGAGGTGCGCTGATGTCGAAGTGATCGGCAGCAGATTGATCGCTGACTTGTGCATAGAAGAGTGGGGACGTTCCCTGAAGAGACGTCGTTCGATTTCCGATTCCATCGGGAATACTTCCTGCACTGATTTCGATTGTGTCGTCGAGGAGTTGGCCACTCAGGAGATCCATGCCACGAAGAGTGAAAGATCCAGGTGTATGTGTGGAGACGGCAAACGTCTGAAGACCACTGTGACCTGTCACGCTCTCTATGCCCTCAATGCGATCTGAGGGACGACTGGAAATGAGTTGCACGGGTCTCCCGGAGAGAGGATTGTCATATCGATCTCTGAGAGAGACGGTGATCGTTGCAGCGTCTTTGCCATCAGGGAGGATCTGCGTGTGTGATGTTGTGAGACGTGAGGTGTCAGTATCGAGGTGGTGGGGGAGAACCGTGACCGATGTGTGCGTGAGCGCTTTTCCTGTGGTTTTTGCGAGCAGAGCACCGTACGTCCCTGCGATAAATGTGTGTTCCCCGGCGATCGTGATGTTGGTTTTGCCTTCTGTATCAATATTTATGGGGAAGGCAGTCTTAATCCCTTCAGGGTTTTCGAGGGTGAGTGTGAGAGTTTCTCCCATACCGAATCCGGTGACGACAGCCTCAAGGCCGATACCTGCAATGGAATCGGCAATGACGAGAGTTTCCTGCCCGCCTGCAGGGAGTGGGGTCGCAAGCGAGAGAGTGAAGAGTATTCCGGAGAGAAGGAGACGCACTTTGTGCATAAATCCAACCATTATATCAGAATTTCGGTTTTCTCTCAATTCTCTGATATATATCAAGGATTCAATTTCACTTTTTGTCTACGTCTCTCAAGGGTACTTCTTTCAAGAATCCAGGAAACAGCGTATTGGCGTTTTTTTTGCAGAATGTCTTCGCTAGAATGCATGCGTGCGGCTCCCTTCCATTTTTTTTGCGCTTCTCCTCCTTGCTTCGTGCGGTGGAGGTGAGTCAGTGAGGACTGCAGAATGTGATACGTGGTTTTGGGATGGCAGCGTGGGGACATGTCTTCCAAAAGGGTGGGAGAGCATCGATGCCGATGCGCTTGAAGAGGAGGGGATACCCGCGGAAGTCGTCGCGGCATTTCGGTCGGATATCGACATTTCTGGTCGTCATCCGGCCGTTACGGTGACGCGGGAATTTTTGACCGAGGACATCCCGTCCAGCGAATACAGTCAAGCAAGCGTCGATTCTGTGAAGTCGCATCCGGAATACACGCTTCTTGATCTGCGTGATCAGGAAGTTGATGGCGATGATGTTGAACTCCATATTTTTACGGCACAGCTTGATGAAGAGACTCCTGTGCTTCGGTTTTATCAACTCAGTGCTGTGAAGGCAAAAATCGGTTATGCCTTTACCGCAGCGGTGCCTCTCACCATTGCATCTGAGATCGAGGATGAAATTCTCCTGATCTTAGAGCACATGACCTTTGAGGAGCCGAAGGAGTGAGTGTGGTTGGCACCTTTGCTATGCTCCCCATACCAATCCGTTGCTCTTTATTGTTCTTCGGTGCCGTAGCCAAGTGGTAAGGCAGGGGTCTGCAAAACCCCTATACGCGAGTTCGATTCTCGCCGGCACCTCCAAAGCCGAATTCGAGCCGAACGCAAGTGCGCAGCACGAAGTGTGAGGCCAAAGGTGCTTTGCCCTCCGTAGCCTTGGCGAAGGAGGGCTCTTCGTAGTTCTAAATTCCTTCAATTCAGTAAAGACCTCCACAAGGTCTGAAATCTTCAATTTCATACAGAATGACCGTTTTGATGCAAAAACATGATTTATGAGCTATCGGGAAGTATTGCTATTTTTATTAATTTATGTTATTATATTCACATATCGACACACATATCTATTTCTTTCCCCTCATCTTTCTATGACGAATCGTGATGTCGTTCTTAGTGCTTGTGGCCTTGTGCTTGGCGTTGCACTTGGCGCGAGCTCCATTTTATATGCGCAGGAAGTCGCATACAGCGGCGTTCCTGTCGAAGCCGCTCGTGAAGGCCACTTCCGTGCTGCACCGACGGATGCCAAACCAGAGGAATACAAACGTCGCAGTGTGAAGGAGATATTTAATGCAATCCTTCCACGGGCCAGAAAGGCCAGTCGTCCTTCCGGTGAATATATGGAGGCTGCTCCAGAGGTTGTCGAGGATACAGCTCTTACTGTTTGTGGTACGCTCGATGGTCTCGAGGAAAGTATCCTCAGTACCATCCCGAATCAGTTTGATGATATTGCGGTTCGTGATGGAATCAGTGTGCTCTTTGCTGGTACCAGAGAAGAATGGTGTCCGCAGGAGGAAGCAGCCTCTGTGGAGGAGGCAGTTGAAGCGAAGAAGGTGCGACGTGCGCGGGTCGATAATAACTGTGATGAGTACGGGCCTCGTCGGGCTGCACAGTGCCGTGTGCATGAGCTCAATGGTCAGCGATGGGAACCAACACAGAGGGACTAATGCCATAGTACAAAGTGGACAGAGAAGGACGGGATTCCCCCGTCCTTCTCTCCTCTCTTAATTTGCTATATTTAATAAAATATGCTATTATATAAATATATCGACATACATATCCTTTCCCCATTTATCTATGAAGAGTCGTGATGTCATTCTCAGTATCTGTAGTCTTCTGCTTGGAATAGCTCTCGGTGCGAGCTCTATGCTGTATGCGCAGGAAGTTGCGTACATCGGTGTCCCTACGGAAGCTGCTCGCTCAGGGAAGTTCCATGCGGTACCAAAGAAGGCAGCTGCCCCATCGCAGTACAAGCGTCGCACCCTCAACAGGACGAATACGGATTTGCTACGGAAACCTGCTCGTCCTATCTCGAGCGGGACACAGTAATAATGATGTAAATAAAAGAGGGATGGAACAGGACTGCTCCATTCCTCTTTTTTTGTAGAAATAAATGATCGAATTCTCCTTACGAAAATGTCAGGGCTTCGGGATAGAAGATAAGGAGGAGGCCGAGGAAGTACATGAGGAAGCCTCCGAAGATAAGCGTGAAGCGCCGGTATCTGGTCGTGAGACCGGTGGCATGAAGGGTATAGACGGCGATGCCGAAGATGATGAGATCGTCGATCATGTACATGAGGATGTAGAGGAGGAGGTACCAGTAGCGGGACAGGTTGCTTACCTCATTGAAGGCAAGAATCTGCGAGAAAATTGCAGGAAGACCTGCGGTGCAGACGAGTTCGATCATGTTGACGGAGACTGCGAGAACAGCGACTCCAAGGATCATCGCGGGCCACGCAGAAATCTGCATGATCGCTTTCATGCGCTCGATCGTGTGTTGGCGACTTCGGAAGTCTGTGACGTTGCACGCATTGGGATCTTTGCCGAATGCTTCGTAGAGGTAAAAACCACCACCGCCTATGGCGACGAGTCCGATAATCTTTTGCACCCAGATGTTGTAACCGATGAGGAGGAAGGCATTGAGCCACGCGGCGATGAAGAGGTAGTAGACGACGCCACTCACAAAGAGGAATGTCCCCCCGATGACCCAGACCTTGCGCATGTCATGGGTATTGATGAGGAGGGTGAGGAGTGTGATAAGCACCCACATGGCGCAGGGATTGAAGCCATCGAGGAAGCCAAGAAAGATACTAAGCGCGGGGAGGGAGAGGTCGAGGAGATTCACCGGTCCGATAAACCAGAGATTGAAGAGATACTTCGACTCATCTGTCTCACACTGCCCTGTGCAGGTTCCTTCGGAAGCGCTCGTCACAGGAACACCCCGACCTGTTTCGAGGAATGTTTCAAACGAAAGACACCCCTTCCGGGTCCCCCTACATTCTTCGTAGAGACCTGTCAGAAACTTCCCTGTCGTTTCGTGTGTGTCATAACCTTGGAGGATCTTTCCATTCAGGACGATCGTTGGCACGCCCTGCTGGAGGAGTGGAGACACTTTCTGCACTCTTTGGAAAAGTTCTTGAGTTCCAAGATCTGTCACTTCGTGGTACTCGATAGCCCATCCCTGTTCTTTGGCAAATTCCTCAAACTCCGCGCAGTGAGGGCATCCGTCACGTACAAAGACGACAATGTCCCCTCCGTGTGTTGAGAGGTAGAGCTCCTCGGGGGTTGATCCCTTAAAGGCACGATCCGGGAAGAGGTATCCCAGGATCACGATGGGGATGAGGGCGAGGAGGAGGAAGGGGAAGAAACGTTTCATATACTTGATTGTAAGCAGAATCGCATGACTTCCAACATCCATACGGAGGTAGCCTTGCCTTTGAATAAAAAAATGGTACGGTGTCTTTACTATTCCTCTGCTCGACGATGTCTCTTCATCACCAGAACGGGGCACAGCTTGATGAGCCTCAGGAGTGGATTGCAACTCAGATGCATCTGGTGCGTGCATGGAATGTTGTTCAATGGGAACGCGAGCTAAGTGATGAGCAGATCCTCCGTTCATGGATATGTCTCTTCGCAAAATGGGCACGGGATATTTGTGATCATGATGTTGACGTCGAGACGTTCGATGCACGGTTTTTGGAGTTTGAGAATCGTTTGCTCCCGGCATTGATGGTATATGTGTGGCAAGTCCGCGAGACGATCGGACGGCACATTCCTCTTATGATGGTGGTTTCTCATGTACAGGGATCACTCCGTCTCCACACGGACGATGGAAAAAATGCCGTGCATTTTTCCATGCATGTGCCGTGCGACGATGGCAATGGTGGTCATACGGAGATCGTCGAATTTCCGGTGAATGGTGTGCTTGCGAAGAGTGATCAGTCCCAGTAGCGTACCCGCATGGGGCACCGTGTGAGTTCTCCGACGGAAAAGAAGCCAAGCGATTTTGTCATTGCAACGCTCGGGAGCCATTCCGCATTGCAGATTCTGAAGGGAGCCCGTGATGAGGGAATGCGCAATCTGGTGATTTGCAAGAAGGGGAGTGACCGTCCATATAGGAGTTTTGGGGTTGCGGATGAGATTCTTATCATCGATGACTGGAGCGATTGGAACGAAACACTGGAAGAAGAACTCAGGCAGCGCAATGCCATTCTCATTCCCCATGGATCATTTGTGGCATACCTGGGACCGCAACGTGTGCAGCAGATTCGTGTCATGCATTACGGAACCAAGGGGATTCTTCGATGGGAATCGGATCGCAGACTTGAACGTCAGTGGCTTGAGCAGTCGGGCCTTCTCCTCCCACAGGTTTTTGCGAGCCCAGAGGCCATTGACCGTTCGGTCATTGTGAAGTTCCATGGAGCAGGCGGAGGGTTTGGATACTTCGTTGCCAATTCGCCGGAGCAATTTTACGAAGTGAAGAATCGGAAGTATCCGGAGGACAGTGACTATGTCATCCAGGAGTACGTCGTGGGGGTCCCGCTCTATATTCACTATTTCTATTCTCCCCTAACAGGGGAGCTCGAGATCATGAGCATGGATAAGCGCTATGAATCCAATGCGGATTCGATCGGACGCATCAGGGCTGCCGATCAGCTTGCGGCCAATATCTATACGTCATATACGATCGTGGGGAATATCCCGGTCGTTGTACGCGAATCGCTTCTGCCGCAGTTCTTTGAGATGGGAGATCGTGTTGTTGCGGAGAGCCAAAAGCTGGGACTCGGGAAGGGACTGTATGGTCCATTCTCTTTGGAGACGATCGTGACACGGAAGCTGAAGGTCTATGTGTTTGAAATCAGTGCCCGTATCGTCGCAGGTACCAATCCGTACATCGAAGGCTCGCCCTATACTGCTCTCAAATATGACGAACCGATGAGCACCGGCCGACGCATTGCAAGGGATATCAAACAGGCGATTGAAAGCGGGAGGTTGGAGGAGGTGCTGGGATAAAAACACCGTGTCATGGTTCGACGGGCTCACCATGACACCGTATACTTTGCGTATGGATTTATTGGATGGGTATGACTCAGGAAACCTTACTGTGGCTTCCCTTGGCGGTCATAGTGCTCTCGATGTGTGTCATGGAGCAAAATACTATGGATTGAATACTATTGTTCTTGCGAAGAAGGGGAGAGAAAAAACATATGAGAGGTATTACAGAACACGAAAAAGTGTCATGGTGAGCTCGTCGAACCATGACACCCTTCGACGGGCTCAGGGTGACACGATAGGATGTGTTGATGACGTAGTAATTGTGAACGAATTTAAAGATGTGTTGAGAGAAGAAGTACAGGAGCAATTGCGCGCCAAAAATACCATCTTCGTCCACAGCCGATATTTTTGGGTGTACTTTGAAAACTTTGCCAAGGTCGAACAGGAATTCCACATTCCAATCTTCGGTTCGCGTTCGCTGCTCAAGC
>Ga0154924_146_pt2 | contig 23705 bp, 23 predicted proteins | sample RifCSPhighO2_01_FD_105893 | JGI IMG/M metagenome (GOLD analysis project Ga0154924, IMG submission 105893) | Candidatus Peribacteria bacterium RIFCSPHIGHO2_01_FULL_51_9
GCAATAACATCGAGACGCTCAGGGCAAAAGGAGCGGGCCTCCGCCAGTACGCGGTGGAGACCTTCGGTCCGCTCGTTGCCGTGCATCTCGGAGACCCCAAGGAATCGTTCCGCGATCTCCTCTCTCCCCTGCCCGAGCGCCATGGAGAGACATTGTCAAACATGCGCTTCCATAAGAGATTTGTCTACGACGTGCCGTACGGGTACGGGCAAGCAAATAAGAACTATCTCGATCATTGCTCACACTGCCCGTCCGTTCACCCGGAATTCGCATCCTGTGTCAATCTCGAGAAGAAGACATGCGAGACGTTCCGTTTTGGAAGTCTCCAGCATGTCCCTGCCGCGGATTCCTCCGGTACCGATGTACGGACAGGAGACAAAAATTATTATTGGTTTTGGCCCAATTTGACGTTCAACTTCAATGGGGACGGCACCTTCGACACCAATCGCTTCGTACCACTGGAACATGATCGGTGTCTCATCATCAATGATACGTACCATGATGGGACAAAGACCGATGCGTTTATGCAAGAGAGCAACAGATTCATGGACCACGTTCAGGGACAGGATAATACCGCCTGCACCGGCTTGCAGAAGGGCAATGAAAGTCCGCACTTCGATCGTGGGTTTTACAGCATTCCCAATGATGTTCTTATCCATCACTTTCACCGTTTGCTCGCCTCAGCTCTCGAACAATGATACGATGGATACATGACAGAGAAGTGCGCCGAGTGGCCCAGCGATGAAGAAATGGATTTTGTGAATGCGGGCGGAGACATCCTCGATATCTCCAATCCTCCGCCGGAAGTCATTCAACGTGTCACAAAGATTCTCCGCGAAGAATGGGGCATCGATAAAAAATTGGTCGAAGAACTCGTTCAGGCAGTATCGGAAGAATAGGCAGAAAGTGCCCCACTACTGCACCATGCTCTGCTCCCCCATGAGCGGCTGCTCAGAGGACTCTTCCGTCTGACTCCGTCCGAGGTAGACGGCACTGTTGATGAGACCAACGTGCGTGAATGCCTGGGGGAAATTTCCGAGGAATTCTCCCGTCTTCGGATCAATTTCTTCCGCATAGAGACCGAGATGATTGGCATGGGCAAGAAGCTTCTTGAAGTTCCGTACCGCGTCTGTGACCCGCCCCGCAAGAGCCAACGCATCCACAAGCCAAAAACTACAGAAGATGAAGGTGCCCTCCCGCTCCCGATGATAGTCGCTGCGGTAGACGAGCGCATCCTCCTCGAGCTCCTTCCGGATCGTCTCGAGGGTATTCACGGCAAAGGGGTGATCTGCGGGGATAAATTCGAGAAGGGGAAAGAGCAGCGCCGTCGCATCGATATACGACGATCCGAACGCCTGACGAAAGCATTGCCGTTCTGCATTGTACCCTTCGGTCAGGATCGTCGATCGGAGCGCTTCACGCTCCTCCTCCCATCGCACGACATCGGCCTGCCACTGATGTGCGCTCGCCAATTTGATCCCTCGATCGAGCGCAACCCAGCACATCACCTTGGAATAGACATAGTGCTGACTCCCCTGTCGCAACTCCCAAATCCCGTGATCCGGCTCACGCCAGATTTCGCAAACGTAATTCACGATATCGATGAGGATTCTACGCAATGTAGAATCCGGACCGGGATACAATTGTGCCGAGCGGTATATCGTCTCGAGGATCTCTCCGTAAATATCCCACTGTTTCTGATGCATTGCGGCATTGCCGATGCGTACGGGACGCGAATCACGGTACCCGCGCAGATGTGTGAGTTCCGCTTCATCCGGGGTCCCCGTCGCGTATAGAGGATACAACACTTGAAGATCCGCAGGTCGCATGCCCCCTTCGCATAATAGCTCACACAACCAATCGACAAATTCGCGCGCATCGTCGAAGTGTCCCATCATTGTGAACGCCTGAACGGTGAACGCCGTGTCACGGACCCAACTGAAACGGTAATCCCAGTTCTCCCCATTCCCGATGCGTTCGGGGAGCGATGTCGTCGCGGCGGCGGCGATCCTGCGACCTCCCGCGAGAATCTTGAGCGCAAGGAGCGAGCGAATTGCCTCCTTTTGCCAACGCCCGAGATACGGGCACTCATCTCCCTCGCACTCCGCAATCCACCGCTTCCAATATCGTTCCGTTTGCTGCAAACTTTTGTGGATATCGGGCAAAGAAACACCGTCGTCACTGCCATAGTGGCAAATACACGACCACTCCCGTCCCTCCGTGAGAGATACAGTCGCCTGCGCGCCATCCGTACCAACGTTCCACACACCACGGGCATGAAGACAAAGCGTATCCCCCTCGCTCCGTGCGCATATGCCGCGCTCCGTCACGGACAATACGGTCTGCGTACGTCCATAATCGAGCCGCGGATTGAAGTGGAGCGTCACCAAAGCCTTCCCCTCAAGACATCGCACGAGACGAAAGAGTGCGGGGAGGCGACTTTCTTCGCCCTCAACATACGAAAAAACCCCCATATGCATCCAATCGAGCAGTTCAACGATTCCTCCGTCGGATGTCCGAAACACCGTCCGGAGAATATTGGTTTCGCCAAGATACGCTTGCTCGGGTTCTCCTTCGGATCCGTGAACCGTTACGCGGAATGCTCCTCCCTTCTCCGGATCGAGGATAGCCGCAAATACACTGGGAGAATCGATAGCGGGGAGGCAACACCAATCGATCGCACCATCCCGCCGCACGAGTGCGCAGGACAGGAGGTTGCCGATGAAGCCGTACGATGCAATAGGTGCAAATTCCATGGTACGACCCATGGTAAGAGTTCCCGCAAAAAAACAAAGGAAAAAGAGGCCCCGTGTTCCTAGGATGATGGGGATATTTGTTTCTTCTTTGCTTGTTCATCCATTGGATCCAAACGTAGTACCTCCTCAAATGCCGCACGCGCTTCATTCTGCTGCCCAAGATATTCAAAAATGAGACCGAGATTGTAATGGACGGATGGGAGATTGGGGTCCAGAGCACGGGCACGTAAGAGATGTTCATATGCACGCTCGATGTCTCCTTTCTCCAGATAGAAACTTCCCACCTGTGCCTGCGCCTGCGCATGACGTGGTTGGATCTCGAGCATCTGCTCGTAAAACTTGATTGCATAATCGCTGTTCCCTACGGACGCAGCAATCTGAGCAAGGTTGAAAAGCGCACGAGAGTTCTTCTTCACATTCAGCGACTTTTGATAGAGCTCGACTGCCTTCTCCATATCGTCGTTCTTCGCCATAATTCCTGCCAAATTATTGTATGCCACGTGCGAGTTCTCCTGATGATCAATGACATTCTGGAACAACAATTCACTACTCGCCCACACATGCGATTGTCGATAGGTACCAATCCCAAAAAGGATGGCAATAACCATGAGAATATTTCCGACAATTCTCCGCTGCTGCGCACATATTCCTACAAGATACAAAAGTCCGATCATTGCCAAATATATGTACCGATCCGATGCAAAGTAGATATCAAGAACACCGTTCTCTCCACCCTTGAGGACATTCAGAAGTGATGGCGCAAGCATGAGGAGAAAGAAGGTTATGCCAAATGCGACTGTCCGTGTTCTCCGAAGACTCCACGCCACAACACCTCCCGAAAAAAGCATGAACAAGAGTCCAGAGAGGATCTGAGGATTTGTAAGGGACACTTCCTCTGTAAACGGGTAGAAAACAGAGAGGCCAAGTGGTGCCACAAACTTCCAGAGATAGAACGGGATCGAGGCAAAAGAAAGAAGGACGGGAGTGACAAATGACCCCATTTGGACAGGTTTGCCAAAGAGAGCAATGAGGAAGAAGAGGATACTAAGAAAAATGTAGGGCATTTTTTCCCGCCACCGCACCTCTTCTCCCCTCACCCAATCGAGGAGGATGAGAATAAGGGGAAGAAAAAGAATGGAGACCTTCGAGAGGAGACCGAATGCAAATGCAATGACACTCATCCAGAATCTTCGCCCATCATCTCTCCACTGTAGATACCAGTGAACACTGCAAAGGAAGAAAAACGCGGAGAGGACATCCTTGCGCGCACTTGCCCATGCCACTGCTTCGGTATTGAGTGGATGAATCGCAAAAATCAATGCACACAAAAATGCGATACGTTCGGTGAATAATCGCCGAAAAATCATGAAGAGAAGGAGTGTGCTTCCAATGTGCAAGATGAGATTCACTCCATGATAGACAACAGGGTTTGCTCCGAAGAACGTGTATTCGATCTGATGGGAGAAAAGTGTGAGAGGGATATAGAGCTCTGGATCATAGGATGTAAAAATCGCCGCGAGATTCCCGACGGTCAGACCATGCACCTTGGGATTATCGAGAATGAGAAGCTCGTCATCGATCGCAACGAAGTCATTTGTAAGAACAGAGGCTCCATAAACAAGAAGCGGAACAAGAACGAGAAGAAAGTAAGAAAGGGAGAGACGATGGAACATAGAGGAATCGAGACAATCGTACAGTGTCTCGAATTCCAAGAAACGCCAAGTGGTGGTTCGAGACGGCTGGCCTCCTCACCATGACACTTTGGCGTTTTTATACTTGACATATAAAATTAAAGTTTTATTATATGTCACTTTCCATGCGAAACCCATTACTCCTCCTCGGCATTGGTATCATTCTATGGCCTTCCATAGCCCTAGGAGGAGAATATCGCGCGTTTACGCTCTCCAATCCCGCCATGCGGGAAACACGTATCCTGAAGGATGGAGGAGCATTCACACAGACTTTCACCTCTATCAACCTCCCTCTCTCTTCCCCCTTCAGCGGCACACCCACCCTTGGCGTCCTCTCGCAGAAAAGAGAGTCATTGCCTGTGGAATATCAAGGTATTCCCACACCCCAGAAACTGAAAAAGCAGCAAGAGGCTCTTCAGGCCTTCTCGCAAAAAGCCGAGAGACTTTCGCGAGCCCTCTTGCGGGATGGGACACGTTCCCAAAAGCATATCATTCAGAATGAGCGCCTCCTCGCACTCTTGGATATCCTCCGCTATACCCTTCCCATCTCTCAGCGACAATCGACACTTCTGGACTGGCGCATAGAAGAGTTCGAGAACCAAAATATGGAATTCCATGCAGGGAAACGTAAGACCCAATCCTCAGCACAGATCCTCATGACACTCCGGGGAGACATTGCAGAACTCATCGAAAAAACACATGAGCGCCGAGCGATGCTCAACGAGAGAGATCTGCGGCTCCTCAAGTCCTATGCCGCACTCTTCACCCTTATCGAAGAACATACCAACATGTGAGAGTCGTGGTACAATGCCGTCATCTCTTCTCCTCTTTGATATGCGCCAGTCGCTCTCAATAATGGTTCTCCTCACTTTTCTCTCCTTCCCCATAGTGGGAATCGCAGCGACCTATGATCCATGTGAAGAGACACCAGCTTCGCAGGATGATAACGCCACCGTCCCCGAAGCCTTTTACGAGCGCCGCTGTGCTGAGCACAGTCGCTTTGAGGAATTACAACTCAAAAAGAAGCAAGCCATCGCTGACCGCAACATGCGTATCAAACAACGTGCCCTCGAGGTCTTCCAAAAAAAATATAGCAAGTCGACCGTCCGCCGCACCGATATTCACAAACGTGTCAAAACGATCGAAGACGAAAACCGCACAAGGCTCCTCGATCAAAACCAGAAGGAGTCACAGACCTTCCGATCAAATAAGCGCCGCATCATTCAGGAAAAAGATCAGGAGGTTCAATCAAAGTCCATCAATCGATCCCCCTCCGGACTCTCGAAAGAACAGCATCAGATGTGCGCTGATCTCCAGGGAATCCGACAGCAAGTCTGTCTGCGCAAGCTTGCACGGGGAAGTAGGTGAAATTTCAAGGAATCTCTGAAAAACATGGTACGGTCAGGAGGGTAATGGGGGCTTGGGGGAGGCAGGGAACCGGATCTCGCCCGGATGAATCCGTTCCCCGCCAGAACGACTTGTCGGGCTGGGGACGGACAAGGTTCCCTCCTCCCCCAATATAATCCTTTGCACTCCTAAAGAATAAAAACTAGAATTTTCCTCCTATGGAAATTTCTCCCCACGCAGAAACCGACGACTTCCTCTCCGATGCACCGAAAGATTTTCAGTGGCAGCAATATCCGGAAGCAGACAAGGTTCTGCGGGAAAAGGTGGGAGAATTCTTACAAGAACATCTCTTCGCTGCCGATCTTGCAAAACGCATGCACGAAGAAACAGGGACAGATTTCTTCGATTGGGTCGATCACATGTTCATCCCTTCCGGACAGGATATCGCCACGATGCGGAATAGAAACAATCTAGTGCGCACACTCGAAACACAGGGTTTCACACATGAAACAGCACTGGGCCAAGCACGATTGCATCATCCACATGCAGATTTTCCTATCGTGTGCACGACCGATTCTCATACACTCAGAATAGGAATCGGTGTGGAATCCGTTGAAGACTTCCTGCAGAAGCACCATCTCAATGCACCAATCTTTGGAAACCCATTCAACCCTCTACGTTGTGCATTCATCCCTTATGGAAACATGAATCTCGTTATCGTAGAACGACATAATGAGAAAGTGGAAGCACCGAGAATTGATGAAGAAACAATAATTGAAGGCTATGGCCTTTGGGACAGTCGTGAGCGTGAACCAGATCCAGGACAGGAACACAATTATATGCAAAAAACCCTGGACTGCGCGAAGGAATTGGTGCAACTCGTCGGCGGCAGAGCGGCGGATACCGTCCTCGATTGTGAACGCAACTATTGGATGTATACCAAAGAAAATACTGCGGGGGCTCTCATGAAAGATCGCCTTGATGCCCTTGGACTTGGATGGGGCAAGATCCGTGACCATCATACCTTCCGTTCAAGCCGAGAGCATTTTGCAACCCTCGTGCAGATCTTTCTCACACTCGGCTTCAAAAAGAGAGAAAGATACTATGCCGGGGATGCTCACGGATGGGGGGCACAGGTCATGGAACACCCAGAGACCGGCGATGTACTCTTCCTCGATGTTGATCTCTTCCCAGACGAGGCACAGATCGACTTTTCTAGGGAACCACTGCACTCTCGTGGACAGTTCAACACCGTCGGTCGATGGTGCGCGCTCCATGGCGAATCCATCCTCAACGCCGGGATGCACCACCTCGAAGCCAAATTCGACTTCGATAAGGTCCGTTCCATCCTGGAAAAAGAGAAAATCCAGACTATGCCTCCCTTCAGTGACTTCCCCTACCTTCGGCAAGCATTCACCGAGGGGGAACAGTGGTACCTCGACGATGTGCGGTTGGATCACGCTCTCAGAATCGGAGCGATCAATCAGGAAACGTACAATCACATCGTGGCAAACGATTTTTCGGCAATTGGAAGTCATTTGGAAAATCTCCAGCGACGCAATGGCTACAAGGGATTTAACAAAAAAGGTGTCGATGCAATCCTCGCCGCCGTCGATCCGCAACGTATTGCTGTGCAACAAAAGATTGAGGCAGTAGTCAATGATAAGTAGACTGTACAATTCGACAGGGATGAATTAGTCTCATCCCTATGTCTCCATTCCAGAGTGATTTAACCCCTCTCAAGGAGATTATCCCAGGTGATTCTACGGACCAAATACATACCTTTCGACTACACCCCTCTCAAGGAGCCCCTTGGGCTCCGTATGGGACAGGGTATTGGATTGCTCTTAAGGAGCATGACAAAATTTCCGCTGAAGGAATGCTTCTCATCCCCTCTCTCAACCCCAGTGATACGTCACGCCTGATCGTTTTTGAGCCCGGCATGCCCGGAAGAAGCGCAATACGGAATGTGGAAGAGCGACATGCACCACTGCTTCTCCAGAAAGGCTACCACCTCCTTATCCTCCGCCATCTCGGAGCATTCCTTGAGAGCGAGGATGCTGCGGCAATGATTCATTGCCCCGAACGTATCAGGATCGGAAAAAAATTGGGGGAAGAGACACTGGGGGAACAGCAAAAATACAATGTGGAAGAGATTGCACACGAAGTTGTCACCGCAGTGAATACCGTTGGAAAAGCATTCGACGAGATTCGGCTTGTGGGGCACTCCTCCGGTGCCCTTGGACACTTGCGGTCCATTCCACAACTCGAAGAAGGTGTACGATCACGGATTACGCACATTGTGAGTCTCGCAGGACTTACGGGAGGAATAGAAAACATGCGGTGGCTTCTCAAAAATTTCGGCCTCAAACCCTACCTGAAGCGATGCGGTAATCTCATGAATATGGTTTCTCCAGAAACAAATGTCACACATCTCCGACACATGTTCAATGCTATTTATGACTACATGCTCCCAGAGCACATCATGCTTATTCAAGTGAATACGCCAAAGGACGAATACATCCATCCCAATGCACCAAAACGATATCAGGACTACCAGGGACGAGGATTGAACATTCGCGATGAGACGCAAACGGCAAAAAAGTACCATTATCTCCAAAATCTTCGGCCGGAGACCCTCGAGAGATTTCTCACAATCTACCACCCTTCTGCCAAACATTCGGTGACATTTTGTACCAAAGAACCGAAGAAAAAGAGGTAGAGCTTGTGTAGAATGTTTCTCCATGCATAGAGTAGTTCTTCTCTGTACAGCAAATGGCACGTCGAAAGGAACAATGGATATCGTCCAGGCTCATACGGGAGAAGGACATCTCCATAGAGCATTTTCCATTTTCGTCTTTCGGAAAGACACAGACGAAATCCTCCTTCAAAAACGGAGTCAGGAAAAAATGCTCTTCCCTCTTTTTTGGGCCAATACGTGTTGCAGTCATCCGAAGCCCGGCGAATCACTGCCCTACGCCGCAGAGCGGCGGCTCTTCGAAGAATTGGGTTTTGTATGCCCGCTGCACGAATGCGGTTCTTTTGTCTACCGTGCGAGAGACCCCGAAGGAAGAGGGACAGAATATGAACATGACACTGTCCTTATAGGATCTGTGACACAGGAAGTAGAGATAAAACCTGATCCTCATGAGGTTGCTGATTGGCGATGGGTCTCGATCGTCACGCTTCACAAAGAGTTAGAGATCTTCCCAAAGATATATGCACCGTGGCTATATCAGAGCCTCACAATCGCTCTCCAGAAATACCATGCCAAAGTCTGAGCCCCTCCATCTTGCCATCATCCCTGATGGCAATCGTCGGTGGGCTCGAAGCTTCGCGCTCCATCCCTGGAAAGGACATGAGAAAGCTATCGAAAACTTTCGGGGCATCACACAGTGGTGCCGCGACGATCCGCGCATCGGCACGCTCACCGTCTGGTGCTTCTCGACCGAGAACTGGAAGAGGGATCCTCAAGAAGTATCACAGCTCATGCATCTCCTTGAGGAATATCTCACACAAGAACGCAGAGGTTTTATGGAGAAAAAAACACGCTTCCTCCACTCCGGACGCAAAGATCGGATCCCTTCCTCTCTCTCTCAACTCATCGAATCGGTGGAGACCGAGACGACAAATCAGAGAGAATTTACTCTTCACCTGGCCGTAGATTATGGAGGGAAAGATGAAATTCTTCGGGCATGTGAAAAAGTGAGAGAGAGAGATCACATCACTGAAGAGCAATTTCGCCAACATCTCGACCACCCCGAGCTCCCCGATCTCGATCTCATCATCCGCACTGCAGACGAGAAGCGCACCTCCAACTTCTTCCTCTGGCAGAGCACCTATGCGGAGTGGATTTTCTCTTCAAAACTCTTCCCGGATTTCACAACAAAAGACCTGCAAGAAGCAGTGGAAGAGTTTGAAAAACGGACAAGACGGTTTGGAAAGTGACACATCTACTCCGGACGCGACCTCAGACGTTCATCGCCTGTCTTCATATCAACAACCATCTCTTCTCTCTTCCCATTCCTCGTAAAGTGAATCACTTTATCTTCACCACGGGGCTGAACCTCATCAACATGAATTCTGTCGAGATCTCCTTTTCGTTCAATGCCAAATTTTACGGCCAGGGCGAGCTGAACAACTTCTTTGTTATTCCAAAGTGATGGCTTCATCTGTATAGACGTTGCTCTCCCCTCTGTACTGATTCCCACAATCGCCAACGCATGGAAAGGCCGTCCTTCTTCAACAATCAAAACGCGTGAAACATTGGAGGAAACCATGATATCAATGGAATCTTTTCCGAGAGCTGTGCCAAATCCTCTCTTGATCCTCTCAAGATTTGCTGCGTTATCCCGAGGTTCTCGGAGTCTCCATTGCACATCTTCACCCCACCACTTCTGAAAATATCCTCTTTCTCTCTCAAAAACTCCCCATACCTTTCGCTCCTCCGGGCTGAGACCATCTTCTTTGAGAGGTGGTGTCACTGACGTTTCTTGGATCCTTTCGGCACTCCCATCTGGCTTCACGCGGACACGACCAAGAACCGCACCATCCTTCTTAAAAATGAACACAAGATTCTCGTCTTCTCTTGTCCACTCTACCGTCCCACCAATCACTTGGCTTTCATTGAGGCCAAGTACCATATATATGGCAAGACGCGCTTCCTGAGGAAGATCTTTTGGCGGATGATCGAAGTCGAATTTCGGCCTGAGTTGCACAGACTGGACCGCACCTTTGGTATCAAGAGCAATGGAAGTCATCCATCGAAACGGCATCAATTGGTGTGTCTCTGAATCGACTTCCATGACAAGCACACACCGCGGTTCTCGTTCCTGCGAGACAACCAATCGCACTTCTCTTTCACCAATAACAGCGGTCCTGCATAATGCATCCTTGAAATCCTTCGCAGTCGTGCGACGTTCCGAATCGCTCAACTCATACCATCGCAGAAAATCCTTTCCATGAGGGATAACAGTGGCCTTCACTTCTTCTTCGGGAGTCTTGGATCTCTCTGGCGGATTCTCTTTTAATTTTAACTGCACACGATCTCCCTCGATATTCGTACGAAAGACCATCGTCTTTTCTCCCTCGGTAAACGTAAGCTCCGATGGTAACTCATTCTTCAGATACCACCGTCTGCGACTCATGGAAACACCGTGCGTACTGAGAACAATACCTGCCATTGTAATCTCCCACCGATTCGGAAGATCGATGACGTGTTCCACGGGCTTCCCTCCCCTGTACACCCGCTCTCCTTGAATGAATTTTTGAGATTCAATCCGCTTTGTCCAATAGTCGTGCATGCGCTCCCCATAGCGCTTACGTCCTTCGGGAAGAGCTCGTTTTTTCTTGAAAATTTGTGCTTCTGCCTCTGCGATTAAATCCTCAATCTTCTTAAACAAAGTCTCGGTCTGTTCACCATTGGTACGCAATGCCTCTTCGGTCTCCTTTACAATGGTCTCCATACGCGCACGAACTTCTGCATAGCGTTCCTCTTGTGAAAGATTGACTTCAGCCCGAAGCAAATCGCGTTGGAGTGTGCTGATCTCCTGCGTGTAATACTCCAGATACTTCTTCATGGTCTCGGAAAGTTTTCGCGAATCTTCCCGTGCATATTCATACGACTTTGGCCGCTCGAATGCAGAAGTATCAGCCATGGTATGTCTGTTGGGAATCAGTGCCTTTCTTCAATTCTTCCCGACAGGCATGAATCTGGACAATACCTTCCTGAACAATCGCCAAATCTTTCTCCTGCGATTCCACGAGCTCTATGTATACTGCCTCCAATTTGGCATACATGACCGAACGGTCATCATCCGTCATCTCAACACAGAGCGTAAGAATATGCTCCGTCATTTGTGGCAAGAGTCTCCCCATCGCCTGAACACCCGAAGTGAAGTCTGCTGTTGTCATATTGATATTTTCCTCTTATTGTAGCATAAAAGTTCGTTTCATTCAATGATGCATTCGCCGTCTCCTCAAGAAGCTTTCGCTCCTGGCAAAATAATCCTCAGTGGTGAATACGCTGTTATCTTTGGAGCGCCCGGCATCGCTATCCCTTCCCCACTGAAAACAGAGGTACGAATCGAGCCGGATCAAAATACTCGAGGAATCACTATCGAAAACAAATCGTATCCGGATCGTACGTACATTCAGCGCATCATTGAACTCTGCGAAGCACATACCGGTCCCCTTAAAGGTACACTGCAAATCGACAGTACTATTCCCGTAGGACGCGGAATGGGGTCATCGACGGCACTCGTGGTTGCCTTGGCACGCTGCTTTGACCTCCACAAACCAGAAGTTCTCGCCATAGAAAAAACGCTCAACCCCCATCAGAGCGGGATCGACTTTGAGGTCATCTGGCAGAACCGCCCCTTGAAATTCATCAAAGGACAGGAATCAGAATCCATTCATCTCGATCTCTCCTTTCTTAATAAAGCCACCTTCATCGACACCGGAAAACCGAATGAGACAACCGCAGAGCTTGTGGAATGGGTAATAAAGCAGGGAAGGAACATGTCGGCCCTCCACACCATCTCCTCCTGCACCACCCGTCTCCTCTCCGGTGAATCTCCTCTCACGGTCTTCCCCGACCACCATCGCGCTCAAGTCCAACTCGGTATCATCCCGCAAAACGTACAGAAATTTATCAATGAAATCGAAGAATCAGGCGGTACAGCCAAAGTCCTTGGTGCGGGAGGGAAAACCGGTGGTGGCGGAATAGTCCTTGTACTGCATAATGATCCCTCAAACCTTGCCTCCTCTTATGGCTTCCACACTCTCCTCACCCAACATCGCCTTTGTGAAATACTGGGGTAATCGAAACGATACCCTACGACTCCCTGCGGCAGATTCTCTGTCTATGACTCTCGACTCCCCAACGGTCGAGGTCACAATCGAACTCGCAGATACTTTTTCCATTCATTCTTATAACTCCGATGGATCTCCCCGTATCCTCACTCCAAAAGAAATTGCCCGTTTTCAAACGTATCTCACCCTCGCACAAACCTACTTCACTTCCCTCAATATTGAATTCTCAATTCTCAATTCTCAATTCTCAATTCTTTCTCATGTTCCTCCGGGCATCGGCCTCGCCTCCTCCGCCGCAATTTTCAGCGCTCTCGCATGCGCCTACGCCGAACTTATTCGAGAAAAGAATGGGATCGTTTTGAGTAATGAACAAATCGGCATCCTTGCGCGCCTCGGCTCTGGATCTGCTGCGCGAAGTATGTACGGCGGATTTGTTGCTTTAGGCAGTGAAAACGGAATCGCGGTACAAATTGCTCCAGAGACACATTGGCCCCTCCATGACATCATCGTTGTTCCTAGTTTGGACGAGAAGAAAACCGGTTCGACTGAGGGGCATGCCCTCGCGCATACAAGTCCCTTATTCAAAAACCGGCTGCAGGCAATCCCCCGCCGCATGCAGGAATGCACGGATGCCATTCTGAGGAAGGATTTCGAGAAACTGCAGTCAATGGCAGAAGAAGATTGTCTCGACATGCACCGCGTCATGCAGACGAGCAGTCCCCCTCTCCGCTATCTTGCTCCCGAAACTCACCGCGTAATCAAAGAACTCAAAGATCTCCGAAACCGTGAACACCTCGCCGTCCTTTACACAATGGATGCCGGTCCTACGGTCCACCTTGTCTGCACAGACGATGCCGTGGATGCCGTAAAGCAATTCGCACATGCTCAAAAGGATTGCACTATATTCGAGACAAAAGTAGGGAAGGGCGCAAAATGCAGAGAAACAGTGCCTTGTTAAATTGATAAACTGTTAAACTGTTACACGTTAGTAACCCATAGTTTAGCATTGTAACAATTGAACAATGAACCTTCGAAATCTCCCCCCAAACGACCGTAGGCAAAAGATTGAACATGAACTGGAGATCGACCTCTCTGCCCTTTCAATTGAACCGAGAAAAATCGGTTATGCCGACCAACAGAACTGCGAACAGATGTTCGGATGTGTGCCCATCCCTGTAGGATATGCAGGGCCGCTGCCTGTTACGTTTAGTTCGGGAGAAACACAAGAAATTCATCTCCCTCTTGCAACGACTGAAGCAGCCCTCGTTGCAAGCGTAAATCGGGGATGTAAAGCATTGAGACTTTCTGGAGGAGTAACAACAACATCTACCTACCACGGAATAACACGTTCACTGGCATTCATGTGTCATGGTGAGCCCGTCGAATCCATGACACATGTCATCCTTCGACGAGCTCAGGATGACACCGTGAAACGATTGTACGAGTGGAAAGTAATCGGCGAATCGACGAGTCACCACCTTAAAATTCTCAAATATGAAATCGACATCGAAGACCCCTATCTCTTCATCACTATCTTCGCAGACACCGATGAGGCCATGGGAATGAATATGGTAACGATCGCAGCGCAGAAGATTGGGGAATGGATCGAGAAGAACATTGGTTTGCAATTCATTACCGTTGCAGGGAATGTGGATAGCGATAAAAAGCCGAGTAAGCGTACAAAGGAAAGAGGAAGAGGGTACGAAGTCACTGCATCGGCTGATCTCTCCGCAGATGTGATTCAATCTGTATTGAAGACAGACCCCGAGACCCTCTGTGAAGTCGCTCATGCAAAACTCGACATCGGTTCATCAATCGCAGGAGCCCTCGGCTCCAATCTTCATGCCGCAAATATCATTGCTGCCCTATATCTTGCAACCGGCCAAGATGCGGCACATGTGGTAGAAGGGTCACTCACAGACACTGCCATCACAAAAAACGATGGTGGAATACTCATACGTTGCCACCTCCCCGCCCTGCTCATCGGCACCCATGGTGGAGGCACCTCTCTCCCCGCTCAATCCCAATGCCTCTCCCTTCTCCTCAAATCCAAAACCTCTCTGCACCCCTGCAAACAACTTGCAGAATCAATCGCAGCAGCAGTCCTCGCCGGTGAACTCTCCCTCCTCGCAGCGCAAACTGCTCATCATCTCGCAAATGCACACACAAAGCTCGCACGTGTGTAGAATGTACTTTCACCATCTTTCTTTTGATTTCTTCCATAGCGTCACGATCGGCCATTATCGGCTTCGGCATGTATCTCCCCAGATACCGCATCAAAACGGAAGAAATCGCCCGCGCATGGAAGAGGGACCCCAAGAATGCGGTTCAGTCGCTCGGTATTCGCGAAAAAACTGCTCCTGGTCCACATGAAGACAGCTTCACCATGGCATTCGAAGCAGGAAGACAGGCAATTGATACCGCTAAAATTCAATCATCGGAGATCTCGGCACTTTTCGTCGGATCCGAGAGTCACCCGTACGCGGTAAAACCAACAAGCGGCATGCTCGCCGCAGCTCTTGCGATCCACCCCTTCTCCCACTGTGCAGATTTGGAATTCGCCTGTAAGGCAGGCACCGCGGGTATGCAGATCGTCGATAGCTTTGTCCGTTCGGGCCAAATTCACTATGGCTTAGCAATCGGTACCGATACTGCACAGGCCAAACCAGGAGATCCTCTCGAATACACTGCTGCTGCCGGTGCGGCGGCGGTGATCCTCGGTCGTGACAAGGCCAAGGGTGCTCTCTGTCGGATTGATGAAACACTTTCATTCACCACCGATACTCCAGACTTCTGGAGAGCCAATGGTCAGCCTTTCCCATCGCATGCCGGCCGCTTCACAGGAGAGCCGGGATACTTCGCTCATGTTCGCGAAACACTCAAAGGCATCCTCACCATGAAAAAATGCATGCCCGCCGACATCGACCATCTCGTTCTCCACATGCCCAATGCCAAGTTTCCACAAAAAATTGCAAAGGAGTTTGGATTCACCCCCAAACAACTCCAGCAAGGATTCATTGTACCAACCATCGGCAATACCTATAGCGCCTGTGCGCTCATTGGACTTACCCATGTCCTCCAAAAAGCCAAAAAAAATGAAATAATTCTCCTCGTCTCATACGGATCGGGGGCAGGATCCGACGCCTTCCTCATGACCATGCTGAGAGATGGCATCCCCCTCTCTCCTCCTCAATCTCCCCAGTATTTGTCATACAGCGAATATCGACAGCAGATCCCCACCTCCTTGTAACGGAAAACTTTTTTCTTGGTACAATCCTCCCGCACATGCAAAAAGATGTCTTTGTCATCGGATCGGGACAAACACGCTTCGGAGAATGGTGGGACAAGAGTCTCCACAATCTCATGCAGGAAGCGTTCGATGCCGCAATCGATTCCTCCCCCTGTACCGCACTCGATATTGATATGGTGATTGTCGCAAACATGCTTGGTGAACTGACGAACAATCAGGCTCACCTCGGAGCCCTCGCCTCTTCCCTCCTCCCACACCAACCCCCCGCTCTCCGAGTCGAAGCGGCGTGCGCATCAGGCTCCATCGCACTCCATACCGCATGTGCCATGCTCGAGAGCGGTCGCGCGGAAACTGTCGCCATTTTGGGCGCGGAAAAAATGACAGATTGCAGTGCAGATGAAATCAGCAATGCACTCATGGGAGCGGCAGACAGCGAAAGGGATCAACCCTCCGGTCTGACCTTCCCCGGTATCTTCGGCCTCATTGCGAAGAGGTACATGCATGAATTTGGCCTTACACGATCACAGTTGAATCTCGTAAGTGCCCGTCACCATGCTCATGCATGCGAGAATCCATACGCTCAATTCAGGAATGCCATTGCTCCCGGGGATGTCGAGAACAGTCCGTCCGTTGCAGAACCTCTCCATGTCCTCGATTGTTCTCCCGTAAGCGACGGAGCCGCGGCCTGCATTCTGTCGACAAAACACAAAAGCCCCGTACGTCTTGCAGCCTCACAAATCGCTTCCGATTCTCTCAGTATCACAGAAAGATCATCGCTCACCTCCTTCCTCGCCACAAAGACAGCGGCAGAAAACGCTTTTACCGAAGCCTCTGTCACGAATGACGATATTCGTTGCATTGAGTTGCATGATTGTTTCTCCATCGCCGCACTCATCAATCTCGAAGATCTCGGATTCTCTGAAGCCGGCAGGGGTATCGAATGGTATATCGAGGAAAACCCTCTCATCACGATCAATGGCAGCGGAGGTCTCAAAGCCTGCGGCCACCCCGTCGCGGCAACAGGGATTAAACAAGTAAATGATATCGCACGGAAGCTCATGGAAAGCAAAGAACGCTTTGGGCTCGCACAAAACTTCGGAGGCGCCTGCGCCACCTGTGGAATTCATATCCTCGAATATGCCGCCTAATACTCCCCCTATTGTTTCACGTTTGCACAGGCGCCATGGCGAAAAGCTCCAACAGGGTGTGATCATCTCCTATACGCATATCGCACAACCATATTCCCGCACCATCGGTCTCATCCAGCTTTCCGATGGAACAAAAGTTCTCGCCCCCCTTCTCGGTCCCAATCCATCGATTGGTCAGAACGTCTCTCCTCGCATGTACCTCTCGGAAGTCGCAGGTAGCGGTTTGCGCGTTTACAACATTGCATACGAAATTCTCGTGGAAAAGGCCATCCCCCACCCAATATCTCCGTCCTTTCCCGGCTATATTCTCGCGCTCACCGGACCATCCGGCGTGGGCAAATCCACGATCAGTCGTCTCCTGACGACCATGTGCAGTGATTTTCTCGTTCCTGTCCCCATCCTCACCACACGAAAACCGAAGAAGGGAGATGATGGGGAATACCGTTATGTCTCCAAAAAAACGTTCGTAAAACTCCAAAAGAAAGGAGAGATTATCTCCTTTGCTCAAATCCCATCTTCAGAGGAAAAGCGATGGTATGGCTACTGCGCGCATGATATCGAACACCTGTGGACCAAGGGCATGCTGCCAGTCGTCATTACGGAAATGCATCTTCTCCAAGGTCTCGCGGGCCATTACGGCCGACGATCCATCCTCTCTTTGGGACTACTTCCTCCCGGACGAAGCAAGAGATCGATGCTCTCCCATCTCCTCCATCGCCTGCGTTCACGCGGACGGGATTCCGAGAAGAGTATTGCCGATCGCATCAAAAATGCTGAAGCGGATCTCCAGTTCTTTCGCGAGAGGCAGGATCTCTTCGACCGCATCGTCGTGAACAATAATCTCAACGCAGTCGTTGATCTTGTACAACAATACACACGACAACAATTACGCGATTCACCATAAAATAACTCCTCACTGACTTTGACATACACACATAAAAATCCGCGGCAATATGCAAAACTATGGGAAATGCAGCCTACGTACTCTCAAAAAATCACCGTGCTTTTGTGATCTTGCATTCCCTTATCGCCCCATAGTTTTGCATATTGCCGCGGGGTCAGTGAGTACTTGCGCCATAAATATGGTATCAACACATAAAAATATATAATAGCAATATCTCACCCTCTACTCACCCATCAAATCTTTTGGTATAATTGAATGATTTTCATCAAGAGACGGGAAAATTAACAAAAATATAAATTATGTCCATACATACATTGATGTTCGGATGGGAATATCCCCCCTTCCATACGGGAGGACTCGGTATTGCCTGCCAGGGAATCGTACGAGGACTTCGGCACCACGATGTGCACGTCACGCTCGTTCTGCCATACCCAAACCAAGAAAAGGGCACTTCACCATTCCCGGAAGAGGATGTCTGTTTTGCGCGTCTCACAAAAATGACCGGCGCATACGCCTCACGCTCGGTGCAATCCCACTCATACAAAGAGCATATGCTCTACGATGACAACCTCGGTCAGTCGATCGAAGAATACACGGCAAAAAGCCTTGAAGTAACGAAACATATTCACCCTCACATCGTGCACTGTCATGACTGGATGACATACGAAGCAGGAAGCCGTTCGGCACGGCATCATCGCACACCCCTCGTCGCACATATTCACGCGACGGAACTCGACCGGACAAACTTCTGCCCCGATCCCTGGATTTTTGAGCGTGAGCAGCAAGGGTTCATATCCGCGGATAAAATCATTGCCGTCAGCCACTACACCAAAAACATCCTCGCGCAACACTACGGAATTGCACCCGACAAAATCCATGTGATCCACAACGCGCATCACCTCGTCGATGCGGCACCACCTCTTCTCCGGAATAACCCCTCTAAGCATCCCCCACTTGTCCTCTTCCTTGGGCGTCTCACTGTCCAGAAAAATCCGGAACAGTTTCTTCATGTTGCACAGCGCGTGCACGCCTCCAGTCCCGATGTCCAATTTGTCATGGCCGGCGACGGACCGGCATTTACGCACCTCATCGACCGCGCATGCGCTATGGGACTCGAGAACTGCATGGTATTCACCGGAAAAATCACCACACCCGAAGTGCAATGCCTCTTCCAAAAAGCATCGTGCTTCGTCATGCCATCATTTTCCGAACCATTCGGGTTGGTGGCGCTCGAAGCCATCGCTCATGGTGTCCCGGTCATCATCAGCAAACAATCGGGAGCATCCGAAGTCATCCGGCATGGATTCGCCGTGGATTTTTGGGATGCGGACAAAATGGCGGACTGCATCCTGACGATCCTGCGCGACGGTTCGCTCGCAGGGCAACTGCGCTCTGAGGCTCCCCACGCGATTCGCAACCTCACATGGAAAACCCAGGCCGGACAGATCGTTGCGCTCTACAAAACTCTTACACACACCGCATGAATCCCTCTATTTGCCTCTATTTCCAGGTACATCAACCCTATCGCCTTCGCGATATCAGGATCACGGACATTGGCAAAACGGAAATGCCGGATTACTTCGATCACGAAAAAAACAGGACCGTGTTCCGCAAAGTCGCGGAGAAGTGCTACCTTCCGGCAAACGCGCTCCTCGAAGAACTGTTCCATACCTATCCGGGTTTCTCCGTCGCCTTCTCTCTCTCCGGAACATTCATTGATCAGTGCCGGGAATACGGACCGGATGTCCTCGCGTCCTTCCAGAGACTCAATCGGACCGGACATGTTGAGTTTCTCGCGGAAACCTACCATCACTCCCTCAGTTCGCTCGTGTCCACTGAAGAATTCTGCGAACAAGTCACAAAACATGTCCAGACGATACGCGCGCTTTTCTCACAAACACCGTCTGTCTTTCGCAACACAGAACTCATCTACAGCAATCATATCGCCCACATCGCACGTCTCATGGGATTCACGGGCATCCTCGCTGAAGGGACGGATCATCTCCTTCGGGGACGGAGCCCCAATATCCCCTTTGTGCCCCCATCCTTCCGATTGCCATCCGATCAGGAAAAAATGATTCGCCATCACCGACCTCTTCCCGCACGCGGACGTCACATTACCGTCCTACTCAAAAATTACCGTCTCTCCGATGATATCGCATTCCGATTCTCGGATCGATCGTGGACAGGTTTCCCTCTGCGGGCAGAAACATTCACAGACTGGATCCTCGCAAGCGCAGGGCACACGGTGAATCTCTTCATGGACTACGAAACATTCGGAGAACATCAATGGGCAGATACGGGGATCTTCGACTTTCTGCGGACACTCCCGCGTATCTGGCAGGAACAGGGGCTACAAACCAAAACACCCTCCGCGGTAATCCGCGACTGGAACCAGAGGAATACAGATGTCTACGATGCCCATAGCGTTATCTCATGGGCCGACATGGAACGCGACCTCTCCGCATGGCAAGGGAACCAGATTCAGAATGCTGCACTCGAACATCTCTATGCACTCGAAGATGCTATAAAACAGGAAGGTGCTACAACACTCCTGGAAATATGGAGACGTCTCCAAACTTCTGACCACTTCTACTACATGTGCACCAAATACTGGAACGATGGCGATGTCCATAAATACTTCAGTCCGTACGATTCCCCATACGAAGCCTACCGGCGATACAGCCATGCCCTCCATGACCTTCAATATCGACTTCCCACTCTCTGATGCCTCGCTCTCTCGTCTTCGGCAACGGCCAAATGCTCGCAACATTCGATGAGCGCGCGCAGCTACGAGATCTCTACTTTCCGTACGTCGGCATGGAGGATCACACAGCCTATGGTGATATTCACCGCGTTGGTTTTTGGGTCACGGGGAAAGGCTTTGCATGGCTGAGTGACCAGAGTTGGACCGTCACTCCGCAGTACCAGAAAGACACGCTCGTCGGGAACTCCGTCCTGCGCAATGACACTCTTGGGATTGAGATTACCGCACAAGACTATGTACATCCCGTTCGCAACATTCTCGTCCGTAACTTTCTCATTCGCAGTACAGACAACCAGGAAAAAGAAGTTCGTGTCTTCTTCCACCACGACCTGCACATCTACGGAGATAAGCAAAAGGATACGGCATTCTATGAGCCATACATGAATGTCGTCATTCACTACAGACAGAGTCGCTACTTCCTCATTGGTGGTACAACGGACGCTCCAACACGATGTATGAGTCGACACACCATTGGAGCATATCAATCAATTCTTCCCCATCTCGAACAATCCGAGAGTTGCGGCATAAGCGCATACAGCATCGGCAAATCCGATTATCGTAATTTTGAAGGAACATGGCGTGATGCAGAGGAAGGAGAACTCGCCAACAGTTCCGTCGAACAAGGATCCGTGGATTCTACGATCGGGATCTACTGTACGGTTCCTCCGAATACACAGACAAAAGTCACCATGTGGATGTGTCTCGGCAAAACACTCAATGACATCGTCGAACTCCATCAATTTGCCCTCAGAGAAGGCAACGAACGCATGCAGCGCAACTGCGACGACTACTGGCAAAGTTGGGTCCGAAAGACTCCGCGTGACTTCGATACGCTGGATTCAAAAACGATTGATCTCTTCCATCGAAGCCTCCTGACCATTCGAGCACATGCGGATAATCACGGAGGAATCGTCGCTGCCGCAGACGCGGATATCATGGCATTTAACCGTGATACCTATACATACGTATGGCCTCGTGACGCCGCCTTTGTCTGCATGGCGCTCGATGGAGCGGGCTACAGCGAAGTCACACGAAGATTCTTCGAATTCTGCTCCCGCATTCAGACACCGGATGGCTATCTCCTCCATAAATACAATCCCGACGGATCGCTCGGTTCATCGTGGCACCCATGGTTCCGTGACGGAGAAGTGCAATTGCCCATTCAGGAAGACGAAACGGCTCTCGTCCTCTGTGCGCTCTGGCAACACTTCCATGCCACAAACGACTTTGAATTTCTCCAGACAATGTACGAGTCCTTCCTGAAGAAGGCGGCAAAATTTCTCTGTAACTTCCGCGAACCGCAAACAGGATTGCCCCTTGCAAGCTATGACCCATGGGAAGAACACCGTGGCATCTTCACATATACAACAGCTTGTACCATTGCCGGACTCCATGCAGCAGTCAACATTTGTCATTCCCTTGGGCACTTCACCCATGAAAAACAGTACCAGACCGCAGAAGACGAAATCCGTCAGTCTTTCCTCTTCCATCTTTATGACGAAGAGACAGGGCGATTCCTCAAAAAAATAAAACGCAAGAACGGTCAGACAACCGAACGCGACCGAACAGTCGATGCAAATATCATGACAGTATGGAAACTCGGCATTCTCCCATCGACTGACCCGCGCACCATTTCCACCATGCAACAGGTCGAAGAGCATCTCACGGTACGAACACCAATCGGAGGAATCGCCCGTTATGAGAATGACCGATATCACGCACAAGTACCATCGAGTGCAGAAATCCCGGGAAATCCCTGGATCATCACCACCCTCTGGAACGCCCAGTGGAAGATCGAGACGGCAAAGTCGATGGATGACCTTGCCAAACCGCGACAGATCCTCGAATGGGCGACATCACATGCCTCTGCCACAGGGATGCTCCCCGAACAGCTGCATCCTCTGACAGGGGCCCCCTTATCTGTTGCCCCCCTCTCATGGAGCCATGCCGCCTTCGTCGAAACCGTTCTTCAATTCATCCAGAAAGAAAGGTTATTAAAAAATAAAAAATAAAAAAGTAAATATAAGATCATATCAACTTACCATCCATCTGATCTTCTTTTTGGCCGAGATTTACCAACCATGAAATAGCCAGAAAACATTACAAAATTTTTGCAATTTTCATAGGTAGAGGAGGGGGTGCGCCGGTCGTATACTGCGCCCTCCCCATGAAAAACCGCCCCCCCCGACACCGTATCGAACGGACGCGCAACAAGCATTCTCGTGCATTCATCAGAGAGAACACGATTGTCATCCGTCTCGCGCGCAATCTCTCCCGTACCGAAGAAGAGGATCATATCGAGAGTCTCCTGCACCGCATGCGAAAGTATGCGATTGAAGAACGGGAAAAAGTCTCCATCCATCCCTTCCGTCTCCTCCTCGAAGGAGGACAAACCCAGACAGTCACACTGGCAACGGGAAAACAATACCGCTTCATTCTTCTGCCGGGTCAACGGACGTGTGTCACACAAAGGAATGCCAAGACATTCTGCATTACGATCAGTCCACGAGTCCGCCGTCGCGCTCTTCACAAGCTCCTCTGGAAAACTCTCTCCGAAGCCGAGCTCCCACGAATCACGAGCTTGGTCGCCTGCATCAATCAAGAAACATTCCGCGCGCGTATCCGGCCCGTACATCTCGCCTTTGCGCAATCACAGTGGGGTAGTTGTTCGCATCGCGGCACGATCATGATCAATGCCGTCCTTCTCTTTCTCCCCCCTTCGCTCTTGCGCTATGTCACCATTCATGAACTCGCTCATACCAAATACCACAATCACTCCCGAGCATATTGGGAAGAAGTAAAGCGGTTCCTGCCAAATTATGCTCAAGTCAAAGAGGCCCTGCATCACTACCGCCTCCCCATTCTCTAGTTGCGCGCTGCTGCGCTCACCCATACAATCCATTCCATGTCAGAGATCCTTCTCCAATCATTATCCGGCGGCGATGATGACACTCCCCCTCCCTCTCCGCCTGCGGATCCGGGAGACAGCAACTTGGGAGACGATATTGGAACAAAAATAGGAGAAGGTC
>Ga0154924_103_pt1 | contig 20376 bp, 21 predicted proteins | sample RifCSPhighO2_01_FD_105893 | JGI IMG/M metagenome (GOLD analysis project Ga0154924, IMG submission 105893) | Candidatus Peribacteria bacterium RIFCSPHIGHO2_01_FULL_51_9
CATAGGACAAACCCCACAATCAATCCAAAGAGAATCGCTGCTATCCATCCTTGTTCCATCGCAAGCTTTAAGAAGACGTTATGCGGATGATCGGAGGTGGTAAGAACTCCTTCCTGAACATGTGGCTGAATGAAGCGAAAGCTGTATGGACCCCACCCAAAGAATGGCCTCTGCCATGCAAGAGAAATGGCTTGTCTCCAAAATAGTGCCCGTTCACTCACGGAAGAACTCCCTTCGGCAGACTCGAATGTCACCTTCTTCCAAGGATCTTCGATATCAAAGCTCGAGCTGCGAAAGATATTCGCAACAAAGAAGATTGTAAGCGCAAGACAGAGAGCGATACCCGCATTCGTTGCAATGATTTTCCAAGGGATCGCCGGTTGTTTTTCTCCATTTTGAGAAACATTCGTCTTCCAAAAAGTGGGAGAGAGAATAAAAGGATAGGAAAGAACCAACCACAACATCAACTGCCCCCCGAATGCAACCATCGCTCCACGGGAATAACTGAGGAAGAGACAGCCGATAATGAAACCTAAAATAGAAACGTGAAGATACATCTGACCATGCAAAAATCTTTGTGTCATGGTGAGGAGGCCCGCCAGTCGCCCTTCGAGACGCTCGGCACCCTGTGCCTCGCTCCTCAGGGTGACATGGCGGGCCGTCTCGAACCATCGCAAAGATTTTTGCATGTAAAGAAGACAAATCGGCCATACAAGGAGTAAATATTCGGCCCACGCATTAGGCCAATAATCGGTATGGAATCGATAATCGAAAAATGTCCCCACGAAACGGTTCACCGGCTGTAAAACGTAGATGAATAGGCCGATGATACAGGCAAGGAGAGTGACAAAAGTGACAACTCGAAATAAGTGAGCGGTGAGCGGTGAGCGGTGCGCCGTATGATCCGACTTGCGTGTAAAAATGCGGATCAACCATAAGAAGAGAAAACCGAAAGCCCCAGTCCTCAATACTTCATCTAAGCCGTAATTCTGCGTCGTTGAATATCGATAACTCACCACCACCCAAATTGTGGAAAGAATCACACAGCACCAAAGAAATAGATTCTGCCCCCTGCCCCCTGCCTGTTCGGCAGGAAGGCACTGCCCGTTGTTTGATTTTTCTTTCCACCACCATACGGTAGTGCACAGCCAACTCACTCCCACAAGGAACCATGTCGCATCCAGACTCTTGCCCCCACGCCAAAGAATGGCCAATACGAGGAATCCCAAAACACACCATTCGCTAATCTTCGGCCACGGCCACTGGGAGATGGTAAGCCATAGACGAGAAAGCCGACGCAGAGCGCTCAGAATTGAGATACGCATCATCCTACATCAATATACCGCACGATGGTGACCTATGAGGGACGCCAGTAACCACTCACCGCGAGAGAAAATCGCCCAATGGGAGAATAGGGATATGTGGCAAATGTACCAGTATAACTAAATGTTGATGCATCTTTATGCACCAGGTTTACGGAAAACACTTCTACATCATCGACGGTGAAATCGAGAAGAGCTGACGTCAAGAAAAACAGTGAGAGATCTGTGAGGACCCTACGTGCCAGGGCAGTTTTAAGAGTACGCACAACATTAGGTTCGAGTTGTTCCTCGCATGAGATCTGTATCTGATCTGCAAGCATCTGTATCACACCTCTCATCTTTTCTACTTGCTTCAAGGTATCCGAAAACGTAACAACACTCCGAATAAGCCTCTGCAAACGATTTGCGGCGATGCCTTCCGTATGAATCTTTTCATGGAAGAAGTCTCGCATACCCCTTAATTGATCCTCCACATCATTCGATTCTCCAAGAAGAGCCCCCTCCAATGCTTCCTCCATTTGGTTACGAGAGAGACTATTGCGATTCGCCCGATCCACAATCTCAAGCATCAGATCTGAATCTTCCATACGTAAATTATGAAATATAATATTTAAAGGTCAATATTAGCCCACGAGCCCCACTTTAATACTTGACTTTATAAGTAAGTTATGTAATTTATACTTAATATTCCTTCCACCTTATTTATATGTCCAAAACGAAACATGTGAATGGAGAAGATGGTTTTAGACCATTTGTATCAACATTTATCAAACATGATCACCGCTTCGCACAACATCTTGCAGAGACAATGCCCGTATACAAAGCGCTCTCAAGAACAGTGAGGGATCGTTTTGAGTATGTATTATTTGGATCAGATGGCCATGTTCCCGCTGCACGATTAGAAGACGGCTACTACTATCTCGATCCTACAACAGGCGAAAGGCGCGATGTGAATACGGACTTCATCCAACGTACCGCTGTCATGCAAACAAAAGACTGGACCTCTGAGCGACGGTTTCCTCTTGAGGGGTACAAGGGGTCAGGCACCAGGTGCTTACATCTCACCTGCGCACAGGTCTTCCAAGATGATGTACGTTTGGTCAATTCTCTCGAGGATAAGGGAATCTTCACTGTCAGAGAACTCACCATGCTTTCTCCGGAAGAAGTTCTGCGTATTCCAAACATTGGTGCCAAGAATCTGGAGAAGACTCGAAGAACCTGTATGTACCTCATCAAGGGGATCCCATGGCCAGAAGGGGGATTGGAGTAAAAACGATATCGTTCTCTGTATATGGTTCATATTCCACCTGAGCATGAGAGATCCAACGAAGCGACTTCGGGCAATAATGCCTTGAGACAAATTCGGCATATGGGGAAGAAGGTATGGAAAACACTCCTCCAGTCTCTGACGGGAGAAATCAGCAAAGAGGATGCGATTCATCCCGATTTTAGAATACCCACACGCGTGAGTGGTGATCTCACGTGGTACCAGAACAAGTCTTGGGGCCCACTTCCCGAACCCGAATATAAAATTGGCTTCTACTTCAACGATCCATCGGTACTCAATGGGTGCCCATGGGTCTGCAAATTTGGGAAGAATCTCAATCCGCAAATACCGGACTTTGAATACTTCTGTGTCGCATATGGCTCACCACATCTATGGAAGGAAAGCTATGGAATTACCAGAATGCTCAAGTGGGCAATGAAGTTCGATCATCCGAGTCTCATGAAATACGATGGCAAACTCATAAAAATGCTCAAGGAAGAAGACGCGCCACTTTCTTTATGATCTCTATCAGTGCAGTGCCATGAAGGCACGTAAAGCGCTGCCCACATTTTGGTGCCGACGGAGAGAATCGAACTCTCACATCCTTGCGGATACACGCTCCTGAAGCGTGCGCGTCTACCAATTCCGCCACGTCGGCTATGCTTTTGATTCTATCGTGATCTTCTTCCAAAAACAGCTTTTCCCGCGAATATTGACATATAATATAAATTATGTAATATAAACACTTCGAGCCTCGGCTCGGAGATGATCCTTCACACCACTCACCATACGAAAGGAGTATCTCTATGAGTGAAACTCAAGAGAAAAGGCTCAAGAGCATTCAGCTATGGGGCTACAGCAAGCTCATCATCACATGGCCGATTGCAGTCGTGGGCCCCATCCTCTGGCTCGTCGATTGGATGGGCTGGGGAGACCCTGTTGTACTCACATGGATCTTCCTGGGAACAGTAGGATTCGTGGGACTCGCAGGGTTCGTCGACATCAAGCGTGACCATGCCTGGGCGTGGGGTATGACCATTGCAGCACTCGTGCTCGGAGGGCTCGTGCTCTACCTTGCAGGGGACATCAACGTGTTCAGTCCCATTCGTGCATTCTTCGGAGAAGTGGAAGCAGTCTACTCACGAACACTTGTTCTGAAGATCAGTGCACTGTGGCTTATCCTCCTTGCCTTTGTGTGGCTCCATGCTTGGTTGAACAACCGCTGGGTAGTGACGCCAAACGACATCCGTCGTAATCGCTTCCTCCTCAGTTCCATTGTTCTCCCTCACTCACAGGTCCGTGTCACAGAAGACTACTACGATCTCCTCGAAGGACTTCTTCTCCTCGGAGGTGGACGTGTGCGGCTTACGCGACCCAACGGCAAGTTGATCGCGGACATCCCGCACATTCCACGCCTCTCCAAAAAGTGGACAAAGGTGACCAATCGTCTCAGGACGATCTCTGTCGCCGAAGAAGAAGACCAAGTCGCCGAAGACGAGGTCGTGGCGGAACTCGCGTAAGACACTTCTTGGTGGATGTGAAAGGATCGGTGCCGGGTGACTCGTCGTCACCCGGCCTTTTTATGAATCTGCTACTATTTCCGCACATGTTTCGTAACAGCGATCCTGCACCTTTGCATGTCGTGGATTCGACAGGGCTCACCATGACATGCAAAGGTGCGAAGTTCGTTGTTTTTTTTCTTCTCACTATTTTCTCTTCCAGTCCATCTGTACTCGCTGAGTCCCCAAGCTTCCTCCCCACACAAAAGTCCCAAGCTCCTTACCTCACTCATTCCACATTCATTCGCACACTCAAACCAACCTCCAAAAAACCAATTCGATTTATTCCTTTGGGGACAAATCAAGATATTCCTCCGGGGAGTCACCTGCGTGTGATATACACCTCACGCAATCCCCTCCCCTTAGAAATCGGATTTCGACCGCAACCCGAGACAGACTTCGTGACCGCAATCCTTCCTCCGGCACAAAAGGGTGACGTGTTCCTTCCTCTCACGGTCTCACCATCATGGAAGTGGAATCCCGATACGATCATCGTGAATGCCTATACGCTCGCTGATGAAATCCCCGAAGAAATCGCCGTGCAAATGATCGGACTTTTGGGTCCGTGGGAACGGTTCTTGATATATCTGGCTCAACCATGGACATCGGAGATCTTTGGATCTTCTTCGATCAACTTCCTCTACGGATACCGAAGCGCGGGAATTCCGATGACACTCATTCTTGGTATTGCAACTGTCATCCTGAGCAGTGTTTTCTTCGTCATATACCGAAGGTTGTCCCTCTCTGTCGTTTGTGGAATGTGTTTTGCGATGATCCTCCTCTATCAAGCACGATTTATGATCGATCTTGTACCGGAAACCTTCGCGCGGACAAAGGAGTGGCTCACTGACGGAACATACGGGGAGATGACGTATACGTATCAGGTGGCGGATGTGTTAAAAGAAGAAGTTAAAAAAAATGCCATCCTTCGAGACGTCACCCCGCCGTGTCACCCTGAGGAGCGAGGCACAGAGTGCCGAGCGTCTCGAAGGGCGACCGGCGGGGTTCCTCCTCAGGATGACATTTTGTCCGTCGCCACCTGCAAGGACAGTGCGACTGCCTTAGGCTATCTTCTTCATCCGATATCCGTGAGAGTCGAAGAAGAATCGTGGGAAAAAGCAACCCACGCCGTCGTGACATTGTATCCGTGGGAAGAGATCCCAGAAACATTCACTTGCCACGATATTACACGATCCGCCTCCGTCGTTAAACAGTTTCCGACGGGAGATGCTGTTATTCGTTTTACAGAAAACCCGACATGATATACGTCTTCATCACCCTCTTCGTAACCACACTCCTCATTATTGAAGGAAGACTATTATTTGGAATCATTGGGAAAACGCGGGACGAGCGGATGATTGCATGGAGTCTTGGATTGCCATTGGGAACACTGGTAAATGCGCTCATATTTTTTGTAATACATCTTGCGGGAATTTCTTTTACGGCAATATCGATTGGGGCCGGACATTTTGTTATTCTCTTTGTTCTATGGTTGTTCTTCTCCTTTTCAACATGTCGATCCTTCGAGACGCTTTGCCAAAAAATGTGTCATACTGAGGGATCCGATCAGGATCGTCTCGAAGTACGGCACATTTTTTGGCAAAGCCCTCAGGATGACACATTGCGGATGAGTCATCCGCAATGGCAACGATCTCTTTCTATTCTCTGTATTGCTTTCATCACTCTCACTCTCCTCTCCGCCTTTATCTACGCAACCGTCCTTCCGAGTTTCTATTGGGATACCTTCACACATTGGGCCATGCGCGCGAAGCAATCGCTCTATGCAGAATCATTCATAAGCGAAGGAGTCATTCAGCCACAATATCCGATCCTAATGCATTCTCTCATGATGCTCCCGGCGGTATTTGCAGGATGGAACAATCAATGGGTTCATCTTGTCACTTTCTTCCTCTCCCTCTCTCAAACCCTCAGTATCTTCCTCATCATTCAAAAACGTTACAGTCGTGAAACTGCACTCATCATCCTCACCCTTCTTCTCTCCGTCCCCTTCGTCGCCATACACCTCCGTCAAGGATACGCGGATATTCATGTCACATTCTTTATTCTCCTCTCGGCACTCTTCCTCGACGCATGGTCGAAGGAGCGTTCCTCAACTCTTCTCACTCTCTCCGCACTCCTCTGTGCCGCTGCAGCATGGACAAAGTTCGAGGGGCTCTACTTCGGCGTACTGCCGTGGATAGGAATTGTGGGATGGAAAATGATTCGCTCAAAAAATTATGCATCAATACTAAAAAATGGGATTGTTCCTATCATTATCACGAGCTTCTTCTGGCCTCTCTATGTTCTTCTCAGTGGCATGCCTCCCTCTCCACACACGATCCAACTTGCGGCAAACATCGATGCCTTCCCTATGATCCTCAAAAGTCTCTTCCTCATGGGGAGTTTTGGCTTACATTGGTGGGCTATCATTATTGCTTCAATCACTCTCCTTATTGTCGAACGTAAACACATCTTTAAGATTACTACAGAACATCCTTCAATCATTTGGGCAGATACTGCTCTTATCCTTCTCGTCGGCATCTATATCTTCACGAGTGAGTCAGAAGGTCTCACGGTCGGCCACAACTTCTCCCGCGCGATGATTCTACCGACACTTCTCTATACACAGAGTCTCGCAGTTTTGTGTATGGAAAGTTTAAGAGCACGAAAGATACAATGCGGAGTGAGAAATGGCTTGCTCTAGACACAAAGTATAATATACTTCCTCTCCTCCATGAGAACGTTTCTCATGGAACTGTCCGATCCTTCCATACGAAAGGAACACCCATGCTCTTCGCAGCAGTGAGCGGTTGGTGGTGGGCCGTGGCCGTTGTTGCGGTCTTGCTCCTCCTCTACTTCCTCGGTGGAAAGAAGTACTTCTAACCACCGACCGGACAATCTCCACCCTCAGAACATTCTGGGGGTGGATTTTTTCAAAGTGCTCAACAAAGAAGGCAGAACGGAAGTTCTGCCTTGTCCTACTGCACATACTTCTCCACTACAACTTCAGCCACTCTATGATCGCACACATGGCACAGATGAGAGTACTCAAACCGAAGAGGCTGGTCATGACGATGTGAAATGCGATATCCGCATATCGCGAACCCGTCTCTCCACGGACGTACTTCCACGTAAGCACCGTGAATACGGCGAAGATTGCCGAGGCCGCGAGGTAGAGAGCAACCATAATTGCTCCTTTCTAGCTTTTTTGAAAGATCAAACAGTAGGGATGATCAGTATACTCTTCTTGCATGATTCTTCCCCCTTCTCTACCATTCCCGCACTATGGCTGAATACCTGATTCAGATCGACGATAACGACCAACTCGCCCTCTCTGTGCTCCAGGGAGAATCCCCGCTTGCCCCAAAGATCGAAGTCTCTCATGATGATTCGATCGATATCACAATGGTACGAGGAAAAATTCTTTCAGCTCTCAACGCCGTAGGTGCAAAGGTCAAAGGTGAAGTGGGGCTACGAATCACATTTGAAACTTCCGAAGAAAAGGCTGAATGGATTAAAGAAAAACTCGCAGATCTCCCTCTCTCGATGAATCCGCATAACCGAGTAAAGCCGTCCTGATTGGCTAGCGTTCGAGCAGAAACAACGCTAGAGTCCCTCCTCCTATGCCCTGCGAACATCTGGAGTACGGGGGAGAAAAAGGAGAAGGCATGTCACGGACACAGAAAAATCCTCTCCGACGCATTGCCATACATACTCTGCTCGCAAGCGTTGCAGCATTGGCACCGGCAATGATGACCCCACCGGCACTGGGACAAGATATTGAAAAGCAAAAGCAGGGGGCACGGGGTAAGGAAGATATTCCTACGAAAGAACATATTCAAAAACTCATCACTGCACTCGACGACGACCGCTTTATTCCGCGTGAAAACGCTTCGAACGAAATCCTGCGTGCGGCACTTCCCTGGATTCGCACACATCAAAAGCACCTGCCATGGAAAGCATGGCTCATACCTCAAACAAACTATTCTCCCGAACAGAATATGCGTCTTCGATATATCATCGAGAAGTGTGAGGAGGAGGAACGACAACTTCTCTGGTTGCCAACTCGGTTTAAGGCTCCGCAAGGATGGGATGATCCGAAGAATCCTCCTCGCGTCTGCGATGTCCTCAAAGAACTGGAGAAACAAATGGGGGAAACAATCACTATTCCAAAGGAATGTGAAGATAAGCGCCTCACAGACAACTTCAACGGTTACACATTCTGGGAAGTCATCGATGCCCTCCGAAGCACGTATGGAGATTCATTCTCTCTCACCCCATATGGGAAGGGAAGGATCAATATCGCATCAGAAAAGAAACATTATTTCTCTGCATCTCAAGCAACACAGGCCGATCTTGCACTCTATCCTTACCAACCATTCACAGAGCAGACACGCATGTATATGGAGTTCCGTTCCGAACAAAAAATTCCACTGTGCTTCTTCCAAGTTCAAGAACTCACGGTGTGGCCCGATAAAGAACAAGAAATAAAAATATCCCCATGGGAATCAACAATGGCCAGATCCGGAGACAACTATTGTGCCTTTGAGGTGTCGCGCCCCAAAGGCGTAAAAACGATTGACCTGCTTGCCCAGGTAAAACTCACGGGGTACGAAACAAAAACATTTCATGTCGATGATCTCGGTAAGAGGACAGGATGCGAAACCGATGTATGTGCGACTGAAATCGGTGGTCTTGAGGAATACTTTTCCTATGTTCATACACGTGAAGGGGAAGACAGAAAAAAGCAATCCGAGGGGTGGCTCCTCAGTGGCGAATTTGGGAAACCGCTCTCCCTACTACGTTCTCCATCCGAGACGATATTGAGTGCGATACAATTCGAAGCTTTCGATGAAAAAGGTAAGCGTATTGAATATAAGCAAAGAACATATAATAGCGATGGAACAAATTTTCAATGGAAATGGGGATTTGCCAAGAAGCCCGTATCTCTCACCATCAGGATCCCTGATAAGCCAACATCCAGCATCCAGACATACTTCTTCAAAGACATTCCACTTGTCAGAGACGACTTTCACGCGAGACCAATCGAAGCCCCTTCTCCATGAAGTACCCTCTTATCTCATCATTCTGGCAATATACGGACATTTGACAAAATAAAATTAACAATCAGAATACCATCAGTGGAACTGGTAGACTTTACCCCAATCTCGAAAGGAGGGATGTGTCATGACCTACTCCACACAGCTTTTTCACACCGACGGCACACCATGTACGCCACTACGCGATCTTTTGGAGTACACCGGGATCGAGCATGACGGAACGATCACGAGCATTCGTGATCAGACACAGATTTGGTATCAGAAGGGGAAGTTCCCCTATGAGATCCGTGATCCTGATAAGAGTCCTCTCTGGAGGGCAGAACTCTTGCCGCGTCTCTCAGAGCTTGGACTCTCGCAAGAGATCCACGCCCAAATACCCAATTACCGCTATTGTCTCCTCCTGGGAGCAACGGTCAAAGCGGTACGTCGGCGTCTCGCCTTCCTCTCCATAGAGTGGAATGGGCAACCATCTGTTCGATTTCCCTTTCTCTTTCTTCTTGGGAATGAACGACCGATTTCTCCCGATGAATACAAGGAATTCCTCCGCTATGACAACAAGGAGCTCCCCTTCGATCGACAGAAGATCCGTACAGATCACTCCCCTAGAAAGGAATGGGAGATGATGCTCACGGTCTATGCACAAGGCGCAGCATTTCCTTGGGATGCCTCCCGCGGCACGTCGACATTCTTCGTACCGACACAGGGAGAACGCGCCAACACTGCTGACACGATCGCGGCATGGCTCAGACAAAAAAATCCTGAGCCAGATTCTTGTCTTGTCGTCTCCTCTCAGCCGCATGTCGGCTATCAGGAATGGGTCGTCCGTAATGCACTGCCGGAAGGTTTCACTGTCGAGGCCATCGGTCCTGCAGCGGGAGAATCCACTCCCGTCGCAGGCTACCTCAATGCCTTGACAAAGTGGATCTTCGAGGAAGCGAAGGCACGTGGTGTGTAAAACGTCGAGTGGGTGTGAAAGAGCAGCCCCGCAGCGCACTTGCGCTGCGGGGTTGTTTTAATATGACAAAAATCCCGCAAATCCCCCTTGACTCCCCAATTTAGCACTCTATACTTTCGTCTGCTAATTAAGGAACAGGAATCCATTCCCTCCGCTTTTCCTTACATTTTACCCCCTTTCATCCTATGGCAACCGCCGCTCTCGATCGTCCAACCAAGAAAGTTCCACGCCTCGCCGTGGCAATTGAGCCCCTCGGTGACCGCGTCGTGGTTCACCCACTTGAGCAAGAGCAAGTAACGGCTTCTGGCATCGTCATCCCCGATACCGCTTCCGGTGAGAAGCCGCAGCAAGGAGTCGTCGTTGCACTCGGCAAAGGAGGTATTGGCAAAGAATGCGCGAATCCCACCGAGTTCCTCAAAGTCGGCGATACCGTCCTCTTCGGCAAATACGCCGGCGATGATGTGAAGCTTAAAGATACGCACGGTAAAGACATCGAGGTGAAGATCCTTCATCTCGATTCTGTCCTCGGTAAAGTTTCTTAAATTCTTCATTCCTCGTTTTTAATTCTTTATCTCTCCTCCTATGTCAGCCAAACAACTCATCTTCAGCTCCGACTCCCGCGAGAAGGTCTTCAAGGGTGTCACCAAGCTTGCCGAAGCCGTCCGCGCCACTATGGGCCCCAAGGGGCGCAATGTTCTCATTGAAAAGAAGTTCGGCGGTCCGACCGTCACCAAAGACGGCGTCTCCGTCGCAAAGGAGATCGAACTCGAGGACCCATTCGAGAATATGGGGGCACAACTCGTGAAGGAGGCTGCTATTAAAACCAATGATGCAGCCGGTGACGGGACGACGACCGCGACGGTCCTCGCCCATGCCATGATGGAGGAGGGCCTCAAGCATCTCAAGGCCGGATCCAATGCTATCGGCATCAAAAACGGAATCCTCAAAGCAGTACATGCCGTGAGCGAGTACTTGGAAAAGCTCAAGAAGAACGTCAGTAAGAAGGAGGAGTACGCCGCGGTCGCCACCATCTCCGCTCAGGATGAAGAGATCGGCCAAATCATCGCAGAAGTCATCGATGAAGTCGGTAAAGATGGTGTCGTGACCGTCGAATCCGGAGAAACACTCGGCATCGAGAAGGAGTATGTCGAAGGGATGCAATTCGATAGCGGATACATCTCTCCATACTTCGTGACCGATACTCAGCGGATGGAGGCTGTCTTCGATAAGCCTTATATCCTCATCACGGATAAGAAGATCGGCTCAATTCAGGAGATCCTTCCATTACTCGAAGCTCTCGCACAGAAGGGACGGAAGGAACTCGTGATCATTGCGGAGAATGTCGAAGGAGAGTCTCTCGCCACACTCGTCGTCAACAAAATCCGCGGAACCTTCTCCACTCTCGCCGTCAAAGCTCCGGCCTTCGGCGACCGTCGCAAGGAGATCCTCAAGGATATCGCGACCCTCACGGGAGGTCGTGTCATCTCCGAAGAAGTCGGTCTCAAACTCGAGAATGTTACCATTGCAGACCTCGGCAAAGCTCGGAAGGTCCTCGCGAATAAAGACGCAACCACCATCATTGGTGGTGCCGGGAAGAAAGAGGAGATCGAAGCACGCATCAATCAGATCAAAGCGACTATCGAGAGCAGCAAATCCGACTTCGACCGGGAGAAGAATCAGGAGCGCCTTGCCAAGCTCTCCGGTGGAGTCGCTGTCATTAAGGTGGGTGCCGCGACCGAAGTGGAGCAGAAGGAGAAGCAGCATCGCGTCGAAGACGCTCTCTCCGCAACGCGCGCCGCAGCCGAAGAAGGGATTGTCCCCGGCGGAGGCACCGCGTATCTTCGCTCTCTCAAAGCGCTCGAAAGCATCAAGGTGAAGAGTGCGGACGAACAAATCGGTATCGACATCGTCCGTGACGCTCTCAGCGCTCCGATGCGCCAGATCGCCAATAACGCCGGTGTCGACGGAAAGGAAGTAGTGGAGAAGGTAAAGAAAGCGACAGGTGCCGAAGGATACAACGCACTCACGGATACCTACGAAGATCTCGTGAAGGCCATGGTCATCGACCCGAAGAAGGTGACGCGTTCGGCTCTCGAGAATGCCGCCTCCGTCGCAGCGATGTTCCTCACACTCGAAGTCGCCATCACCGAAATCCCCAAGAAGGAAGAACCCGCCCATGCGGGTGCAGGGATGGGGGGTATGGATGGGATGATGTAATAGATTCATCTTCACTTTTCAAAAGAGCCCTGATAAGGGCTCTTTTGCGAGTACATTGGCTCAGACTATGCCATGTTCATCGTCTGTCTCTCGTCTACCTCTTCTCTTTTCTCCTCTTGTAATAGGCAGGTAATACTGTCCCCCTCCCATTCTCCGTTGAAGTTCCCTGTAAAAACTGACCGCAAAATCCATGCCCTCACACTGCGAAAATATGATCCGATCGACTAAATCGTATGGGACAGTCCGAGAGCCATTCTCGGGAGAATACATACTCGGCACATAGAGAACGAAATTATTCAAGCCCATGCGCTTCTCATCAGCTTCCATCAATGTCCCCACTGTTGCACCACCCTTATCCACCCGTAAGACACCACGGAAGAAATCAAGACAGTGAAGACCGACAACCTCCTGTCCATACTCTCCATGCATCAGACCGATAGGAAGATGGTGTGTCCTTTTTGCTCTTACCACAAATGCATCAACCAGGTCATCAACAGAGAAGCTATCGCCTCCAGCCCCAGCATGAAAGTAAAAATGATCTTTATCTCCATGGCCATCGAGGACAAGAGTGAGTGGTGATTTCTCATCCTTGATTTCGTTGAGAAGGTCTTTCTTCTGTTTATTATTTTCCTCCTTATCATCAAAATTCTTCAACCGTCTCAAGTCGAAGTTTTTTTTCTTAGTCTTAGGATCAGGAGGAAACAGATTTTCAAAATCATTCTCTACAGGTGAAACGCAAAATTGATACTGCCCATACGCTTTTGCATATTTATCAATATTTGGCCAATGTTCACGAGGGAGTTGATCTTTTAGGCTTTGTATTGTGGAAGAACCCGCAATATACAAAACTTTTCCTTGGAGAAATTTGAGACGACCGAGTGGCGATTCACGATGCGCCTCTATCTTCTTCAGTGCATTCTCAACATTGACCCGCTGCACGCTGTCTCGTACACAACCATCAATGAAGAGAAGGCGTGCGACAAGTATGCGCCACGCGATCATCCTATAGGGACCTTCTTTGCCATTGAAAAATCCCGGTCTGCTGACGAAATATTGCTTGATCCAGTCCGGATTTATCCGATAGTAATTTATGGCAATAGCAGGATCTTCAAGGAGGTTGTTCATCTTCATCTGACGATGTTTCATCTTCCGTTCTAAATGAAGAGGTAACTCCTTCCCAAGATTCTGACGAGCATTCTGAATTTCTTCCTGAGTAGGTTTGAAGTCTGGTTCTTTGCCTAATACTGGCAAATCTTCTATTCCCATGAAATTCTTACTATTATAACAGAAAATTAAACACAAAACCATATCCTTCCCAGAAAAACAATTTTCATCTATAATATGCACATGGCCTCTGATGGTTCTGATACCCACTACATCAAAGATCCCACTGCGAGCGACGAGGTTCTTCATGACTTGCGCTCACAATTTAAAGAACAATATCCAACTCCTGAGGATTACGTTCAAAGCTGTTACTACAAAGATGCACAAGATTTGGACATTGCTGGTCTCAACTTCCGTGATCTTGCTACACACTTCGGCATTGAGGGGGATCCCATCGAATCGGTGATCACGCGTGACGCTGTCGCAGCGCGTATCTATCAGATCGGCATGCAAAAAATGAAATATATCCGCGATGTTCTGCGAGAAAAGCAAAACGACGAATGGGACAAACTTAATGATTCCTCGCCACTTGACTACTAAGAAAACTGAAGAAGGAGACCTTCCCTCAATACCTTTCAGTGGCATAGACTTTTCCCATGCGACCTCTCTTCATCGTCCTCGACGGTCCCGACGGAAGCGGGACGACAAAACAGTGTCAACTTTTAGTGGAGAATCTTCAAAAAATCGGCATCTCTGTCCACTCCGCAGCAGAACCAACGAATGGTCCCATCGGACAATGGATTCGCACAATTCTGCGACAGGGGGATACCATCGATCCTGCGGCACTCCAGCTCCTCTTCTGCGCTGATCGTGCGGAACACCAAAAAGAAATTCGTAAAGCACTCCAGGAAGGAAAAACTGTCATCTGTGACCGTTATGCGACTTCTACCATTGCCTATGGCGAAGCATTGGGAATCGATTCCGCATGGCTTGCAGAGATGAATCGAGCATTCATACAACCGGATATTCTTCTCTTCACCCTTCCTCCACTTTCAATCTGCAAAGAACGCGTCGCCAAACGTATGCAAAAAGACTCCCTCGAAGAGGATCATCTCCAGAATAAGGTCTATAAGGCATATGAGAGACTGGCCAAAGCAGATCCATCGATTCATCTCATCGATACCTCCAAATCGAAAGAGGAGAATGCAAAAGATGTCCTTCATATCGTACAAGCAGTACACTGAACATATGTCCGCAATGATCCTTTCGGGTACCGAAGCCGCAAACGCATGGCTCGAAGAGCTCAAGCCAAAGATAGAAGAGCTGGATCCAAAGCTCGTCATCATCCAAGTCGGATCGGAAGCGGCAAGTTTGAGCTATATCAAGAAGAAACTGGAAAGTTGCCAACGCGTCGGGCTTCGCCATGAGCACCGCCAACTCCCCTTCGAAATCTCATTCGAAACGCTTTTGCAAACCATTGAGGAACTCAATAATGACCCCGATGTGACGGGATTCATCGTCCAGCTCCCTCTCCCTCCCCATCTCCAAAACCATGTTCCTTTGATTTTGCGCGCAATCGACCCTCGCAAAGATGTCGACGGTTTTACCGCTTACAACTTAGGAAAAACCTTCCTTTCGACCCATTTTGAACACCTCGCCCCCGCAACCCCTGCGGGGATCATCCGACTTTTGGAACATTACAAAATCTCCGTCGCAGGGAAGCACGCCGTCATCGTCGGACGCAGCAATATTGTGGGAAAACCCTTGGGAATTATGCTCCTCAATCGTGATGCAACGATCACGATCTGCCACAGTCACACGGAAGATATCGCCCATCTCACAAAACAAGCAGATATCTTGGTTGCAGCGACAGGGAGACCAAAACTCATCATCGGAAAAATGGTGAAGGCGGGGGCTGTCGTCATCGATGTCGGCACCACTCGTGGAGAGGACGGAAGGCTCATGGGAGACGTCGATTTTGATGAAGTCCAGAAACTTGCCTCCGCCATCACTCCCGTCCCGGGAGGAGTAGGCCCCATGACGGTTGCAAGTCTTATCCAAAATTGTGTAAGGGCTAAGGAAAGAGAGGTAAAAAGGAATGTGGATAATTCATAAAAAATCAGGGATAATGACCTCATGGAGTCCGTCGATCGTCTCGAAGAGCTCAAACGAGATCTTGCAGAAGTAATACAGGAGAAATTTATTGATGAATGGCTCCAAAAGCCGAATGGAGCCTTCGATGGTCGAACCCCTATTGATCTCATACAATCCGGAGAAAGTCTCCGTATACGGAAAATGATTCACGAATTGCGATCCGGCCAACCAAGGTAGATATATGTGTGGCATTATCGCCGTCACCGGCTTCCATGACGTGATTCAGGACCTCTACGAAGGTCTTATCCTGCTCCAACACCGAGGTCAAGATGCTGCGGGAATTATGACATACGATGACCAGTTCTATCTCAAGAAAGGCAATGGTCTCGTGCGGGAGGTGTTTCACATGAAATCACTCATGCGACTGAAAGGCTCCATGGGTATCGGTCACGTGCGCTATCCCACTGCAGGATGCGCGAGCGAATTCGAGGCACAGCCCTTCTTCGTCAATACCCCATTCGGCATCGCTCTTGGACACAATGGCAACTTAACCAATACCAAAGAACTTCGAAAGGAACTCTTAGAGAAGTATTACCGTCATCTCAATACAACATCCGATTCGGAAGTGCTCCTCAATGTCTTCTCCGTTGCTCTCCAAAACTTACGCCCCAAAAAACTCACGCCGGAGCATATCTTTGGAGCAGTGAAGACTGTCTTCAAAAAGTGCAAGGGGGCCTACTCCGTCGTCGCGCTGATCGGTGGTCACGGCCTCGTCGCTTTCCGCGATCCGTATGGTATTCGACCACTGCAGCTTGGCCAGAGAAAAAACGGAAAAGGACATGAGTACATGATCGCCTCGGAGACAACGGCGATGGAAGCTCTCGACTTCACCTTCGTACGGGACATCAGACCCGGAGAGGCAATTTTCATCGATAAGAATGGGGTACTCCATTCACGTCAATGCCGCACAGGACATCTTCGCCCGTGTCTCTTCGAGTGGGTGTACCTTGCGGCCCCCGATTCGACCCTCGACAATGTCAACGTCTACAAAGCGAGACTACGTATGGGAGAGGCTTTGGCAAAGGAAATACGGAAGGCTAATCTCAAAATCGACTCGGTCATCCCTATTCCTGATACAGGACGTCCTATGGCAGCCGGTCTCGCCGATAAATTGGGCATCCGCTACCGCGAAGGCTTCGTGAAGAATCGCTACATCGCTCGCACCTTCATCATGCCGGGACAACCCATTCGCAAACGCAGCCTCCAATTCAAGCTCCACCCCATCGAGCTCGAATTCAAAGGGAACAACGTCCTCCTTGTTGACGATTCCATCGTCCGTGGAAACACGAGCAAGAAGATAATCGAAATTGCACGAAAAGCGGGTGCAAAAAAGGTATTCTTCGCCTCAGGAGCTCCTCCCATCATTGGACCGGATGTCTACGGCATCGATATGCCTATGGGGGATGATCTCATTGCAGCAAAGAAAAGTATTAAAGAAATTGAGAAGTATATTGGTGCAGACAAACTCTTCTACGGAAAACTCGAGGATGTACGCAGCGCCGTTCGATACGGAAATCCACGCATTAAGCGCTTCAGTGATGGATACTTCTCGGGAGAATATGCGACTCCAGAAGTGACGCCGGCACTCCTCCGAGAACTGGGGAAAGAACGTGCCACCCTTCGCTCTGATATGGATACGTGGGAGGATGAAGGGAGAGGAATGACATTGATTTGAAGAACCATGAGAATTCTCCTCATCTCATCCTCGGCACGAGGCCATGCCATTGCTGATGCGCTCAAGCGATCGCCAAAGAATCCGGAACTCATTTCTGTTTGTTCTTCCGCGAATCCTGGAATTCAAGAACTTGCAGAAGAACAACATGTTCTCACACCGCTCACAAATATTGATGCAATCCTCACGATTGCAAAGAATACCAAGCCAAATCTTGCCGTCATTGGACCGGAAGATCCTATAGCTTCTGGAATTGCCAACACTCTTGAGGAAGTTGGGATCCCAACCGTTGCACCTTTGAAATCTCTTGCACAGATCGAATCGAGCAAAGGATTCACACGCAATCTTCTCAAAAAATATGGAATCAATTGCTCACCTCAATTTCGAGTTTATACCAAAGATACAATGAAAAATATGAATAAATTTATTGAACAAGAATTAAAGGAAAACTTCGTCGTTAAATACGATGCCCTCAAGGGGGGGAAGGGGGTTAAGGTCAGTGGTGAACATTTCAATTCCATCGATGATGGGGTCACCTATGCAAAACAGTGCATCGAAGAGTGCGGACAGGTCGTCATCGAAGAAAAACTCATCGGATGTGAATTCAGTCTCATGTCCTTTGTCAGTGGTACACAAGTTATCGACATGCCAGCTGTGCAAGACCACAAGCGTGCCTATGCGGAAGACACAGGACCCAATACCGGTGGTATGGGAACATATTCCGATGCGAATCACTCTCTCCCTTTTCTTGAAAAAGATGACCTCGAACGTGCAAAGGAAATCAATCGTCTCGTTGCAAAGGCACTCCTGAAGGAATCCGGAAAACCATATCGGGGAATCCTCTACGGAGGATTCATGGCAACTGCAGACGGCGTAAAACTCATCGAATACAACTGCCGTTTCGGAGATCCGGAGGCCCTCAATGTTCTTCCTATTCTCTCTTCAGATTTTGTGGCGATATGTGAAGGTATCGTGAATGGAGAACTTTCAGAGAAACTCGTACAATTCGAGCACAAGGCGACGGTCTGCAAATATATCGTCCCGAAGGGATATCCGGAGAACAAAGATCAGAAGGGGATGGAAGTGGTGTTTCCAAAACCAACGAAAAATGCACGGATTTATCTTGGAGATGTGTCGTCCCTCGATACGATTTTGCTTCGCAAAATTACTCGGGATGACATATATATCCTCGGTTCTTCCCGTACCGCTGGCATCGTCGGCATTGGTGATACTCTCGAAGAGGCTGAACAGATCGCTCAAAGACTTTGCAAGCAAGTGAAGGGTCCCGTGCGCTTCCGATCGGATATTGGAACCCGTGATCTTACTACGAAGCGGGTTTCCCTGCTGAGGAACCTCCGTTCGTAGGAGATTTTTCATCATTCCCGTTGCCGTTCTTCCCTCCATTGCCATTTCCATTCCCTTCCTTCTTAAAGAGCTTCCCCACCTTCTCACGCAGATCGTCCTGAGCACCACCCGTTGTCCCACGAGCCTTTGCTTCCCGTTCCTCTCTCCGACGCTTGAGATAGACATGTGTCACTGCAGCAACCAGCTTTGTCGGCATCCATGTCCCACCTCGAGGTGATCCCCCGCCCCTGCTCGTGCCACCCCAGAGATCATTTTTTGCAGCACTGAGAGGTTCCAAACGACTATCTCCTTCTTCTACAGCCAGAAGATGAGAGCAGAGATCCACAAGATCCTCAACCTTCTTCCCATGACTTTCCTGTCGGGCATGGTCTCTGAGCGCAGGTGCCAATCGTTCCAGACGATTGAAGACATCAAATAATTCTGTTACTGGCCATGAACTCGCATCGTCAATCTTCCAGAGAGTAAAGACCTGACCACGTGACCCTTTGCGAATGGGAGAAATAATCGCATCGATGCCGTCTTTCGCCATCTGAATACGTGCTTCGTGTCCATGTTCGGTCACGAGACTCCAGCCATGTTGTAGATCATTCCAGAGAACATCATAACCTCCATCGAGAGCCATACGTCCGGCAAGACCACGACGATAGGCATCAATACGGGCGAAAGAGTCTTCGAGAACCAGACCACACAACGCAGATGGAATAAGATCACGGAATTCTGGATTGTGCTTCCATGTCGAGCATCGGTGGAAAACCCATTTGAGTTTTTCATCATCGATATGTGCATCAGATCCTTGTGAGCGTTCGTCACTCAAGGAGAATGATCCGCCAAAGGCATCCTTAAGACCTTCAAAATGCACCAATCGAAACAATGCCCGCTCTCTGCCTTTCGCAAGTACATCGGCATGATGTCTCAGTATATAAAGTGCCAGAATGACATCTTCATCAAGATCATTGCAAAAAATATTGAGATTCAGCTTTCCATTTCCGAAATGTTTCTGAAAAAATCCAGTGAGTGTACGAAGATAGATCTGCTCGCAGGTACTACGGACAATGAGTCGATCCAGATCGGCATCCGATCTGTGATGATCGACTACTGCCCTTGGCCCCCCATCTTCTTTTTTTTGAAAGTGAAACAATCCCTTCACAAAGCCATCGAGTGCCACGGCATGTGGGGGATAATCCTCAAAAAAACGCTCTAATGTCTCTGTCCTCTCCGGCGAGAAAAAAACTGTCATACCAGGATTCATGAAGATCTCCACAAGTTCTTCCACCTTTTTCCAGTGTAAGTCAGACCAATCAACACCCTGAGGAAGGTATACAAACTTAAAGGAACCCCGATTAAGAATTTCCACCCGCTCAGAAGGAGAGATTTGAATGATCTGATCTTCCTCAATATCAGGAGACGAACCCGCTTCTTCCTCCAGAGACTCTCCGGTATCCAAATTGCCCAAATTTTCATCGTTGAGGAAGTCAAATCTCTCCATGCACGAAGAGACATTCTAGGATTTTTTCCTTCCCTGTCAATTCTCTGACAGAAGAACGCTCTTTCGGCAATGGTATGCTTAAAACACATGATTAAGCCAAAAAATCATGATACGGCGCAATAAAGAGAGAGTGGCGCCAGTTCCATCCACCATTACATTTATGAAATACTTCTAAGGTATATGAGACGCGACTTTACATCGGTTCTCATCCCCTT
>Ga0154924_178_pt2 | contig 18985 bp, 19 predicted proteins | sample RifCSPhighO2_01_FD_105893 | JGI IMG/M metagenome (GOLD analysis project Ga0154924, IMG submission 105893) | Candidatus Peribacteria bacterium RIFCSPHIGHO2_01_FULL_51_9
TCCCAAAAATCACGTTCCTCATCTTCGTTTTTGAACGCCGGAACGGTGAGTTTCTTTTTTTTCTTACTTTTATCCATAATAGGCTCTTTCCCTTTTATGCGCAGCGCGGGCGGAAATGACCCGTATCTTATCACCGCGGACCGTAAACGATATGAATAACAGTCGACCTCGATTCGTTTTGCCCAGTAAATGGTGTCGGATTTCGGTCAGCGAATGTTCTTTATCTTCTCTGACAATTTTCCCCTCGTCAGCAAACGCCTCCTCGCATTCTGCGATCGTAACACCGTGCTTTATGAGATTCTTCTCGCTGTTCCCGGCATCCCATTCGAAGCCCTCGACATCTGCAAAGAGCCTCATGAGGATAGTGTATATGTCAGTCTATACAAGTCAAGCGGCGTTGGTAGAGACACTCTCGACGTCGTCGTGCTCGTCGATCGCTTCAAGGATTTTCATCAGCGCCTCGTTGTCTTCTTCGGAGAGAGGAACGGTGGTTTTGGGTTCGAAGCTGCCTTCGGCGGTTTTTTCAAATGCCCAAGCGGCGCTGCCGGGTGCGGCGAGCGCGAGGCCGTTTTTTGAAAGCAAGTGTTTGATCTCTTGTGCCGTGCGGTTGCGATTGTCGGTCACTGTGGCAATGATGATTGCCGCGCCACCGGGGCCGTACGTTTCGTAGGTGATTGCTTCGAGTGTAGCCGCGTCTGACGCGGTGCCCTTCGCGACCGCGCGCTCGATCGTGTCCTTGGGCATGTTCGTTTTTTTCGCCGTTTCGATAATGGAGCGGAGGCCAGGCGCATGCACATCGCCATTCGCTTTTTTACTCTCCACGGCGATTCTCTTGCCGAGTTTGCCCCACAAGTTGCTCTTCGCCGCATCCGCCGCGCCTTTTTGTCTTTTTATTTGTGCCCACTTATTGTGTCCGGACATAAGAATAGGTGATAGGGTTTAGGTTATAGGGAATAGGGGGAAAATACAAAAAAATTGTTATCAACAGCGTTTTCAACATGAAATCCCCGAAATACGACGCTTGCTCTCAACCTGACGCGTCGAAAGTGGCTGTATAGTTACTGAACTAATGTGCTTAACCGTGCGTTAGTCGTCGTCCAGAGGTTTGCAGTAATGCAGATTGTTCAGACGGCAGTTCCTTGATCAGCGTGGTACGCAAGTATTACAGGCAATGCAGGAGCGGCTTTGCGAGAGCATTGGTACTTTGTGCAAAAATGCGGTGAGATCATATCAAGTCGCATTGGAGCATACTGTCGATCGTAATCGCAAAGAAGTAAAAGACCTTCCATTTATGGAAGGTCTTTTACGTATCGTGATGCATATGTAAAAAGACACGCCCGGCATATGCCGGGCGTGTCCTACCGTGCGTCTTAGCACTCGTATTGTACGCGCTATTTATTGAAATGGTGCGACTATCCACAGGCAAAGGCTTTATACACAATGAGCCGGTTTGGGCGCTTGACGGATATTTGAGAGTGGTATGCTTATGAGACTGGTGTGCGGCAACGCCCATCGGCAATTCCGAAGAATAGTGGGCTCGTCCCACTATCCCAAGGTAGCAAAGATCTCCGAGCAATCGGAGTTCTTTGCATTTGGTAGAATTATCTGGATGTCTCGTCCCTTTATTCTCGGAAGCTTTATTCTCGGCGCACTCCTCATCCAAGGGATTGTGCTCTATTTTCTCGGGCAGCCTGTGATATGCACGTGTGGCTACATAAAGCCGTGGGAGGGCGATGTATCGAGCAGCGGCAATTCGCAGCACGTGGCGGATTGGTATACGCCGTCGCACATCATCCATGGATTTATTTTATATTTCATTCTCTGGATACTTTTCCCACGCATGTCTTTCATGCAGCGGCTTCTCATAGCCGTGGGCGTGGAGGCCGCCTGGGAAATGTACGAAAATACGCCTTGGCTCATCGAGCAGTATCGGCAACAAGCGCTCGCCGCCGGCTACGTGGGGGATAGTATTCTCAATTCGCTCTCCGATACGGCGGCGATGATCTCCGGGTTCTTTTTTGCGTCGGTCATGCCGGCGTGGCTCACGGTACTCTCGATTTTGGGGCTCGAGGCGTGGGTGGGATATTCGATCCGCGATAACCTGACGCTCAACATCTTGAATTTTCTGCACCAATTCAAGTTCATCAGCGATTGGCAGTCGCGCCTCTAGCGGCGTGCATACTTACGGGTGTTGTCATCTTTTATTTATTCTACTACGCCGAATACCCACGCCGAATACCCCGCAGCCATGCTAGCGGGAATGAAGGCGAGAGAACCCTTCGTAGCATAAGCCTCGTAGGGTTGGCGGCTACGAAGAATTTCGCAGATACCTCGCAGCAAGCTGCGAGGAGCTTCATTTCTATGCAGCAACTGATCAATATAGGGCCCAATTGTCCACAGATGAAGCAGTAGTTTTCCCCAGACCTTTCCTACCACGAATCCACAAGGTTTCCCCGAAATCGCAGCTTTTCCGTTCATCTCACCTTCAATGCGGAGCTGTATAGTTCACATTACTGATGCCCGATACCGTGCGTCAGCCGTCAAAGAGCGGATAGCAGCAATGCCAATCACTCCGAGGCAGTTCTTTGGATCGTACCGTCGGCGGTGCGTACTGTGAGAGCCGTTGATCATGTGCAGTGAGGTTGTGTGCGCCGCGTAGTTAAGGGATCGCAAGATCGTTTGACTCCGCGTCAGCAAACTTCCTATCCAACATGATCGAAAGCACAAAGACCTCCCGAGGGAGGTCTTTGTGCTTTCGCACGCATCAGATGCTTCAGAGAAGCGTATTTTGTCCCGGCCTTTCCGCGCCGACATGCTCATATCCTTTTCCGGTGACGGTGCGGCCGCGCGGGGTGCGCTCGAGGAGGCCGATTTGAAGAAGATAGGGCTCGTGCACTTCTTCGATGGTTGCTTCTTCTTCGGAGAGTGCGGCAGCAATCGTTTTTAATCCCACGGGACCGCCCTTGAATTTCTCGACGAGTAATACGAGGATCTCGCGGTCGATCTGGTTGAGACCGATTTCATCCACCTCAAGGAGCGCGAGTGCTTTTTTCACGGTTTTGATGTTCAAGGGTTCGCCGGAAACTTCGGCAAAGTCGCGGCAGCGCTTCAAGAGATAGTTGGCCGTGCGCGGCGTGGCGCGGCTGCGTCGCGCGATTTCTAAGAGACTATCGGCATCGACGCTTATACGCAGAATTTTTGCGGAGCGGCGCAAAATTTCTGCGATTTCTTCCACGGTGTAGTACTGGAGGCGAAACGTGCCTCCTGAAAATCTGCTTCGGAGAGGCGCGGAGAGCATTGAAATCCTCGTAGTTGCGGCGATGAGCGTGAAGGGCGGCAGCTCAAGCTGCACCGTGCGTGCCGACGGCCCTTTGCCGATCACGATATCCAAGACGCCCGCTTCCATCGCAGGGTAGAGCACTTCTTCGATCGTGCGATTGAGGCGATGGATCTCGTCTATAAAAAGCACGTCTCCGGGAGAAAGGTTTGTAAGAATTGAAGCAAGGTCGCCCACGCGTTCGATCGCCGGCCCTGAAGTGCCGCGCAGATTAGCGCCAATTTCACGGCTCATGAGATGCGCGAGTGTCGTCTTGCCGAGGCCCGGCGGGCCATACAAAAGCACGTGCTCGGGCTGATGCTCACGGCCTTTGGCGGCCGAAAGAAGGATCCGGAGATTTTCCTTGATTGATCCTTGACCGATGTACTCATTCCACAGGGCGGGCCTCAGGGCATGATCAAGGGAACGGGGCATTTTCTCTGCGTTTTGTTGATTTTCTTTGGTCATACTGGTCGGCTCATTTGGACACATGATGTCGAAGTGAGGTGGCCGTTGCCCCGTGGAAGCGAGCTTGCGAGCTTCTTTACGGGGTTGACAACTCAATATTATATGCTATACTTTCTTTAGAGGCGCTTTCTATTTATATAACCTATACCGAGGCGCGCAGCTTCGGGCGATGGTGGCTTCTCCAAGGACAAAGCGGCGCCGCTGCTTTTATCCTTAGGTTTCAGCTGCAACTTTTCAACAAAGCATCGCCCGAAATTGTGCACCTCCGATTTCAAAGAAATCGCCCTGAGCTTGTCGAAGGGTCTACTTCCACCATAGCACTCATTTTTGCCCACGCAACTTAGGGGCCGTAATCCTCAAGAAACGTTTGGCGCTGATCCAACAATTCTCTGAAGCGCGGATGCGCCGCGAGTATCCGCGCCTCCTCTTCGCACCATTCCGAATAAAGTCCTGGATTTTTTTCTATCTCTTGCAAAAAATCAGACCAAGCTACCCATCGCACGCTCGCTACTTCATCCTCATTTGGCCGAGGCACATCGCGCGTAAAGCCGACGAGAATCGGGCAGATTTCATTTTCCATTACTCCGGAGCGCACGTACGTATATCGGTAGGGAGAGACCTCTTCGATGTGTCTCGCGGTCATGCCGAGCTCATATGAGAGTCGCCGCCGAGCCGCATCAATATTTGATTCATGCAATGCGGGGTGGCCGCATATGCTATTGGACCATACGAGCGGCCACGTTTTTTTGTGCTTGCTTCGCTGCTGCAGGAGCAATTTGCCCTCTTTGTTAAAAAGAAAAAGCGAGACGCCGCGATGGAGCGGCGTCTCCCTGCCATGCACGAGCGACTTCTGCATGGTACCGAGCACATTGTCCGCCTCGTCGACCAGGACGACCGTCTCTTGTTGCTCTTCCTTTTCATTCATATTAGGTTTATACGGTCTCTATGACCGAATTACATGCAATCATACACGGGTGCGTCCAGCTTGTAATGTTCCGGGATTTTGTGCAGCGACGCGCGACGAAGCTTAAGGCAGTGGGAACCGTACAGAATCTTTCAGATGGCACGGTGGAAGTGGTTGCGCAGGGAGAGCGGGCTGCGCTCGAGAATCTCTTACAGGCGCTTCACAAAGGGCCGATTTTGGCACACGTCGATAGGGTGGAGAGTGAGTGGCGTGCGCCCACCGGCACGTTCGCTGATTTTTGCATCGCGTACTGAAAGCGACCGTACATTTTATGGTAAAGCACACACTCAAAACGCCAGCGTGCATCGGGATCATTCTCGATGGCAACAGGCGATGGGCGCGGGAGCGTAATTTGCCGACATTTGAAGGCCATCGTCATGGCATGGCTAACGTGGAAAAAATAGCGCGCGCGGCGAGAGACTTCGGCATCAAGCACATGATCGTGTACGGTTTTTCCACCGAAAACTGGAATCGATCCAAAGACGAGGTGCACTACCTCATGGGCATTTTTGAATCGACAATACGCGAAAATTTAAAAGCAATGACGACGAAGGAAAAAACTGCCGTACGATTTGTGGGGCAGAGAAAGCGATTTCCGCCGTCGCTTCAAAATGCGATGCGTGAGGTCGAGGAGCAGAATCCCAAAAATCCGCGTCACACCTTATGGATATGTCTCTCATACGGGAGCAGAGCTGAAATCGTCGATACGGTGCAGCGGCTCTCTAAGAAGCGGCAAAAGATTACCGAAAAATCCCTCGGCACGCACCTCTGGACGGCAGGCATGCCGGATCCGGACCTCATCATTCGCACGAGCGGCGAGCAACGCCTTTCCAATTTTCTCCTGTGGCAGGGCGCATATAGCGAACTTTTCTTCGTCAAAAAACACTGGCCGGCATTTACACGTGCCGATTTACAAAAAATCCTCAGAGAATACGCCAAGCGCGAGCGTAGGATGGGCAGATAACACGAGTTATACGATCGTCTCCAGCATCACTTCATCCGATAGGTCGACGACGCGGCTGAGCTCATCGAGCGAAGTAACTCCCTGCAACACTTTCACGGCCCCGTCTTGCGCCATGCGGCGGATATTCTGGTGCCGCGCCGCCCTCCAAAGCTCGCGCTCGCTCGAGTGCCCGCGGATCGCGGCTTCGATCTCGCGATCCATGAGGATCACTTCCACCACCGCGACGCGCCCTTTGTACCCTAAGCCTCCACATTTTTCACACCCCTTTGCGATCCACATCGTGTCACGATTTTGCGGCAATTCGTCCGCATGCGGAATATTTTTGAGCAGCGCGTCAAGCGTCTTGCGTGCTTCCGCGGTAATGGGTTGCGGTTGTCGACAGATGCTGCAGAGCTTGCGTACCAAACGCTGCGCCATAGCGACTGTGAGTGCCGCACCCAAAATATCTGGTGATACACCCATATCGATGAGGCGAGGGAAGGTGCCGGCGGCGTCGTTGGTGTGCAGGGTAGAAAAAACGAGATGGCCGGTCAACGATGCATTGACGGCCGTTGCGGCCACTTCCGCATCGCGGATCTCGCCGACCATGATCACATCCGGGTCTTGGCGCAGCGTGGAGCGGAGTCCTTGGGCGAACGAGTAGTCTTTGGAGACTTGCGTCTGCACGATGCCGGGCAAGTGGTATTCGATCGGGTCTTCGATCGTCACGATTTTTATCTCGGGTTTGTGCACCTGCCGCAAGAACGCGTAGAGGGTCGTCGTTTTACCGCTTCCCGTCGGTCCGGTATTGAGGAGCATGCCGTTGGGCTTCTGGATTTCACGAGCGAACATCTCAAGCATGTATTTGTCGAAGCCGAGCGCCTCGAGAGGAAGCGCAATCGTCGAAGGGTCGAGAATACGCATGACGATGGTCTCGGCATACGCGCCGGGCAATACGCTCGCACGTATCTCTATTTCTTTGCCGCCGACCACGATGGAGAAACGGCCGTCTTGCGCGGCGTTTTTGATATTGAGTTTGAGGCCGGAGAGGAGCTTCAAGCGCGACGAAATCAAGGCGTATGTGGGGTGATCGAAGGTAAGCACTTCCACCAAGACGCCGTCGAGGCGGTAGCGCATCCGCACCGACCCCTCTTCCGGCTCCAAGTGCACGTCGGACGCACCGAGGGAAAGCGCGCCGCTCATGATGACCTCGAGGATGCGGGAAACCCGGTGCACATCTTTGCTTTTGCTGTGAGACGTAATCTCGACGCGCACATCGTCGAGCGTTTTCAATTTTTCGAGCATCTGCTGGATCGTTTCGCTCGAAAGCGTGAGGACTCCGGCTTCCGTCTCTGTCGCATACGAAATATCGTGATAGCGCTCCCATGCGCGCAGAAGCGAGGTATGTGAAGCAATCATACGGTGGGCTTTGTACCCGAGGCGCTCCACCTTCTCTATAGCCTTGAGGGAATCGGCGCGCTCCGGCGCACGCATGGCGATGAAAATAACCTTATTTTGTTTGTGGAAAGCGGCGATCTCCGCAGCGCGCGCCTCTTCTTCCGGAATGACGCGCAGGGCATCCGTGTTGATGGATTTGTTGGTAAGATCGACGTACTCGACGCCGTATTTTTGCGCGAGCATTTGCGCAAGCTGCTCTTCCTCCCGCGCGCGCAATTCCTGTACGCGCTCTTCTTGTTTTCGCTCGTCGAATTGCCTTGCCATTACCGCTATTGTAGCGCACCCCGTGCCATGATGTCCTCATTAGCCAGTAACTGCACGTGTATGGTTGAAGCAATGGGACGAGGAAAAGACAGGAAGGATGGACCCGATAAATCGAGGAAACATGTAGGCTTGGCTCTCGCAACTGCTCTAGCAGTGACCCCGGCTGGCGATACTGATATTAGGACCGTCCCTACAGAGCCCACCACTTCACACGACACCCTCCGTAGCGCCGGATCGCGAGGCGCAGGCACTTTTTCGGAAAACATAGAACCTGGAAACCTTGCTTCTCCAAGCATTGACAACAGAGGAAAAAAATTTTCATCGGCGGAGAGAGGTACGCACGAGCGTCAGACCTCTCCGCAAGCTGCCGCAGCCATAGCGGAGTTGAATACGCAGATCAGTGCGATTGGAACTGCCGCACCGCCGGAGGCAATCACGGCGACAGTAGCGGACTTTCTCGACACATACCTCAAAGCCAATCCACCGGTCGAAGCAACTACCATAGAGCCAGGACCGGTCGGATCACTCGATTCGTACCGAACCCCATACAACCCATTTGGGGATCTCCGAAGTGGCGCAGCGAGAGTGCATAATCCCGCGGCACGTGAGGCGTTACTTGAAGCACTTCTCAAGAGGGGTCAATAGAGAGACGGATTGGGGTCAGTGCTACTATAGCCGGGTGGATACGTTTATTGAGAACACCCAACAAATGGGCGATTTCGTTGCGACCTTCATCTCAGGGCTCTCACCGAGCACCGGTGCAGCAACGATGATCACCCTCTCGGGAGAGCTTGGCGCGGGCAAGACCACCTTCACACAGGCGGCGGCGAGAGCCCTTGGCGTGGAGGAAACAGTGAATAGCCCGACGTTTGTTATTGAAAAAATCTATGCACTTGAGGGGCAGAAGTGGCAGCGGCTCGTGCATATTGATGCGTACCGTCTGAAGTCGCCAGATGAATTGAAGCACTTAGGCTGGGATGAGATCATTGCCGATCCATCAAGCCTCGTCATCATTGAGTGGCCTGAGCATGTAGCCGAGGCAATTCCGCAAAATGCGCATAGAATACGAGTTGCATGCGGGGAAGGAGAAGAGCGAACAATAATGTATGACCGCTAAAAAGACAGCAAGAAAAGAGACGGCCAAACCTCATGCTCCGCCGCCTCCTTCGCCCAAGGCTACGGCGGGACACGGTAAAGCGACGCAGGGCAAGCCACTACGACTCGTGATTCTCGACACGCACGCGATTATTCATCGCGCTTATCACGCGCTCCCGGATCTTTCATCGAGCAAGGGCGAGCCGACCGGCGCACTTTTCGGCCTCATGTCGATGCTCCTCAAACTCGTGCAGGATTTGAAGCCCGACTTCGTGGTTGCGGCGCGCGATTTGCCGGGCGCGACGGTGCGCCACGAGATGTTCGAAGGATACAAGGCGACGCGTATGAAGGCGGAGGATGCGCTTATCGCCCAGCTTGAGCGCGCGCCAATCGTCTACGAGGCCTTCGGGATCCCGCTCTATGAGTATCCTGCGTATGAGGCGGACGATGTGGTGGGATCCATCGTGAAGCAAGTGGAAGCCCGAAGCGACATCAAGACGATTATCGCAACGGGAGACATGGATACACTGCAGCTGGTGACGCCGCGCGTCTCGGTGTATACGATGCGCAAGGGAATTTCCGACACCATGCTCTACGACGAAGAGGCCGTGGTAGCCCGTTACGGATTCGGTCCCGAGCGTGTCGTCGACTACAAGGCGCTCCGCGGTGATCCATCCGACAATATTCCCGGTATTCGCGGCATCGGAGAGAAAACGGCAACGCAGCTTATCAGAGGCTTTGGCTCGCTCGATGACATCTACAAAACGCTTGAGACAAAGCCGGAGGAGTTTGCAAAAAAATTGAATCAAGCCCTGCCTGCCGGCAGGCAGGCCCGCATTGTCGACCTTTTAAAAAACGGCAAAGCCGATGCGGCATTTTCAAAGCAACTTGCGACGATCCACGCCAACGTACCGATCCAATTCGAACTGCCCAAGCGTATGTGGCACCTTGCGGAGCACATGCCGACCATCGTCAATCTCTGCGATGAGCTGGAGTTTCGTACGCTCAAAAATCGTCTGCGTAGCACCACAGGCGTGGCGGGGGCAGTCGAAGCGAGTGCTGCACCCGATCCCGATGCGCTCAAAGAGACATCGGTCGCGCTCTGGCTCCTGCATTCCGATCTCACCAATCCGCCGCTTGACGATATATTACGCACGACGCACACTGAGGATTTCGGTCGCGCGCGCGAAATTATTTTCAAAGAGCTGCGGGAGACGGGCCGTCTCGCCGAAGTATTTGAAAAAATAGAAAAACCCCTGATTCCCGTCGTGGATCGGATGAATGTGAATGGCGTGTACCTCGACGTGAATCATCTCGAGACACTGCGCAAAGAATATACCGGGCGGCTGGCGTTCATCGCGATGCGCGTCTACAAGGCCGCGGGCCATGAATTCAATATCAACTCGCCCAAGCAGCTCGCCACCGTCCTCTACGATGAATTGAAAATCGGCGCGGGCTCGCGCCAGAAAAAAACCGCCACGGGGGCACGCACGACACGCGAAGAAGAACTCTCCAAGCTCGCGAGTGAAAGTCCGATTATCGCTGACGTGCTCGCGTATCGCGAATTGCAAAAACTCCTCGGCACATACATTGAAAAAATGCCCTCACTTGTCGCAGCGGATGGCCGACTGCACGCGGAATTTATCCAAGCCGGCACCACGACGGGGCGCATGGCGAGCCAAAATCCGAATTTGCAGAACATTCCGATAAAGACGGAATCGGGTCAGCGCATTCGTATGGCGTTCGCCGCTCCTAAGGGGCGCGTGATCGCTGCGCTCGACTATTCGCAGATTGAGCTCCGGATCGCGGCGGGACTCTCGGGCGATGAAAAACTCATTGAAGTGTTTCAAAAAGGCGAGGATGTGCACGCCGCCGTTGCAGCAGAAGTATTCGACGTGCCGCTTGAGCATGTCGACAAAGAAATGCGTCGCCGCGCCAAGGTGATTAATTTTGGCATTCTCTACGGCATGGGCGCGAATGCGCTGCGTGAGAATTTGGGCGGGGGAGTCTCGCGCGATGAGGCCGCGCAGTATCTCGACGAATATTTCAAAAAGTACGCAGGGCTCGCGCGATATGTAGAAAACACAAAACTTTCGGCCGAGCGCCAGGGATTTACCGAAACGCTCTACGGCCGCCGCCGCTATTTCTCTGGATTTCAATCACCACTGCCGCAAATGCGCGCCGCCGCCGAACGCATGGCCGTCAATGCTCCTATTCAGGGCACGCAATCCGACATCATCAAGCTCGCGATGGTCGAAGCGGATCGCGTGATCGAATCGTCGGGTTGGCGAGAAAAAGCAACACTCGTGATGCAGGTGCACGATGAGCTCGTGTACGAACTCGATGAAAAAATGGCGGAGGAAATAGCTCGTACGATCTGCAACACAATGGAATCAGTCATCGCTCCGGAAAAGCTGCATGGCGTACCGATCACTGCAGAAATCTCTGTTGGTCCCAGTTGGGGTGAAACCCGCAAAATATCGCGTTCTTAAAATTGGCCTACTGCTTGTTGCCTGAATCCCGATACTTCGTTATATAACGAAGTATCGGGATTTGAATGGAGACGGTAGAATGGATCAATGCTGCATGTTTTTCTGGGTACAGACAAGTCTAAGGCATTGGCAGCTCTGAATATTGCTGTTTCAAAGCTGGGCATATCGGTAGTACGCGTTTCAGACGCCTCATCCATAGAAGATGTGCGAGCAGCACTTGCGGGCGGCGGTATGTTCGGGGAGAAACGAAGCGTCGTTCTCGACCGGCTCTCCGACAATGAGGAAACGTGGGGACTTGTGCTTGCGCAATTGTTGGCCCTACAAGAGCAATCAGACACCTTTTTCATCTACGAAGAAAAAGTGGATGCGGCGACGAAAAAACTTTTGCAGAAGTATGCAGAAAAGGTAGAAGTATTTGATACTTCAAAAGCGGCGAGAGCCCGCCCTACCGTCTTCTCGCTCGTCAATCATATGAATGCGGGCGACAAGAAGAAGCTGTGGGTGGGGTATCAGCAGGAACTTTCGATCGGAAATGCGCCCGAGGCGATCCACGGCACGCTTTTTTGGGGGGTGAAGCAAGCGTTATTAAACGCACGAGACGCTCAAAACGTTCAACATTCAAAACGACTGCTCGCAGAGCTCGCTGAACTTCCACACGAATCGCGCAGGCACGGAGAGGAGCTCGAATATGCACTCGAGCGGTTTATTTTGTCCCGAGTTTGAATGATCACATGCTACGATAAGGCGCATGTCGGGAGTTGCTCGCTCGTTTCTCATTGGTGTATTGGCTATTGCTGTTTTTTCCCTCCTCCCATTCACCTCCTACGCCGTTCCGTACCTTTGTCCGGAAACGAATGCCGCATGCGAGGCAAAGGGGGCAAAAATCGGCACGCCGTGCGTATGCGTTGTCGCAAGCTTTACCCTTACCGGAGCATGTTTCTCTGAAGATGGTAAACGTGGTTGCAAAGTAATCTCCTATCCAGGATTGGATGGTAAGCCGGTACCGATTGATCAGGCGGCATTCGAAGTTACTGACAAACTTGTCACGAGCGTAGACAAGGTGGGTCAAAGTTTTTTGGGGGAGATCGGATCGTTTATGTCAAAAAACCCGCTTCTCATGATGGGCGGCATGATGATCGGCTCACAATTACTCTCCTCGATCATGTCGGGGGGAGGCTCATCGGGAGATAGTGGAGGTGGCGGACAGTCTTTACCGGTATGTAACGGAACCTACTACTATTCTGAGACGCCCAATCCCAACGATCCATGCGCCGTGTATGGCTCCGCGGGAGGTACCACCAATTACAACAGCACCGACTCTACGAATTCGGGGATTGCCGATCTGATCGATCTTTTGAATAAAAACCAGTCGACCACAAACAACACGACGAATACCACCAATACCAACACGCAACCTTCCATCCTCGACCTGCTCAATCCTTCCAATACCACCGAATCGGTAGCCGATCTCTTGAATCCGAATACGACCAACAATCAAAATACGACGGGCTTGCAGTGCGGCAGCGGCACCTGCCCACCGGGTATGTATTGCTCCACCCGCTCCCCCGGCCAATGTATCCCCGACGGCCGCGTCGACTGCGGTTCGTATTCGTGCAATGCGGGGGACAGCTGCGGGAGCGGTAATCAATGCACCTCGACCATTGGGGGAGGCAGTCTCGGAGGGGGCGGTACATATACCGGTGACACGGCGATCGACATATCCGAGCCGGGCTATGAATACACAGGCGATGACACGGGCTTCCAGGCCTCGGTGACGGAGTTGATTTCCAACCCCGAGCTCTATGTCGACATAACAGGCACTGCGTCGCGCGTCCTACCTTCACAAACGCCGCTTAATCAAAAAAATATTCCCATACCTAAAGACGGTATCTCGGGCGATATTCGCTCCTTCGGGGGCGGCGCGACCGTTTTTGTACGTGCCAGAAGCGGCACTACCGAAGTAGCGGGATTTTTTGGCGGATCGGGAGTACAAGCGGTATGCACGGCGCGCCCATGGTCGCGCAATTTTCTCTCCTACATCATCCCGCCGACATTTTTTGACGGCTTGTGCAAGGCGACCGGTTTTACGACTGGCTCCCTATCGTCGGGAAGCGCGGGTGGCGGTTCGCGCATCATTGTGAGCCCGCGGGGGCCGAGCTACATGGTGCAGCCGCTCTCGGGCGGTGTGCGCCCGGAGGTACGCATATGGGCTTCCCCGCCTACGGTGCGACTCGGCGCGCGCACCTCGATCTTTTGGGAGGGTCGTGATGTGCGCATATGTCAGCAATCGAGTTCAGACGGAAACTTTTCGGGCACGTCCAAAGCAGAGAATAATTCGCCGGGTAATGCAATACGAGGGGGCGCGACCACCGTGCCGCTCACTGCGCCGGTGACTTTTTACATCTTTTGCACGGGACTCGACGATAAAACGGTATCGCATTCTACGACGGTGAATATCGGCATTTAATGGGAGCTTCTAGCTGCTAGGCACTAGCTTCCAGGTATGTGATTCCGAAAAAAGCTAGAAGCGAGCAGCTAGGCCCTAGAAGCTAACGCATTGGTGATCCTTTCGAGCGCGAGCATGAATGCGGCGCGCCGCATATCTGTCTTCTGTTTGAGAGCGCGCTCCGCAATGAGATGGGACTGAGTTTCAAGAATGGTTTTCAATTTTTCGAGCACGTCCTTTTCATTCCAATGCTCGCCCTTTAGATTTTGCTCCCATTCAAAGGTGGAGACGACGACGCCGCCCGCGTTGGCCAAGATGTCCGGTACCACGGGGATACCGCGGGCAAAAAGAATATCGTCGGCATCGGTCATCGTCGGGCCGTTGGCCAACTCCAATACTATGCGCGCATTGATGCGATCCGCGTTTGAAGCGGTGATTTGATTCTCAAGCGCCGCCGGGATGAGCACGTCGACAGCAAGTTCAAGCAACGCCTCATTTGAAATTTTCTCAGCACCGGGAAATTCTTTGAGCGAGCCCTGTTTTTCCTTATGTTCAAGTACGGCCGCAACATCGAGTCCCTCTTTTTTATAAATGCCGCCGCGCGAATCTGACATCGCAACGATGCGGTGCCCGTGCTGTTCAAAGATTTTCGCTGCGTTGCCGCCGACATTGCCCATGCCCTGGACGGCAATCCTTGCTACTGCAGGGATATTCGAACGCTCGCGCAACGCGTCGAAGGCATAAAAGCCGCCCATGCCCGTCGCAATACCGCGGCCTTCCGACCCGCCTTTACCAACAGGTTTGCCCGTGAACCCAGCACCAAAACGCTTAAGCCATTCTTTACTTGGTTTTTCATCGCGCGTTGGCGTTTGGTGCTGGGCAGATGCCGCGCCCGATCTTTCGCCGGTGATTTTTGCATATTCATCGGCCATCCAACCAATGATTTCGGGATTGGTGTTCACATCTGGTGCGGGGATGTCGACATGCGGGCCTAAGACTGGAGAGAGGCCGCGCACCCAGCCGCGCGAGAGGCGCTCAAGCTCCGCTTTGGACAAGCCTTTAGGATTCACCGTAATGCCGCCCTTACCGCCGCCCATGGGGATTCCTGCGACCGCGCATTTCATAGTCATCAAAAATGCAAGCGCCCGCACTTCGTCCATATTGGTATCGGGGTGGAATCGGATGCCGCCCTTATATGGCCCGCGTGCGCTTGAGTGCTGTACGCGATAGCCTTCGAAGATCTGCAGCTCGCCGCTGTCCATCGTGATAGGAATGGATACGCGCACCTCTCGCTCGGCATGGCGCATGCGTGCGAGCGTCTTTGTATCAATCTTGGCGACGGACGCAGCTCGATCGAGCTGCCTGAGTGCGTTTTCAAACGGGTTAAGACCGACATTCATGTCCCCCCGGGAAGAATCGGACTTCCGTCAACTGCTTAAAAGGCAGCTGCTCTACCATTGAGCTACGAGGGGTAGCGGAAAAACTATAGCATTTAGGGCTTTTTTGGGCGAGGCAGGATGAGAGTGGCGCTCCTTAAAATGGGCGGTAGAATTTCAATCTCTTGAAAGCGCCATGTCATGGAAGGATATCGAGGAAGCACGCATGCTTATGAGCATGGAAAAGATTCAACGGGAATGGAAAAAAGTGCGTAATGAAATGTGCAAAAAAGAATATGAGATTGGTTGGTCTGAAAAGAAAAAAGACGGAACTAATAAATTAGACGAGACGGAGAAAGATGTTATCCGTGATCAATTCATCGCTGGCCTCAAAGAGAAAATGGGTAAAGAGAGGGGCGTAGGTTTTTTTAGTTCAGTTAGAAATACTTTATCCCGCTCTGGTGGCATGGCAAAAATAGCTGAAATAGAGGCGGATAAACGCGGCAAACTGAAATAGTATGCAAGAAAATACCGTGATACAGGAATTGTACGATCAAATTACCGATCGATTGCAGGCACATGACGAAGCGGGGGCGCTCACCGCGCTCAAAGCTCGGTTTATGGAATTGCCTGAAAACTTACAGGGCGAAATTATGGTCTTAATGCTTGAGGATGCAGTATTGCAGCGGGATCGAGCCGAAGAGGCGCAAATAAAAATGCTGGAAGAAGGAGTGGCGGCAATAAAAGCACTCGAGGCGTTGAAGGCCAAATTAGAAAAGGGTGATACGTCCGTTGTCTAGAGTGGTAAGTCGACGGCGAAGGCGCCGGCACCGGTGACGATGAGCGAAAGGAGAATGACGAGCAACAGAATGCTTGTTGAACGCTCAAGAGGGATGATTTTTTTGTATGCGTCCGCAAACACAACGCATTTGAATGCGACAATCGTGCCGAGGAGGGCTGCGAGCTGCGTCCATGCGCCGAGAATCAAAAGAAGGCCGAGCAGTGTTTGCACAACCGCGGCGACCATCGAGAGCCATTCGGGGATGTGCCCGATAATCGGAACACGCTCTTTTGCAACGCCACTGCGTTCACGCCAGAGCGAGTAGCCGATGTAGACAAGATAGATACCGGCAACGATGCGCAAAAGCCCAACGCCGACCGGCTGGAGAAAGAGGATTTGCGGAAACAAGCTGAACATGCGACAAGGATAGCATGGCGAAACAAAAAAGCGCGGCACTCTTCCACAATGTTCGGAGCACGTACAACGTCGGGGCGCTTTTTCGCACTGCCGATTGCGCGGGTGTCTCGAAAGTGTACTTATCGGGGTATACGCCGACTCCCCTTGATCGCTTCGGCCGGGAGCGCAAAGATATATCGAAGACAGCGCTTGGTGCGGAGAAAACAGTGCCCTGGGAGTACGCCAAAGAGCCGGGCGCGATCATACGGAAGCTGCGAAGAGAAGGGTGGCAGATCGTCGGCGTCGAACAAGATGCACAAGCGGTCGATTATCGCGCATTCACGCTCAAGCGACCGACTCTATTTGTATTCGGCAATGAGGTGCGAGGACTCTCCGCCGCTCTGCGAGCGCAGTGCGATACGCTCATCGAAATCCCCATGCATGGGACCAAGGAATCTCTCAATGTATCCATCGCGGTCGGCATCATTCTCTTTTCCCTGCCTGCCGGCAGGCAGGCGTCGGACGGACACTTCAATAATTGAACGCATTTACGATGCGTCCCTCGCCGTCCAAAAGCCGAATGATGTCGTGCTCCACATCCCAGAGTGGCACACCCTGCGCCAGATACAGGCGCCACGAATTGCGCAGGAATCCGGATGCATTTTTATTCTGATTGACGCAGCCGTTATACGAAAGCGCATTTTGAATTTCCGCGCGGCATGCGACTGAAAGCGAGTTCGGGGGATTGGCGGGGAAGGTGCATGGAGGCAAGGAAGAGAGGTATTGGAAACATGAGGCCCCGAGACGAGATTCGTTGGCGCTTGTGCGCGGTATCACGATCAGGGGAGCGGGGCATTCAGGAGGCAGTGAAGGCACGAATGATTGCACGGTCCCGAGATAGCCCGTGCACATATTTTCGCGCAGCGACACGCCGACCGGCGAAGGTCCCGTGACGATTATGGCGACAGCGCCGGGCGCGAGCGTGGCGCTGCCGACAGTATTGATGCGCCCCATGACAAAGAGCGGGCTTGCCTCTGGGATATAGGCGCGTTTCCCCGTGAGGGCACTCTGCAGGGACCATCCGGAAATTGAAATACCCGCGCCGTTCCCCGGAGCTGCGCGCAGCTCCAGATACTGCCCCGAAGCGGTCTGGGTCTTTACCGCGCTCGCGCGAATGGCGATTTCCCCCGCATGCGGCGAGGGATTCCCGTAACTCGATGGAGCATCGCTCGACGCACTATTTTCCGCAGGTCCCGCGAGAGAGCCGCCCGGCGTATCCTCTATTGTAGGAAGGCTGATCTGCGGCCCCGTAACTTCCCACGGAAAATGAAACGGCGTGCTCGTGGAAGAGAGGGAAGCGATGAAATCCGCAACGTTGGTGAAGCGAAGGCTGCCGGCCTGCTTTGTGATCAAGCCGATACCGCCTCCCACAAACCACAGAAGAATAATCGCGATCCCGATGACGATAGCCGCGATTTTTACAATTCTTCGAACGGCGCGCTTTGCCTCAATGTCCATGGAGATAGTATACCCGGCTGGTAGAGTGCGCCTTAGCGGTTATCGGGGTAGACCTGCTTTCAGACGCCGCAACTCCTCGCGCGCCACAGCGGCGTCGCTCCAGGGGATTTTCTTGCCGTTTTCGACGCAAATGCACGGATCGGTGCCCTTACCAGAAATGAGGACGACATCGCTAGCTTTGGCGCGCGTGAGCGCTTCGTGAATCGCTTCGCGCCGATCTATGGTGATCGTTAATTTTGAGGGCTCTCCGCCGGAGGCGGACATCCCTGCCGCCATTTGATCGACGATCGCTCTCGGATCCTCGTCGTATGGATCCTCATTGGTGAGTATCACCTCATCGCAGGTGTCGTATGCAATTTTTCCCATCACCGGCCGCTTCCACGTATCGCGGCCACCGCCTGTGTTGCCCAAAACGCAAATTAGTTTGCGTTTTGGCCCCGCCGTGCCCGCCGTAGCCTCGTGTGAAGGCCGGGAGCCGAGTCGAGGGGCGGCGTAGGCATCATAGAGGGCGCGCAGTGAGTCGGGCGTATGCGCGTAGTCAACGACGACGGTGAACGCCTGACCTTCATCTATCCGCTCGCCGCGACCGGGGATTTTTTGAATTTTTCCTAAGCTTCGGGCGATCGTTGCGGTATCAATACCAAGCGCGTGCGCAAGCGAGCAGGCGGCGAGCGCATTCTTGAGAGAAAATTCTCCCGGCAAATGAATGGTGATTTTCTCACCTTCAAACGTGAAATGTCCGCCCCGCTCTCCCGCCTCCCATGGGTTTTGGCGCGAGAGCGAGAAACTCACTCGTTTCTCAACAGGAAGCGCGAGGTAGCGGGCAGATTGTTCGTCGTCGGCGTTGGCGACAATGACGCGCGGATTTTTCTTTGAGCGCGCAAGCTGGAGGCCGATCGAAAATTTCGCGTCCGCGTACGCTTCGTACGAACCGTGCCGTTCGATATGCTCAGGCGCAAGGTCCGTAAAGACGAGCGCATCAAGATCGATTGCGCGATGACGATGCTGCCGCGCGCCCTCGGATGTCATTTCCAAAATCACAGCGGTACATCCGGCAACACGCGCATCGTGCAAGAATCGCTGGATAAAAAAACGCCCCGGCATCGACATGCGCGTCAGATTTCGCTCCTCTTTCTCGGCAATCTTGAACCGGATCGAATTGATAAGGGCTGTTTTGTGCCCCGCTTCCTCGAGAATCGCATTGATCATCTCGGAGACCGACGATTTACCCTTGGTGCCGGTAACGGCGATGACGAGAAATTTACGCGAAGGAAACCCAAACAAAACGGCGGCGAGATGAGGGAGCGCGAAATGATATGCACTCAATACAGATTCCGGCAGTATGGATTCAATAATGCGTTTGATCATGTTATGAAGTGCGGCCGAGAAGGCGGAGTGCTTCGCGTAGCCTCGCTTGGCTTCCGGTAATAGTAGAGGGGACGTGTTTGAGCGCACCGCGAGCCTCTTG
>Ga0154924_183_pt2 | contig 15624 bp, 12 predicted proteins | sample RifCSPhighO2_01_FD_105893 | JGI IMG/M metagenome (GOLD analysis project Ga0154924, IMG submission 105893) | Candidatus Peribacteria bacterium RIFCSPHIGHO2_01_FULL_51_9
AGTGATGGCTGCGCTCGTTATCTTCTTCTCTGTTGGCGGTGCGGTAGCGTATGCGGCAGAGGACTCTCTTCCGGGTGATACTCTCTATCCATTGAAGGTGTACATCACCGAACCCCTGCGGGAACACCTCAGTCTGACGCCGCATGCGCGGGCAGCATGGCGAGCGGAGCGCATTATGCGTCGTTTGCATGAAGTAGAGGAATTAGTTGTCCGTTCACCAAATCAGGAAGGTGTCTCCTTTTTTGAAGAGCGCGTAACGCGTCACATGGAGAAGATGGAAGAGCGGCTGGCAGCAGTATCGTCGGAGGACGATGCGGATGCAATCCGGGCGCAGTTGGAAGTTGCGGTAAAGCACCATGAGAGTGTTCTCTCTCGACTGGAGGAGAGTGAAGTATCGAAGGAACGATTGTCAGAACTTCACGAGCGAGCGAAACAAAAGAAGGAATATTTGAGAAGAATGCTGCGTGAACACGTGCGAAAGCCACTCAAGAACAAGATGAATATGGAAGGAGAAGCGGGTGTGAGAGTGCGTCTAGAGGAATCTGGTGCACAGGAGAATGACGATTTGCTTCAGGAAGAAAAGAAAGAAGAAGAATCATCAGAAGAACAGGAAGAATATCTGCCACGTTTGCCTGGCATATTGCCGAAGGTACTGCGAAGGATGCAGCAGGAAAGAAAGCCGACTCGCAGTGGTAAAGACGGGATTAGGGCAGGTTCTGTAGAGAATTCCTTCCGTAGAAGAGTGGAGCATCCCCTTCCTTTTGAAGAAGAGGAAGAAGGAAAAGATGTTTCTATACTTCAGAAGCTAGAGAGCGAGATACTTCCTTCCACTTCTTTGAAACGCTTCCGCATTGAAGAGTGATTTGAGATCGTAGAAGACACCGTTTTTTTTGAGAGCCTTGATATATTTCTCTGAAGGAACTGCTCCATATTCTTTGTGTGGAACAAGAAGGAGAATGGCATCGTAGGTACTGTCCTCAAGCATGAGGGGTTTGTCTTGAATGAATGGATCGTGAGATTCAACGGAACATCCCATTGCCTTGAAGTGTTCGATGACATCGAAGGACTTACTGTTTCGGGTATCGGGAATGTTTTCCTTAAAGGTCAAACCTAAGACAAGGATATGAGGGGATTTCGAAGGTTTTGGGATCTCACTGAACACCCGTTGAGCGATGAACTTGGCCATTCCATCATTGACTGCGCGTCCCGCGGTGATGACGTGTGTTGTGATACCAAGCTCTTTTGCCTTGTGGACAAGATAGAATGGATCGACACCAATACAGTGGCCACCCACGAGGCCGGGCTTAAAGGGAAGAAAATTCCATTTGGTTCCTGCTGCCTGAAGGACTTCTTTCGTCGATATGCCGAGGGCGTTACAGAGCAAGGCAACTTCATTTATGTAAGCGATATTGAGATCGCGCTGTGCATTCTCGATCGCTTTGGCCATTTCGGCTGTTTTGATGTTGGGAGCTCGATGGATTCCCGCAGTAACAATCGATCCGTAGAGGTCGCACAATAAGTCAGTTGTTCTGTCATCCTGTCCCGCAACGATTTTTTTGATTTTGGTAATGGTGTGTTCCTTATCTCCCGGATTGATACGTTCGGGGGAATAACCCAAGGTGAAGTCCTTGCCACAGATCATGCCGGAGGCTTTTTCCAATATGGGTCCGCAGATTTCTTCGGTGACACCGGGGTACACCGTGGATTCGTAGACGACGATCGCACCGCGTTTGAGGTTTTGTCCCACAGCAAAGCTCGATTCCCGGAGCATCGTAAGATCGGGAAGATTTTTCTCATCCACGGGCGTGGGGATTGCCATGATAATAATGTCTGTCTTTTGAATGACGGTTGGATCAGTCGTAAATTCGATATGGACGGATTGCAGTTGTTCTTCGGTGAGCTCGTTGGTGCGGTCACCATGCTTTTGTAATTCTGCGATGCGCTTTGCACTAACATCATAACCAAAGACCGTATATCCCTTTACAGCGAAGGCATGAGCGAGAGGGAGTCCAACGTAACCGATGCCAACGATACAGAGAACAGGTTTTGGCATACGGAGAGTATACCAGTGCGTGGTACACTCGTCTGGTCAATGAAGGTGCCTGCACACATCAATGGGAGTCTCCTTTCATGGGTCTATGTAACGGCAATCATCGTTGTGACAGGGATTGTCATGGCTCTTGCGACTCCTATGCCCCAAGATGATCATTTTTATTACCAGCAATTCATTGAAACCTTGGCTGCAGGAAAACTCGACCTCTCCATTCCCGGTTTTCATGGGATGAATATCCTTTCGGTTCCGTGGTATTGGGTGACACACTCACCACTCACACAAATTCATGTACAGATGGTGGCAGGGGTTCTCTTGCCGATGCTGGCATTTCTCGTTGCAAGAGGAATCTTCCGCTCGAATATGGAGGGAATTCTCTTTGCGTCGATCATTGCGCTCATGCCCTTTCTCTTCTTCTCGGCATTACGGGGATGGATGGTGGCATTCTATAATTTTCTCTTCTTTCTCACGATTATAGGAGCGCTCCGTGGAGTGTGGTGGACAGGAATTCCGTGGGCATTTTCTTTGACCTCTCTTCCATTCTCTATCGCACTTCTTCCGCTGATTATTGTGGTGTGGCCGAAGCAGGGGAACCGACGGTGGTGGCGTGGGTGTAGTGTCGCATGTGGCCTTGGTGTGGGTCTGGCGGCACTCTATGTTCTTGTCCAAATTTTGCAGACGGGTGATATCAGTGTCGGAGTACATAAAGAAATGACAGCCCTGAATATTTGGCAGGGACCAAAACGCATATTTCTCAATATCGCTCATACGGTGCAGATACTCTTTTCGGTGCATAATTACTACTTTATCGATCCTGCGCGGACGGGACATGGCAACATGTTGCAGACATCTCCTGTGCTTATGGTACTTTCCTTCTTTGCCCTCTTTGCGTCGCGGGAATACTTTCACGATAAGCTCCTTCCTTTGGCACTTGCTCTGGGAGCGCTCATCGGCATCGGACTCAATGTTTTCTTAGACCACATGGATCACTTCTACATGGAAACGGGCGTGTTTTTCCTGATTCTCGCAGCACTTCCAGTCCTTCGGCAATATCCGCTGTGGATTCCTGTTGTTCTCGCAACACTTCACTTTCAATGGTTTTATTTCTTTCTCCAGCATGGGGAGGTATTTCGATTGGAGTGGTGGTTTTTTGCCATCCCTGCCTTTGTCGATGTCTGTTTTGTGCTATATGTGGTCGTTCGTTGGCGGGAGGTATGGAGAGAGGTAAGATGGATGAGATGAGAGCACTCCTGCATCATCCCACGGTGCGCAGACATCTATCACAGGGTCTTAAGTTTGTTGTATGTGGAGCCATTGGAGCATCGATTGATTTGGGGACACTGACTATGCTCATAGAAGTTGGAGGCATGAATCCACATATGGGATTTGTGATATCAACGCTCCTTGCGGTGATTTTTGTCTTTCTTGCCAACAAGCACTTCACTTTTCGGAATCACGAAAAGAAATATGCGCATCAGGTGCTGAAGTTTGCCCTTGTCTATGGATGTGCGGTTGTTTTTAACATCGGTATATCATCTGTATTCTTTTGGGCGGGATTGCATTATTCTCTCTCGAAGGCTCTTGCCATTGGCCTGGTTGCGGTATGGAATTACTCTCTCTCACATGGATTTGTATTCAGGAAGAAGGACACCGTGGATGCGGCCGTGTTTTAGTGTTGTTCGGGCTTTATGAGACTGAAAATGGTTTACAATGCATTCCATGCGTTGGGTGCTTGGTTTCGTTCTCTTCCTCCTCACAGGTTCTGTACACGCAAAGACTCTCTCGTTTAGCGACACCATTCCTCCGATGGTCGTCGATTGGGAGGATATTCTGATCCTGTCTAAGTTCCCTCCAGGACTCGGTGCACTGACCGGTATTGATGTCAATATCAAGGCATCCATTGATGGCAAGATCCAAGTGGAAAACTTGGAGAACCAGTCAACGACAATTTCATCTCTTACGAATGTTGACATCATGGTGACCCGGTCGGATGGATCCATTATTGCTGCATCAGTTGCTGACGTGGCAACGGAAGATCAGTTCGGTGCCTACGATGGTGTACAGGACTTTCATGGAAGCTCAGGAAGAGAATATCCTTTGAGTGTTGCCAAGGAGGAGAAGTCAACGCTTACGAACCTCTCTAAGGAGGATCTTGCACTCTTCACAGGAACGGACTTTGTCGAACTTCCGGTTGTTGCCTTTGGTGAAACAGTCTTCACGGGTATTGGCCATCTTATGGCGGAGGCCAAAATTTCCGCTGCAGCATCAATTGATGTCACGTACACATATACAGAACCAAATGTCTCCCTTCAGATTATCCCCGCTGGCGCTTTTGCCATTGGGAAGCAGACGACATATACCATTCTCGTACGTAATGTCGGTATCGATGAGACAGTAGACACCATTACAGTCACAGATGTTCTTCCTGCTGGATTTACATTCGTGAGTGCGAGTGGAGCAAAGTGGACATGTACACATGCAAGTCAGGTAGTGACATGTATGCATTCCGATGTGCTCGCGCCCAATGTCAGCCTTGCCCCTCTTGTGATTGTAGTTCAGACCAATTCCACTGTTGCATCGAGTGTGAGCAAAACAGCGTCGGTCAATACGCGCGGCGATGTGTACATGGCGAATAATAGTGCGACAATAGGGCTCTTCATTGCGGGTGGAAGTAAAAATGAAGAGATACCCTCTTCTCCTTCCGTGCCACGCAGTCAGCCGACTGTATCGCATTCTCAAGCCTTTGACAGTGAAGAGCTTTCTCCCACAGAAGAGGTATTTCGATTTTCAGAGGAGCATGGAGCATTCGGTGGGCCGACGAAACCTGGTTCGGGCAGTGTCACGCTCTATGATGCGCAGGGATGTCCTCTGTCGGAGGAGTATCAGCGTCCACATCCATTACCAGAGTCGTGTCTCATTTTTGTTCCTGACAGACCACTTCGTTTTGGTGACAGTACGGGGCATCCGTACGAGTCTTTCATCGAGGTACTCAAGAAGATACAACTGAAGGAAGGAAGTATGGATTTCCTTCTGAGTGGATATGGTGATGGAAATGTTGGCCCCGATGACCCGCTGACACGGGAGGCTCTCACCAAACTTGCACTTCTCAGTACTTGTCGCCCATTCACAGGCGACATTATGGAGGCGGGAAAACGCGCAGGAGTCATCCAGGGTGATCCGGATGGAAGTCTGCGAGGAATGAATCATGTGAATAATGCAGAGGCACTTGCCATTCTTATCCGTTCTGCCAATGCCCTTCCCAAAGGGTACGTCCTGTACTCGCCACGTACTTGGTATGAGCCATACGTACATTTTGCGCAGACTCATCGCCTTGTCTCCCCCAATTTTGATCCTGCAGGAATCATGACGCGTGGAGAACTGACGAAGCTGGTTCTCGATATCATGGCACTCAATCCTGATCCACGGATCTACGGCTTTATAGCACAGATCGATTTTCGTCACCAACAGTGGCAATCGTTCCAGAATTTCTATACTCCGATGACGCTTGTGGGGCGGTTTGAGCCTCAGGAGGGATCAACCTGTGATACGCGCGTTCCGCACATTCTCTCCTGTCTGGCATACGATCCATGGCGAGAGGTGACCTTTTCCGATGTAGATCCGAAGGATCTTTTTTTCCGAGATATCGATCTCCTCCGACGTACACGCATTGCTCCTCAGGGTGATTATGTTTTCTCTGGACATGGCAATCATTCTACAGGCGTTCAACAGTCATACTTTCAACATGGAGCATTTGAATTTCAGCCCTACCGTCCGGCAACACGTCTCGAAGTCGTGAAGATTGCGCTCGTGAGTAATTGCATCCCTATCCTTGACTATATCCCGCAAGGTACGCCGACGTTTACCGATGTTGATAAGAAGCTCACAGGGGGTGATCTCCATGACTTCACCTCACGTGTCTTCTATACCGCAGCTCTCCATGGGATTATCAAGGGATACCCCGATGGATCAGCGCGTCCCCATGCAAACGTCGATCACCTGGAGGTACTTGCCATTCTTCAGAGATCAGCTGGTGCGGTTCCTGAAGGATATGAACCAAAAGATGTATCTCGTCCAGAACTTCAATCTGATGGCTGGTATCGTACATATGTCTCTTTTGCACAGGAGTACCACTTCCTTCCTTCGGAATCCCTGACACATCCTGTTCCACGAAGTACATTGAGTGCATTGCTCGTGAAGACGATGCAGTTGAGCGAGGATATCCGTGTTCGTGCCTATATGACCTCTGTTGGTGCTCTCATGCATTAGAGAGGAATTTGTGGTATAATGAGGAGAAATCTCCATGAAACTCACACCCCAAAACATGAATCGTATCAGGAAACTTGTGGATGCGATGTATCGGGATCGGATTGTTATGCATACATTTTGGACAATCGTTCTGACGTGCGCAGTTATTGTGACTGGGGTGATGATTACACACCTGGTGAGTGCGCGTTATGCAGTTCTCCCCATGGAACCTACTGTACCCATCGCATTTGGTTGTGCCATTGAACCGTTCGGGTTTACGCCTCGATGGGGGGCGATGAAAAGTGATGCAGAACTTGCGAGGAATTTTTGTGAGATCTCTCCTACAGAATTCATCCAACCACCGTTGTATGATATCGATACTCTTCAATTTCCGCTTGCAGATCTGAATGATGAAGGTGTTTCTGCAGATGTACAGGATATGATCACGAGCAAACTCTTTTATTCTACACGGCACTTTGGCCTCTACAATCTTGATTCTGGCGAGTACGTGGCAAATACTCATCCGGGTATTGATTTTAAAATGCCGAAAGGTACACCGGTATCTGCTATTGCTGGTGGACGTGTAAACAGGGTTATGCGGGAGGATGGTGGCCTTGGAAATGCAGTGATTGTGGAACACATACTTCCGCGTACACAGGAGCGCATTTTCTCTGTGTATGGACATTTGGATATGATCCTTGTGCAGGAAGGATTGATCGTAAAGCCCGGCCATATCATTGGAATTGTTGGAGATTCTGGTGATGCAAGGGGATCACACCTTCATCTTCAGATTGATCGTGATCGTGGATTACTACGGCATCAGCCTTATGTTCCGGCACGGGATACTCCTCTTGAAGAGACGGCGAAGTGGACGGTGCATCCAATGGAGTTTATAGAACAGTACTAAAGAGCTTTTTAGCTGGTTAGCTTCTTAGGCAGCTAATCTTGTGTTCGATTAGCGATTTCCTAAAAAGCTAAGAAGCTAACCAATGGCTGTTTTCTCCTATATCCTTTTCTTATGTCTCAGAAGATCGCTGTCATCGCCGGTGCAGGTCCTGCAGGATTAACTGCAGCATACGAACTCCTCAAGCGTACGGATATCAAGCCGATCGTGTACGAAGCGACAGAGATCATTGGAGGTATTGCGCAGACATACAATTACAAAGGAAACCGGATCGATATTGGGGGTCATCGTTTCTTTTCGAAGAGTGATCGGGTCATGAATTGGTGGTTTAACATCCTGCCTTTGCAGGGGGCTCCGGCGGCAGATACCGAGGAGCATGATCATGCTATTGATTATGCGACGGAGGCGATCATGGAGTACTTGTGTCCAGAATGTTTCTCTCAAGAGAGAGGAGTCTCAGGAGAATGGTTTGCCGATGGGAAGACTCTCCGCCGCGCGGCACCCGATCCCGAGAAGGAGGATGAGGTCATGCTTCAGCGACCGCGACTGTCGAGAATCTTCTACCGGAAAAATTTTTTCCCGTACCCTATTGCAATCACATTCACTGTTGCTCGTCGCTTGGGACTGTGGAATACATTTCTCATCGGAATGAGCTATTTGTGGGCTCAGATATTCCCTCAACGTGACGAGACATACCTCGATGCATTCTTCGTCAATCGTTTTGGGAGAAGACTTTATGAGACGTTCTTCCGGGATTATACGGAGAAAGTGTGGGGGATATCCTGTAGTAGTATTCGGGCGGATTGGGGAGCGCAGCGTGTGAAGGGGCTCTCGCTGAAACGTGCGGTGATTCATGCACTGAAGGATCTTCTGAGTAGCGATTTTGCAAAGGCGCAGAAGGAGCGTGAAACAAGTCTTATCACACGATTTTTCTATCCGAAATTTGGTCCAGGTCAGATGTGGGAGACTGTGGCGAAACATGTGCAGATGTGTGGTGGTGAAGTGCATCTCAAGAGCGCCGTTTCCGGCGTGCATGCCGAGAATGGTCATATCAATGCGGTGACCGTACGAGATACTCACTCTGGAACAGAGAAACGCATAGCGTGCGATTATTTTTTCTCCACGATGCCGATCAAGCATCTCATGAGGATGATGACGCCCCTACCGCCGTCCGATGTCCTTGAAGTATCCGACGGGCTCGTCTATCGGGATTTTATTACCGTGGGACTTCTCCTTCGTAAACTGCATGTACAAGAAAAAAGAAAGAAGCCGTCCGCCCGTATCCCCGACAACTGGATCTACGTTCAGGACGCCGATGTGAAGGTGGGGCGCATTCAGATCTTCAACAACTGGAGTCCGTATCTTGTAACGGATCGAAAGAATACCGTGTGGATTGGACTGGAGTATTTTGTGAATGAAGGTGATTCATTTTGGGTTCTGCCGGATCACGATATGATTGATCTTGGTGTTCGGGAAATGGAAAATATCGGTTTTGTGCGGCGTGAGGATGTTATGGATGGATGCGTGCTCAGGGTACCTAAGACATATCCTGCGTATTTTGGGACATACGATCGTCTCGACAAAGTCCAGCGCTTTGTCACTGCAATTTCCAATCTCTTTCTCATTGGTCGCAATGGCATGCACCGCTACAACAATCAGGATCATAGCATGCTCACGGCGATGACAGCGGTGGACAATATCATTGAAGGCAGAGAGGACAATACGAATATCTGGGAAGTGAATGCGGATCGTGTGTACCATGAAGAGAAGAGTTCGACATCATGACTTGCGTGCGACGATGTAGATCTGAGGCCCGGAAGGAATCAGATCATGGAAAAAGTAGAGCAGGTACGCGACGTTGAAGACGAAGCGTTTCATGGGTGATAGTTCTCCTTCGAGGTATGTGTTGCGCACGTGGTCGAAGGAGAGATCTGTCATATACTTTTGCAGGGTGAAGAAAGGCCAACCCCAGAGACGTGACTTCTCAATATGAAATCCTATTTCTCTCAAGATATTCTCCAGTGTTGTCTTTTGAAAATGTTGCGTATGTCGTGTGTAATGGTCGGAAGCATGCATGCGGCCCGTTTGTGTCGTGAGGAGGAGGGTACCTCTTTCTGTGAGATGATCGTGAATCCACTCGAGAATGTCCCGGTAATCCGGCGTATGTTCAATCACTTCGCTGCAGATGCAGATGTCAAACTGCTGTGGAAATTTTGGGAAGGCCCCAAGGAGAAAATTTCCTTCCGGAATCTTCTCTCGCGCACGTTCCAAGGCAACGGCCGATATGTCGCTTCCTTCAAGATGCGATGGCGGTATGGAGAAGTATGTTTGGATTGCCATGAGCAAACTTCCTTCACCACAACCAAAATCAAAAACCATCGGCATGTGTTCTGCTCTGTTTTTGAGAACCCGTTTCATCTCGTTCATGATAAATCTCTTGCGGTGCCGGATTGTTGGATAATGTGGATAGGAATTCTCTGTCTGTTCCCAGTACGTGTCGTACTCACGCGCGGTGGAAGGATCCAGTGTATCGTTGTGCATCATGTGTGTGTGGAGTACCATTCAATGGCCTTCTTGATGCCATCCTGTAAGGGAATCTGAGGGTTGTATCCCATTTTTTTTCGTGCCTTAGAGATATCCGCAACGAAGTGCACAATTTCTCCTGTGCGGCTTTCTTCGACGAGGATCTGTGAGGTGCTCCCCATAAGATTTTTCACAGACTCCGCGAGGTCAAGAATGGAAGTTCCTTCACCGTATGCGATGTTGTAGGTGTCATTTTTGGCGCTCTCGAACTTTTTGAGCGCAAGCACGATGCCATCGACGGTATCGTCGATATAGGTGAAATCGAGATATTTTTTCTTCCCGTATATCGTAAGCGGATTATTGGCACGTGCCTGACGAATGAAGAGGGGGACGACACGAACAGAATCGTCGTACATTCCGTAGACATTGGAAAATCGGAAGATCACTGTTTCGATGTCATAACAGCGTTTGTAGGCCTCCACGAGGGCCTCTCCCCCAATTTTACTTGCGGTGTATGGACTCTCGCAGGTGTGCAATTTGGCATCTTCTTCGGCGTACATTTTTTTGCCAGCGTTCCCGTAGCACTCGCGCGACGATGCAAAGAGAAATCGTCGAATATTGTTCTTCCGTGCATGTTCCAGAATATTGAAGGTCGTGAGAAAATTGTCCCGCGCACGATCGGGGTGTTCCACCAACTCATACACGCGAGCATTGGCTGCGAGGTGAACGATGGTATCGATGTGCATGGGAATTTTTTTGCATTCGGCCTCATTTCGAAGATCCAAGAGAATTGTGGAATCATTGATCGCTTTTACCCATTTGTTTGGTTTCCAATCGATGCCCACAATGTCCATGTTTTCTCCAAGTAATCGTTCGCAGAGGCGAGTTCCAATAGTGCCGGAGGAGCCGGTAACGAGGATGGACATGGAGGAATTGTAGGGTCTCTCTTTCGCTGGGGCTAGGGCAAGGGCTGAGATACACTATTCCATGTGCTTTCGATCGTTGTTCCTACCTACAATGAGGCGGAGAATATCCATAGGCTCCTCGGTGAGATCGTGACAGTGCTGGGAAATATGTCCTTTGAGGTAATCATTGTGGATGACGATTCGCCGGATCGAACATGGGAGATCGCACAGAATATGACAAGACAAAAACCATGGCTCCGCGTTATCCGTCGGATCGGGAAACGCGGTCTTTCCTCTGCGGTTGTTGATGGTTTTCATGCTGCACGAGGGGATGTCCTTGCAGTGATGGATAGCGATGGACAACATGATCCTGCACTTCTCCCCAGACTTTTCGACGCAGTGCAGAGTGGCGCTGTTGTTGCCATAGGATCACGGTACATCCCGGGAGGGAGTGTCGAGGGCTGGGCACATACGCGGCATTTTTTAAGTTTTATCGCGACGGGATGTGCGTGGTTTGTTTGCAGTAGTCGCATCAGAGACCCTATGAGTGGGTTCTTTGCCATCCGTCGGACCGTGTTTGCGACGGTCGCTTCGAGGTTACGTCCGCGCGGTTTCAAGATTTTGCTTGAAATTTTAGGTGTGCTTGATCGCAAAGTTCAGGTGATCGAAATACCACTTGTCTTTCGGTTGCGCCGGAAGGGAGAGAGCAAGTTGGATGCTCGTATAGAAATACAGTTTTTTCTCCAAATTCTTTCTCTGCTCTGGCGTCGATATTGGCAATTGATCATCTTCTGTATGTTATGCATCGGTCTTCTTGCTGTACTCATTCCACATGCGTGGTCTTTGCGACTTTTGTATGTTGACGCATCTGCGCGTTCACGCGTTTCTGAGGATTTGAAGCTTATCAGCGAAGAACAGGGGTGGATTCTTTCGAATATTTCCTTACTGCAGGTAGAGCAGACAGGTTTTCGTTTTGTGCACCGAGAACATCGTCGAGGGAAGGATGCCACGGATTGTTATGTCTATACGTTTGATGCTCCTTCTATCCGTCCTTGCGCTGAAGAGGATTAACATCGTATGCCGAAATTTTTTGTCGTCATCGGTCTTCAAATCGTTGCATGCCTCCTCGCATGGATGCAGCTTTTGACAGGGATGAGAACGGATGAAGCGAAGTACCTCCTCAATATTCCCTATCCCCATCCTCCGTTCATCCGTTCTGTATTGGGATGGACTGACGGTTTTGTGTATCAGGAAATATTCTGGCGTGTCATTTTTGCGACACTCATCGTTCAGGCTGTCTGGATCGTGTGGGACATAGGGAAACCCTTTGGGAGACCATCGCGTATTTTTTTGGCATTGGCGTGGCTTCTCTCTTCCGGAGTGATTCTGCAGGCGGGATCCATTTACATGGCATCGCTGACAGCGTTACAGATTCTGCTCCTTCTCTGGCTCTCCGAACGAAGGGGACTCACAGAACGGTGGCCGATCATTGTTGGCATTCTCTGGCTCTTTACACTCTTTACTGCGTACCAAGGTGTTCTGCTCTTTCCATTGGTTCTCATACTGCTCTTACGCAGCCGGTGTTCGTGGATCGAACGGTTGGCATACTTTTTTCTGCCCCTCTCATTGCTTTGCATCTATTCCCTGACAAATCCTCTGACTTTCGTCAGCATGGTGACGCATGGGAGTCGCGATCTTTCATCGGGCTTGGTCTCTCGGTTCTTGGGTACTGCCGAGGTGTGGGTGCTTGGAGGAAGTTTTATTGTGAGTGTCGTTGGCTCTCTCGGACTCCTGTTTTCGAGGAACTACGGGGCGATTGGCACATTTCTGTTGTTATGTGCCTACGTTGCGCTCTCACGCTATGACTACTATATGATCCTGTTCACGCCGCTTCTGATATACGGCGTGTACACGATGCTGCGCAGGTTTCGGCAAGTGGAATGGAGTACCTGTACGTTCTTCTTTCTGCTCCTTCTCGGTACTCTGATTGTTTTCGTGCAATGGCAGCGAGTTCCGTTTATGCAAGGAGACGCTCGTTCGACGATGCAATTTTTGTCTGCAAAACTTTCTTCGGAGTCCATTGTGCTCATCCATGGTCCTTTTGGGCACCAGTGGCAGTATGAAAGTCCGTTTACCGTGCGGCGTTATAAGGATGGTCTTCTATCTGGTGCGCAGGCAGTGGTATGTTTGGAAGAGTGTGAGAAGTTGAAAGGAATATGGAAAGAAGAAGATGTGCAGGGGGTGAAGGTATATGTAAGAAACAGATGAAAAATGTTTGCAAACGTCACCCTGAGCCCGTCGAACGGGCGACGTTTGCAGTAACGTCATGGATTCGACAAGCTCACCATGACGTTTTTCAGAGGTTCTCTTACAGCTTGTAATATTCCCGATACCACTCCACAAACCGCGGAACGCCGTCCGCGATCCGCGTTTTGGGTTGGAACCCGATCATCTTCCGCGCTTTAGTGATGTCCGCGGATGTTTTGACAACGTCTCCTTGTTGCATGGGAAAGAACTCTTTCTTCCCCTCCTTCCCGCATGCTTTTTCCACCGCTTCGACATAACTCATAAGCTTTTCTGTGTGTCCTGCCCCAAGGTTGAAAACCTCGTTTGGATGATTCTTGTCCAGGGACGCAATGATGCCGGCGACGATGTCATCGACGTACGTGAAGTCGCGGAACATCTTTCCTTGGCCGAAGATGGGGAGTAGAGCCCCGCTGAGGACCGCTTTTGTAAAGATGAAGAGGGCCATGTCAGGGCGACCCCAGGGGCCGTAGACCGTGAAGAAGCGCAGTCCCGTGCAGTGCATACCGAAGAGATTGTGGTACACACTCGCATGGAGCTCGTTGCTTTTCTTCGTCATGCCGTAGAGAGAAACCTGATTATCGGTTCGATCCTTTTCACTGAACGTTTCATTCGTGTTGTTCCCGTAGACCGAGCTGGATGATGCATAGACGAATCCGGGGATCTCCCGTTTTTTGGCAAGCTCGATGACGTTGGCAAATCCGACGATATTGCTCTGGATGAATTCTTCAGGGTGTTCGATGGAATGGCGGACCCCTGCCTGGGCCGCGAGGTGGCAAATACGTGAATCCGGTCCGGAGCCAAGCAGGTCAAATGCCTTCGTCAGTGCATCGACATTTTCCAGATTGCCCCGCAGCAGGGTGAAGTTTGGATATGCTTCGAGCATTTTGTTTCTGTTCTCCTTGAGCGTTGCATCGTAGTAGGGACAGAAGTTATCGAAACCGATCACGGTATCTCCCCGTTCGAGGAGGGTTTTTGCGGTATGGAAACCGATGAAGCCGGCAGAACCCGTCAGAAGTATCTTCATATTCCTATGCCATGGTAGATGAGTCCTTCCCTTTCCACATCTTTTGGTTCGTAGACATTTCGGCCGTCAAAGAGATGCTTCCCCTTCATGGTATTTGCGAGGTCTCTGAGATCGATACCGCGGAAGATGTCCCATTCCGTGAGGAGAACTGTCGCATCAGCGCCCTTCGCTGCGGCAAGCGGTGACTTCGAGAAGAGCACGTGTTTCGGGAAGAGTTTTTTCGCATTGCCCATGGCGACCGGGTCGTACGCACGGACCGCATGGCCTCTTTGGAGGAGTGCTGAGATAACGGTGATACTCGGAGCCTCGCGCATGTCATCCGTTTTCGGTTTGAAGCTGAGTCCCCAGAGGGCAACGGTCCCTTTTGGAGGAAGACTCTTCACGATTTTTTGAATGAAGCGCTTTCTCTGTTTTTCGTTGATGTCATGGACTGCATCGATGATGGGGAGAGGAATATGGGACTCCCTGCTCAGGGCGATCAGGGCTTTGACGTCTTTTGGGAAGCAACTCCCGCCATAGCCGATCCCGGCATGGAGAAATCGCGGACCGATCCGTTCATCGAGTCCCATGCCTCTCGCGATATCGCGGATATTGGCGCCTTTCTGTTCACAGAGTTCCGTGAACATGTTCACAAATGATATTTTTGTGGCGAGGAAGGCATTGCTCGCGTATTTGACCACTTCTGCGCTCTCCCGACTCATAACAAGTAATGGTTTCCCCACGCGCGTAAGGGGTTTGTAAATTTCTTCCATGAGTGCTTGTGCGTATGTGTCATCTTCATTAATGCCAATGACAATGCGATCGGGTTTCATGGTGTCGCCAACTGCGCAGCCTTCGCGCAGAAATTCGGGGTTCGAAATGACCGGGATGCGAAAATGTTCGCCTCGTTTTTTGAGGATTGCGGCCATGCGTTTTTCACACTCGGTCCCGGTCCCGATGGGGACAGTCGATTTTTGGACAAACACAATATCATGATCGATGAGGTTGGTGACGTTCTCGCAGACGGCAAAAATGTTTTTGAGATCCGCGGAAAAGTCTTTGTTGGGGGGAGTGGCCACTGCGCTAAAAACTACCGTTGATTCCTTGAGTGCCTTTTTGAGATCAGTGGTGAATGAGAGGCGTCCGCTCTTGAGCCCCCGCTTGAGGAGTTCCTCGATGCCCGGTTCGTAAATAGGACTCTTGCCGGATTGGATCAGGGAAATCTTCTTCGCGTCGATATCCATCCCGATGATGGTGTGACCGAGCTCCGCAAAGCATGCTGCGGACACGAGGCCAACGTAACCGGTACCGATGACAGCAATCTTCATGGAGAAGGAGTGTACTGTCCCAAAGCGATTCTGTCAGGATGTGCGGGGGGGGATTCACCGGTCAATGTTTTGTGCCTTCATCTTGAGGATTCGGGCACTTTCCGGGGGTTTGGAAGCGCGCAGCGGCACTTTGCGTTTGCGGACACAGGCAGCCCTTTCTTGTCCTTTCAATCCTCCACATTGATCCTTGGGAAGAAAGATCGGAATTCCTTTATGAATGATCGTTGTTCTGCGGCTTTGCTTTTGCATTGAGGCGTTCTTTGCACATTCTTCTCTTTCGGCAGTGTTTTTCAGAGCAAGACAATGGGTCGCGCGACGACTATGAAGAGAGGTTGCATCTTTGCGCGTGTTTTTCGGGA
>Ga0154924_185_pt1 | contig 15176 bp, 10 predicted proteins | sample RifCSPhighO2_01_FD_105893 | JGI IMG/M metagenome (GOLD analysis project Ga0154924, IMG submission 105893) | Candidatus Peribacteria bacterium RIFCSPHIGHO2_01_FULL_51_9
TCCGGGGAAATCCCTCGTGGGCGTCGAGATGCCCAATACGATTCGTACAATGGTTCACCTGAAGGAGATGCTCGAGAGCAAGGCATTCGTGGAGAATGCTTCTTCCCTCACTCTTCCTTTGGGTCGCGATGTCTCCGGCGAAGCCCTTGTCGCCAATCTGGAAGATATGCCTCACCTCTTAATCGCGGGGGCGACGGGATCAGGAAAATCCGTCTGTATGAACGTCCTTCTTACCGCCCTCCTCTTCCAGAATGCTCCACACGAACTCAAATTGATCTTGGTCGACCCCAAGCGTCTCGAATTCATGCCCTATGATGGCATCCCTCACCTCCTCCACCCCGTGATCACCGAAGCGGAAAAGGCTCTCCAGGCCTTCCGATGGTCTGTCGCCGAAATGGGTCGCAGACTGCATCGCTTCTCCGAAGCCGGTGCACGCAACATTGATGAATACAATGAAAAACAGAAGGAATCCTCCAATCTCCTCCCTAGGATTGTTCTCGTCGTCGATGAGCTCGCCGAACTCATGATGCGCCAGTATCGGCGAGACACAGAGATGATGATCGTCCGCATCGCCCAGATGGCTCGTGCCGTGGGGATGCATCTTATCGTCTCGACGCAACGCCCGAGTGTCGATGTTATTACAGGCCTTATTAAAGCCAATCTTCCCACCCGCATTGCCTTCCGGACCGTGAGTGCCGTCGACTCGCGGACGATCCTCGATACCATCGGCGCAGAGGACCTTCTTGGCAAAGGGGACATGCTCTTCATGAATGCGCTCACGCCCAAACCCATCCGCATCCAAGGCATCTTCATCTCCACCAAAGAAGTCGAGCGTGTGATCAATGCGGTGAAAATCGCCGGTGGAGGACAAATCACGGAGCAAATTGCAGATATGGGAGAGGGAGACGATGCAGATTACGAAAACGAAGCTCCTCCGCTCCAACAAGTCAATTTTGAGCCCGATGACAACGGAGGAGATGATCTCTTCTTCGACGCCGTACGCGTGGTCAAGGAGACAGGCAAAGCCTCCGCGAGTCTCCTCCAGCGGCAACTGAAGGTGGGCTACGCCCGCGCCGCGAGACTTCTGGATATCATGGAAGAGAAGGGTCTCGTCGGACCCGTGGAGGGAGCCAAGCCTCGTAAGGTTCACCGGGAAAATTTGGAGAAGGTGAATGTGTGATATGGATCTCTTTCTTGCAACCTCCAATAGGGGAAAGGTGATTGAAATCTGCGATGTTCTTGCAGACCTCCCCTGCGTAATCACGACTCCGGCCCACCTCTCTCACACCTTTGCCCCTCCGGAAGAAACAGGTTTAACCTGTCAGGAGAATGCACTGATAAAAGCACGATTCTATTACAAACGTACCGGCCTTCCCACTCTCGCAGATGACTCGGGTCTTATTGTGGAAGCACTCAAAGATGAGCTTGGTCTGCATACGAGGCGTTGGGGAGCAGGCCCACAGGCAAGTGATGAGGAATGGGTCGCATACTTTTTAAATCGGATGAAAGAAGAATCCAATAGAACCGCCATATTCACCTGTACGCTCGCCTATATTAATCAAACGGGGGCTGAGTACCTCTTTGAAGGAAGATGTACAGGAACAATCACACAGAGTCTTGAAGCAGACTATCTCCCCGGCCTTCCGATATCTGCCTGTTTCAAGCCAGAAGGGTATGCAAAAGTATTTTCTGCTCTCTCAAAAGATGAAAAAAATCAGATCAGTCATAGGGGAAAAGCTGTACAGCACTTCAAATTATTCTTAGAAAAATATCAATAATAGATCACAAAATTTGTTCTTATTTTTTACCTTTATAAAGGACTAAAATCCAAATTATGAATTTTTTTCCATACATCCAAAATCACCGAAGAAAGTTCTTTCTTATCACTCTCCGTCACCTGAAACCTTCTCTCAATAGGTCCGTGCTCTCCTTCCCCTACAAAGTCCAATATAAACCACTCCGGCCGAAGAAGCGGCTGTCCATGTTCGAGAAGTAAGGCATAAAACACAAGCTGACGGAAGTACCCATCATCTTTGATCTCCTTCTCTGACTTTGGTCTTCCTGTCTTGTAGTCGATCACTGAAGCCCTCGCACTCTGAGGCCCTTCAAGATCAATACGATCGATGAGTCCTCGGAGTGGAATATCACCAAGATACGTCGTAATAGGGAATTCCACCTTATAGATAAAAGGTGTAACACTCCCCAGACGTTGGTCAAAGTAACACGGCAATGACTCCCTCCCAAGCGTCATAAGACGCTGACGTTCCTTCTCGATGAGAATTTCACGTTCCGAAAGATAGTACTCAAAATGACCAAGGACATCCTGGAGAGAGAGATGTCCTCCTTCTTGGACACCTGTTCCCCACTTACGAAGCGCCCAATGGACAGCATTTCCATAAATGAGACTCCCCTCTTTGGACTGAGGGACCTGCAAAAGATCAATCTCAAGAAACTGCTGCGGATCTTCGAGAAAATGATTGAGCGCAGTGACAGAGAGCCTGAAATCCTTGAGTCGGGCATGGAGAAATGCTTTAAACTCCGCATCGAGTATTCGTACCGGCGTATGGAGAAGGATTGCCGCCTCCTCGGGCTTGCGCAATGCCCGATCCTCTTCGGATAAATCCCCTGCTTCCGCAAAGAATGCGGAAGGAGAGACTGATTTTAGTTTTTCTCCTGCCGTAAGCTCCCGAGGGCACGTAAAGATCAATTCTTTCTTCGCACGCGTCATCGCAACATACGCGACCCGTCTCTCGTCCTGTGATTGTTCGTAGGATCTCTGATCACGGCTCCATCCAAAGAGTAAATCCTCAGGAATGTGGATACTGGGGGGATTTCGCCGTTTGTTCCAATGACCCTCGCGAAAATTCACAAGAATCACGGTCTCGAATTCGAGACCCTTGCTCTGGTGCGCAGTCATCAATTGCACCCCACACTCGCTAAGATGCGGCAATTCGTAGGATAAACGCAATTCCCCATACTCAGACATCTGGTAGTACTCAAGGTCACTCAAGAATACATCGAGCGAGAAGCTTGGTTGCTCGTAGGCACGGTACTTCAGTCGATCGAAGAGTTCCTGCAGGGGGGCAAATTCCAGTGGATCGATTGGTCCATCTTTTGATGGAAGGAGATTGCACCCTTTGAGCACATGCTCGAGAGTCTCAATGATCGTTCGTGTCGGTATCTTGTTATGAATATCGAGTATGGTATCTCGTGCTTTAATAATGGTTGTAATATCGTGATAATACAGAAGGACATCAAGAAGGCTTTTCTTTTCTTCATGTCTTCGGTGGAAAAGTTGACCAAGATCTGCCGGATGACATCCAAAACATGCACATCCCAATGCAGAAGCCAGCACACTGCTCTCTGAAGGCTGATGAACTGCCTTGAGGATCGCAATGGCCTGTCGCACTTTTGAATGTGAGAGAAGATCAGCTTTTCCACGCATGGATACGGGGATTTGCCGTGCGCGCAACACCTCATAGAAGAAGGTGAGTTCGGCATTGGTTTGTGTAAGGACGGCAATTTCCTCGGGTTTTTGGCCGGATTTGAGACGCTCCTCAATGAGATCACCGACTATCCAGGGTTCTTTGGTATCACTGGGAGAAAGAAGAAGTTTGGGACGGGAAGAAATGCCTTTGTGGAATGCGACAATCTCTTTTTGTAATCCTTCGATCTTCCCAATTAATCGCTCTGTATTCTTCGCAATCAATGCGCCTGCCGCATCTAAGATCGGTTGCGTGGAACGATAGCTCGTCGTGAGTACGACGAGCGGACACTGAGGAAATCGCGCATGAAAAGAAAGGAGATTCGTCAAATTTGCACCCTGAAAGCGATAAATCGCTTGATCATCATCCCCGACAATAAAGAGATTTGGCTGGTGGTCGATATTGTCATAGGTACTTAAGCGTTCTATCAATTGATACTGAGCACCATTGGTATCCTGAAATTCGTCGACGAGAATGTATTGGTATCGTTCTTGAAGACTCGAAAGAAGCCAATCGTTGGCTCCTCCAGGACAGAGAGCCTCCAAACAAAAGAGAACCATATCTTCATAGTCATATCGATCCGTCCGCCTGAGCATCTCCTGATAGGCACAGAAGAGATCGGTGAATTCTCGAAACTTCTCTGCAGTCAGGAGATTCTTTGCATGGACCTTTGTCCCCTCTTTACTCTTCCCTTCCATGACAACGCGGTACTCCTGCGCAATACGCGAAAGTTCTAAGCGACCGGTATTCCCCTCACGCTTGAGCTGACTGATCCGTGAAAGTATTTCACCAGTTCTTAAATAAGGATTTTTCTTATTGATCAGTTTTGTATGAGATAAAAACTGATCAATTATTTTATTCATCTCTCGATATCGTTCCACATCACTGATCTTCTCAAGAGCAGCCCATTCTTCAAATACCTCCGGATGCGATGTAATGAGATCATTACAAAAACCATGGATCGTACTTACGGTGACTCCATACGCATCAGATCCAATGAGTCCCCGGAGTCGCTCACGCATCGCTACCGCTCCACTCGTAGAGAATGTGAGGCAGAGGATATTGCTCGGACGCATCTGTGTCTTCTGCAAGATTCGTGCCACCCGCATTGCGCTGACCTGTGTCTTTCCTGTCCCTGGTCCCGCTATCACCATGACTGGCCCCTCGATGATATCTACTGCTTTCTTCTGTTGAGGGTTCAATTTGGCATATTCACCTGCAAAAAGATTCGATGTCTTCTGTGGAGCAAGAGTATGCCTCATGGCAAAATCGTATCATACGTTCTCCTTTATTTTTGTATGTAAAACTGGAAACAAGAGGAAAATATACATTTGATATCCAACCAAAATTGACAGAAATATCAATACAGTCTTGGAGACGCATATTGCTGTACACTTTTTTTACTCTACACTGAAGCATGTATTTACTTTCTTCCCATCCCTTTATGCAATTTGTCGCATGGCTTCTCGTAGTCGTCGGGGCTCTTAACTGGGGTCTTGTCGGCCTTGGATACTTCCTCGGTAGCGATTGGAATGTTGTGTACATGATTCTTGGGAGCTTCCCCGTCGTCGAAGCCCTCGTCTATGTCTTGGTAGGCCTCAGTGGTCTCTACATGCTCGTGGGATATAAGAAGTAAATAAAACAAACTCGCTCCCCTAAAACGTGTCATCCTGAGCGGAGTCGAAGGAAGACACGTTTTGTTATTCTGTCACAACTTCTCACTGAAACTCTTCTCTAAGGCACAGGAATCACATTTAAGAATTCGCTTGCCCTGTTTTGTGATCTCAACAAATTCCCCGCGATGGCACTGGGTACAAAGTCTTCCTTTCCCCATCAAAGAACCAAAGCCACGCTTGGGAGGGATGCCAAATTCCCGAATGGTGAGAGACCTCGGATGGTCGCGCATCTTCTGGAGAACTTTAGCCTCGATCTGACGGATACGTTCACGCGTGACGCCGAATTCCTTCCCGACCTCCTCAAGAGTATGCCCAATGCCGTCCTTGAGTCCAAAGCGCATCTCGATGATCTTGCGCTCACGCGGCGTGAGGAACTCGAGCATGGAGTGCACATTCTCCTTCTTGAGCTGCCGATTGGTGGAATCGAAGGGATTAATGGCATCCTCATCCTCAATGAAGTCCCCGAGCTTGCTATCCTCCTCCGATCCCACCGGAGCCTCGAGCGAGACGATGTCCTGACTGATCTTCTGAATATGACGGACACGCTTGATATCCATATCCATTTCGACCGAGAGTTCCTCTACCGTGGGTTCACGCCCGAGTTCCTGAACCAAGCGCCGCTGCGTATGGGTTAACTTATTGATGGTCTCGACCATATGGACCGGAATTCGGATCGTTCGAGCTTGATCGGCAATCGCACGCGTGATCGCCTGTCGGATCCACCATGTCGCATAGGTCGAAAACTTGAATCCACGCTCCGGATCAAACTTTTCCACTGCACGGAAGAGACCGATATTGCCTTCCTGAATGAGATCGAGAAATGAGAGACCGCGTCCAATATACTTTTTGGCGATACTCACCACGAGACGAAGATTGGCCTCGGCAAGTTGTTGTTTTGCTCCAGCATCACCCTTGCGAATGCGACGTGCGAGTTCTACTTCCTTACGACCATCGATCAGAGGAACACGTCCGATCTCCGAGAGGTACATTCGCACGGAGTCATTGCTGATTTCCAAGAGATCGATCTCACGCTCTTTCTTGCGCTTGAGCTTTTCTTCATCCGTTAACTCTTTTTCATCGATTGCAATTCCGGCGGTTGCAACGACCTGCATCACATCTTCATCTTCATCATCAGACATCTTCCCTGCCGATCGTTCGGTATCGTCTTCTTCATCAAGCTCATCAGTAACCTCTTCTCCCGTATCCTCGGAAACGATCTCCGTGAGATCTTCTGCCGGTTCGGCAATTTTCATCACACTCTCCTTCCCCTTCTTCTCCCAGATAAGAATATCTTTGACGTCGATCACCTCGACACCGAGATCTACAAAAAGCGTATAAATCTCATCGAGAAGTTCGACGTTCTCCTCCGCATTGGGGACCGCGGCAATGATTTCCTGGTGTGTCACATAACGCTGCTCACGCCCCTTTTTGACAAGATGTCTGATTTTTTCCGGGTATTTCTTGAGATCCTCTTCCGTCGGTTGCACAATGAATTTCCGTGGATGAGATGCCATACGAAGAAGACCCGAAAGGGGAAAATATGCGCTTAAAAAGCGCGCAACGCAGCAAAGGGTACCGTACCATGTCCTAATGTCAAACCAAGGAATCGATGGAAATATCCTATTCGATCATTTTTGCAAGTTTCAAGACCTCCTGATATTGCGTTTGCAGGCGCATTTCTTCATCATTCCGCCCATCCTTCTTGGCCTTGAGAAGCCTTTCGACCACATCACTTTGCCTTTTGCGGATGATATCGCGGTTGGCAGAGAAGATATTGCGCCGAATCTCCCGGAGCGCCATCCTGTCCGACCATTCAGAAAATCCATGCTCCTCACAAAAAAGACAGAGGATTGCTGCACGCTCTTGGTATTCCTTCGGAAGATTCAGTGCTGAGATTTCGATACTTTCTCCATGCCATTCCTGGAGCGCCTTGTAGAGGACTGCCGTCATATCACCTTCCGGCGGAATCAGTTCCGAAAGGAAGGGTAAATGCTTCGGATAGAGAAGGAAGAGTCCAAGAACAATCTCCACTCTCGAAAAAGGGATATCGTCCGCCCCCTCCTTCTTCACGACTGCCGCAAAGGGATGCCTGACTTCGGTACTCCGAAACTTATCCAGATCCTCCATGAGAGAGGTCGCAGTCGTCCGAAAGACATTTGCGGCCTGGCCGAGGTAGTGTTCACGTTCAACTGCGCTCGGAATAGCAGAAATAAGCGGGAGCAATCGCTTCAGCATCCGATGCTTCACGTCTCCCGATGAAAGATCGTTCATCTCCATATCCCGAAGAACAAGATCGAGATAGGGTTCTCCTTCCCTCGAGAGAAGAGCAGTCAATTCTTCGGGCTTCTCCATTGCACTGTCCGCAGGATCTTTATGAGAAAGGGTAATAGCACGAACAGCGAGATCTTCCTTGGCACAAAACATAAATGCCCGCTCCGCCGATTCCTGTCCTGCCCGGTCCTGATCGAGACAAAGAATCACGGTATCCACCAAGCGCTTGAGAAGACGAATATGGTCACTCGTTAATGCTGTCCCGCACTGCGCGACAACATTGGGACATCCACAGCGGATACACGCCAAAACATCGAAGTACCCTTCCACAAGAACTACCTTCTTCTTCTGACGTATGGATTCCCTGGCATGGTCGATACCAAAGAATACCTGGGATTTATTGTACAGAGGTCCTTCGGGAGAATTGATGTACTTGGCATCTTCATCACGCAAGGTCCTTCCTCCAAATCCCACTATTTTCCCCTGACTATCCCGGATAGGGAACATCAGACGGTGACGGAAATAATCGTACATTCTTCCTTCCCGCAAATCCTTCTCCACTGCGAGACCCGCGAGGGCAATATCACTGCGGCTGAAATCCTTTTTTAGCAAATACTCGTACGTCTGCGAAAAAGAGTTAGGTGCAAGCCCCAAACAAAACGAATGGATCTCGTCATGAGTGACCCCACGCGACCGAAGGTACGCGAGAGAAGCTTCACTCTCCATCAAACACTTATGATAAAAGGATGCACAAGCTTCGAGACATTCCCGCGCACGATCCTTCTCATCTTTTTTGGGACCATGGTCGGTAGAGATCTGCCCCAGAGTGACACCGGTCTTCTCTGCCAGATCTTTGAGAGCCTGACGAAAGTCGACTCCTTCAATCGTCTGGTAAAAACTGAAAATATCTCCACCCTTCTGACAGGCAAAACAGTAGGCAATTCCCTTCTCGGGAGAGATAAGAAGACTCGGATTTTTATCCTCATGAAAAGGACAGAGAGACTTGAGACTCCGCCCCTTCCGGACGATCTGACAGTACTGACCGACGAGATCTTCAATGGGGAGCCGCGCTTTGATCTCATGGACGGGATCCATAGTGGAATACAGAGTATATACAAAAAAACCCCAGGGATCTCTGAAAAATTCCAATGCGTCATGGTGAGCCCGTCGAACCACGAACCATCGCATTGGAATTCCATCACGTCGCCCTTCGACGGGCTCAGGGTGACGTGAGAGGTCCCTACGTATTCAGTGCAATCATCTCACGCGGAAGTCTGTTGAGAATCTTGCCCTCCACGACCGTTCCTCTTCCAACCACCATATCACCATGGAGAAAAATGACATCACCGGAGAAATCCAACATGGAAGGAATATCCTTCCCCTGGAGAAGATCTGCGAGAAGACCATCGGAGAGTGGTACCACGTGCTTGTGAGCCTCATGACCCCGAAGTGTCGCAAGTTCATGTGTCATACGGATACGACCACCCTTTACGCCCTTGGCATAGGGGAGACCAAGCGAAAAGTCGATGAGTGGCATCGAAAAATCTGCCACCTCTCGTGTGGAAAGTATCAATTGGTCACGACATTCAAACAGTTCTTCGGTATCGTGAATGAACGGCGCGCCATACCATTCACAAAAATCATCCGATCGCTTCTTCCGGATAGACTTCTGGAGACGTTCTTCTTGCGGACGGACGCGCTCAAAAGGATGAGGAGGGAGTGTGGGGGCTACCTTCTCAAGCACAGCGCAGAAAAACCCTTCCGTATCAAAAGTCTGCGGCCAGAGACGCAGGAGTGGGACCACACTCGAAAACCCCAAGCTTTCCTGAACTTTTCTGGAATCATTCTGAGCGACTTTTATAAAATCTAAATTCAATATATTCCCTGAATCAAGAACAGAAACTTGATCACAATATTTATTCAAAATATGATGCACAACGCCTTCGTTCTCTTCGGGCGTGAGGGTGCATGTCGAATACACGATACGACCTCCGACTTTTGCCGTATGGATCGCTGACTCCAAAAGCTGATACTGGAGATATGCCGCCTTCTCAATCCCCTGCAAGGAAGAATACTGGAGTGCCGTGATATCCTTGCGGGAAATCCCCTGCGCCGTACAGGGGGCATCGATCAGAACACGATCGAATCGTTCTGCCATATGCTTTGCAAACCATTGCCCGCTCTTCTTCGTGATCACGCAATTGATAACACCTAAACGATGAAGAGCGGTCTTGAGTGTCCATATGCGTTTTTCCTGCACATCATTCGCAACGATGACGCCTCTCTCCCTCATCAGAGCGGCAATCTGTGTCGTTTTGCTCCCCGGAGCCGCGCTCATATCGAGAATACACTCTCCGGGCTTCGGATCGAGCAGGGAGACCGGCAACATCGACGCTGCTTCCTGAATGTAAAAGTGTCCAAGGAGATGCCGAAGTTCCTTCCCAAGAGCCCTCTTGCGATCGATACGATCAATAAAAAATCCTTCGGCGCACCAGGGTACTTGCTCTAGGGACCATTCCTTTTCTTTGGCCCACATGAGAAAATCACTGACCCTCCATTTCAACGTATTAACACGAATGGATTTGCGCAGTGGCCTCTCGCTTGCCTCTTTGAGAACGGCAACATCCGTGAACGGAGCATATCGATCGAAGGGGTGCAGCATGCCTATACAACGAAATTCACGAGTCTACCGGGGACGTACACTTGATTTTCAGGCATTCCCCCCCTGAGATGGATTTGAACATTCTCATGATCTCTCGCTTTCGCAAGAATATCTTCCTTTGACGCATCCGCAGACACTTCAACATTGGCACGCACTTTTCCATTCACTTGCACAACGATGATCATCGTCTTTGATAGAAGAAGGGCAGGATCATGCATTGGCCACTTCTGATTCAGGAGAAAGCCCTTTCCGCCAAGACTTTCCCATAATTCTTCTGCAAGATGAGGAGTAAGAGGAGCAAGGAGTTTGACGAACACTTCTGCAGTGCCTTTTGAAACGGACTTTTCTTCTTCCAAGATATTCAAGAACTCCATCAGTGAAGCGATAGCCGTATTGAAGTGAAAATTCTCCATATCCTCTGTCACCTTTTTGATGGTTCTGTGCAATGCAACCTCCAATTGAGAATTACCCTGAGTCTCCTTATTGCCTATTGTTCCACTAACCAACTTCCATATTCTTTGTACAAATCGTTCCATACCCTTGATCCCCGTATCACTCCAATCCCCTCCTTGGGTGTACGGTCCCATGAACATGAGATAGAGACGAAAAACATCGGACCCATACCTCTCAACAAATTCATCCGGACTGACCACATTCCCCTTACTCTTGCTCATCTTGGCTCCTTTGTTGGTGATGAGTCCTTGATGAACTAATTTTTTGAACGGTTCTCTATGCTTCACAAAGGATAAATCCTGTAATACCTTCATGACAAAACGTGCATAGATAAGATGCATACAGGCATGTTCCGGACCACCGATATAACAACTCACAGGCATCCACTGTGATTCCATATGGGGATCGACGAACTTCTTTACATTATTCTCCATCAAAAACCGCAAATAATAAAAACTACTGCAAACAAAGGTATCCATGGTGTCGTATTCGGGTGTCCACCCCTTCCCAAAGATCTTCTCCGTCCGTTCATTAAATTCCTTCGAATGCTTCAGGGGAGATTCTCCCGTTGGCTTAAATTCAACATCTGTGGGAAGAATCCATGGCAAATGTTTTTCCGGTATGGGATGGGGAACCCCCTCGGAATCATAGACCATTGGAATTGGCGCACCCCAATAACGTTGCCGAGAAACAAGCCAGTCTCGCAATCGATATTGAATTTTCTGTCGGCCGATTTCTTTGTCTTCCAGCCATGCAACCATGCGCTTCTTGGCAGTCTCAACATCAAGACCATCCAAAAAATCTGAATTGATGAGCTTTCCTCCGCCGGTCCAACATTTTTTACCTTCAAGTATGACATTAAAATCGTCGTCATCGCCTCTCTCTGGTTTAAGAACACATCGAATGGGAAGGTTGTAAGAATGAGCAAAATCAAAATCTCGTTCGTCATGCGCGGGAACCGCCATCACCGCCCCCGTGCCGTAACTGAGAAGAACATAGTCCGCAATCCAGATCGGGATCTCCTCTCCACTTGCCGGATTGATCGCAAAGACACCTGTCCACACGCCAGTCTTTATCTTGTTGAGATCCGTCCGTTCGAGTTCCGTTTTTTTTCTCACTTCTTCTTGGTATGCACAAACTGCTCCCATGTGACTCTTGGGTGTGATTTTCTCGACCAATGAATGCTCCGGAGCTAACACCATATACATTGCTCCAAACAACGTATCCGGTCTCGTCGTAAATACCGTAATTCTCGATTCTGAATCCTGAATCCTGAATTCTATTTCCGCCCCTTCACTTCTCCCGATCCAATGCTCCTGCATGGATTTGGTCTTCTCCGGCCAATCGAGACTTTTAAGTCCATCGAGTAATTCATCCGCATACTTCGTGATCTGCCAAAACCACTGCTCAAGTGGCTTTTGGATGACTTCCGTTTCGCAACGCTCACACCGGCCATCCTGACACTGCTCACGCGCGAGAACCGTCTGGCATGCAGGGCAAAAGTTCACATTGGCACGTTTCCGGTACGCAAGTCCATGTTTATGCATCTGCAAAAAGAGCCACTGCGTCCAGCGGTAATACTCGTGCTCACTCGTATTGAGGGCCTTCGACCAGTCATACATGCATCCCATCCGCCGAAACTGCTCCACCATGTTGCGCACGTTCTCCGCCGTAGAAGTTGCGGGTGGGACACCGGTTTTGATGGCATAGTTCTCGGCAGGCAGGCCAAACGCATCAAATCCCATGGGAAAGAACATGTCCTTCCCCCGCATCCGCATAAACCGCGCAAAACTATCCGTCGGCCCATACTGATACCAGTGCCCCACGTGGAGCTTTGCGCCACTGGGATACGGGAACATCACAAGACAGTAGTAAGGATCCTTGGACTTCTGGAGATTAACCGTATAGAGAGAAGATTCCTCCCATCGTTTGCGCCACTTGGCTTCCGTCGCTTTTGCATCGTAGGAGACCGACATCGCATAAATCTTACCGTTGCCATCTCTATGCCACAAATGAAGAATGGGCCCCTTCGTGGTTTCATTCCGAGGGAAATTCATTAGAATTTCCCTATACCATGGGTAAATTGCCGACTGTCACCATCATCGGGAGACCCAATACCGGAAAATCCACGCTCTTCAACAGAATGATCGGCCATAGGAAGGCCATTGTAAGCGATATCCCGGGCACGACACGCGATCAGATCACCAGCATCATACGGACGGATACCCTCGATTACCTCCTCGTCGATACCGGGGGGATCGGTGGCGGGTCGAAGGATCACGATCTTGAGGATGATGTGGCTAAACAATCGCTCCTCGCCCTCTCGGTCTCTGACCTCATCCTCTTCACCGTCAATGGCCAAGAGGATCTGACCGCAAGCGATTTTGAAATCGCCAAAATCCTCCGCACCCGGAAAAAGAAGCATGTCCCCATCTTTATCGTCATCACCAAATGCGACAATATCGAAACACTCGAAGAATCTCTTCCACAGTTTTACGCCCTGAGCATTGGCGACGACTTCATTCCTATCAGTGCCATTCATAAGCACGGCACAGAAGAACTCATGGAAAAAATAGGGAAAAAACTCTCTGAACTCCACTTCTCGAGATCGACTTCACTCTTGGAAACACCAACGACATCCCCACACGTTGCAATCTTGGGAAAACCGAATGTGGGGAAGAGCTCTATCATCAACGCGCTCATGTCCGATCCACAGCGCAAATGGTCCGCACGCATTACTTCCGATATCCCGGGTACCACACGGGATGCGACAGACGTCATCATCCACCATCACGAGAAAGAATATGTCTTCGTCGACACGGCAGGCCTCAAGCAGCGTACTTCCATCGAAGGAGACATTGAACTCTTCGCTCATATGCGGAGCATCCAAGCTCTCTACCGTTCGGATGTCGGCATCCTCGTTCTCGATGCTTCAGAGCCCGTCAGTCGCCAGGATAAGCGCATCGCACAACTCATCATTGAGGAGGGAAAAGGACTTATCCTGCTCGCAAACAAAGTGGACCTCCTTTCAGAAAAAACGATCGGGGAAACAGTGCATGCTCTGCAAATGGCTCTCCCCTTCTGTACCTTTGCCTCTATCCTCCCCTGCTCCGCAGAAACCCGTGAAGGCCTCCTCAAGATCTTTCCCATGATCAATGACGTATTCCAAAACCGTCTGCGTCACATCCCCACACACGATCTCCAGCAATGGTACGAAGTGGCAATTGAGAAAAGATCAGGGACAGGCCTTTCACGCAATAAACATGTAACACAGGCAAAAGGTTCGCCTCCAACCTTTGTACTCTTCGCGAAAGATCCGACCAAGGTGCGTACGAGCGATCTGCGTTTCCTCGAGAATCAACTCCGTCTCTCATTCAACTTCACCGGGACTCCGATCCGATGGATCACGAAGCAAGGGTAAAATCATCCATGTGATCCTGGAATAGAAGAATCTTCCTCTGGATCAATCGCATTAAAGTGCCTGACTCCTTTCTGTTCTAATTCATCCTTCACACGACCATCCTGATGGATCGGGAGAGGATACTTTTTGATCACTACCTCAAGTTTATCAAGGAGTTTCTTCGGATCATCATCGAAGACCATGTTCGGCGGAATCTTGCGCAGACAGAGCTCTTCCACAATATGAGGAATGGAATTTGAGATACCGCCGGAATTGGTCACGATCCCCAGAGGTCGTCCTTCATCATACGCAACCGTAAATTCATTGAGTGTTCCGATACCACCACTAATGAAGACGACACCATCGGATGAACGAATATTGATGATGTCTCTCTCCATGAATCCCATACCTGTGTAGATCACGACATCATTATCGTGTGGCGAACGATACTCGTGCACATGTTCATGCTCAGAAAATGCGGGAGAAACTCCGATCGTAAATCCACCGGCTTCTTGCGCACCCTTTTGGGCATCATACGGAAGTCCCGGACAGGCACCATTGATGAATATATATCCCCGCTTTGCAATCTCCCGACCGAGAATACGAGCCTTTTCCCGCGCGGTGGGATCGTCAATCTGGGGACCGCTCGCAGACCCCATCACCCCGATCTTCAGCGGATGGAAGTGTTCGTTGCCATGAAATGGTTGAAGAGGTTGCATGACATTGTAGAAGCCGTTTACTCCGTTGCATGAGAAGAAGACTGGCTTTGATCTTCCTTCAGATCTTGCGTCTCCTCCATGCGCCCAAATTCCACTTTGAGGGTAATGGGGTTTTCCTGCAAATTCCGGATCAGTGCCGAAAGGGCAGAATCTCCCGAGGCTGTGACAAAGGAGAGGAGCACGAATGCCATGAGCACGCCAATGACAATGAGAGCACGCATCTCATTATGATACCATGAAACACTACCCAATGCAATATAGTGCCCCCCCTTATCGAAGGTACTTATAGCGGTTTACATTGTGCTCCTCATTGGTGACCGCGTAACGGATTTTGCCATCAAGACCATGAAGGTAGTACCAGTATTCCGTTTTTTTGGGGAAGAGCGCCGCGCGAACACTGCCGATACTTGGACTTGCGATCGGCCCCGGGGGCAATCCTCTGAACTTGCGAATATTGTAGGGCGAATTGGTATTGAGATCGGCCACTGTGAGCGCTTCCAGAGGTTTATC
>Ga0154924_182_pt1 | contig 14951 bp, 11 predicted proteins | sample RifCSPhighO2_01_FD_105893 | JGI IMG/M metagenome (GOLD analysis project Ga0154924, IMG submission 105893) | Candidatus Peribacteria bacterium RIFCSPHIGHO2_01_FULL_51_9
AAGAGGTTCTTTGAAATCGTTTCCATTGTACAAAGTCACCGTGTAGACCGAATTCCCCTGCCCATCGATGTCCACCCCCGAATCTTCCGTCACGTGCGCATTCGTAAGAATGAACTTGCGACCAAGGTTATCCACAATGATTGTCCCGGACCCTGTCACCGTGACTCTTTCGCCATAAAATCCTTCCACCTCTCCCTGCACTCGCACGGTCGAGGGAGCAATGAGATCCGCCGCATCATCAAGGTCGTCGAGTGTCACATGAAGTTCAAGATCACTCAAGCGATTCAGAATCGAACCATACTCCCCTGAACGCTCCGCCAATGCGCGGGCAACAGCCCCATCAACATCGACCGTATCCTGACGCGATTGAGGATTTTTGCCTTCCAAAAACATCGATGTCCCTCCGATACCGATCCCCGCGCCAAGGACTGCGGCAAGTGCTGTACGCAGAGCACTCCCCTTGTGAGGAGTAAAAGAACGGTTACTATCTGCATTCTGCTCTGGAAGAGAATCCTTTGTTTTCGGCGCATGAGACATAGGAAAGAAGGGAAGAGGTTATCTCAAAAATGTATAGAATAGATGACGTTATGTAAACTTAACATGCAACACTCGCCTGCAACGTCAACTTCATTTAACAATTGCCACCTCCGTGTCGCTGGTTGCTAGATTGGTATTCATATCACTTCTATACTTCACACAATGCTCCGGACACACACCTGTGGCGAACTTCGCACTGATCATACCGATCAGGAAGTGGTTCTCTGCGGCTGGATCCATCGTCGACGGGACCATGGTGGACTCATCTTTGTCGACTTGCGTGATCGCTACGGTTTTACACAAATCGTCTTCGACCCTAAAAATAAGGATGTATTCTCCCAGGGAGAAAAGGTGCGATCAGAATGGGTTCTTCAAATCACCGGCACCGTGCGTCTGCGACTCGAAGGAGCGAAGCGCAAGGATAATCCAACAGGAGAAATTGAAGTCCTTGTACAAAAAGTAGAGACACTGAGTGAGTCGAAGACTCCTCCTTTTGAAATCGATCAAGAGAAGGAAGTAAATGAGGACCTCCGTTTGCAATATCGCTTCCTCGACCTTCGTCGCCCTCGCATGCAGGAAATCCTCAAAAATCGTGATGCCCTCATTGCGCACATTCGGCAGTACATGCACGAGCGAAACTTCGTGGAAGTGCAGACTCCCATCCTCGCAAACTCTTCTCCGGAAGGTGCACGCGACTACCTCGTCCCCAGTCGCCTCCACAAGGGGATGTTCTATGCGCTCCCTCAGGCCCCCCAGCAGTTTAAGCAGCTCCTCATGGTCGCGGGCCTTGATCGTTACTTCCAAATCGCCCCATGCTTCCGGGACGAAGACCCGCGCGCTGACCGCCATCCCGGTGAGTTCTACCAGCTCGATTTTGAGATGAGTTTTGTAACACAGGAGGATGTCTTCCAAACAATTGAGCCCCTTATGATCGAGCTCACACATACATTTAGCGATAAGAAAGTCGTCTGGGATCCCTTCCCACGTATCGTATGGAAGGACGCCCTAAATACCTATGGGTCTGATAAGCCGGATTTACGCTATGATCTTAAACTCAATGATGTTTCTGAACTCGTGAAAGACAGTGGATTTTCTGTATTTGCAGATGTCATAAAGAAAAAGGGAGTGGTGAAAGCTCTCAAGATCCCCAAGGGTGCAGAATTGAGTCGTAAGGACATAGACGAACTTACGGAAGTTGCAAAGATTCATGGGGCAAAGGGGCTTGCCTATATCCTTGTGAAGTCCGACGGTCCGCAATCTCCGATCATCAAGTTCCTTGGTGAGGACGTCACGAAAAAAATTCTGGAGCACGTAGAAGCCCATACAGGAGATGCGATCTTCTTCTCCGCAGACATGTGGCTCACCGCCTGCAAATCTCTTGGTGCTGTGCGCATCGATATCGCACGCAGGCAAAATCTCATGGACCCAAAAAAGGCTGCATGGGCATGGATTGTGGACTTTCCGATGTATGAGTGGAACGAAGAGGACCATAAGGTCGACTTCTCTCACAATCCCTTCTCCATGCCACAAGGGGGAATGGAGGCTCTCCTCACCAAAGATCCCCTCGACATTCTCGCTCATCAATACGACTTCGTCTGCAACGGCTTCGAGCTCACGAGTGGCGCTATCCGTAACCATCGCCCGGATATCATGTATAAAGCCTTTGAGATCGCCGGCTATACGAAGGATGATGTTGATCGCAAATTCGGCGGCATGATCCGTGCCTTCCAGTACGGCGCTCCTCCGCACGGCGGCTGCGCCCCGGGTATCGACCGTCTCATGATGGTCCTCTGGGAGTGTCCCTCCATCCGCGACATTTACGCCTTCCCTAAGAACGGAAAGGCTCAAGATGTCATGATGGGATCCCCCAGTCTTGTAACAGAGAAGCAACTGAAGGAATTAAGTATTAAAATAGTGGAAAAGTGATACTTTTGTGGAGCCTGTCCTGAGCTCCGTCGAAGGATAGCATGCTACGTAACAGTTTTTCCTAGGAACAACTCATGGCCGATCAAGGTTCTCCACCTCCGAAGCAGCCATCTCCCTTCGACGAATGGCAAAAGCGCACGGGGGACAAGCGTAAGGCTTCCGAGGAACAATTGGCTAAACGTCGGCGGAAACGGGAGGAAAAAGAGGAGGCACATGATACAGAGCAACACGAAGCATTGAAGCAAAAGGAGAGAGGAGAACATGCGCAGAAGGAAGAGCAGAAGGCATGGACACAGGAAGAACAGTCCCGATCTCGGGAGATCACTACAGAAAAACGTGCGGCAGAAACATTACGTAAGCACGAGAAAGAACGGGAAGCAAAGGAAGAAAAATTGCAGAAGGAACATGCGACATACATGACGAATCTGCACGAACGAACGCTGCGACAGCACCGACAGGAGATCCTTGATCAGCGAGGCAAAGCCGAAGAAGAGATCAAGCGTAAGGCGAGGCAAAAAGAAGAAAGTGTGCTCAGTGAACTCCACCAACAAGAAAAGGGGTTATACGAAGTGCTCGAACGGGAAATGCGAGAGAAGTACATAAAGGTAAAGTCGGATCTCACACAAAAAAGGCAGCAAATCCAAAATGTGGAACGAAGGAGTCTCCAAGAGATCGATCGATGGAAGCTACAGGAAACAACTACCCTCAAGAAACAACGAGAAACTCCTGCCACAAAAAGACGTATGCAGGACATCGAGCGCGAGGCATTCCAGAAGAAAAACGACGCGCACGAACGCTCCCAAGAAGAGGGTAAACGCCTCGCACAGGAAGAAAGAGACCAAACGCGTGCCATCAATGTTGAACACGACCAGCAGAAGAAAGAGATTGCGCAAACAATGGAGAGGAAGAGGCAAGAAGTAGAATCACAGAAAGGCAGCGCTTACGCCGAGGCAGAAGCACACACGCGTCATGAACAGGATCTGGACACGAAGGCAGAGAAAGATGCACAGATGTACGAGAAGTTCACCCACAAAAAACCGCCGACAAGCTAAGGAACCGGTACAATACATATATGCCGAGGTGGCGGAACTGGCAGACGCGCCAGCCTTAGGAGCTGGTGAGCGCAAGCTCGTGGAGGTTCGAGTCCTCTCCTCGGCACCACATTAGTGGCGTCACTTGATACCCAGTTGTGTGCCCAACTCATCACTGATTATTTTTTTAACTCCGCCTTGGCTTAATTTCTTCAAAAGAAAATGTGCCAGTGTCTCTGTTGTTTGTTTCAAATCTTCCTTGGCCAAAGATCCGCCACGAACCTTTGCAACAGTAGTAAAAACATACTCATAACATTCCTTTATAATGGGTTTCGTTTTAATCGCATTCCACAACTTGTCTAACCCAAGTTTCTTTGCAAGCGGACCTACTGGTACAAATGCAAGGACCGAATCCAACGTAATATTGATCGCACACCAATCTTGTTCCAATAAACCAAGGTGAAGCTTGTAGAGATTATATGCGACAGAGCTTGCAACCGGTCCCACCGGTCCTGCGACAAGTTGCGTGAGACTTGACCCAACTCCGTATGCGACGTCGAGAGCCCCCTCCAAGCAGTCAGCAAACCTATTACATCTTGCTATTGCTGCCTCCGTTTCAGCATTTGAGCGTGCAGAAGCCTGAGCAGTAATACCCTGGAGCGCATCCACAAGGTTGAGATCTCCTTCTCCAGTAGACAAAGGGTCATTGGTATCTTTCGTCTTCCCATAGACAATCAACTCCATCGCTTGCACTCGTGCCAATGGCTCTTTCCTACTCTTTGCCGCACTCCATAAATTCTGGATTCTTTTTTCCAAGTTCTGCAGTTCCTCTCTGTATGGACCAAACACTTGTGTATTATTTGCCTTGCTCCGAATGCTCACGAGAACACTGGCTCTGTAGTGGTATTCCACCTGCATTCCACGCTGGAATAGACTCGGCGAATCATCGACAGACCGTCGAGGTTGGAGTGTGCGGAATTCCTCAAATGATATGGGGGTTTTTCCAAACGTGTGCAAAACAATACTCGCCCAGTCTTGACCATCATCCTCAAACAGTGAACCCATTTCAGGTGCCCTACGCCCCGTACGTCGCACAGATTCTACATAAATCTTTCCATCCGGCATCGCACGGATTAGTCCCATCTGCAAACTGTACGCAGGGTTACTCGGGTCAACGACACGTGCGTATGTTTCCATAATTTCTTCCTGCATTCGTATCGCCTCACGCATAAACATAGCTTTGGCATTATTGTACTGAAGCTCAGAGCGATTCCGGCTTGGTCCCTGTGCTATCGTCTCATAAAAAGGCAATCTTCTCTGGAGTCTTTCTAAATGAGCTTGGCTCGTTTTTTCGGGTGATCTTCCAAGTTCTATCATCAGATCTTCTACGGCCATATGTTCTGCCCCGGATAGTGTCCGCCCCTCCTGCAAACTCAAACTACGGTCCCAAGAACGATTACCTGACTCTCTCGTTTTCCCTTCTACCTCCGAAGACGTGGGTTGCGCCTGCGGCCTTTCTTGTTGTGTCGGACGTGTCGTGGTATCACTCGTCTCGGACGCACGATTCACTTGAGGAGACTTTTCGGGAGAGACCTTACCTTTCAACTTTCTCTCTGTACGCCGCGCAGTAGACTCTGCACGAACAACTCTTTCCTCCGTCTCCCTCTTTGGATCGACCATCTTCTTCTCTTTTCCTTTCTCCTGAGATTCACCACTTTCTTGCGGCTTATCGACTGCCTCTGGACCACTATTCTTTCCAAAGAAGATCACTCTCCTTTCTTGGAGGGAAGAAGTGTGACACCGATAAGTTGGAAGGAGTTTCTTCATAGCATCATGTCTTGGGTACGTTACCTCGCTCAGCGCCACTTTCTCGTAATAATCCCGCTTCCTTCAATATACCTCTCACCTTCTCTTCTGCGTAACCAGTTTCCTTGAGCGCACCCATGAGCAACTGTTGTCCCTGCGGACTCTTCAGGGCTGTCAAAACCTGATCAAGTGAAAATACTTGTTCTCCTTTTTGGGGATGAAGAATGTCGTAGAGAATGCCCGTCCCCCCTAATTCGAGCCTCAGTCCTCCTGGATCAATAGTAAACTCCCCAAACTTTCTTCGAAATTGCTCCGGAAGATTTTTGAAGAGTGTTGTTACCCGATCAGCCCCTTCCTGAAGACGGGGCATTACCTGGTCAATCAGTACAACAACTTGCCTAAGAACCCTGTTCTCACTTTCGAGACGTGCTTTTTCGGCCCGTAATGAATGAATTTGCTGTTCTTTTGTCTTGCCATCTTCCGGTTTCACACGATCAGACTCGAGGCCTGATACCTGCTCATCAATCTGTTGTATCCGCCCCGTGTTCTCTTTGATTTTCTTCTCTACTGCTCCTTTTGCGGAGCGGAACTTCTCCATCCCATTCCCCGGTGTACTGCGCAGAATATCCGACAGGCGTTGGTTGGCAGAACCCGTCCCCCCTCGTTCTTGACTACCCGCCACTTGTAAGCCTTGTTCCAACTCAGTAAAAAGAGTTTGGAGGTACTTGATACCGAGACCAACGACTTTAAAGACCGCAGCAAACTTTTCACCAGTGGAGGCATCTTTATTGCGAAACACTTCCCCTGCCTTCTGTATTTCGCCCATGACGCGGTCACTCTCTTTCTGCGGCGCCTTCGTCACGACTTCTTGCTTGGAGACGAATGTATTCACGAGCTCCTGCTGCTGGGGGGAGAGGCCTGCGATCTTTTTTCCAGCATTCAGTATGTTGAAAACCTTATTAAGTTCATCCACATTGCTCTCTACCCACTTTCGCTCCAGTACCACTGATGCCAGTATACCAAACTTCTCCTGAATCTCTTGTGGTATCTTGTTAAGATCCCATGAAACTAACCTGCTGATACTCCTAGTATCTAGGGTTGCTTCTCCTGTCCCAATTATCCTTTCTCCCTCTTCACGACTCACTATACGTGATGGCTGCCCCTGCTGTATCGGTGGATTTTTGAGCAGACCCCTCGCATACTGTAACACCTCACTAGGAGCTGTGGCAAGCGTCTTCTTAGCCCCTTCATCGGCAGCACCGACCCTCGCTGCTGTACTAAGAGGGACATCGACTGGTTCTGGACTCTTTGCTGATTCTGAAGGCTTCTCATGACTACCCTTTATTTCCGACCCTGATGGCAGTGCCTGCTGATATACCTCCCTCTTCTCCCGAGAGAATGATGTCTGCCAAAAGCCAAAGAGGGTGGGTACCTTCCTCATGCTGCTGTCATTTGAGAATCAAGACTTTGAAGAATCTGTTCTTCCTTCACTCTCTCCTTCTTCTCCGCGGACTGCAACGCCTCCCTCCGTGCACGCGCTACAAGAACCTGTACTTCTTGCGTCCATGCTGCGTACTGTCGATCATACTCCTTATAGGCCTTTTTGTAGCGTTCGAGGCGGGCTGCGCGCTGCATTTCGGACTCACCCTTATACTTGGTTTCGAGAGTCGGGATCGTGCCTGTAAGAAGATCTGGATCAATCCGACCCATAATCGCGTTATAGACCTCTTCGCCGGAGGGGATTTTGATTTCACCCGCAGGAACGTTTGGTGTGGGCATTTCTTACTATTATAACAGAAAATCATCACTGACGGAAGACTTCATTATGGAAGTTTTCTACCCCCTCTCCCTTACCCTCTCCCCAGGGGAGAGGGAAGAAAAAGGAGCCATGTTCTCTCTACTCCTTCTGCTCGGTTTTCTTCTTCCGTACCAATGCTTCCACGTGCCTGCGAAGTTCGGAAAGAAGCTTCTTTTCGCCCTGTTCAAACTCTGTTTGGTTGATGCGCAGGGTGGAGCCGCTGATCCTCCACTGATGGTTGATTTTGAGGAGCTGCATGATCTCTTTGGCCGTGACGCGTGGACTTAGGAAGAGAACAATCTCCCTCACATCCTTTGAACGATCCTCGGCTTTTACACGATGCACGCCCGCCTTGCGACAAGCCATCTTGAGGTGGAGGACACCAAAAAGATTTTCCACCGGTTTTGGAGGAGGCCCGTACTCCTCAATAAGATCTCGCTGGAACTCCTCAAGAATTGCCGGGGTCTCACTCCCCGCAAGCTTCTGATACACGGAGATACGCTCTTCCTGGTCGGGGATGTAAAACGAGGGGAGGAGCGCTTCGATCGGGAGAAGAATTTCGACATTCTCTACCTCCTCGGCGACTCCGCGTTTCCCCGCTTTGATCTCTTCGATCGCCACTTTGAGCATACGCAAGTAATGGCTTATACCGACGGTCTGCATTGTCCCCGACTGCTCCGCGCCGAGGATCTCGCCTGCACCCCGTATCTCGAGATCGCGCATCGCCACCTGAAAACCACTTCCAAGCTCACATGCCTCAACGATCGCACGAAGACGCTTCTTCGCGTCGTCTTTGAGCTTCTGCGAGTGGTAGAGGAAGTACGCATGTGCCTGAATCTTGCTCCGACCAACGCGCCCGCGTAGCTGATAGAGCTGCGCCAGTCCGAAGCGCTCCGCCTCATTCACAACAAGTGTATTGGCACGCGGAAGATCGATGCCATTCTCGATGATTGTTGAGCTCACAAGGACGTCGTACTTCCCCTGCTTGAATGCGAGAATTCTCTGCTCAAGCTCCTCCGACTTGAGCTGACCGTGCCCCACAATAAAGGTTGCTTCAGGAATGAGCTTCCGCAGCTTTTCCGCAAAGGCATCTATTGTCTCGACACGATTGTGAAGGATGAAACACTGTCCTCCTCGCTCAAACTCCTTGAGTACCGCATCGCGGACGAGGGTATCGGAGTATTTGCGCACCTCTGTAATGATCGGAAGACGCCCTGGAGGGGGGGTAGTGATCGTCGTGATATCGCGGAGTTTGTGGAGACCAAGATTGAGTGTACGGGGAATGGGAGTCGCAGTGAGCGTGAGAATATCGACGGATGATCGCATTTCCTTAAAGCGCTCCTTCTGCTTCACACCAAAGCGCTGCTCTTCATCAATAACGACAAGCCCAAGCCTCTGAAATTGCACGTCTTCCTGAAGAAGCCGGTGTGTTCCGATGACGATATCAATATCTCCCTTTCGAAGCTTCTCAAGAATACCCGTCTGCTCCCTCGCAGTCCTGAAGCGACTCAACATCTCGATACGGACACCAAAGTCCTTCATGCGATCTCTGAAGTTTCCGTAATGCTGATCCGCGAGGATCGTAATGGGGGCGATTACCGCAACCTGTTTTCCCGCTTGTACTGCCTTGAACGCCGCACGCATTGCCACTTCTGTCTTTCCAAACCCTACATCTCCACAGACCAGACGATCCATGGGGTGATCACTCTCCATATCCCTCTTAAAGTCTTCGATTGCCTTTAGTTGCCCCGGAGTCTCCTGATACGAAAAAGCCTCCTCAAACTTCTTCTGAACAGGGGTGTCATCAGGGTACGCAAACCCCTTCACACTTGCACGCTTGGCATAGAGCTCAAGGAGTTCTTTCGCAATCTTCTGGGTCTCCTGACGCATCTTTTCCGTGAGACGCTTCCAGTCCGACGTCCCGAGCCTCGTGAGACGAGGTTCGTTGCCCTCCTCGTAGACAAACTTGCTCAACTTATCCGCCTGATCAACGGGAATAAAGAGTTTATCTCCCTCTGCATATGTGAGCTCAAGATATTCACGCGTTGTATCGTCAATGAGCTTTTGCGTGACTCCTTCAAACTTCCCGATCCCATGTTCCATGTGAACGACATAATCCCCCGGCCCAAGGGATGTAATGAACTCGAGTGCGAGCTTCTGGATACTCTTCTGTTGAGTACTCTTCTTGAGAGAAAAAATCTCCCGGTCCGTGATGAGTGCGCATTTGAGGTCAGGGTTTTGAATGGAGTGAGGCAGGAGTTCCGAATCTTCTGAGAGAAGAGTGACTCCTTTGATAGACCGACGCTCGGTCGTACAGGGAATGTGTTCCTCTGTGAATATTTTTTCCAACTCACTCGCACGCCGTGTCACGATGACAATCCTCCACTCCTGTTGAATTTTATCACGCAGGTCGTTGAGAAAGTCTGTGAGGGTGTAGAACTTGATGACCGAGAGGTACCGCAAGTGTGTATGAACTTTTGCTCCTTCAGGAAAAGCACTGAACCGAAGAGTGGTCGTATGGAGGGGGGGATTGATGTCATCCTGGTCATCAAGGATGAGGAGAGAGTCTTTACGAAGTTGTTCCACAAGTTTTTTCTTTTGTGTGAATAGTGCAGGAAAGATATCGAGTGTAGGTTCTTCTTGAATGAGACGAGAGAGGTCATCCCGGTCAACGAGGGATATGCGCTCTACAACATCAAGGTTGAAAGTGACGCGATAGGGGTTCGGTGACTGAATGGGGTGGATATCAAGAGTGTCGCCGATGCGTCGGTACTCTCCAGGATGAAGGTAGAGATCCTTGCCATGTTGATATCCGCGATCGAGAAGATCCTCGACAAACTGTGTGAAAACTATTTTTTGCTTCGGCTGGAGACGTATTTTTTTTTCTTCGAGATCTGCAAAGCTTGGGAATTCCTCCTCCCAGAGACTCTCGGAACAGAGGAAAATCTTCTTTTTTCCTTGCATGAGGAAGAGAAAATGCTGGAAAGCCTCTGCCCCGCTCTCCACAGGGGCAAGGGGAAGAACTTCTTGTTCAAAAAACGAGAACCAGTGTTGGAAAGCCTCTATGGAGGATTGATTTGTGACAAGAAGGGTTGGAAACATGTCAAACGATAGAATATGACTTGTCACGAGTGATTTTGCGGTTTCGTTCGAAACTCCGGAAACAGTGAGATGTGTTTGGGTCTTGAGAAGGTCATGTAACTCACGGTGGGTTTTCTCTCCAACCAAAAGAGACGGCTTCATATGGTTTTTGAAAAAGGGAAATGCTCACGGCTTTCTCTACCTCTTCACTCAGTGTTTACTCCTCCTGAAGGCGCAAGGGCATGACGAGATGGAGAAAGTGAGGCGAGCGTAAGAGGCGGAAGACCGCCGGATGCATACTGTCGATAACACGCATGTCGACTGTATCTTCGTCCACGTGCGCGAGAAAGTCGAGAATATACGCAGAGCTTAATGCAATCTTATTCCCTGCGCCCGTGATATCGGCAGGAATTTCTGCCTCATCCTTTCCGGCCTGCGTTTGTGGCGTTGTCACTCTTACTCCTCCCTCCTTCATGGTAAAGGTAAGGTTATTGTTCATCTCTTTCGCAAAGTAGTGCATGCGCTTGATGCTTGTCACAAGTTCTCTCGTAGGAATAAGTGCCCGTGTCGTCTCTTTTTGAGGGACAATTTGGTGATAGTCAGGGAACTTCCCCTCAATGAGACGGGAGAAGAGCTGGGTATTCCCTATGGCAATCCTGATCTGCTGATCGCTAAGAATGATCTCTGCTGTAGAAACCGAGGGGGTTTCTGCAATATCTACCTTTTCCTTCTTTCCCTTGTTTTCAGTCCCCTCTTCCCCCCTCTGTCGAGACAGAATTCCCTTGAGTTCATCGAGAACCTTCATGGGAACAATACAGGAAAAACTTGTATCGCCTCCTTTGATGGATATTTTGCTCTCCGAGAGACGGTAGCTGTCGGTCCCTACGAGGGCGAGCTCGCCCTTCTCTGCACAGAGATAAACCCCGGAGAGCACCGGACGTAGTGTCGACCTTGCACAGGTGAAGGTTGTAAGTTGAAGAGCCTCGAAGAGAGAGCGCCCATCAAGGGTGAACACGGTTTGTTTTTTAATGGGTGGAATCGCGGGATACTCCGTTGCAGATTCACCGGCGATGGTTGTCTTTGCGTGATCAGAGACACACCGAAGTTGTGTTCCCTCAATGGTTTCTATAAGCACTTCCGTATCAGAGTTGTATTGTGCGAAGTTGAGAATGGCTCTTGCAGGAACCGTGACCGACCCCTCGTTTTCGATATGGGCATCAAGGCTTGTGACAATGCTGAACTCGAGATCGGTGGCACTCACCGTGCACCTTCTTCCCTCTGCCTGAAAAAGAATATTCCCAAGAATGGGAAGTGCTTGCTGAGTACTAATTGCCCTACTCACAAGAGTGAGTGCGTGGAGAAGGTCCGATGTTTTACACAGGAATTTCATCCCCTAATAAAGGAAATAAATATTCTTTATAGAAAGACCGTAATCATCATGACCCCTTTTCAAAGGAAGGAATTTGAATTCTATTCCGTGGAAATGTCTTGTAAAGGCTGTTTTTGTAAGCCATGTATCCACATATGAGGTTTAGAGTATGTGGAGGGAGTGTGGAAAACATGTGGAAAAACCTCCTCCAAAGCTCGCAGGGTCACCAGTGGCATCTTTTGGCTTTTGTAAAACAAAATACAATATTTTATGTGGAAAAATCATTCAAAGTCCCAAAAACAAAAGAGAGAGTTATCCACAGGTGTTGTGGATAACTTTTGTGCACGAACACGAGAGTTTTTCTCAAATTTTCCTCAAGAACTGCTGTCGCGCTTTCTTCATAGGTATGTTTGCCGTATTAGGACGCATCTCCATCGTTCCACCCTTCAAGGACACAAAGTGTCCATCAGGAACGTCATCACTGACAATCGTGCCACTGTTTACAAAACACTGACTCCCAATTTTTACTCCTGGCTGTATTCCTGTTGAGAAGCCTAGGCGGCTGCCTCTCCCTATTGCGGTTCCGAATTTTTGACTGTGTGTATCGATGGGCTCTCCTTGAATGCGTGAAATGATGTTCTGCTCATCGAGACGGAGGTTTCCAGTGATACTTCCTGCGCCGAATGCAACATTCTCATCGATGACACTATCTCCAACATAGCTCATGTGTGTCCAGATATGACTGTGGAGAACGCTGCGAGCCACTTCTGTGCTATACCCCACCACGCACCCTTCTCCAATACTTGACTGACGCACGAGGGCATTATTGGCAACAACTGTTCCTTTGCCAATGTAGCAGGGACCGACGATTGTCGCGTGAGCGAGGATGCGACACTCTTCTTCAAGAACCACAGGACCTTCAACGACAGCTGTCGGGTGGAGAGAAGCAGTCTTGTGAATTTTTTGCCCCGAAAGAGTAGAGAGTAGAGTGGCAGAAGCACTGAGGAGATGCCATGGGTACTTCACAGGAGTCCATGGACCTGTGTAGGTGACTGCGTGATACGTCTGTGACAAAAAGAGAGAAGAGAGCGCTCGTTCGTAGGCCCCCTCACTCTTTCCGCGAACTTTTTGGAGAGCGTCGAGGAGAGTAGAGGCGTTCTTGTGGAGGTGTACAACGATGTTGATGAGGTCACTCGGTTCGTTGCCTGGACCAGGTTTCTCTCGGACTTCTATAATCCGGTTTTTCTTGAGAGAGATATATCCGCCAGGGAAATAGTGACTCACACGTTGTGCAAGAAGAACACCGTCCAACTTTTCTTTTTGGAGAGACTTTTGCAGGAGAGCATATGCTGAGGAATCCACAACATCATTACCACTGACGATCATGACGGGGGAAGAACCACAAGAAGGCAAGGAGGAGAGAAGGGCTCCCCGCATTCCAAGAGAAAGATCTTCTTGTTCGATGCATTGCAGGTGGGGGAGAAGAGACTGCGCTTTTTGGAGGTTGTGTTTCCCTCCAACGATCACAATATCTTTGCGTACACATCCTCCCTCAAGGAGCCTCTGCACCTGGTGCTCAAGCAAGGATTTTCCACAGATGGGGAAGAAGTTTTTATCTGCAAGGGGCCAAAAGCGCGTGGATTGCCCAGCGATGAGGAGGAGGACCTTCATGACGAGGTTTAGTGTACTACGAAGGCACATCTTTTCTCTCCCTTTTTCACGAAGAAATCAAGAGAAACACTGCCATCGCGAAAGGTTTCTCGGAGAGGAATGCCAAGGTTGAAGTACCGATCAACGACTTCTGGATGTGGGTGACCGTAACGGTTGTCCCTTCCCGCAGATATCACGGCAAGAGAGGGACGTACCGCGAGGAGAAAACCTGTTGAAGAGGAGGTTTTACTTCCATGGTGTGGGACCTTGAGAACTGTGGCGCGGAGGTCTGCTCCAGAGTGCAGGACTGCTTGCTCTGCCCTCTCTTCGATATCACCGGTGAAGAGGATGCAAGGGAAGTTTTCCATAAGGAGTCGAAGCACAATGGAAGTGTTATTCATGGCCGTGGTGGTCTGGGAAGGAAAAGATGGCCAGAGAACGTCGAGCAAAAGTCCATCACCAATGTCTACATCCTTTGTTTTGTCTGGGGTGAGTAACGGAATATTCTGTCGCTTCAACTCGGCGAGCAGTGCATCGTACTGTCCGAGGTTGTGATCGACTCCCGTGAGTAAAACTTTCTCGACGTCGTAACGACGGAGTACCTCAGGGAATGCAGCGATGTGGTCGAATTCAGGGTGTGTGAGGATGAGAAGACTGATTGTTTTTCTGAAAAAAGGCATAGCAGCCCCGAGGTGATCGAGAAGCGAGAGGTCTGGTCCCCCATCGATAAGGATAGTTTTTCCGGAACGCGTCACGATCATGGAGGCGTCCCCCTGTCCGACATCAAAAATAGAGACCGTGACACCTGTAGGAGGTGGGAGGGGGTACGCGCGGAAGGCGAGGAGACAGAGGCCGATGAGAAAGAAGAGAAAAATCGCCCGCCATCGGGACATAGCGGATCACTCTACCAGAAGTTCTCTCTAGGATTCGGGCCGAAACTTCCGGGAGACGTACCAACCCACGAGCCCTCCTCCCACAATGAATATCATTGTCGGTGCCATATGTGTGGGAGAACTGACTTGGGGTACCTCAGAAACCGAAGCAGCGAGAGTGGTAGGTGCGACGAGAGGTTCGGGCGACGGCACTTCTTCCTCATTCTGCTCAAAGGAGAACCCACTGAATGCGACGGACTTCGCGCCTTCGTCGAGAGGGATCGCACGCCAGCCTTCTCCATGAGGGACCTTTCCGCGGACGGTATCTGACAATGTGAGAAGGTAGCGTTCACCCGGGCTTTGGGGAACTGTGAAGAGAATAATTCGAGGTCCCTGGAGGATAAGTTTTGTGAGGTGTAGTGGTTTTCCTGTTGCATCCGTGACCACAAAGGCACTTGACCCGATGTCAGGGGGGAGGGTCACAGGGGCCGAAGCTGTGATGCGGATTTCTGTAAGAGAAACTGGTTGAACAGAGAGGAGCGAGAGAGTTTCTCCCTGTGCAGATGCCACCCCAAACAATTCACCGGAGAACAGGACAACAAAGACGAATCCGAGGAAGGGCATGGATGAGAGTATACCAAAGATATCCACTTTTGGTTCTTCAGTGATTTCTGTACTCACAACAGTTCTCGATGGATCTTGAGTCCACACCCCATACCGACCATGAGAGCAGTCATTGCAAGAAGTCCAACGATTGTCGAAAGTTCGGTAATCATGAGAGGTTGTAAGAGCCAGAGACTCGTCCCGAGACCTCCCGCAAATAATAGCCCCCGTGTGATGTGATCCCGTGTGATCACGGGGGACATCTCTTGGAGAGAAAG
>Ga0154924_186_pt1 | contig 14712 bp, 13 predicted proteins | sample RifCSPhighO2_01_FD_105893 | JGI IMG/M metagenome (GOLD analysis project Ga0154924, IMG submission 105893) | Candidatus Peribacteria bacterium RIFCSPHIGHO2_01_FULL_51_9
TTTGGCAATATCGATAGCTTCGTTGATCACAACTGCAGCAGGTGCATCCTTACCAAAGAGCAATTCGAATGCTCCGACCAGGAGCACACACCTCGAAATCGGATCCATCCGATCGATGGTCCATTCCGGGGCAGAACTTTGAATCATTGCCCGCAGCTCTCCCTCCTTTTCAAGGACACCGAGCATGAGGAGTTCCGCAAAGGGCAGATCCAACTCGCCGATTTCCTGCGCATTACGTTTGAGCGCATCGGCAAAATCAACTCCCGGCCGTCTCTCCCGTTCGAAGAGTACTTGCATGACGGTGATGCGGGAAAGATGTCTTCGGCGAGCCATAAAAGAACAGGATCACCACTATTATCCGCCATTAAAAAAGAACGGTCAATGGCCATTAATGGAACCAATGAAAAAGATGTAAGAGAAAACCCGAAGGGGATTATGCCTGAACATGGGTGATGCCTTTGAGTTTCTTCTTTTCTTTGTTCTTCGGCTCCGCCGGAGCAGCATAGGGAGAACAAGAATGGTTCTTGAGACGTCGAATCTCTCCGTACATATACATCGCATGCTGATGTCTCCCGGCACTTTTGGCCTTGCGCTTCTTTGGTGTAGGACGCTTGGACATTGGCGAGGATTATAAGAGAACGTATCGTGATGTAAAGGGAAAGAGAGAGGTTCCCTACCGTCTATCCCCTGATAACGCCAGCATGAAACGGACTATGGAGAGGAAGAGGTTGAAAATATCGAGGTAGAGGCTCAGAGCCAAGAGGAATGGACTTGCTCCCATGCGACCCATCGCCTGAATCTTCTGAAGATCGTACGCTGTAAAAAGAGCGAAGACCACGACCCCTGCCCCGGAGAGCATAAGTTCCATCTGCGTCGAGCGAAGGGCGGGGATGAAAATTTGCAGTACCCCGAGGAAGATGAGTCCAAGGAGCGCGAAGAATAGTCCGCGTCCCATGACAGAAAGATTCCATGTCGTCGTCCGCGCAAAGACCGCCGCTGCCAGTCCCATGAAGAGCGTTGATGCCAATGCGTTGATGAGAATCGCTCCACCGTTGGCATACCCCACAAGAACATACATGAGATACGGTGTCACGGTGATGCCGGAAAGGAGAGGAAAAAGACCAAAGAGCACATAATTGAGAGGTGTGCTGCGCATCCAGAGACCGGATGTAAAAATGATCCCCAATTCCATCACGAGAAAGAGAATGTGCATGCCCGTCGAAAGGAGAACCGAAGCCATCTGCATCCCCGCCCACACTCCAAGCACCGTCAGTCCCATCGCAAGAGCAAAGAGAAGATATACCTGAGCCTCAACCGAGGCAGTGAGTGTCAACGGCCTGCTTGCAGAGGATTCTGAAGAATACATCGTGAAGAAATTGTACTGAGAGCGGTCCATAAGGGCAAAGTGGTTTTTGGGGGCAATTTATGCTAGAATAAGACGATTTCATGCAAAAAATCATCCTCCCTACCATTCTTGGCCTTCTTGCAGGGGTTATTCCCGAAGTCGCCTTTGCTAACGTCGGTCTCATCCGTGGAGGGGTAGAATATGCTGGAGGGTCTCTTCCTGGGGTTGCCGGTATCAGCGGCATGGCCTTCTTTCTCCGTACGAATGTCTTCGTGGCCCTCCGCATCCTCTTTATCGCTGCGGCACTCGGCATGTTCTTCTTCTACGCAGCCCAACTCCTTATGGGGAGCGAAGAAGAAAACACCATAACAGAAACAAAAAATGCCTACGGTCATGCAATCATCGGAGCCGCAATCGTAAGCCTTGCGAGTCTCGTCGTGGATTCCTTTGGAGTCGGGAACGATTTTGTAAAACCCGGCCCCATCCGTGGCGGTATCGATAATGTCATTTTCTATATGAAACTCATTGTCGGGACCGCAGCGATCTTCCATGTCGTGCGACAGGGAATCCGCTTGATCTTTCTTGCACATCAAGAGGGTGAACTCGAGAAGCAGAAAAAGAACTTCCTCTATGGACTTATCGGAGTCGCAATCATCCTCCTCGTGAGCCCTATCGTTCGTACGGTCAATCGGGGAAGTACGCAGATCATCGCGGATGAAATCCGGGGCATCGCAAGCTTCCTGCTCCAACTCTTTGGCGCTCTCACCGTCCTCGCCATGATTGTTGCAGGAGTCATGCTTGTCATTTCCGTACGCGAAGACTTCAAGGATCGCGCGAAGAAGACAATCATTGGTGGAATCATTACGCTCACCATCGTCCTCGCTTCCTATGTCATTGTCCGATACTTCATGACAGTCTAAGTATGATGTTCCTAAGACTCTTCGCCATCGGCAGCGGTCTTGGTATCGGACTCCTGATCCCGACGGAATCCCTCGCACAAAATCTCTCGGGTATAGCCAATACCGTCTCGGGGGGACTCCCGAGCTTCGGTGGAGGGATGCAAGCCATCGTCAGTGCCGTTTCACTCATCATCAAGCAGCTCACTCTCCTCGTCGATGTCCTCGCAACACTCATGATCGTTGCTGCAGGACTCAAGCTCATCTACCGCGCAGCAGACGATCAGATGGAAGCGGCCAAACGGACCAGCGCCGGTTCGGCTGTCGCAGTCATGCTTGTCCATCTTACACCTCGATTTGTCGATGCATTCTACGGACAATCCGGAGCGGCGGGGGCGACAGTGCTCGAAGGAAATGTCTCAGAAGGAGCAAGTGTCCTCTCGGCAGAGGTCTTGGGGATCGTCGCCTGGGCCGAGGTCATCGTTGCGACTGCCGCAGTCCTGACCATCATCATCAGCGGCCTCAAAGCCATCGTGAATTATGGCGATGAATCCGGCGTCCAACAGCTCTACCGCACCGTCTTTGCAGTTGTTGCAGGGATTCTTCTCGTCGTCCTCAAGCGGATCATCGTCGCGACCTTTGGGCTCCCAACCGAAGGTATCGGACTCCCCGGCAGTCCCAATATCTCCAGAGCAATCGCCAAGGGCGTGGATATCGTGGAGGGACTCCTCCTCTTCACAGCACTCGTCGCCGTCGCGGTGATTGTCTATGGTGGAATCACGATGATTTTGAGCATCGGCAAAGAAGATCAATTTGGGAATGCAAAGAATCTCGTCATCCGCGTGAGTATCGGACTTGTCGTGATCTTAGTGAGTCTCATGCTCGTACAGTTTGTGGAGAACATCGTCGTCTAATCACTCTTAAAGCATCATCTGTGCGACCTCACATCCTTGTCGCACGGCTTGTACATCATGGGTACGGATATAGGTTGCACCATGGAGAACAGCAATCGCGGATGCGGCGATCGTGGCAGGCAATCGGTCACTCGGCGGAAGATTTTGCGGACCTGCGAGGAATGATTTTCGCGATGGGCTGACAAAGATCGGACAATCGAGCTTTGTAAAACGCTCCAGGTTCGCCAGAATTTGGAATGAATATCGCGCATCGGAAGAAATGAAAAATCCCAAACCCGGATCGAGGATAATGCGCGATGCATCAATGCCGGATTGGATCGCCGCATCTTTTCGCTCATGCAGAAAATCAAAGACCGTTTCTACAATATCGTCATACTGCGTATCATGAACCTTCGCGAGTGGCGGGAGATATTTTGCAAACATCAAAACAACTTTTACACCGGAACGTTGGAGAACAGAGAACATCTCCGGATCACCCCGTCCTGCCGTGACATCATTCACCATCATTGCTCCCGCGTTGATCGCTTCCTTTGCAACCGGTGACTTGTATGTATCGATCGAAAGAGAGACCTGAGGAAAGGCTTCTCGAATAGCACGGATCACTGGGATTGTCCGCTCCAGTTCTTCTTCGATGGAAATACTACCCTCGCCGCTTGGGATCGTCGACTCCCCTCCCACTTCGATGATATCCGCTCCTTCCTTGATCATCTGCCCCGCACGTTCTACTGCCTTCTCCAAGGAAACAAACTTCCCTCCATCGTAGTATGAATCGGGTGTCGTATTGAGAATGCCGACGATTTGGAAGTTTTTTCGCATACCGTCATATTAGTCGTCCCTCCTCTCCCTTTTAAGGGAGAGGATTGAGGTGAGGGTTTCTGGGAAGAGAATCTGAACAAATTATGTGTACAAAAATTGTATAAATTTTTTGATCAAGGTAAAAGACGACACACAAAAGAGACCAGATCGAGTACTCGATCTGGTCTAAAGTCCGTGTTGGTGCCAGTTCTCCCGCATTTCAAAAAGTTAACCGGTAACCAATCACTGCGACGAGGTAACATGACGCGATCCCGATGAGGATGCCTGCAAATAGAGCTATCCAGATAGGCCGCATCCTCTCTTTTTGGATTGCCTGATCCAATCGATCGGGCTTGAGAGGAGGATACTCTCCGTCATCGGGTACAAGCGGTCCCATAGTGGAACCTCCTTTCGGGAAAAGCACAAAGTGTCAAAGAACACGGAATACAATCATTAAATCATATTGATCGTATTTGTCAATTCATCTATAATTCTCCGGTCATGGCAACCCTCGATCCGCGTATTTTCCGGTCCTACGACATCCGTGGAAAGGCTCATGAGCAAGTGAGTGCGCAGGCTTGCCTTCTTATTGGCAAAGCCTTCGGATCGACTCTGCGTGAGATGTACAAAAAACAACATCCGACCGTCGTCGTCGGAAGGGATGCTCGCACCCATGGACCAGAATTGGAGCAGGCACTGATCGAAGGATTGAAAACGACCGGATGTCACGTTCTCACCATTGACCAAACCCCAAGTCCCGTGAATTACTTCACCATCTGCACGCAGAAGTGCGATGGTGGTGTACAGATCACTGCAAGTCATAATCCCAAAGAAGACAACGGCCTCAAGCTCCAGATACGCGATGCGCAAGCGTACTCAGGGAATGATCTTCAAAAGCTTCTCAAGCGCATTGAGCGAGAAGAATTCCTTACAGGAAAAGGATCAATCAAACATTTCGATGCCTGTACGCCCTATAAAAAATATCTCTCAAAAATGTTTCAGAACATGGGCAAAAATCTGCACGTCGCTATCGACGGTGGCAACGGTGTCGCAGGACCTCTGTATGTCGAAGTTCTCAAATCCATTGGTTGCACGGTGACGGAAATTTTCACAGAACCCGATGGGACCTTCCCCAATCACGCAGCCGATCCAAGTAAATGGGACACTCTCCGGGATCTTCAAAAAGCGGTGAAAAAAACGAGGGCGGATATCGGTCTTGCCTTTGACGGCGATGGAGATCGTATCGGGATTGTCGATGAAAAAGGTATCATTCGGACAGCGGATGAAATCCTCCTCCTCCTCGCGAAGGATCACCTGAGTCGCAATCCCGGAAAACCCGTTGTCTTCACCGTCAGCAATTCCAGCTCGCTCGAAACAGAGATTCAAACATGGGGCGGTATTCCTGTCATGTGCACTGTGGGACACTCATTTGTTGAGCACACCATGCGTCAACATGGGGCTCTGCTTGGCGGAGAACAATCGGGACACTTCTTCTTTGGCGAAGACTACTTCGGCTTCGATGACGCACTGATGGCTTCTTTGCGTACCCTCTCCATTCTCCAAAAACGCGGGTTACCTTTCTCCGCTCTCTTCGAAGAATTCCCGAAGGTCTACCAAACCCCGGAATACCGTCCTACGTGCCGCGATGAAGACAAGGCGCGCATCGTCGAAGAGATCAAACAGCACTTCCTTGATAAGAAGTATCCCATGAACCCCCTCGACGGCGCCCGCATCGACTTCGGCGAAGGGGCATGGGCAGGGATCCGCAAAAGCAACACCGCACCTCGTCTCTCCGTATGCATGGAGGCACGGAGTCCAGAAAAACTGAAGGAAGTGGAAAGGGAGGTGATGGGGGTATTGAAAATGTATTCGGAAATTAGTTGGTGAAAGTGATCCAGCCCTTTGTGTCATGGTGAGGAGGCCAGCCGTGATGGTTCGAGACGCACCTCCGCTTCGCTCCGGTGCTCCTCACTATGACACGGCTGGCCGTCTCGAACCACCACAAAGGGCTGGGACAGGTATGCTATACTCTCCTCCATGTGGTGGTTCTTCCGGCGTAAAACCCCTCCGAGACAACTGATGAAGAAGGTCATTGTAGGCCTCATCATCGGAGGTGCCATCGGATCCATTATCGGGAAGAGCTTCTGCCATCGTGAGGAGGAAGAGGATGATGAGAGAGATTGAGGAGCATCGAGGTTCTAGAAAACCTTGAACGTTGCTTCATAAAGCCAAAAATACTTTGTTGATGGACTTCGGTATACGCAGAGTTTTCCCCATGCGCGGATATCGATAAGACTATGGCTACCATTATGTTTTCTTCACCTTCTTCTTCTATGCGCACTCCCGATTCATCGCAAAGTCCTCATCATGAACGCAATAATCACGACCCAAGAGGGCAAGTGAATACTCGCGGACAAGACAGTACCGTTCAGGACCTCTGGGAAAACATTCATCGGGAAATGGTGGAATTTATGACCGAAGGAACTCACCCCCACATGGCTCCAAGGGCAGATCATGGGTAAAAAAGATAAAGACGGCCAGACCGCTCTGTGTCATCCTGAGGAGCCCAGCCCTTTGTGATGGTTCGAGACAATTTTGCTTCGCAAAATCCCTCACCATGACACAAAGGGCTGGGCGTCTCGAAGGACGGTCTGGGCGTCTTTATCAATACTCACTCCTCCAACTCCCCCACCAAATTCTTCTCCATGAGTTCGCGGATGCGGCGGAGGTTGCGTGTTTGTCCCAAGACCCACATCAATTTGGCTACGGCACACTCATAGGTCATATCCTTGCCCGAGATGATACCGAGCTTCTCGAGCGTTAATTGTTTGCGATAGTAATGAAGATCGATACGCCCCCGTGTCATCTGCGATGTCGCGACAATGGGGATATCCATATCCTGTGCCCTGCGAAGCCACGGGAAGAGTGTTTCCGGGAGCATCCCCAGACCGTAGGCTCGGAGAATGACCCCATGAGGCTGCGCATCGAGTACCGTATCGAGAAACCTCTCCGGAAGCCCCGGATGGAGAGTGATCGACACCACCTCCTGATCAAAGATCGGTCGACAGGAGAGGCTGCGTTTGCGACGGACCATCCGCCATGGATGAAGCTTCACATCAAAGTTGAATTCCGCAAGCGCAGGGAAGAGCGGACTATCGAAGGTATTGAGGAAGGACTGTTCGACCTTCTTGGCACGATTGCCGCGAAGCACTCTTGATCCCAAGACAATGCATACTTCCGCAATGTCGAGCTCAGCCGCGCGTATGGCAAAGACAAGATTCATACGCCCATCGCTTACCACATCATCAATGGGGATCAGTGCTCCGGTGAGAATGATCGGCTTCCCTAATCCCTGCAATGCAAAGCTCAGAGCGCTCGCGGTATAAATCATCGTGTTGGTACCGTGCACCACGACAAATCCATCGAATTGGTCATACAGTCGCTCAACAGTCTGTGCGATCTCGATCCAGTGTCCCGGCGTCACTTCGGATGAGCCGACATTCGTCACCGAGAAAAATTGGAGGGCAACTTCCCTCTGGATCTCGGGGAGCAATCGATGAATCTCCTGGAGAGACTCGATCGGCTCGATCCTCCCGGTCTTCTTATTGGCCACCATGCCGATGGATCCCCCGACGTACAAAAGGGCAATTTTGGTCCGAGCCATACAATGATTCTACCAAAAAAGGGCACTTCTCCTGTAGTAAATGAAGAAGTGCCCCGCTCCCTGTCAGAAAGAACAGTGTGTATGTTTGTGTGTCCGTAAGGACGATCCCGAGATTAAAGAGCGGGGATAACGCTCGTGTGTTTGTGTGTGATTGTGTATTGAACAGGGAGGGGAGAGGAGTGACTTCATGAATCAGAGATCCATGCCTGGGAGACCCAGGAAATGCAAAGCTCCATACAATGGCACAGGGTAAACCGCACCATCTATGGAATCCCGCCGTCACCCCTCACCTCTCCCGTCCTTTTGATCCTCTGATTTCCAAAGAGCAAATCTTCCCATTATACCGATAAAACGCTCCATACACAAGGAGGCATTCATCGGGTAGGATGCGGCCCAATGGCAAAGACACGGGATCCCCAAGGCAAACTTGTCCTCATCATCGGCCCAAGCGGAGTCGGCAAAAGCGTGATCCTCAAGGCTTTGCGCGAGCGTCACCCCGAATTCCACTTCCCCCGCTCAGCGACGACACGCTCCCGCCGCGAAGGCGAGGGAGACGACCTCTATCACTTTGTTTCTGAACAAGAATTCGATCAATTGCAGAAAAAAGGGGAATTCCTCGAGTGGGCTCTGATCCATAGCGGACCCCGCTATGCCACGATGATGGATGAAATCATTCCATTTATTAAGCACGGTAAAACCGTTATCCGGGAAGTCGATGTTCAGGGTTTTGAGAGTATTCGCCATCACACTCTCTTCACCGGCCCCAAGCCCCTCTATCCCCTCCAATCCATCTTCATTCTCCCGGAGAACAAACAACAACTCATTGATCACATCAAAACCCGGGCACCCATCTCCGATGATGAGCTCCAGCGCCGCATCGCGAGTATGGAAAAGGAATTAACCTACGCATCTCTCTGTAATGCGGAGATTGTGAATAGGGAAGGGAGTCTAGAAAAAGCTATTGGAGAAGTGGAACAGGCAATTCTTGACTAGAACCCGTTGTCTGCTGCTCATAAACAATGCTAGCCTCTCAACACTCTTTAAAAGGAGTATGTGCGCTCGTAGTTCAGCCCGGATAGAACGCCAGGTTGCGGACCTGGAAGTCGCAGGTTCAAATCCTGCCGGGCGCACCACGTAAAGACGCTAAGTGGCTTTACGTGTCACGTGGCGGCGAAGCCGCTTTACGTGACAATAAGCAGCGCGTCCACGTGGCGCGCCTCCTCCCACAAGGAACCACTAACGGGGCTGTAGCTCATCTGGTAGAGCGCTTCCATGGCATGGAAGAGGTAAGGGGTTCAAGTCCCCTCAGCTCCACCATCACGAACTTGGAAAGTTGAAAATGTACTTTTGATAAAGAATTTTGATGATTAGGGCAATTCTGAGCGAGTTCGAGATCGTGATTTTTCTCTGCTATGCATTCTCAATTCCAAATGCGGGAAATCGCTTTCACTTGGGAGAATCTCGGAGTTCGAGAAGTGAAATTCTAAACCGGCAATGTAAATCGAGCGCTGTACAAGTTATACTTTGTGTATGGCACTTATCTTTGAATCCAAAAATTTCACAGTAGAAGCCCCTGATAGGCCGCATGTTGATAGGCTTGATGGAGGCCATATCGTAATCAATCCCAAAATTATGGCTGAAGACAGAACGCAATTATCTTCTGCACTTGGAAAGGAATTGATGATGCTCACCATGGTTGTTGGCGAAGCAATGAAAGTTGGTCTCAGCCGCCGTGGGATTGATATTGGCCGTATCAACTACCAAGACAATGGAAACTGGCGGCACGAACTTCATGTTCATCTCTATGGTCGTGCAAAATCAGCAACAAAACAGAGGTACGGTGAAGCCCTCTCTTTTCCGAAACCCGAAAAGGGATACTACGAAGGACTATCGCCACTCGATGCCGATGACATAGCCTCAGTGCAAAGTGAAATTGAACGATTGCTCGCTACCGATAAATACAGGAACTTTTGAAAAGTTCGAGATCAGTTCAGACAGGTCATTGACGAAATCCAGATCAAAGGATGATGCGGTTTTTCTTTTCCGGTGGCGCGGTGAGTATCGCAGTGATCCATTTCAGCGAAAATTCGATCTTTACGAAGGTCTCTGCCATAGTTTTCACATCGTGCGTCAGAAATCCCTGAAGTTCGAGATGGCTTCGGAATGCTCCACCAAATTTTAAAAAACCACCAGTATCTTTTCAGACACTGGTGGCAGCTTTCCCATTAAGCAGAGATATATCCGCCGCTCTGGTGCGCCCAGAGTTCGGCGTAGGTCCCATTGTGGGACAAAAGATCCAGATGATCGCCATCTTCCACAATCGACCCCTCTTCCATCACGATGATGCGATCCATCTTCATGATGGTCGAGAGTCGGTGGGCAATGACAATGCAGGTACGCCCCTTCAGAAGATCGGCAATCGCCTTCTGAATGAGCTTCTCGGTCTTGCTGTCGAGCGCACTTGTCGCCTCATCGAGGATGAGGATCGGCGCATCGGCAAGGAATGCCCGTGCCAATGCGATCCGCTGACGCTCGCCACCGGAGAGTTTGACTCCGCGCTCACCGACGAGCGTTGCGAGTCCATCGGGGAGCCTCTGAATGAACTCCCATGCATGCGCACGCTTGGCAGCATCCATCACTTCCTCCTCGGTCGCATCGGGTCGCGCGAAGGCGATATTGTCCCGAAGGCTCCTATGGAAGAGTTCTGGCTGCTGCGGCACGAGCGCGATCTGCTGACGGAGACTCTCCTGTGTCACATTGGCGATGTCCTGACGGTCAATCCGGATATATCCCGAATTGAGATCAAAACATCGCATGAGCAACTTGAAGACCGTACTTTTTCCCGCGCCACTGGGTCCCACAAGAGCAACAGTCTGGCCAGACGGAATACGGAGCGAGAAGTTTCGCACCGCGTGACGCGCATGCGTCTCACGATGACTGTAGCCAAAGCTCATCGCATGGAATTCGATCTCCCCGTTCTCGACCGTGAGTGAGCGAGCACCGGGAGCATCACGCACCTCCGGGGCAAGAGCAAAGATGTCTGCCATCTCCTTTGCGTCGGCAAGACGCTGGAAGAGGCGGTGCATCATATTCCCAAAATCCCAGAGTTGGTGCATGAGAAGAAGGACGTATGTCTGGAAGAAGACGAAGTCTCCCACCGTCACCGTCCCTTCCATGAGACCCAAAGCAAGCCACCAAATGAGCAGTACTTCAAACACGGAGACGACGATCCCCTGTGCGCGCATGATGAAGATGCCGATCATCCAAGCGCGCTTGCGCTTGAGGAAGGCCTTCTCCACCACACCGCCGAAGCGGCGTTGCTCGGCACGCTCCTGCCCGTAGGACTTTACGGTCACCTGATTGGTGACCGAATCAGCCAGAGCCCCACCGACGACCGAATCGGCCTCGGCGGAAGCGGCATCGAGCGGAAAGCGTAGTCGCGCGCAGTACATACTGACGCCCATAAACACGATCACCCATGCACTAAAGCCCAGCGCGATGACCGGGCGCTCATACACAAAAATGATCAGCGTCAGGATAATCAGCAAGAAACTTCGGCCAATCTGGAAGAAGAGCGCGTCGGCAATGCCTTCGAAGGCATTGCGGAAGCGTGTCGCATACTTGACGAGTGATCCCGTGAAGGAGCTCTCGAAAAAGCGCATCGACTGTGCCTGTATGGCGCTGAAGCTCCTCTGATCGAGATCGCGCATCATCAGAGACTCGAACATCGCGATGAAGTAATCGAAGAACACCCACGCCACATTGCTTGCTGCAATGAGCGCGACGATCAGCATCATCGTATGTCCAATCCCGGAGACTCCGGAACTTCCGGAGGCCGTAAACGCATTGAGAAGCTCGCGCAACAGAAACGGGTACGCCGTCGACAGTACAACGTTCACGGTCATCAGACCGATCGTTGCCATCAGAAGATACCGATGGTGACAGAGCGATGGCCAATAGGCCTTGAGGACATTCTTCATGATATCCTCTCCTTTCTTTCTCTTGAGAGAATCTTGTGGTTTGAAAGATCGATTCTTCCGCAGCCGTTTCTCACGTCTTGGGAAAGCCACAACATATTATTATACAATATTTTTGATGCAATAGGAAGTTAGAGGCGAGGCGAATAACTGCCAATTGGTCTTGCCATATAGACATACAAATCTGCGGCAATATGCAGAATTATGGGGCGATAAGGGAATTCAAATCATACAAAGGATACTGTGATTTTTTTGAGAATATGTGGGCTGCATTTCCCATAATTCTGCATATTGCCGCAGGATCAACAAAAAAAGGCAGTTCCCGGAGGAACTGCCCTGCAAAGGTGGCACACGGCCATCGACTGATGGCTACCACTTCTGCGGCGGAGTGAGTGAGGGTGCGGAGCATCCGGGTCCTCCGCCCTTGGGGGGCTGAGGAGCCGAGGAAGCTTGGGCGGCTTCCGGCTTTTTTTGACCCTTCTTCTCACTACGGGCATTGCGCCCACTCGATCCACTCTTGCTCTTCTTCCGCTTGGCCATGGGATCTCTCCTTTTGGTCCAGAGGTAAAGGGGACGTAAAAGCAAGACTTTCAAGATTTTATAATCTAAATGCTGTAAGTCAATACACTCTCGTCCTTCTCCTCTCCATGTTCTTGCATATACACTTTGGCCTCGGACCAAAATGCCGTATCTCCCCAAATCCTGTCTCGCGGGATTTTCGTCACGCGCGCAAACCACACAAGTGCTTCGGCGTGCTTCCCCTCCATCAGCGCGAGTTTGCCAAGCGCATGGAGACTTCGAACATGCTCGGGGAAAAAATTCAGCGCATCATGAAAAAGAATTCGGGCATTCTCAATGCCTCCCCTCTGCGCCCGAACGAGACCGAGGTAATAGAGTGCATCGGGATTTTTCATGCAGAATCGAAATGATGACTGGAATGCACGCTGCGCTTCCTCAAGCTTCCCCTCATGGAAGAATGCGATACCGACATTCAGGAGGTGAAGCGACGCAATGCCGTCCATGACCGGCATCACGATCATCGAGCGCGGATAATCGAATGCTTCCGAAAAATCCGACAATACACGTACATTCACGGGTTCGCGCGATGCGCCGGAAATGAGTTTTTGCAATGCCTCGATCGTATGATCGGACGCGCATATCGGGAGCACGAATTCCTTGCCGCAGAAGTGGTAGCTCGGATCGAATATGAGAATGTCATTCCACGGAGTTATGAGCCAGAGTTGGCCATGTGATCCGATCAAGCCACTATAATGTTGATTGACGAGCGTAAATCGCATATGACTCAGCGGAATGCCGCACTTCGCGAGGAGTGCGGCCATAAGCCATACGCCACTGAAGCAACTGACATCCTTCTCTTTCACGACATGCACCGGACTCCCCTTCACATATGACGGTATTCCATGTGTTTCTCTCTGCAGAGTACTTTTTTGTGAGAAATCTTCCCGGAATGTATAGGAAAGGACAGCATCGAAGACGACACTCCCCAGCTGCCGGTAGAGCACGGACATGCGGAGCGCATCGTTTTCCTTCATCGCAGAATCGATCCGCTTTCGCCATGAGAGCCAATCGATATTCTCTGTGAGCGGATGAGAGACAGGATGCTGGAAATTGGAAAGTGCATATGCACGAAAGGCACAGTCCTGTGCCATGATCTGCTCCTGTAATTCGCGGATCTCCCGCGTGAGTGCATCCGTATCCCCGCCACATTCATCACGCTCCTCTGCTACCTGCTCAATGAACAAGCCATCCTGGAAATCCACACGAGCCTCACCATCTTTATCATCGAGCGTCTCCCATTGCTTTCTATCCAGAATGTCTATCGCAACCATTTTCGCATGCAAAGTCTGACGCGTTTCTTCCAAAAGATTCTTCACCCTTTTGGCACGAACATCCGGAGAGACTTCCGCTGCCCGAAGCAAATGCACCCATCCCTGCCGGACACTCGCGGAGAGAAGAAGTCGCTCCGGTCCGATGAGCCACTGCGTCAGAAGCACAAAGAGTCTATTTTGAAGCCGATCACTGCGCCCGCATGCAGCCCACAGACGCTTCATAATCGCTCCACAATCCCCATTGTAACGTTTCGAAAGACAGGCAAACTTCTGCGGCCCCAGAATCATACGGAGGAGTACTTCGTCGGAAGGAATCTCCATATCCGCATACAATTCATGAAACTGCTGCAACGCTTCCTTCTTCCTCTCGGGAGACCATTGCGATAATTCCAATGAAGGATTTTCTCCGATATCAATGGATTCAAACAAAAAACGCGCGATGAGCGCAATACACAGATCGATCGCCTCATCACCGATAGCACGATCGAGGAGTTTGATCACTGCAATAAGTTGTTTTTCCAAATTCTTTACTTCATCCCATTGCGTTTCCACTTCTTTATCGACACCAAATTCCATGATAAATCGTTCATCGAGATGGAGCGCAACCGGACGGAACGCGCGATACGTCTTGCGTCGCGCATCAAGAGTGATATGAAGAACGCCATCATCGTCCTCATCTACAGGAATGCAATCGAGACCTTCTCCTCTTTCTTTCTCCTCGACGGATACATCGCTCATCGCAGTCTCGATCGATCTTCGAAAGACCGTTTTCACCTCATCAACCGGATAGAGATTCTCGATGAGAGCAGCGCTTCGCGCAACCCATTCCGGTGATGGACAAACGGAAGCCTGTTCTGTCGATATGGCCTGCGACAAAGAGAATTAATTTAAACTTATATCATATTTTGTCAAATGCCATAAGCACGACTATACTGCATATATGCCTGTCACCTTCCTCCTCGGCTCTCAGGGCGATACCGGCCATGCGGAGAAGATCGGCGAAACGCTCAAGGAATTTGGTGTCCCCTATGAAATTATTGTGGCTTCCGCACATAAAGTCCCGGAGAAGGTCATCGCCGAAGTGGAAAAACTCAATGCATCAAAAGAATCTCTCGTGGTGATCACCGTCGTGGGATTGAGTAACGGCCTTGGAGGAGTCGTCGCCGGGAGCTGCGTGCATCCCGTCATCAACTGTCCCCCCTTCAAAAATGAACAAGAATATCTTGCGGATATCCACTCGAGCCTCCGTATGCCGTCGTACATCCCCGTCA
>Ga0154924_172_pt2 | contig 14603 bp, 16 predicted proteins | sample RifCSPhighO2_01_FD_105893 | JGI IMG/M metagenome (GOLD analysis project Ga0154924, IMG submission 105893) | Candidatus Peribacteria bacterium RIFCSPHIGHO2_01_FULL_51_9
CCCGCTACTCCTATGGCAAAAAAGATCACCAAGGTCATTAAAGTACAAGCACGGGGTGGCCAGGCAAATCCCGCCCCACCATTGGGTCCGGTCCTCGGCCAAGCTGGTGTCGACATCAGTGCCTTCTGTACCAAATTCAATGAGAAAACGAAGGGTCGTATGGGACAGATCGTTCCGGCAGAAATCACCGTTTATGAGGACCGCTCCTTCTCCTTTATCCTCAAACAACCGCCTGCCTCGGCACTTATCATGGAAAAGGCAAAAATTCAGCAAGGGAGTGGCGAACCCAACAAGAACAAGGTTGGGAAGATCACCAAAGAAGACCTCCGGGAAATCGCCAAAACCAAGATGCCCGATCTGAATGCCAATTCTCTTGAACAAGCGATGAACACCATTGCGGGAACTGCCAGGAGTATGGGAGTGACTATCGAGTAATCTACGGAACAAACATGGGTCATATCCAATTCTTGAATATTTCGCAATCGTTTTTGCTATGCAAACAGAAATCGATCCGTCTACCCTACTGTCGACCTTCCCCGTTATTCATTATGATCGAATCGCCTTTTCTCAGTATGTTTGATCTCGTTGGACTCTTCTACGGTGTCCTGGTTCCTCTCGTGATCATTCAACTGGTCATTCTCTTCCTCATCCCAAGCCTCATCAAAGGTAATGCCAAAACAGAAGAAATCGGAAAAGCAATATATTGCTTCCTCTCCGAGGGCTTAGGGCTCATCCTCATGACTGTCGGTGGTCTTCCCACGCTCTACTCCGTCCTCGCTCAAAGTCCTCTTCATGACACCCAGTACGTCGCGCTCCTCCTCGTCTTTGCCACAGGAGGACTCACATACCTCTGGCACGATCATGTCCTCAAGAGTGTAAGCGCTACCGCTCGTTGCGTCCCACATACCATCTATTTCTTCGCGATCAAATTTCTCTCACATGCCATGGTGCTCTTTGCTGCACTCTCTCTCCTGCTCAAAGCAACACTGGTGGAAAGTGACTTCGAACCTCACTGGTGGGTCATGCACACCATCGTGCTCCTCTACGGTCTGATCCTCTGGTGGTGTACCCGCACGAATCTCGAAACGACTTCCTCTTCCTTCCGGAGTACCCCTCTCAAGGTTCCCATCATGAAAATCATCGAAAGGAATCCACTGAAAAAATCCAAGAAGAAAACGAGAAAGTAGAAGAAAATGCTTGCCTTAAGCGCGAAAAACCCCCACAATTCATTCCCACGTGGGAGGAAAGCCCTTTAGGTTTTTCGCCCATCCTACGTCCTCGTAGGAATACCACGTTCCCCTCTGATCCATGGCTCTCAAATCTCCCCTTGCCCGCAAAAGAGGGAAAAAGTACGCAGAAAAGGCAGTGCTTGTCCAAAAGAAGAAGTACCCGCTTCCGGAAGCAGTCTCACTCCTGATTCAGGTCAGTACGGCTTCTTTTGATGCTACCGCTGAAGTGCACATCCGCATCTTCGCCGACACAACGCAGGCTGACCAGCTCGTACGGACGATCGTGAACTTGCCCCACGGAACAGGAAAACCTGTCCGTATCGCCGCCTTCGTCACAGATGACAAGATCGATGAGGCAAAGAAGGCAGGGGCAGACATCGTCGGATACGAGAATCTCATCGCACAGGTCCATGAGGGGAAAATTGACTTCGATGTCGCTGTCGCTATCCCCAATGTCATGAAAGACCTCGGCAAAGTCGCGAAGATCCTCGGTCAGAGAGGTCTCATGCCAAACCCCAAGGCAGGAACCGTGACCCAAAACCTTGGAAAAACCATTGAAGAATTAAAAAAGGGTCGCATCGAATGTAAGATGGACAAGCAAGGGATCATTCATACGGTTTTCGGAAAGATTTCCTTTGGTTCTCAAAAACTCCAGGAAAATCTCGATGCTCTCCTCACCGCAATCAAAGAGGCAAAGCCGAACGGGATTAAGGGGGAATACATTGCCTCTGTCACGATCTGTCCCACCATGGGTCCCGGGATCTCCGTCGCTCTCTAATCACTCCTTAACAACACAAAATTTCTTTTACTTCCCGCAAGCTCTCCACTCTCACCAACCTCTCTCTGAGAGCGCTCGCTCCCTCGATACCTCTGACATAGCTCGAAAGGTGTCGGCGCATCTCAAGCATTCCTCGCTGCTCCCCCTTGACCCGTACGGCGAGTTCGCAATGCTCGAGAATGAATGGAATCTTCTGCATGAAGGGCAATGAAGTCACCGTTGCATCCGAAACTTTTCCTGTTCTGAATGCATCAGCGATATCGCGCATCAGCCAAGGATTTCCGAATGTCCCTCTCCCCACCATCACACCATCGAGGTTCCCAATTTTTTCCAATGCATCCTGCGCAGTGAAAATATCTCCATTCCCCATGACAGGAACACTTACCTGTTTTTTTAGCTCATAGATGGGACTCCAATCTGCCTTCCCACCAAATTTTCCATGATACGTCCTCCCATGAATCGCGAGTGCATCGGCCCCAGCCTCAACAAGTTTTTGGCAAAAGGGAATGAGTGTCTCCGCCGTGTCCCACCCAAGACGCGTCTTCACGCTCACGGGAATAGAAACTGCACGCTTTGTCGCATCGACAAGTCGCTGCGCAAGGTCTGCTCGACGGATCAGCGCCGATCCATGACAAGAGGAGACCACTTTTGCCGCAGGACATCCCATATTGATATCGATACCATCCGCCCCCAGTTCTTCGATAACTTTGGCGGCAGACAAAAAATGTTCAGGGTCCTTCCCAAATACCTGCACGATAAAGGGTCGCTCGACTTCAGGATCAAAGTGCAGCATCTCCGTCGTCCGCTTTGCGCCATAATGCAGAGCATCCGTACTGAGAAATTCAGTGTATACGACTGTCTCCGGTGCGAGACGCTTAATGATCTGACGATAGGACGCGTCCGTCACTCCTGCCATCGGAGCAAGAGCAATAATCGGCCGGGGAATGGTACTCCATGAGATCATGATGCATTCCAAATTCTAAAAAGAGAAAATACCACATTTCAAAAAAATAACGATGCAAAGTGTCTCTCTATCATCGCCTCGATTGGCTAAATCCCGCAAGATAGAGACTGAATATATGACTCCATGGCTTGCATTTGCTCTTGATCTGCTTCTCCCTCTGGGAGAACAGGCTTCAGCCCAGAATCCTCAATTCATCGTCTCGGGAGGAGGATGTGACTTTGATACAGGTATGCTCAGTGCTTCCTGTATCCCATGGTTCATCGGTCATTCCATCAAAACCATATTTGGCCTCGTGGGCGTATTTTTCCTTATACAAGTCTTCTTCGCAGGATACCAAATCGCACTGAGTGGAGTCACAGACGATAAATCTGCAGGTAAAAACCGACTCATTTGGTCCATTGTCGGTTTTGCCGCTTGCTCGATGTCCTACCTCATTGTTGATATCATTCTCTCCGCTCTCCTCGGTTAACCCGATCCCTCATGCCCCCTTCAGAACCCCGCAATACCTTTCGATCATTCCGCATTCTCGGCGAGAAGGCGCAGCGCTTCCTTGCTCGAGCCAAAAGAGAAATGCAGAAGGAAGAAAAAAAGTCCTCGACTCCTCTCCCCAAAGGAGAACATCTGGACGAAATTCGCTTCCGCATCTCGACCGGGAGTCTCCTCCAGAGCGCTTTTACCATCCTTGCAATCATCATCGGTACGTGGTTTGTCGTTCAAATCCGCGACAAGATTATCCTTATCCTTCTCTCCATTCTTGTCGCCGTCATCATCGATCCCGGAGTCCACAGAATGGAGCATATGGGAATTCCCCGTGGTCTCGTCGTCCTCATCCATTACTTCTTCGCTCTCTTCCTCTTCTTCTTCCTCCTCTTTTCCCTCATCCCCATCATTGCTTCCCAACTGCAACAGATCGCCATTTTCATCAGTCTCGAAGTGGATGCCTTCCTCTCTGATCCTCTCATCTCCATTCCCCTTCTTACAGATTCCATGAATGAGCGACTGACCGCTCTCGCTCAGGCGACTCTCCAGGATCTCTCCATCAATCAATTCGTCAGCAATCTCGAACAATTGGGACAGAACCTTTCGTCGGTAGCCCAAGGCTCTGTGCGCTTTGCCACGCGCATCGCAGGATCTGTCCTGAGTTTTATTGTGAATACGATCATTGTCCTCGTCATGGCTTTCTTCATCCAATTGGAAAAAGAGCGCCTCATGCGGTGGTTCCGGGGATTCTTTCCCTTCCAATATCGTACGTACATGGATAGCAAGTCCGAAGCGATTCACCTCAAGATCGCACAGTGGGCCCGCGGCCAACTCCTCCTTGGTCTCACCATCGGCTCTCTCGTTTTCATCGCACTTATCATCCTTGGTATGCCCTACGCGGTGACTCTTGCTGCTCTTGCTGCCTTCACGGAGTTTATTCCATACGTCGGCCCCTTCATCGCTGCAGTACCCGCTGTTCTCATCGCTCTGACACAGGAGGGACTCATGTGGGCTCTCGTCATCGCAGGCATCTACTACGTCATCCAATGGTGCGAGAACAACATGCTCGTCCCCCTCATCATGAAGCGCGCTGTAGGCCTCTCCCCCATTGCCATCATCTTTGCCATGCTCGTCGGCATCAGCTTCCCCAATATCATCCATCCCATCCTCGGCCTCCTCCTCGCTGTCCCCCTCACTACGATCATTGCCCTCTTCCTTGAGGACTGGCGCTCATCCCGAGAGGATGATTGAAAAGAAAAGTTGTCATTGTACGAGACAGAGGAAATATCGCTTGTGCAACTCCAGTTTTTTGAACAACTTTGGTATTCACCATAAAATCTCGATGAGTTTGTCTGTCATACCTTCCCCAGAAGAGCACTTCATGATATAGTGGGCTGATCTCGTGCTGAACTAGCACTCACTACTCCAGAGTGCTGAGATCCTTCTCTCCCCCATTCATCCGTATGCATCCCTTCGACCGATTCACTCCCAATGCCAAACTTGCACTCCAAATCGCTGAGCAAGAGGCAAAGAACATGAAGTCGACGTATATCGGGACGGAGCACCTCCTCTTGGGTCTCCTCAGTATCCCCAAATCTCTCGGCTTCTCCATCTTCACAGGTGCTGGTGTGACTCTCGAGAACATCCGCATTCTTCTCAAAGCCTCAAAGTCGACCAACGTCGAAGGGAAGCATGTGAAGCACGGTCTCTCAATCTACCTCCACAACGTCATTGAGCAAGCAGTCATGACCGCCCACAAATTCCGGCATGCCAATGTGGGGACAGAACATCTCCTGCATGCTCTCGTCTCGACCGAACGGAATGCTGCAACAGTCCTCCTCGAGAATATGCAGGTGGATCCGAAGGATCTCAAAACTCACGTTGAGGAAATGTTCGGTCAGATCAGTCAATTCAGGCAGCAAGGGCGCAACATGGAACAATCGCTTGAAGCCTTCTTTCAAGGATTGCAAGGAGCAATCTCCGGAATGCAAATAGGAGGAGTCTCCACCGACCCCGAAGGTCTTAAGCGCAGCAAGGAAGGCAGTAGCAAGACACCTGTCCTGGATTACTTCACGGACGACCTCATTGTGAGGGCAAAAGAGGGCAAAATCGACCCTATTATTGGCCGAGACAAGGAGATTGAGCGCGTGATTCACATCCTCAACCGCAAAACGAAGAACAACCCCGTCCTCATCGGAGAACCGGGTGTCGGGAAGACGGCAGTCGTCGAAGGTCTCGCACAGCGCATCGCTGCAGGTAAAGTCCCCGATGCTCTTCGCTCCAAGCGCGTCCTCATCCTCAACATGGGTGCAGTGATTGCGGGGACCAAGTACAGGGGAGAATTCGAGCAACGATTCGAAGACATTATTCGAGAAGCAACACAGAGTAAGGATGGAATCATCCTCTTCATTGACGAGCTCCATACGGTCGTCGGTGCAGGATCCGCGGAAGGATCTCTCGATGCCGCCAACATCCTCAAGCCTGCCCTCAGTCGCGGCTCCATTCAGGTCATCGGTGCGACTACCCTCGATGAGTACCGCACGGTCGAGAAGGACCGCGCGCTCGAACGCAGATTCCAATCGATCCTCATCGAGGAACCAAGTCCCGAAGATGCTCTCAAGATCCTTCAGGGTCTCAAAGAATCCTTCGAACAATTCCATCACCTCGTCATTACCGATGAGGCACTCCGTGCCGCAGTCAATCTGAGCAAGCGTTACATCAACGAACGCTTCCTTCCAGACAAGGCCATCGATGTCCTCGACGAGACAGCCGCGGGCAAGAGCATGCAAAATCCGGAACTGGCCCCGGAACTCCGGAAGGCAGAGGAAAAACTCGAAAAGCTTGTCGCAAAGCAGCAGAATGCCGTCAAAGAGCAGAAGTATCACCTTGCCCTCAAACTCAAGCAGGAGCAGCAAGAACTCAAGGAAGAACACGACCACCTTCTGAATTCCATTGATGGTGACCGCCGCACTCCCATCCAGATTACCGAAGATGATATCGCACATGTCTTGAGTCGTATGACGGGGATCCCCGTGACCAAACTTCTCAAGTCCGAAGCGAAGCGTCTCACGAATCTCGAACAGGTACTTCGAAAAGAAATTGTGGGACAGGACGAGGCCATCCAAAAGGTTGCGCGAGCGATTCGCCGCAGTCGTGTCGGGATCAGTGATTCCCGAAGGCCTATCGGCTCCTTCCTCTTCCTCGGACCCACAGGAGTAGGCAAGACCGAACTCGTCCGCACGATCGCCCGCGAAATCTTCAACCGTGAAGATGCTCTCATCAAAATCGACATGTCAGAATTCATGGAGCGTCATAATGTCTCCCGTCTCACGGGGACAACTGCAGGATATGTGGGATATGAAGAAGGAGGTCAACTCACCGAAGCGGTCCGTCGGAAGCCCTATTCTGTTGTTCTCTTTGATGAAATTGAAAAAGCTCACCCAGACTTCTTCAGTGTCCTCCTTCAGATCATGGAAGACGGCGTCCTCACAGACGGTCAAGGAAAACATGTCGACTTCACCAACACCATCATCGTCATGACAAGCAATATCGGCGCCGATAAGCTCACAAAGCAAGCAGCAAAGATCGGATTCAAGCTCCAGGATGAAGCCGAGCAGGAAGCCCGCGCCTATGAGGAAAAATCTCAAGAAGTGATCAGCGAGCTCAAGGAAAACATGCGACCGGAATTCCTTAACCGCATTGATCACATCATCGTCTTCAATGCCTTAAACCAGCAGCACATTCGCAAAATTGTGAAGAATCATTTGGAAAAACTCAATGAGCGCCTCAAGAAGCAGGGCTTCTCTATCATGTACGATCAAAAGATCATAAGCCTCCTCGCAGAAAAAGGCTTCGACCCTGAATACGGAGCTCGTCCGGTGCGCCGGACCGTGCAGGAGCGCATCGAAGATGAGATCGCCGAGCATGTCCTCAAAGGAATCTTCAAGGAAGGCGACACCATCCAGATCGTCCGAAAAGGCAAAGACTCCCTCGAGTTCCTCCCGGCAAAGGAAGCCTCCGAAGAATCAAAAATGGAAAAGGTGGATATCGCAGTGATTGCGGGGTGAAAGGCACAAATGGACGGACATATCGAGGGAAAAAGAGGGAAGGAAAATCAGAATTGAGAGGCCGTATTTCACAGCTTCTCTCCCCATGAAAAACCTGCTATAATAAGGGGATTTCATGGATCCCATCAAAATCCCTCAAAACGTCTACGTGGAGGACCGCATCATCGGTCCTGTCACCCTGCGGCAGATCATCATTTGCCTCATTGGAGGAGGATTCAGCTATGCCCTCTTCGCAAGCCTCCAGAAGATGTACGGGAGCGTCGGTCTCCCGCTCGCAGCTCTCGTCTGGACACCGGGGATTCTCGCCGCAGCCTTTGCCTTCGTCAAAGTCAATGACTTAAGCCTCTTCCATCTCTGCACACTCTTCCTCGAACGTATGAGTAAACCAATGACACGGGCGTGGTCTCCCCGGCGAGGTATCGTTATCAACTTTCAGATTCACGCTCCCAAGGAAGCAGAAGGCCCCACTGTCGAGAAGCATGCAGAACACAAAAATGGTCTCGAAAAACTCAGCACTATTCTCGATGCAGGTGACACCACTGAACACGAAGAAGACGGACTGTCACGGAAGCCTATTGAACAAAAACCAATTGATCGCAGCAAAATCAAGGCTGAGCCACTGACGGAGGAGCATTCGATCGATCAGATTCAGAGAGAAGAAGAGAGCTCTCCTGCCACCATTCATCCTTCTGTCAGTCTCTTTCGGGATATCCTCCCACCCAAAGCACTATGAACACGGTCACCACTCCAGGAGAGGCAGCATCGACACCTAAGGAGGAAACCAATGTCCGCAGCACCATCCGATCCCGCAATAAAAAGAGTGGATCGATCCAACAGTACATCCCTATTGCTGAAATCCATAACGATACGGTCTTCCTCAAAAACGGAGGTCTCCGAGGGGTATTGGAGGTAGAAGCACTCAACTTTAACCTCAAGAGCGAGACAGAGCAGCAAGGTATCATTGCGGGATATGCCGCCTTCATGAATACCCTCTTCTTCCCTATCCAGATCGTCGTACGATCTATGAAAACCAATATCGATCCTTACCTCGCACATCTGCGAGAGATTGGGGAAAAGAATCCCAATGCACTTCTTAAGGATCAGACACTCGCCTATGCCCACTTCATTGAACAAATTCTCGCAGTCGCCAATATCATGCAAAAACGCTTTTATGTCGTTGTTCCGATTGACCATTTTCAGCCACAGCAAACCTTCTTCGGACGCATGTTCTCATGGCTTGCCGGTGGAAGCACACGACTCAAAGCGATCCAGCGCAATCGTAATGCTCCTCAGTTCGATAAAAAACTCAAGGAACGCATTGAACTTGTACAAACCGATCTAGAGAATATCGGCCTCCATACGCGAAAGCTCACGACACGTGAACTCATCGAGCTCTACTACCAGGTCTACAATCCCGATACGAGTAATGTGCAGAAAATCCCCCATGATGTGCACGCGCTCAATGTGAAGGAGGACGTTCTCTAGGGAGACCATTGACATAATGCGGGCGCTATGGAAAAGTAGTGATGTAGGCAGAGTTGCTCGTGCAAGGACTCTGCGCTGCTCTCCATTCTTTCTATTCCTTTCCACTTGCACCCCTCTTCCTTATGTCAAAAACGAGTGCCACACCTACAAAACCGCATCCCATGGATGCATTGATGCAAAAGTCCCCTCCTTTCTTTCATGCAAAGCCAGGGTCACTCGTCGAGGGAGCAGTCGTCTTCAAGGGGAAAAATAAGATCCTCATTGACCTCGAAGGAGTAGCAATCGGCATTATCACAGGCCGAGAACTTCGGGATTCATTCAATACCTTTCGCGATCTTAACGTCGGCGATTCTCTCTCCGCCCTCATTCTCGAAGAAGAGAATGATGAAGGGCTCATCGTCATGAGTCTGCGTATGGCAAGTCAGCAGAAGGCATGGGATCGCTTCCAAAAACTCGTGGAAAACGAATCCACTATGCAATTCATCGCTCAGGAAGCCAATAAAGGAGGGCTCCTTGCCAATATCGACGGTATCCGCACCTTCCTCCCGGTCAGTCAGCTCGCTCCCATCAATTACCCGCGCGTCAATAATGCCGATGTCTCCGAGATCATGTCCCGACTCCAGAAGTTTGTCGGTCACACTTTCACCGTCAAGATCATGAATATGGACAAGGAAGCGGGAAAAGTCGTGGTCTCCGAACGTGATGCTCTGTCTGAGCAACGCTCAAAAGCTCTCGAAAGCCTCAAGGTGGGCGACGTCAAAGAAGGGATTGTGAGCGGCCTCGTAAAGTTTGGACTCTTCGTGACCTTCGAAGGATTGGAGGGTCTCGTCCACATTTCTGAAATTGCATGGGGCCACGTGAAGAACCCGGCAGAGTATGCGGAGATTGGGGACCGCGTGACGGTGAAAGTCATTGGTCTTGATGGCGAAAAACTTTCCCTGAGCATCAAGCAATTGACCAAGGATCCATGGGAAGAAGTTGCCGAAAGGTACCCCGTGGGCAAGCGTGTCCAGGGATCCGTCGTCCGCTTTGCGGATTACGGAGCCTTCCTCCGTCTCGAAAGGGATATCAACGGCCTCGTACATCTCTCCGAGCTCGCCCATCACAAAGTCGCCGATCCTTCAGAGGTCTTGACGATCGGACAGAAGGTCGAGGCTCAAGTCATCAATATCGATATTGATGAACGCCGCATCGGCCTCTCCATCAAAGCTCTTAAGCCAATCGACAAGGAAACGCTCGAACGAATGAAGAAAGAAAGAGAGGAAGAAGAAGAAAAGAAGAAAGCGCAGGAAGAAGAACGAAAAGCAGAAAAGAAGCCTGACACCCCAGTGGAAGAAAAGAAGAAAACAACACAGGAAAGTGCCACCGTTGCTCCCACCTTTGTCGCCTCCAAGTCCGGGAAAAAGTACTATCCTTCAGATTCGGCACAGGGTAAAAAAATCAAGGAGGAAAACCGTGTGTCCTTCAAGACGAAGGAAGAGGCTGAAGCATCGGGATATTCTTCCTAGTAACATGCGTGCATTGATTCTCGACTTCGACGGGGTGATCGTCGATAGCGAACGTCATTGGAAAATAAAGGAACGCGAAGTTCTCTGTGAACTTCTCCCCAACGGATGGACACTCGCGGATGGCCAAAAGACGATGGGCATGAGTATTTCGGACATGCATCGGTTCCTCACAAAGGAACATGGCCTCCACATGCACCATAAGGAATGGCTCTCACTCGTTGACCGTATCGCACGTCGCGTCTATGAAGTGTGTTCATTGATCGATGGTGTTGATAAATGCCTTCAATCAGTGAAAAGGCAGGGTATTCCTCTTGCGATTGCATCTTCCTCCCACAAAGACTGGATCACAGATACACTCACACGTTTTAAAATCGCTCATCACTTCTCCGCTATTGCAAGCAGCGAACTTCTGAAACCGGGCGAAGGAAAGCCAAAACCCACGATTTATCTTCGTGCGGCAGAAATGATCGATGTTCCACCGGAGCAATGCATTGCTATTGAAGATTCCGAACACGGCACCAAAGCCGCAAAAAATGCGGGAATGTACTGCGTGGGCCTGCGCAATGGCATGAATGATTTTCAGGATCTCTCCGCTGCCGATCGCATCATTTCACACTTTCGGGAGTTTGATATATTGCAACCATATACAAAAAACCAAAAAATTCTTGTTACGTAGCATGCTACGTAACAAATAAAAATTACCCCTCCCTCAAGGAAGGGGAAGATATTGTTGGCTTAAAAAATGAAGGTGAAGATAGAACACTTCCTGTCCCCCTTCTCTCCCGACATGGAAGACGATTTTATATCCCTCAATCCCCTTCTCCTTTGCAAACTGCTGCGCCTTGCGGATGAGCATGCCCGGGACATGCGCCGTGGTATCTGTCAGATCTGCAATAGATGGAACAAAATCCGCTTCCTTCTTCGGAATAAACAGAAGATGGGTCGGAGCCTTCGGACGGATATCCCTGAATGCCATCACCTCTTCATCCTCATACACAACGTCCGCGGGTAACTCCCGATCCCGAATCCTGTGAAATATCGTCCGTTCCTCTGGCATATGAGCACACTAATCGAAGAGGATGTAAGGAGGCAAGAAATTGATTTTTAAGCCCAAAAATGGGACAATAGAGGGTATGGTCATACCGACCCCAGAACAGGCTCCTTCGGATCCCTCACTCTCTCCTGACCGCCGCCTCACCGTAGAACAACCAGAACGCGCAAACCTCGAGGCAATATTGGGTGAAATTGAGAACGTGACCGAAGTCGCCGCGAAGAGGGCCACCGAAGATATTCAGAAGAGCGCAGGAAAAGGAGGCCCCCTCGGAGACAGAAGTCAGAATCCCCCTCCTCCCTCCGCGCGAGATCTGGCGATCGCCGATCTCCCCCCTCTCCAGAATATGCAGAAGCAATTGGAGCAACACATCCGTACGGAGGTACGCAAACTTCGCAAAGAAGCGCACCATATCACCCGCATGAATAAGCCGGGTTCGGCCTACCACCTCAATAAGCTCTACAGCCGCATTCGGCAACTCAATGCCCTTCTCTCACGCCTCCTTGAGTCCTCCATTGATATCCTCAAGCGCTTCTTCGTCCGCGTCTTCATCGACAATCAACCTATTCTGTAAGGAATCTCTAAAACAACCGATGTGTCATGGTGAGCCCGACGAACCATCACATCGGTAGATCATCGTGCATCCTTCGACTCCGCTCAGGATGACACTATTGAGATCGCCTTATTTTTTCCCGTGCTTCTTCCCTTTCTCAAGCGCATGCATTGCCCACTTGAATGCTTTATCCGTGAGCGAAAGAGGCTTCATAATAGCAGATTCTAGTTCCTCGGTAATCCCCTCAATGCGTCGTGTGATCTTGCGCGCATCCACCACAACAAAGAGGAGATTGTAGAGCACAATCACGAGAAACACGTTCACAAGAACACGCAGAATCGTCAGGATATCGAGTGAATCGAACATAAGGGTTGCCCCCATTCTACATATCTCCACCTTCACATACAACGTCTCCAACATCCCAATCTCCCTTCACAACAAATCCCCTTCTCCAGTATCCTCACTCAAGAGACCTCCTTGAAGAGAATGCTCCTTTACTCAATCAATGCGGGTATCGTATAGTGGCTATTACCTCAGGTTTCCAACCTGATGACGCGGGTTCGATTCCCACTACCCGCTCCAAGCGCAAAAACAAGGAGTGCGTTGAGCACACGACGCAGTTTTTGGCTTGGAGGGCAGTACTGAACGAAGTGAATGTGCTACCCGCTCCATCGCAAAAATCCTCTACTTTTGCTCTTAGGGAAGCCAAGAAAAAGTTGTGGTTTGGTTCTATCTCTTCTTTGTGAGACAAAAGTTGATAGAATTTCCCTCCTATGCCTGAACAAGTAGAGCTTCCAAATGACGAAGGTGTGTACAACGAAAGATTTTACGCACTTTATCGCGAGTATCTGCAAGAACCGACTGTGCGCACCAATCACGACCATGTTTTTCGAATGTTCGAACAGTTTGCGCCAATTGACCACCATGTAGTGGATCTCGGATGCGGATTAGGTGAGTACTCTCGCTACGGGAACTTCATGCAATATGCAGGTATTGATCTCAATAACACAGGACAAGTGCCAAATTTTGTGCAGGCCGATTACCATGATCCATTGTTTCTCTCTCGCATTCCATTTAATCCGACAGCTTTCACTAGTCTCTTCTCCATTGAGTGTTGCCACAGTGCCTCACAGAAATACGCGCTGTACGAGAAACTATTTACAGAAATTCCTTCTCTACAAGCTGCATTGGTAGGAGGATTTTTCTATGAGAAAAGACGTAATTTGGAGACCGTCCAAGAAACGGGTGGCATCTTGAGTTATCAAACGATTGAGGACCCTTCGCGGCATATCTCCAACACTTTTGCCGAACTCAGGATGCATGTAAAAACACCATCAAAGATGTTCGGTGAAGATGTCATAGAGGTCTGGAAGATCCTCAACCGACGCTAGTTTGTAATAAATTCCAGTAACCCGCTCCACCTAATATATGGCTTATTCAAGCCATTTATTTTTGTACTGGTAACTGAAGTTGCAACCACGACTGCCGAAAAGGAATACAGGCGCATATACTGCAACACAATTATGAGCATAGAAATTCTCGCAATTGGAGCACTAACACTGATTGCCTCTGTTATAGGAACTATGACGGGTTTCGGCACATCGACCGTCATGATTCCCGTTCTGCTTTTCTGGTACCCGCTACCACAAGCGCTCCTTCTTGTCGGCATCATCCATTGGGTCGGTGATATTTGGAAAATGATCCTCTTCCGAAAAGGTGCGACATGGAACCTCCTGTTCCTATTTGGTCTCCCGAGCGTTCTTGCGGCCTATGCGGGTGCCCGTCTCACGCTAACAACAGAGCCGATGCTTCTTTTGAGATTTTTAGGCGCTGCCCTCATTGCATACACATTCTTCCTCCTCTTCTACTCATCGTGGAAGCTTCCAAAAACTAATTCCACTGCTGTTGCAGGCGGAGCTGTGTCAGGACTGATGGCGGGAATTTTCGGTGTCGGCGGAGCGGTACGAGCAGCATTTCTCGCCGCATTCGACTTGCCGAAACATGTCTACATCTTCACTGCCGGTGCCATCGCATTGATGACGGATTCCATCCGTCTGCTCACCTACGGGATCGGCAATGTGAATCTGCCAAAAGAGCTCTGGTATGGCATGATTCTGTTTCTACCGCTTTCCTTTGCCGGTGCATGGTTTGCAAAAAAGATTGTTGGGCAAGTTCCTGAAAAAGCCTTCCGGCAGGTCATTGCGATCTTCCTTGCGCTTGTTGGCCTGAAATTCCTACTGTTCCCATGAAACGGTTCATGGACACAAACTCCTAGGCATACTCATCACGGTTGCCCGCCCGAACGTACCGTTCGGCCCGCCCGGCCAGAAGCCGGATCGGACGGGTATGGGCGGATAATAATTTCCAGGTACCCGCTCCAGTGTTTAGAAACGGATTATAAAAGCTATAACTCTTGTTCTATGTCTAGAACGGACGAAAGGAAAAAATCCGCTAGGTCCGAAGACATAGCGGGGAGCAGTTGATCTGC
>Ga0154924_104_pt6 | contig 14064 bp, 16 predicted proteins | sample RifCSPhighO2_01_FD_105893 | JGI IMG/M metagenome (GOLD analysis project Ga0154924, IMG submission 105893) | Candidatus Peribacteria bacterium RIFCSPHIGHO2_01_FULL_51_9
CGGACAAGTTTTTTCCATGTTTGAGGGTCGGGAGAGATGGTGATGGCATCAAAGCCAAGACCCACAAGGTTGGATAGATTGCGCGCTCCGCGATCCGATTGCTGCTCGGGAGGATACGTACAAGAAATAAGGAGTGGTTTGAGCTTAAGCGAATCACGAACGAAGAGTGCTTGGCGCGTACTGTCTTTGCCGCCAGAGACGCCGACAATGCAATCGTACCCGGAATGATTATTCTTTTGGGAGTGCTCGACGATTGTCGCAAGTTCTTTGTCTCTCGACCCCCAGTCGACCGATTTTAGGTCCTCCGTATACTCACACGCGGGGCATACGCCGCTTGCGTTGAGTTGTATTCCCGGCCGTGTATCAGGTTGGACACATTTTGTACAATAGTTCATATCACGCGCCCGCATGATCCTTTCGCAGTAAACCATATTCGACCACGTCGACGAACGACCCATTTTTGTACATCGCCTCTTTTCTCCTTCCCTCTTCCTTGAAACCCAGACCTGCAGCCAATTTCTGCATCGCTTCATTCGTGATCGATGTGCCGCAATAGATGCGATGCAAATTGAGTGACTCAAATCCGTGGCGGATAATCATCTGCGACGCTTCCTTGGCAACTCCCTTCCCCCAATACTCCTTGTCGCCGAGAATAATCGCGTACTCGGCCGATCGATTCACCGGATGAATGTTCTGTAGTGCAATGTTGCCGATGTGCGTTCCTTCGTCTTTGGCGATGATCGCAAGAACTATATCCGAGCGGGATGTTCGCACTGTTTCGACATAGTGTTTGGCAAGTTCAAGGGTATAGGGAAAGACGTGGTGCGAATTGTGCTTGCATACCTCCGGGTCATTCAACCAACTGACGTAGCGCTCGTTGACATCCTCAAGAGAGAGCGGGCGCAGGTCGACTATCCTCCCTTCTATGAACGGCTTTATGTCCATATATGCATTGTATGCCATTTGCTGGTTTGCTGCATATATATTTCAGACCGTGCGCTACGAAGCGAGTGCGTTCTCGATAGCGTGGTACATCGCCTTCGTATCATAGGCCCGTCCGGGCGTTCGTGCCTGCGGATTATCTTTGACCGTAGTGTGTTCTATTGCGTGTAAATATTTGGATATATCAGCTTCGCTGGGTGCGAAACCCTCGATGATGGTGTGCAGGGCACGCTGACAATCCTCGACACTCTCGACGCGTAGGATACCGGGCGCATGCATGAACCACGGGTACCCAAAGACAAGCGCGGCCTTGCCGCGCAAAATACTCTCCCACGCCGCCGTACCCGTCAGGGTCGCCGTTGTCTTGGCGCTGTCACAGAGCTCGAACGTGTTGGTACTGATGGGAATGAGGCGTACACGGGGCACTTCTGCGATCGCTTTGTAGAAACCCCGGTAGCGCGCGGGCGTCGGGTTGCCGCCGTGCACGCCCATTTGGGCCGGATGTTCTTTCACATAGAGTTCCCAGCCATCCGGGAGCGCTGCTGCCAGTATTTTTATCGCGAGCACTTGATCAACGAACACGCCCGCCAATGGGCTCGTTGTCAGCTCGGGCTGATAGTGGAGCGGAAAATAGACGAACAAAGCGGCAAGATCGACGGGGCATTGGTGCGCGCGGTATTCGTCGAGCATGGAAGACTTCATCATCTTCACGATCTTGAGCGCCGCTCGCTCGAAAATCGTACCATCGCGAATGAATCGAGCAGACACGTGCAGAAGACGGCGCAGATTATGCCGCAGTGTATGCGTCTTCAGGAACACCGACATCGAAAGTGGCACCGGGTTCGAGGATTCTTTGTGATCGAGATAATACGCGCGCATTTCGGGCGATAAGTCATCGAGGGAGCCCCTCCGATCGCCATCTCGGCTGCGCGCGAGTGCTCCTGATCCTTCTCGATAATCCTCTATAAGCTGGTAGCGCTCATCTTGCCAGATCGAATCAAGGATAAGCGTGCGCAGATGCCGGCGCCGCGCGATCTCGTACAGGACAAAGTCAAACAGCTGGTGCGGGACGGATTGGAATATGATGGCATCGGGAGAGAACTTCTCTAACACCCCGCCCCAGTATCGGAGCATGTCGTGGTAGAGCTCTTTGCGCTGATTGACCGGCCACTGCGGATACACCTTGTCGGCCATGCTCATGAACTCCGACTCGACCGCTGCATAGGTGGCGATTTGCCCGGGGCTCCATGGATCAAAGTCGGTGATAGCGATGCCCGGGGCGCCGCGCGCGCGGAGCGCACCCTGATACTCGTGAAATACGGTGCCGGAGAATTCGGCCGCATCGAGCTTGAAATGGTCGGTGATACGCACCCAGTAGCGGATCTCGTGATTTTTTTTCAACATCCGGGCGACATCGATCTGCTCCGGCACCAAATTCGCCAAACCGATCAAAAAAAGTCTCATATCATGCGATGTCTTCGCCGAGCACCTCGGCGCGGTTTACTTCGACGACGCGTGTCCCCTCCACTTTGAGAATGCGATCCGCACCCTCAATGGTCGAGAGGCGGTGCGCGATCACAAGAATCGTGATATTTCCCCGTAATCCTTCGACTGCCGTCTGGATCGCACGCTCGGACTCTGTATCAAGCGAGCTCGTGGCTTCGTCGAGTACCAAGAGCTGCGGTTTACGAGCGAGTACGCGCGCAAGCGCGACCCGCTGACGCTGACCGCCGGAGAGGAGAATGCCTCTGTCCCCGATCACCGTCTCGTATCCGTGCGGCAGTGTTTCTATGAATTCGTGGATATTCGCCAATTTTGCCGCCGCGACCACGTCCGTCATTCCCACCCTCGGATTGTAGAAACGGATATTCTCTTCGATCGTATCGTTGAGCAATACCGCATCTTGCGCTACGTAGCCCACGTGCCCTCGCCATGCCTCGACTGAAATTTCGCGCACATCGCGCCCGTCGGCATAGATCGCACCGCTTGAAGGTTCGATGAGCCGCAGGAGTAGATCGGCGAGGGTGGATTTGCCAGCGCCCGAGGGGCCGACCACGCCGAGCAGCTCGCCTTTCTGTATCGTGAAATTGGTGCGCGCGAGGACCAGGCCGCGCTCTGGGTATGAGAACGAGACGTCGCGAAACTCGACGCCGCTGCCGAGCGTGAACGCGGCATTTCCGCCCTTTGGTTCTTGGTGTTCTCGGGTTTCGTCGCCATAGGAAAGTGTCTGCGAGATGTACGGCAACAGAGCCACGATGCTGTGGAGCTGCGTCTGGCCGGATTGTATCTGCGCGAATATCTGGTTGATGGCATAGACTATGACGGCAAATGAAGCAAGCGAAAATCCGGGAGAGCGGTACATAATAGCGAATGTGATCGCCACGAAGAGAATGCCCGCGATCTGCACGAGCACCTGCACGTAGCCGCCCATCACTCGAGCACGCATGCTTAAAGTCCGCATCAGATCGAAAAATTCGCGCCCTCGTTCTTTGACCGGTTTTTCGAGCGCCATTGCTTTGATCGCTTTCATACCGATGACGTGCTCGCTGACGAAATGCGCAAGCGCGCGATTGGTACGCTCGGCCTCCGTGGATATCGCGCGGCCGCGGTAGAAGAGTGGACGCAAGACGAAGGCCATCACAAACCCCGCGAGCAAGCTGAAAAGCGCGATCCACCATGAAATGTTGATCGCTATCACGAGGTAGATCAGGACCTTGGTGCAAATGAGGGCGGAGGTGGAAATGTTGCCGAAGAATTGCGACGCATTGCTCGTGTTGGTCGTGAGGAGCTGCTCCAGATTGCCGACTTTCTGCAGCGAAAGGAACGACCAACGGCTCTCCAGCGTACCGCCGAAGAGCCGCAAACGCAGATCACGCTCGTAATTGTAGATAATGTTGCCGGTCACGTACTGGATACCGAATATCAAGAAAATCCGCAGCACGAAGAGGACGCCGATAAAAATGAGCAGCATCCGGAAGGTGTATGTCAGGTGCAAGAAAGCAAATATCCCCGCGATGATGCGAGAGATGGTGTCGCTCGCCGCACCGGCAGAGCCGCCGACGAAGGAGAATATCGGAATGATCGCGCTGATCCCGATGCCTTCGACGATGCTGGATACGAACGCCAGCACAATGATGAGCAGTATCTGCCATGTGTATGGCCCAAAGGCCTTCTGGTAGAGGCCAAAGAGATAACGAATGCGCTCCATTAGGGGGCAGAATAGCAATACCGGGGATGATAAACAATGGTCTTGCCGAGGGGAAAGTTTGTAAGGCACTTAAATCTGTGGTGGAAAATACCCCTGCATTAGCAACATGCCAGCTTCACGAATACAATTGCATTGTATAATCCAAGTATATGGAGGAACTACTTAAAGAGAGGTTTTTAAAAGCTTTTGCCAACACCCCGCTCAACCTACGGGATGAGGTTATTTTAGTTCTTGATCAAAAAGCAAAAGCCACGGGAGCAGTTTTTAAAGATACAATAACCTGGAGAGTTGCATATCTTGAGGTGCATCAAGATACTGAATTAGGAGATCAAATTCTAAAGGAAATGGCCGCATTAGATCTTATTTAACCGATATGAACAAGCGAGAGATTGCTACAAAAGAAAAGGAACTGATCATAGCTCGTCTTGAGCAAGTTTCGCCTAAGCTCTATTTTTCCGATGGAGATAACGCAAGCGCCTATTCGCGCGATGAAATGATCGACCTGATAAGGCGGGATGAAAAGCCGGGGATTGAATTTGTGAGAACAGAGCTAGAATTTTTGAGAGCTATCAAGAATGGGGATTTGATTAGGGCGCTTGCTAACGCTTAAAGATGTGGCTCGAATTCTACTAATAACGAACCCTGCTCATGATAGAGCAACGAGATACCTCGACGCTTGGTCGGAGAAATTTATTGATGCGGCAAAAGGGCAGCAAGACGTCCGCCTTTTTGAACTGCGGGAGCAAGAAACGACAAGAGCCAATCTAACGCATATCATAGAGACGGAAAAACCACAACTCGTTATTTTCAATGGCCACGGTAACAAAAAATGTATCGGTGGATACAAAGTAGAGATTCTTATACGTTGTGATGATAATGAAGATCTCCTAAGAGATAAAATCGTTCATGCTCTGGCTTGCGATTCAGGTGACGAACTTGGTCCGAAATGCATATCCGTCGGGGGTCTCGCCTACATAGGTTATAAGGAGAAGTTTAAGCTCACCCACCTCAACAAACAATCCAATGATGAAAAAAGACAGGACCCCATCGCGGCTTTTTTTATGGAGCCGGCATTTAAGGCAGTTCTGACGTTGATAGAAGGACAGACTGCCGCCGAAGCATATAATCTGTCTCAGGAGATGTACCTACAGAATTTAAGGGTCTTAATGACAAGCAATAATACTGATTACAATACTGTGGTAGCGAGCCGTTTATATCACAATTATATCTATCAGGTGCGTTTGGGTGATCCAGCTGCTCAATTCTAGCGAATACATTGATAATATGGAAAACGAAGAGGTTTCGCTGAAGAGTTTTGATCATCATTCGCGGAAGCATTCGGAGTATTTTGAATTGTACGACAAGCATTTCAAAAACCTTCGCGAAAAGAAATTGAACATCTTAGAGATCGGCGTGCAGTATGGCGGCTCCGTAGAGATGTGGGCGAAGTATTTCCCGAATGCCCACATCACCGGCATTGATATCGATCCGGTGTGCAAAATACATGCGGGCAAGCGCGTCTCCATCAAGATCGGGGATCAAACCGACCGCGCCTTCTTGAGCCAGTTCAAAAATTACGACATCATCATCGACGACGGCGGGCACACGATGCGCCAGCAACAAACGAGTTTCGAGGTTCTCTTTCCCCTCTTGAATCCCGGTGGCATCTACGTCATTGAAGATCTCCACACCTCGTATTGGCCCGCTTTTTTTGATAAAAAACCAACAACGATGGAATACCTCGCCACCATGACGCATACGCTCAACGCTGGGGCAAGCAAGAGCGACCGCGCCGAGGGGAGGCCGCCTATCGAGAGCAAGGAGATCAGCGAAATGCATTTCTATCCAAGCATGTGCTTTTTGTATAAACAAGTGGCGGAACAGCAGTTCGGGCGTGAGCAGTACCCGGAGGGAGACGTTCGGTTCAAGATACATCAACTGGTTCAAAGAGTTCAGCGGAAAATCTTCGGGGGATGAATGAGCGGGTGGCCGCGTCTAAACTCTCTTTTCCTTATGCTAGTCTTTTGCAAAAGACTAGCATAGAACAGTGACTGTTACTCTAAGAGCGAGGGAATGGATCGAGTAGTGTCACTAGGGTCGGAATTTGTGATTCAAATGAGTAGCGCTGTCTGATATGTTCGCGCGCTGCGGCGCTAAACGATTGGCGCAGGCTGGCGTTCTCGATGAGTTCCAAGAGACTAGCCACCCACTCTCCCTTTGTGGAAGCGAGGATCCCTGTTTTGAGATCATCGATCAGAAATGAATTTTCGCCGACGGGACTCGCGAGCACGGCCGCACCAGAGGCCATGTATTGCACCGCCTTGAACGCGCATTTTCCTTTGTTCCACTCGTTGGCTTGAAGCGGCATCACGCCGATATCCATTTTTGAGAAATAGGGGACGAGGTCGGCATCTGTCGTTGCATCCACATAATCGACGATCTCCCGGCGCTCCTCGGGAATGAAGTCGAACAATTGGGTGATCTCCGGACGCGCGCGAGCGCCGATGAGGAGCAGACGGAAATTCTGCGTGCGCGCATTGAGATCACGCAAAACCTGCGCAAGAAAATGAAGCTCCGGCAGATAGGCGGGGCCATCGCCAAGCCACCCGATGGTTACATCGCCGCTTTCCTGGCGCGATCGATCGATATACGCATAATCCGCGTATCTGACACACGTCGGTATGAGAATGGCGCGCTTGGCGTAGCGCTTGGCGTACGTCTCGAGGTGGTGGCTGCCCACGACCGTGGCACTCGATGTCTTGATGAAAAGCCGTGTCTTAAAACCGGAATGTATGAATATCGCGTCGTCGAAGTCGAATATGCTCGGGCGAATGCGTAAAATATTCTGAATGATGAGGAGTGTAAAAATAAACTTGTTGTATATCGCCCGCTGGATGTAGACCACATCATGCTGCGGAAACCAGAAGAGACGCTTCGCCTGCGCGAAGGCAGCGAAGACCTGGCGAAAATAGGAGAGTTCTGAAATGTGTTTGGTCGACGGCTCCACGATCTCCCATGCGATATGCGGATTTTCTTGCGTCAGATACTTCCCGAGGAGAAATGCCCGGTATTTAGAACTCGCGGTCGTATAGTCGCCGGCGGTGAAAACGAGCACAGTACGGCCGCGCGGTGCGGGTGCTTGAGATGTATCTGTATTGGCCATATCAACGGTCTTTTATTTCAAAAGGTCGTCAAGCTCGCGAGATTCTAGAGCTGATTTATTAAGTAGAATCTGCTCCTTTGGATTTAAGTTTTCGGCCGTCATTCTAATTACTTTCGTAACGATGGAATCACCGACAATAACGCGATTGGTTTTTCTCAAATATTCCTCAGTTTTATTATAAAAGAGAGTAGCATACCGCTTGAGTTTATTTTCTTCCGAGCCAGATCGCAAACTCGAGCCATTGCTCGAAAACTCCATCTTTTTTTCCAGTTCCTTATCAATCTCAACAGATAAGTCACCCTCACCGTATATAATCCAGTCTTCGTACAATCTCCATATAATATGGGCCAGTCCACCGTTTTCCATATGATACCAATACTCAAAATGGTACTCATCAGCAAAACTATGACCTAGACGAATATAATGATACACACGGACACGCTCTAATTCGACTGCGGTGCGAATCTTATAATCATTCAGAAGTCGCAAATAATTTTCGCGCCATGTTTTAAACCAGTTATCAAACTGGAATGGATTCTCAAAAAGAAACGACAGATCATCTTTTAGGCAATCATCCATTTTTTCATAGTTGAGCACGTCTATTGTGAGCGTATCGAATAATGTACGTATGTCCGGTATCTCTTTGCCTTTTTCTTTAAGTTTTGCATTGAGGTAGTCAAAATCTGGCGTGGCTTTCTCCTTCATGTACCAGAGGAGATCGTAGATATCGCGGCCTTTGTAGTCGTAGACATTTTTACCTCTTCCTCGCTCTTCACGAAGAAAAATCGCAGCAATTTTGCTGGCCATGAGAGCACCCTTGTTGTAGATGAGAATAACAAAAGATAACTGATCGTGATGTATAGGCCTGCGCTCCGTTACGGTTTTCGGAGCGATAAAATGATTGAGGTCGATCTTCACGTGCACCTGTTTTGAGGGATGGCCAAAACTCAACTCTTCGCCGATATGAAATCTCAAAAGCAGACCTCTGCCGGTTGTTATTTTTGTCGTGAGGAAATCAGCGCCAACGCCATATGTGTTTGTAAAATGTTCTTCAATTTCCATCTTCAATTCTTCCAAGAATTTTTCCGTAATCGCACGTGCCACTTCAAAATCCAAATCCACAGACATGCGGTCAAGCCCGTGAACGATACGGAGCGCAGAGCCGCCATACATGACCCATTTTCCATATTCAGGATGGCGATAGATAAAATTGAGAACGTAAAACTGCAACTCTTCTTTCAGGGCATTTCGACGGGTTTCTGCGTCAAGTTCGCCGTACATGGCGAGGTTATCAAGCTTTCTTTTTAGGATTGTTACGATCTGTTCACTCATGGAGATATTTCTTCACGTTCTCGTAAAATTTTCCCTGTTCTTCCTCGTTCATTTCATCAATGCCTATTCGCAACTCCTCAATCATTTTTTTGATTTCTTCAAATTTGATACCACGAAACTGATTGGTTCTGAAGTAGAGGAGGTCAAACAATGCCTTTGATGGGGAGGCTATATAAAAATCAAACTTTCCCTTTGCAAGGGAGAAATCGGAAAAAAGTTCCCTGTTGATCGACTGATATGCAAAATTGCCGGCTTTGGTCTGATAGTCTCTCGTCACTTTTAATGTGACCGAAGTGACAGAATGTATCGCTTCCGTGGTGAGATTGTAATACTGGAGAGCCGCCCAAGAGCTGATATATGATGGTGTGCGGATGACGTTGGCAAGATAGAACGGATAGGAAACATCGTTCCTGTTTTTATCAAAAAAATCGGCGGAGACGTACAATCCATTTTTGAGGCGATAAATTTCTTTATACTTCAAAAATCGGCTGATGTAAGTGTCAACCGTGGAATCCTTAAGCCCCAACTGCTTACCCAGCTGGTATACAGTGTTTTTGCCGAAGTGAGGCAAGGATTTGAGCTGTCCCAATAAGTTTTTCTTGCTTTTCATAAATATGACAATAGTGTATCATATGTGAAATGTACGATCAATACTAGGTATTGATTCCGTGTGGATATCAAACAATGGGAGAAAAATCGCTCTCGCGCAGCAACCAATCGACGGCGCGCCCGAGGTCGGGGGCAACGTGCGTGGGCTGGAACGACTCTCTCCACGACGACCACTCTTTCGCGCCGTAGCCGGTCATGACGAGTATGGTTCGCGCGCCGACGGCGACCCCTGCCCCAATGTCGCTCGCCTTATCGCCGATCATAACGCAATGCGAAAGATCGAGTTTCATTTCGTGCGCGGCGAGCCTCAGGAGTCCGGGCGCAGGCTTGCGGCAATCGCAGGCCTTTTTGTACTCACCGCGCCCATCGGGATGATGCGGGCAGTAGTAGAAACGATCAATGTGCGCTCCGTTCCTTGCCAGCTCTTTTACCAGCGCCTCGTGCAAGACTTCCACTTGAGATTCTGCATAATACCCGCGCGCCACGCCCGCCTGATTGGTGATCACGATGACGGGAATTTTTTGTTCGTTCAGGCGACGGATAGCGGCTGGTACGCCTTTAATCAGCTGCAGATCTTTCGGATCACTCAAGTAATCGACTTCCTCATTGATAACGCCGTCGCGATCGAGGAACACGGCGGCAATATCCATACCGCTCTAGAGCTGTTCGTCGACGAGCTCACAGACGATGTGCCACATGAGAATGTGCGCCTCCTGCACGCGCGGTGTATCGTCAGAGCCGGAGCGGAAACAGATGTCTGCCAAGCCGAGAAGCGCACCGCCGCTTTTGCCCGTAACGCCGATCGTCGCGCAACCCCGCTCGCGCGCGGCCCGCATTGCACTCAGTACGTTCTTCGAATTACCGCTCGTCGATATGCCCACCACCACGTCGCCTTTTTTACCGAACGCCTGCACTTGGCGGGCGAACACGTCGTCATAGCTATAATCGTTGCCAATCGCGGTTAGAGCTGCGGTATGGGAAGGAAGTGCGATCGCGGGCCATGCCTTGCGCTCCTTTTTATACCTGCCAAGAAATTCTCCTGCCACGTGCTCCGCGTCTGTCGCACTTCCACCATTGCCGCAGAGAATGAGCGTGCCGCCAGCTTTCAGCGATACGCTTATTTTTTGAACCATTTGTCCGATCACCGCTGCGCCTTCGGAAACGCCGCGCACGCTCTGCTCGTGGTCGCGGATGCTGCGGGCAATTGTTTCCGATATATCGTTCATACGAATTTCTTCTCAAGCGCCGCCAATCCCTCCGGCGTGCCCATATCGGTAAAGGTACCGGTAACGGGTGCGCCGTGCAACACTCCTGCCTCTGCGAGCGCCGGAAAGACATCATGTTCGAGTGAGGAGGTCCCATCTCCGATGTGGCGCACAATCTCCGGCTCGAACACATACGCACCCGCATTTATGTATCCCTCCCCCTCCCCAGATCCTTTTTCCAAAAAGATCGAGATACGGCCATGCTCGCCCTGTATCACGCGGCCTGAACCTTCGTGGGCGGGCATTGAAATAAGTGCGATGCTCGCAACGAGGGGTTCGTTCCGTGCTGCCTCTTTATGCGCACGAATGAACGTGCCGTAGTCGGTCTCGAGATACGTGTCTCCGTTCAAAACGAGCGAGGTGTCGGTCAGGTAACGCTCGGCGATCGAGAGTGCACCTCCAGTGCCCTGCGGTGTTTCTTCTACCGAATACTGCACCGATATTCCCCACGCGGCGCCGTCGCCGCATATCGCCATCACCTGATCGGCGCGGTACCCAACACAGATCACAAACTCACGAAAGCCTTGCGCACGCAGATATTCAATTTGCCACTGTATAAACGGTTTGCCGTTGATTGGAATCAGACATTTGGGCACGTCGGGGAAGAGCGCGCTAATACGCGTACCCAACCCTCCTGCTAGGATCAGTACTCTCATGCGGGTCGCGAGTTGTTCAATATCACCCGAGTCCCCTTCTGCTCAAAAGAAAACGGCGCCTCCGGAAGATCGGCGAGCGCTTGCTTGACCCGGGCACGATCGTGCGGCTCGACGAACAGAAGCAAGAAGCCACCTGAGCCAGCTCCCAAGATCTTGCCGCCGACAGCACCAGCCCTGCGCGCCTCAAGATAGTGATGGTCGATCCATTCCGTACTCACTTTGCTCGACAGCTGACGTTTGAGTTCCCATCCCTCGTGCAGAAGCTGGCCAAATTCCGAAAGATCATCGGTCCCCGTAAGTATTTCAATGCCTTGTCCAACGAGATCCTTCATCCCCGACAATATCTCATTGTTCTGCCCCGTTTTCGTCCGCTCGATTTGTTCTTCAAGCACCTCGTGAGCGGTGCGTTGTCGGCCGGTATACAAAAGCAGCAGCCGCTCTTCTAAAGAGGCGAGCCGCGCGGACGATATATCGAGCGCTGTCGCACGTACGCTACCGTCCGGAGAGAACTGCAGATGCCGAAAGCCGCCGAGCGCACAGATATATTGATCTTGAGATCCCACACGATCCTGTATGACATCGCGTTCTATATGTATTGCTTCCTCAGCAAGCTCCGCCGCGCTCAATCCTTCCCCTTTCATCGTATGCAAAGCGTGCAATAGGCCGACCACAGCCGATGAGGACGAACCAAGTCCGGTGCGCGCCGGCAAATCCGCCGCGTAGTAAACTTCAAAGCCGCTCTCGACGCCGCAAAAACGCAAACATTCGCGGGCTCCGGAGTGCTCAATCCTATCGAGTGCGTCGACGGATTCGAGCTGCGAATAGTGGACGCGCAATGTGTACTCCACGAACTGCGTCAGCGGATGGACGGTGACGGTCGAATATTTGTTGATGGCGGACGCAAGCGTCGCGCCGCCGTGCTGCCGGAAATATTCGGGATAGTCCGTCCCACCGCCGAGAAAGCTGATGCGCAGAGGCGTTTGCGTGATGACCATACAAAGGGTATGAGCGTACTCTATCAGACGCCGCGCAAGACACGAGCATAGAGGTCGAGTGTTTGAACCGCCGTGTTCTTCCACTCGAATATTTTTGCACGTTCACCGCCGCGAGCAGCCAGCTCTCTTTTGAATTCCGGATCAGATAGCACGCGGACGATCGCGCTTGCAATCTCCGCGGGCGAGGTTGGATCGACGACGATACCGCCGTCCCCGACGATCTCCGGCAAAGCCGTTACATTTGAGGTGATGACTGGCACATGCTGACTCATCGCCTCAACGACCGGAAGACCAAATGATTCGTTGAACGATGGGAAGACGAACAGATCCGCGCTCGCGTAGAGCGCATGGAGCGTGGCATCGTCGGTCTGCAGGGTAAATAGGATATCGGCGCCGTATGGCGAGGAATTGGCAAGCTGCTTGAGCTCACCATATAAACCCGCATCACGTCCGACGAGCACCAATTTGTGTGTGATGCCGCGATCGCGAGCGAGAAGGTACGCTCGCACGAGCGCCCCGACATTTTTGTGGGATTCCAGGCGCGCAACATCAAGTATGTACGGCTCTGTCAGATCGTAGGTGGCTACCACCTTGGCGCGTGCATCCTCCGGCGAGAGATACGGAAAGCGTGTTCCCCCGCCCGGATACGTCACGAACACACGCTCCGGCGCCGCGCCATAGCATTCTTCAATCTCCTCTTTGCCAAATTTCGATACAGCGATAATAGCGTCGAGCTTTTGATGAAAATGCCGTAATACAAAATTGAACATACGCCGCGACGGGGGAAAAGCGCCCGGGGACGTAATGTCGCCCGCGCCGTGGAGCGTGGCGATAAAATGCCGCCCCGGCGCAAGCCAAAAAAAGGGGTACAGGCGCGGCTGGAACCAATGGATGATATCGAACTGCTCTTTGCGATGCCGCCAAAAGAAAAGGAGCTGTCGTACAAAGTGCGTGCCGACCGGCAGGTTCACCGCGGGCATTACGATCTCATGTGCCCGCGCATACAATGGATCGTCGACGCGGTCATAATGAACGAGGTACCACTCGAACCGATCGTCGAGAAGCAGCTGTTCGACGAGGCGGCGCGTATAGAGCGCGGTGCCCATGCCGGGTCTATTGTCCATCGAGTAGCTCATGAGCGCGATGCGCGGCTTGCTTGTTGTTTTCATACGCACTTATATTCGTTTCTCTAAAATTACCATAACCGTTCCCAGAATAGCACTGTAATGTATACCAAAGAACGCGAGAAATTTTTTCAGCGCGCGGCGGGGCCACGTCTTCCCTCCGTATTCAAGCACAATATGCAGCGACGTGCCACGCAAAAGGTGCTTCAGCGACCAGTAGCTGATGAAGTGCAAATTCAATTCCTCGATCGAGTTGCGCTTCGCGAGTGTGCGCATCAGCCACTGTGCCATGTCTCGCGGCAGGTAACTCAAGAACCACACACCGGTGTGCGTTTCGAGCGCACGCCAGCGATTGGGGAAGGCGAGATAGAATTTCCCGCCGGGCTTCAAGACTCGGGACGCTTCACGAAGCAAGAGTGCCGGATCAGATACGTGCTCCAAGACGCTGACCGAAAATGCGTAGTCAAAATAATTATCGGCAAAGGGGAATACCGTGCCGTCGTATATTCGCATGTCCGCCTCCACACCCTCTGCCAGCAGCGTCTCTTGCGCGATCGACAGCAACACAGGATTGACTTCAAGCGAAGACACCTGCGCTCCTGTTTTGGCGAACGCCATGCTATACAAACCGTTGCCAAAACCGATATCGAGCACGCGCTTGCCGCTCACTTCGCCTGCGCGAGAGCGCATGTCACCCACGGCGGCCACCGCATCGGCGCGCTTTTTCACCCAATCATTGATGAGCTTCTCCCGCTCGTAGGGATCGGTGT
>Ga0154924_179_pt1 | contig 14024 bp, 10 predicted proteins | sample RifCSPhighO2_01_FD_105893 | JGI IMG/M metagenome (GOLD analysis project Ga0154924, IMG submission 105893) | Candidatus Peribacteria bacterium RIFCSPHIGHO2_01_FULL_51_9
CATGGAAAAACATCCACCTCTTCCTCGCCGATGAGCGCTACGTCCCCGCGGATGATCCTGATAGTACTCAAGGCATGATCCGCAAAACATTGCTCAAACACGCACACATACCGGAAGAAAATCTCGTTTTCCCTGAGACTTCTCTTCCGCTCCATTCCTGCATCACAACATATCAAAGAGCGCTCCAAGTACTCTGCAAAACTTATCCTCCTGACATCTGTATTCTCGGACTCGGATCCGATGGTCATATCACATCGCTCTTCCCTCCGCTCACGGACGCTGCCTTCTCCGAAGAAAAAACTGTCATTCATACAACGACAGACACCTTCGCCGTTCATGACCGCATCTCCCTCACTCTCCCGGCCCTGACACAAGCGCAGAACTTCATTTTTCTGCTCAAAGGAGAAGAGAAGAAAAACACATGGGAAGAGATGTTAGAAAGCACGGAAGATGAACGACGTTGGCCGGCGAAGTACATTCTTGAACGGGGGAATGTGACGGTGGTAACGTGGTGGTGAAGAATACAATGTCATGGTTCGTCGGGCTCACCATGACATTGCTTTCACTCCCATCCCATCTCCTTCACATGTTGCACAACATGACCTTCCACAACACAAACAAGATCGAGACGGTATCCCCCTTCATATTCTTCCCGCGCAACCCACTGTCGTACAGCATGATGTAAGGCATCCTTCTTCGATCGTGTCATATTCATTTCTGGCATAAATACGCTCTGCTTGGAACGCGTCTTCACCTCGACAAATACCAGAACATCATCACAGAGATCACGTGCGATAATATCGATTTCTTTATGTCGCCCAACGCCAGTATTGCGATCGATGATCTTGTATCCGAGAGATTTGAGATAACGCACCGCAATGTCCTCGCCCTTCCTCCCCACAATAAAGTGGAACGGAAGAGTCTCAATCAGTCTCTTTGCAAACCACATGAATGATGAGAAGAAAAATCCTAAAAGCTACAAGCTAATCCTCGATCCCCACCCTCTGTCGATACTGCAACGCCTCCGCGATATGTTCGGTGCGAATGTCATCGGATCCCCCCAAATCCGCAATGGTCCGCGCGACTTTGATCGTCCGGTGATAGCTGCGCGCAGAGAGGCCGAGTCGATCGACCGCAGATTTGAGGAGTTGTTCCGAATCAGTCGAAAGAGGACAGAGACGATCGATCTCACGGACAGACATCTCCTTATTCGTCACAAGAGAAGATCCTTTGAATCGATGGCGTTGGCGCTCACGTGCGTCCATGACTCGCTTTGCGATGAGTTCCGATGATGCTCCGGTGTCCTTTGGCGTACGCTGCAAGTCCGCAATGGGGACGGGCTGCACATCGATTGTGAGATCGATACGATCGAGGAGTGGAGCGCTGATTCGGCGCTTGATCCTGCGGGAATTCCCGATGCTGAATTCCGGCGGATTCATCGCCGCGACCATGATGAAGTCCGCGGGGAATGTGACGCTCCCCTGCGCACGCGTGATGGTGATCGATCTGTCTTCGAGCGGCTGACGCAGAACCTCAAGAACCTGCGGAGGGAATTCCGCCAATTCGTCGAGGAAGAGTACGCCCCGATGCGCGAGGCTGATCTCCCCGGGTCCGGGGATCTGGCCCCCACCGACAATGCTCACACCACTCGCCGTGTGATGGACCATCCGGAAGGGACGCCACTGAATGAGAGGCATATCGTCCGGGAGAAGATTGGCGACAGAATAGATCTGCGTGACCTCCACTGCCTCCTCCTTCGTAAGGGGCGGAAGAATGGTCTGTAGAGCGCGCGCAAGGAGTGTTTTGCCTGACCCTGGTGCTCCGCTCAGAAGAACATTGTGCCCGCCGGCAGCGGCAATCTCGAGCGCACGCTTTGCATGTTCTTGCCCGCGAATATCGCAAAAATCCACGTCACTGTTCCGGGATCTCACAAGACTGCATGCCGGTGGAATGATGCGCGGGGCCTGCGCCTCCCCCGAGAGAATATCGATGAGCTCGACAAGGCTCTCTGGTGCAATGACGTTCACTCCATCGACGAGCGCTGCTTCCGCACCATTGCTCACGGGCACGACCAGTGTACGAATGTTGTGCCTTCGACAGGCAAGTGCTGCGGGAAGTACCCCCGACACATGCCGTAATCCTCCATCCAAAGCCAATTCTCCGAGGAATGCCGTCGTTTCCAACACTTCTTTGGGGATTGTCGCGAGCCCATTGATCACAAGAAGACCGACGGCAATCGGAAGATCGTACCGCGGTCCGACCTTGCGAATATCGGCCGGCGCGAGATTGACCGTGATCGTCTGTCCGGTGGAAAACCGGTATCCACTGGTACGTAAAGCCAACTTAACACGTTGTTTACTTTCCTGTACAGACGTATCCCCCAAACCAACGATCGACATCCCTGCTTCACCCGGAGACGATCCTACTTCGACCGTGATCCTCTCGCTCTCGAGACCGATATTTGCAAAGGAGATGAGTTTGGTAAGCATGGCATGAGAAAGGGAAGGAATACGTTGAAGTGTACTTACGTACACCTTTCTTGCAAGAAAATAAGATGGACTTTCGTACACCTTCGTTTGCTGACGCAAAACCGGGCACCTGTATAGTGCCCTCATGCACTTCGCCGATGCATTTACGGAACGCATACAAAAAACTTCTCCTGTCTGCGTGGGGCTCGACCCTCTTCTTACCCACCTTCCGAAGAGTATCGACAAAACCCCTGCGGGGATCCTCGCCTTCAACAAAGGCATTATCGATGCTGTCAAAGATATTGCGGCATGCATCAAACCTCAGATCGCCTTTTACGAAGTCTTCCGCAGTATTGGTATCGATGTTTTTTGGGAAACATGCGCATACGCAAAGAAGCAGGGTCTTCTCGTCATCGCCGATATCAAGCGAGGGGATATCGGTTCTACCTGCGAAGCCTATGCGGATGCCTATCTTTCCACGGAGAGCCCCTGCGATGCCGTGACAGTCAATCCGTACTTGGGATTCGACGGCGTTCTCCCGTTTCTCGAACGATGTATGAAGAACGACAAAGGAATGTTTGTTCTCGTCAAAACGAGCAATCCCAGTTCCGGCGAACTGCAGGATCTCCCCGTAGGAGATGAGGTTGTGCATGAACATCTCGCAGGCCTCGTGAGCACATGGGGAATGGAATGCTGCGGTCCTGTCTCGCATCTTTCCTGCGTTGGAGCAGTGGTGGGTGCAACCTACCCCGAAGAACTCAAGTATCTCCGTTCGCTGATGCCCAATACTCCATTCTTAATCCCAGGCTTTGGCGCACAGGGAGGGACCGCAAAAGACGTCAAAAATGGTTTTCTCTCTGATGGAACAGGGGCCATCGTCAATTCATCACGCGGAATCATCTATGCGAGTAGTGGGGCGGATTGGCAGGAAGCAGCACGAAAGGCTGCAGAAAAGATGTCGACGGAGTTGCAAGAAGTATTGAAGAAGAAATAAGCACACAACCACTATTCCACAATCCACTGTGTCCCCTCGGCAAGAGGATTTGATCCTTCCATCCATACAAAGTGTCCCGTCTGATCCGTCCACTGTATGGCACCACTACGCCCCACGGTCCCCGGATCGCCGAGAAAAAATTGAAGAGAATGTATATCTCCCGCTTCAAAAACAATATCTCCGTAGATATTGAGCATGAGAAGATTTGAGCCAATGAGACCGACTGCTGGGGGAATACTGACACAGTCAATGGTGTCCTCTTCCAGCGTACTGACAAAGCAAGGAACACGGTCGGTCATCCCCGGACGCTGGAGATACCAATTGGATATCCGGACTCCCGATGATCGGAGAGAAAACATGAGGTTCTCGATTGCAGCACTCGTCTCCGGCAGGGTCTTCGCAGAGAAAGCGAATGATCCAAGAAGGCGATTCTTCCCTGTACGGAGCACTCCCGATTCATCACCGCCATTCCATACAGATGCGACGTGTGCTTGTACCGTCTGATGAAAAGGAAAATGACGATCCTCTGCAGGCAGTTGGCGCATCTGTCCGCTCACTCCCTGCGCAATGATATCAAACTCACGTACCTGGAAGAGTTCATCGGATTCTCCTCTATTCCCTCGTCCCCAGAGTTTCACTTTAAGCCCCAAACGCGAACTCTCCCCCGCAGGAATGCGCACAGCCGTTTCATCATCAAGTTCAACCTTCCATTCGCGTTTATTATCAATAGTCTGCGGTTGCAGAGTCCCAACTTCTTTCCCATCTGCGTCCACCAGAAGAATCTTCTCGATCGATTCAATAGTACGATTGATACGCACGTTGACAACACGTACGAGTGCATCTTCATCACCGAATGTGAACAAGCCATCGGCAATGAGTGGCGAGACGCTTCCGAGGAGTAAGAGATGATTTGTCGCAACGGTATCAGGAGTTTCCACCATTCCTTCATCAGAGCTCTCGCTCGAGGATGAATTTTCTCCAGCCATACTACTCTGTGTTCCTCCATCACTTGGCATGGGTTCTCTCCCCTCATCGACTTTTTCCCCCCCCTCAAGCATTCGATATTGTTCCAATTCTCCTTCTTCCTCTGTACGGAACATGGCGGCGAGACGAGCCATTTTTCCCCGCGTGAGAGGCATGTCGTACGGCACTATTGGTACAAAAAGAACATTGTGGTCATGTGCAGCACGTACAAAGGGGACATACCATACATCCCCCTCACGAGAGGTCACTGAGTAACGGTAGAGACGGACGAGAATCGTGATGGCTTCGGCATAGCTCACCGGACGATCCGGACGGAAAAATCCGTCCACATATCCTCGTATAATGCCTCGTTCTTTCGCAGAACAGACATACGGGCTATACCATGCTTCTGCGCCCACATCAGGAAAACATTTCATGGGAACAAGAGTTTCATCACCCATTGAAGGATGACTCATAAGAGCAACCTTGAGAAATTCGGCACGATTGAGGGATCGCTGCGGCCGAAAACTTCCATCCGGATATCCTGCGACAGCGCCGAGATTGGTGAGGAGACTGATTGCGACGGATTCCTCACGAGAAAAGGGGGCATCCGCATACTGTGCGGATCGATCGGTGTAATTGAGAGATCCATCGATGACCGGAAGGACAACACTCGCCGTATACGCACCAACAGAGAGAACCCACACGGAGAGTACGAGAACCAATCGTCGCATGGAAAACATCATAATCTTCCTCTCCCTTAAAAGGGAGAGGATTGAGGTGAGGGTTTGAGGAATTTTTCTTTTACCGCAGCGAGAGAGCCGGGGCATACAAGCCTTTATATGTCCTCTTCCACCACGCCCCCGTCGCTTTGCGCTCCTTCATATCTGTGAACGTGTATTCGTAAAGCACTGCACGAATGAACTTTGGAGGATTTGAGGGAAAAGGATTCTCTTTGAGAAGTCCATGAATTTCATCTGAGCCCTTAAGGAGGCCAAAAAGAAGAGAATGAAACCATGGGGTTGTGCGGAAGTTTCCGAGAGCCGCAAACCACATCTGCCAATCGAGACGCGGCTGATGGGGTTCAATAAACGCTGGCCGACGCGTGGGATCCCCGGGTTTCCACCGGAATTCATAGGACTTCCAGTGTTCCCCATCGCTACTTCCTTCAATAATAATCTCCGGCCGCGTCTTTGTCATGACACGGAAGAGCCCGTAAGAATGCACAGAGCGGAAAGGATCGATCCACGTTTCGAGCACTTCTATAAAACGCGGCATGGGGACACCACGTGCGAGTGTACGCAAAAGCTGAAACCCACTCACGAGAATAATGACAATGGCAATGACACTTATTATTCCTGCAAACCACTGCGGTAAAATCTCTGTCGCCGCTATAGGAGAAATCCATTCGACCAGACGCTGTGGCAGTACCTGAACCCACATTCGGTCATCAATGAGAAGGAGTGAAAGTGCAACTGTCAGTAGATTGAAGAAGTTATAATTACCTGTGGAAAAAATAATGATTTGCAAAAGGACAAAACCAATGCACGCGATCAAGCGAGGTATGCGCGATGTAAAAATCAAGAATGGAAGCGCCAATTCAATACCATACGTGAAGAGCGTCGAAAACTTATGAAACGCTGCGGGCATCTGGTGCATGTACCATGCGGTCCATGTCGGAAGCGGTTGTGTGAAGTAGTGATAGGTCAGTGCCGTGAGATCACGCCATGATGTATCTCCACTGGTAAGCTTCACCACTCCTGATTCGAACATGAACCGGAAGAGGAGCCACCAAAAAAGCAGAATGATAAGCGGCGACAGTGCCACTCCCAACCCTGGCAGTATTCCCCATGGCACAAGAAATATCGTGAGAAAGCCCGTCTCGAGGAGAAGCGTATCCCACTGAAACGACAAAAAATCTTGTCCCACATTGAAGAGTGAGAGATACAGAGCCCACAACACAATCGCACTCGCGAGAGGAAGAACATTGAATATCAGGAGTAAGGCAGAGAGTACGCCAAGACCGCAGACAATATGGAGAGCGGCATCACTCGCACTCACCCAAAAGATTGTAGGAAGAAGCCGAAATCGATCGGGTCCCACATGCTCACGCACCGCATCCAAAAAATCCTGTACCGGCAGAATCCCATGGGATCCGATGAGTCCACGGATCTGTACCCAAAGCGACAAAAAGGCGATCAGGTAGATGACACCCATGGCTCGCAAAAATATCCACCGCGCGATGATGAAGTGTGATTCTCCGAGTGTCCCACCACCGACCCACTGAAAACCGGAAGTCATCCATTCGAAGGCCATGAAAAAAGTGTATCGAAACGCATACAGAATGTGTAGCGCAGGCATTTATTGCCACTTCACTATTCCCTAGAATCGACTCATGAAAGAACAAGATGTCCTTGAGCTCCCAAGACTCCCCTCCCGCAACATCCTCACAACGATCGCCTGTGGGGCATTTTTTATTGCTCTCCTCATCTACGGTCATTCTCTCCAGAACGATTTTGTTCTCTGGGATGACTCACTCCTCATTTACCAGAATCCAACAGTCCAAGGACTCACTCTCCATAACATTAAACGAGCATTCACAACATACGATCCGGAGCTTTATATTCCACTGACACTTCTCAGTTATCAGATCGATTACACCATTGGAGAATTAAGTCCATTCATCTACCACTTCAGTAATCTCCTCCTTCACTTTCTCAATGTCCTCCTCGTCACGTGGACTGCGTATCTTCTCTCGCGAGGCAAACGATGGGTCGCCTTCGCCTGTGGTCTTCTCTTTCTTCTTCACCCTCTTCATACCGAGGCTGTCGCATGGGCGAGTTCGCGTAAAGATGTCTTATCGACTGCCTTCTTCTTCGGGAGTCTTATCGGATACCTCTATGCGTACGGGAGAGAATCCAAATCTCTATGGATTTTCAGCATCACCCTTTTTGCCTTTGGTCTCATGGCCAAAGTGAATGTGATCATGCTCCCGATCGTTCTTCTTCTCTGTGATGTGCTCCTTGGCCGCTCACTGTCATTTCGCCGTGTCACCGACAAATTACCGTACTTCTTCCTCGCTCTGCTCTTCGGGATTATCGCCCTCTACGGCAAAAGGGAAATCATCGAGCACATGACTGCTCTCTCGTACCTCCTCATGGCAGGCAAAAGTACTCTCTTCTACCTCCAAAAACTCTTCCTCCCCACCGGTCTCTCGGTGCTCTACCCCTACCTCGACCCGATCACCATTCGTTCGCCGGATTTTTGGGTCCCGCCTCTCATTCTCATCCCTCTCTTCCTCTGCGCTTTCGCAATCTTTCGCTGGAATCGCATCATCCCCTTCGGGACAGCCTTCTTCCTCGCAACTCTCCTCCCCACATTCACCAATTTTGCCAAAGGCGGCACGCTGTACTTCGCCTCCGATCGCTATGCGTACATTCCATCCTTCGGGATCTTCTTTATCGTGGCCTCCGGTATCGCATGGTTATGGGATGACTCTCCTCTTTCAAGAGGAAAAATCATCGTGGGAGCGTGCTCCGTAGTCCTCATTATCCTCTCCTTCTTCACCTACCGTCAGTCCATGACCTGGCGCGATACCGAAGCCCTCTTTAATCAGACACTCTCGCTCTACCCCCGCTCGCACGTCGCCCACAACAACATCGGCAAGCTATATGCGCAGCAAGGACGACTCGGAGAGGCAATGGAAAAATATCGTACTTCCATTGATCTCCTCCCCAGTGCAGAAGGCTTCTATAACATCGGCCTTATTCACACACAGCAAGGCAATATCGATGGTGCCATCACCGCCTATCGCAAATCCATCGCTCTCAAACCCTCCCAACCCCAGCCCCATCTCAATCTCGGGGGACTCTACGTAAAAGCCGGCCGCACCGTAGAAGCAATGGCAGAGTTCCGAAGCGCTGCCGCTGCCGAACCCTCCTTCGCCATGCCCCATTACAATCTCGCCTTGCTTCATGAAGAACAGGGGAATCTCAAGGAAGCGTTTGAAGAATATAAAAAGACCATCGAGCGCGATCCCTACTACCTCGACGCATATATCAACATGGCAAATATCCTCATTGATCAGAATTACTTCACAGAAGCACTCTTTCTCCTCCAAAAAGTCCTCGAGATGGACCCGGGGAATGCTCAGGCAAAAGAATTAGCGAGAGAAATCGCGGGGATGGTAAGAAAGTAGAAAATCCCGATGGTGACCCCGGCGGGAATCGAACCTGCATTTACCCCTTAGGAGAGGGTCGTTCTATCCATTGAACTACGGGGTCGTCTACCCTCATCCTAACCCTACTCCTAATCCTAATCCTAGCCCTGTAGCACCACCACCTGCCTCCCCTCCTGTGGAAGAGAGCCTTTCAACTTAAATTCCTTCGTCGGCTCCACCCCTTCCCCGCCACACGCAGCGACGACTCCCGCTTCGATCTTGCCATCGACAGGCATGATAACAACCATCCGTGGATCGATTTCTTCCACGATTTTCTGGAGAACTTTTGGCTTCTCCGCGGCAACGACGAGAACATCGGTATCCCCCAAAAGTTCCAATTCGTAATCCGTCCAATCCTGCAATGGGGACGAGAGGAAGGTGCAGCGCACTCCATCAAGCTCGATGACGTACGACACCTGCTGCCCTTCTTTCTGTCCGATTCCATGGATGGAAGCGCCTCCGATATCATATTCGCCTGGCCACGAAATCACTCCCTTCGCCGGCACTTCTTCGGGAACACTCAAAAGGGCGGTACATCCTTCGGCTACTTTACCCGATGGAAAAACATCCAAGGCAACGGAGCCGCTGCGACACAAAAGTCCCGATGCACCGGAGAGAGAGAACGTGATCATGACATGAGTGTAGCAGGAGATTTCTCAAAACTCTCTTTGTGATCTTTTTTGTTTCGCTCTTCCTTCCCCTCTTCTCCTGTCACCCTCTCAATGTCTGCTCCTAATGCTCGCAATTTTTCGTGCATGCGATCATATCCGCGCTCGATATACTGCACATCCGTAATGGTTGTTTCCCCGGCGGCCGAGAGTGCTGCAACCACCATTGCTGCTCCTGCACGGATGTCATTACTCCCCACAATAGATCCCTTGAGGGGAGTGGGTCCGATGATGAGAGCCTGATGCGCATTCAGGAACTCCACATGTGCACCCATCTTCTCCAGTTCGTAGAGATACGCCATCCGGCGCTCGTAGAGACGTTCAAAGAGACGACTCACCCCGCGCGCCTGCGTCAGCACAACTCCGAGGGGAGGAAGAAGATCTGTTGGAAATCCTGGGAAGACATTGGTCTCTACTGCAATTCCCTGGAGGTGGGATTTATCTCCGCGAATACGAATTGTCTGATCCTTTTCGACATACTCCCAGACACCCCCTGCACGACGCACCGTCTCGAGGAAGAAGAGCAGTCTTTCCCGATCGATATCGTGCAGAAGAACATTTCCACGGGTCGCGAGCACCGCTGCAATGATAGATCCCGCTTCGAGATCATCTGCAATGACTCGATGGGGGACCCCATTCAACGTCTTCCTCCCTTCCACAAAGAGCGTATGCGATCCTTCACCTTCAATCTTCGCACCGGTAGCTCCAAGAAACCGACAGAGATCCTGGACATGGGGCTCGCAGGCCGCAAGATCGATACGACTCTCCCCTGGAAGAATGGCGCAGGCAAGAAGGGCATTCTCCGTCGCTGTCACGGAGAATTTGGGAAGGATCACTCGTCCGGGACAGAGCTCCCCCTCAAGGTGCAATACACTTTCTGTACTCTTATTTTTTGCACCGAGTTGTGTGAAAACCTCCACATGTTCCTGTACGGATCGCTTCCCGAGAACACACCCACCAGGATAAGCCATTTCGACCATTCCAAATCTTCCAAGGAGCGGTCCCATGAGAAGAATCGACGCGCGAAAGCGCGATGTGAACTCCGAAGGAATCGCACGATTCACAACATTGTGTGCTGCAATCCGTACCGTCCCTCCCTCAAAATGCGTCTGCGCACCAAGAAATTCCAGAATTCTCACCATTGCCTCCGTGTCACGAATATGCGGCACATTGGTGAGCACTGTCTCCCCTTGACAGAGCAGACTCGCGGCCATCAGAGGGAGTGCGGCATTCTTCGACCCACTCATGGTTACTTCTCCACGCAGAGGGATACCGCCCCGAATACGATAACGAATATTCATAGGGAACAATGACGGAAAATACCATTCTACCGTAAAAAACGGAGAACGTATCAAGAATCAGTTTCGGGACAATTCATGGGTATTCATAACAGAAAGTGCGAAACGCTGGACGAGGAGTTCACGATGGGCATTGGTATGCAAGTGACGACAGAGATCGTGAAAACTCCGCCGTACAGGTGAAGAAACGCTCATTCCCTGCTCTCGTATGGTCAAAGCAAGATGAAAGAGAAATCGGTCTGCATCTTTCTCTCGCTTGAGGAGATGCTTGAGAAGACGCAGTTTTTCCGCCAACGTTTCGGACCGCCAAAAGGCCATCGCCTCCGCATGCATGATCCGCTCGGTCCGAAGAAGGTCAGGATGATGAAGAAGGCGCTGCAGCTGCCCCGGTGCTCCATGGGCACATTGGAGAAGAAAAAGACTCTCCTCCTGAGTACATTGATGCAGGAGGGCATGGAGCTGCGCATCCGGAAGTGTTGTGAAGTGAATCTTGCGCATGCGCGACACCACCGTCGGAAGTACATCGCTCAACGATTGTGTTGTGAGTATAAATACACGCCCTTCGGGGGGTTCTTCCAGAATCTTCAAAAACGCATTCGCGGCGGCGCTGTGCATCCGCTCAATAGAACGCACGAGGCAACAACTGAATTTTCCCATACGAGACTCGTGCAAACGTTCCTGAATTGCACGGATATCATCGATCCCGATCATGTCAGTCTTCACCGCCGCCTTCGCGCGGTGTTGCTGGGGCACATTCGATGTTCCCGCAATCAATTCCCAATCCTCACACGCGTCTTCGATCCATAATTGGTCGAGAACGAGGAGGTCAGGATGAAAAAGCCGATCAATAGAGTGAGTGACCTCTTCTTGGTTTTCCGGCGGTACTCCACAGAGGAGTAATTCACGCGCGAACCATCGTGCAATAGTGAATTTTCCCACATGCGGTGGCCCCACAAAGAGATATGCATGCGCAACATTGTTGCATGTCATGTCATCGGTGAGCTGCGCTCTTTGCTTCTGATGTCCAACGATGTTATCGGGAGAACCCATAAAGCATAACGAGGAACACGTTACTTGCCATGACACTTCTTATACTTCTTCCCACTCCCACAAGGACAAGGATCATTGCGGCCCACTTTGGAAACCGGAGATTGCCCGCCCGGACGAACGTCCGTTCGGATAGAGGGATTGGAGACCTGTCTGCGGGGAGACAAGGTTGGAAATTGTTTTTTTCCGGCATTTTCGTGGAAGTCTGCTGCAGTGTGTACAAGTTGATCCTCGATATCCCCTTCGTTCGTCTGAATATTTTCGACCTCCTCCGCGGCATGCTCGCGAACAATTCGCGGCATGAATTGTGCGAAGTCGATATAGAGGAGTGTGCGGACGATCTCGGACTCAATGGCAATAAGCAGCGCCTGAAAACGCCGAAATCCCTGATCTTGATATTCGATCAGCGGATCTCTCTGTGCGTAGCCGGCAAATGCCACTTGTTCCCGCAAATGCGCCATGTCATCGATATGATCCATCCATCGCGCATCGATGGTGCGCAGCGTCACGATTCGCTCTGCTTGGGCCACGACACTCGGATCATAATGACGGCATTTCTGTTCGTAAAATTCCGAAAGGAGACGGATGAGTTCGCGCTTCAGTGCCTCGCGATCGTCCATACTCTGGAGCTTTGAGAGCGAACAGATCTCTCCCAAATCCGGATGGAGAGTCGTGAGGATCTGATGCATCTCATTGAGTTCCCACTGCTCCGGATCGCGATCCGACGCATGGGCATCGACGATGGATTCCGCCTCCCGTCTCAATGCCTCGCACACATCCCGATGAAGAGGATTGTCGCCTTCCTGAATCTTAGTACTACGGTTCGCTTCGGCAATTTTTTCCAAAATCTTTTGCCGGCGTACGTAGATGATTTCACGATGTTTATTCATCACATCGTCGTATTGGAGCACGTGGCGACGGATATCGAAGTTGCGTCCCTCAACCTTCTTCTGGGCGCTTTCGATCGATCGGGAGACAAGACCGTTTTCCAGCGGAACATCGTCGGGAACCTTGAGGCGTACCATCATGGTCTTGAGACGTTCTCCTCCGAAGAGACGCATGAGTTCGTCTTCCATGGAGACAAAAAACTGGCTCTCCCCCGGATCTCCCTGACGTCCGCTGCGCCCGCGGAGTTGATTGTCAATGCGCCTCGCCTCGTGACGCTCCGTTCCGAGGATGCAAAGCCCCCCCAGCGCTGCGACCCCCTCGCCGAGTTTGATATCCGTCCCGCGCCCGGCCATGTTGGTGGCAATCGTCACAGAGCCTTGCTGTCCCGCCTTGGCGACAATCTCCGCTTCCTTTTCGTGATGCTTCGCATTGAGTACCTGATGGGGAATATCCTGCTTCTCTAAAAGTGCACTGAGAGCCTCGGACTTCTCAATCGATGTGGTCCCGATAAGTACCGGCTGTCTCGTACCATACTTCTCCCCCGCAATTTTTGCGACCGCTTTAAACTTCGCGGAGACTGTGCGATATACCGCATCGGACTTATCATTGCGTACACACGGTCTATGGGTGGGGACTACAAAAACACGGAGCCGGTAAATGGACTCGAATTCCTCTTCCTCAGTCTTGGCCGTCCCGGTCATGCCGGCCAGCTTCGTATAGAGGAGGAAATAATTCTGAAAAGTGATCGTGGCGAGTGTTTTACTCTCCCGCTGCACTTCCACTCCTTCCTTGGCCTCAATCGCCTGATGGAGCCCATGACTGTACCGTCTGCCCGGCATAAGACGCCCGGTAAACTCATCAACAATCACCACTTGGCCCTCCTTCACCACGTAATCGACATCACATTGGTAGATCGCATGCGCACGCAGCGCCTGCTCGATATGGTGCACTTCGGCAAAACCTTTCTCTGTGTAGATATTCTCCAAACCCAAAAGTGACTCCATCTTTTTGATCCCATCCTCGCTTAAAGCGACCGTACGCTGTTTTTCATCCTTATTGTAGTGCACATTTTCCTGCAGATCCCGCACGAGGTGTGCGTACCGGAGATACTTATCCGTGGATTCTTCCGCAGGTTGACTGATAATGAGTGGGGTCCGCGCTTCGTCGACCAAAATCGAGTCGACTTCATCGACGATGGCATAGTGGAGTCCGCGTTGTACCTGATGTTCACGTGTCGGCGCCATATTGTCACGCAGATAGTCGAACCCAAATTCGTTATTGGTTCCGTACGTCACGTCACATGCATACGCGGCGCGGCGTTCTTCGGTATTCAAGCCGTGCACGACAACCCCCACGGACAATCCTAATGCCTGATACAACATACCCATCCACGCTGCATCGCGTCGCGCGAGATAGTCATTGACGGTGACCACATGGACCCCCTTGCCTGTGAGGGCATTGAGATACACCGGCATGGTA
>Ga0154924_101_pt1 | contig 13956 bp, 16 predicted proteins | sample RifCSPhighO2_01_FD_105893 | JGI IMG/M metagenome (GOLD analysis project Ga0154924, IMG submission 105893) | Candidatus Peribacteria bacterium RIFCSPHIGHO2_01_FULL_51_9
CCTCGGAATCGGGGGTAATTGGAATGCCTGTCTTTCCTATGGAAGTGCACCATACATGCAGTTCCTGTTTCAGGATGATTATTGGTATACACCATACCTTCAACGCTGCCTGGAGATTTTTACACAATATCCGTCCATAGGCTTCATCTCCGTCGATCATATGTACGAATATGAAGAAGGTACTGATAATGCATCAACTTATGAATCGTGGCGCACGCTGCGTCGAACGCATATTGCTCCCGGTATACACCGTGGCATGCATTTTCTCCGCTGGTGGATCGATCAAGGACTCCATCCCAATATGATCGGTGAACCGAGCTTCGTCATGATGAAACGTGACGTCGTTGAGCGTACCGGTCTCTTCCGGGAAGACATGGCTCAGTCTCTGGACGTCGAATACTGGACGCGCATTCTCCAAAAAACAGACTGGCACTTCCTCGATGAAGAACTCGGCGCCTTCCGCGTCCACACCAAAGGCGCCAGTGCCAAAAATCAGCGAGAGGGTATGGGCCTCTTCGAGCGATTCCAATGTCTCAATCACCTTGCAAAAACGATGCCGGAAGCGGGATTGGCAAGGGACAAAACACTGGTATCCATGGTTACAAAATTCTTCGGTCGCATCGCGGATCGCAAAAAGGTCAGCACGAAGGGTTCCGGCGAATTCAGGCGCTTCTGTCTCCGCCATCCCCTCGTTGTTATGAAAGCTTTGTTACGGAGCATGCTATCCTTCGACAGAGCTCAGGACAGGCTCCAAAAAAAATAAACACAAACATGTCATCCTAAGGTGCGAGTACCGCGGACGCGGGACGAGCCTCGAAGGATCATCAAAGGAATTTCTTTTTATGATGCTTCGAGGCTCCTTCGGAGCACCTCAGCATGACATGTTTTGTATGTGTTTTATACGCTGTACATAATTCATGAAGATCAATCCCACTCCTCCAACGGTCGTTCATTGCTTTTCAATTTCTTCGGATCATCGATTAAACCGAGTGATTGCAATGCCTCGCGGACACCACTGAAGTCAACATACATACCGCTCTCCCCCAAATCCATAAATGCTTCTCCAGGTGTACCGGCGCGTCTCCCTTTAAGACGCCGCCTCGCTTCGGGAGAACTTTCGTTGAATGGCTGCTCCATATGTTCATGATACGGAAAATACATTACCGGGACAATCGGTCTATCTGTTCTGCCTCGATATCACTCGGTTCCTCGATCACGAAGCGGATCGTCCGACTCCGACTCGCCCGTATGTCAGCTCGTAGCTCCAGAAGACGTGTTTTATTTTTCTCGAGAATCAGTGGTGGATCGAAGATGAGGCGCACGCGATTTCCTTCCATATGTTCTGCGATTTTTGTGACTGGACGACCACGCGAAATAAGAGAGAGATACTGGAGATCAGCGTTGCGTGCAGAACCATCATTGGTAAACGTCACAGCATAGATTCTGTGATGCGATACTGCATCTGCGGAAAGTTGTATGCGCGCAACTGTCCGCTTGGCTCCATAGCTCACCGGTTTCACGAGACGGAGAAAAGCCACAGCAATCTCACCAATCCGAGAACCTGCCGTGATCTGCCCTGCCGGTATTGGCATTGTCCGGATACCCTTCCGATATATCACAGGCACATCGGCATCAATAGATTCGAGGGTAAATCGATGTTCTCCACCGACCTGCGCATCGGATGAAAAATCGACCATGATGCTGACGAGTCGCTCTTGGCATGCGGGAAGAACCATGCGCCGCATGGTGAGATGGACAATGCCATCACGTGCAGGAATCGTATATCCCCGAGTGAGTCGCTGCACATCACTCATCGCATACACACGCGCAATATCTTCAGTACTCCCAGCCCCAATACGATGGATCGAGATTCCATGAATGGACACATCATCATCACACAATGCATGTAAACGCAGACGCAGAAGCTCGATCCGCTGTGCTCCACGCGGGACAGAAAATAGCCCCATGGTCGCCACTTCCTCCACGATCAACTGACCGCTCTTGGAAAACTCATCTGGTGCCACCGGAAGAACCGGAGCAACGAATTGATGGAGAAAATATGCGAGGATAAGTGAGGAAACCATCTCCCTCTATCGTAAGACTTTACACAAATTCTTGCATCAAATTCTCTACGTCTGTCTTCTGCACTTCTTCCACAGGAGTCACTGTACTTCCCTGCCGGGACACGAGCCGCTCATAAAAGTCCGGCACATCCTCGTTCTGATACAGAATCCCCGTCGATATGCGCTTCGATGTATCGACCGCAATCATGCGAGCCTTGATGAAATCCGACATATCATGTCCTTCCTCTTGGACATCATACACATGCTCAAGAAGCCACTCGTGTGTCGCAAAATGATTGAATGTTGGACACGCCTGCAGAATATCAACAAATGCAAAACCGCGGTGCTGGATTGCGGCCTTGAGAATGTTCGTAAGCTGGGGAATATCGCCACCAAATCCACGCGCAACGAATGTCGGTTCGAGCGAGAAAACAAAATCCATGCTCTGGAGCGTGCGCTCGGGAATACCATTGGGCGACCCGTTCATCGCCTGTCCTTGCCATGTGACTGCACTTGCCTGTCCCGTCGTAAGACCGTAGTTGGCATTGTTATGCAGAACGAAGACGATGGGATAATTGGAACGAATACCGTGAACAAAGTGTCCAATTCCTTCTGAGAAACTCGCTCCATCACCACCCGATGCAATGACCGTAAGACGAGGATTTGCGAGCTTTGCTCCTGCTGCAAATGAAATCACTCGACCATGGAGTCCATGGAACCGGTATCCACCGATCTTGTCAGACCCATTGCCATTACATCCCACATCGAAGCAAAGGAGTACCTGCCATGGATGGATCCCGAGTTCTACAAGTGCACGCTTGGTCGCAGTCCAAACACCATAATCCCCGCATCCGTCGCACCACGTGCATTTGTTGGGTGAGAGGTAATCCTTCATGGAGGGGCCACCGGTCTGGAGATCAAGAGGAATCTTCATAAAGTCATGAAACACAAGTTCTGAGTTTCGAGCTTAATTCATCATAGAAGAACGGTCGTCCATCGTACTTCAAAATTTTCTCATCAATACCGATGCCACATTCCTGCTTAAGCAGCATCCCCAATTGCCCTTGGTTGTTGCATTCAATGAGAACCACTTTCTTGGCCTTCTTGGCGAGAGTCTCGAACCGCTGCGTCTTGAGAGGCCAAAGATACGCATAGTGGAGGTATCCAAGCTTCGATGTCTTCATTCCTAATGTCTTCATCACATCTAAGATCACCCCCTTATTACTCCCCCAACTCACTATGAGGAGCTCCGGATCCTTTGCTCCAAAAAGTTCCGGTTCGGGTAATACACCCTTTAACTTCTCCATCTTCCTCATCCTCTTCTCCATTTGTGCCTTCGCATTCGGGGCGCTCTCGTCAATCGATCCATCGGCATTATGTTCATCTCCCTGTGCACAGTAATTCGCTGCATCTGTACCGGGTAACCAGCGTTTTGATATGCCATCCTTGGCATCCGGATCATATCTATCGGTACTTTTGATCTTTTTTAATTCCTTTGCGTTGACCACAAGTCTCCCGCGCCGCACTTGTGCCTTTATTTGATCGAATGGTTCCTCAGTCCAAAACGCTTCCGCGGTCTGTTTGTCGGTCATGACAATCACAGGCGTTTGGAATTCCTCCGCATAATTGAAGGCCTCCGGCATCAGAGCAAAACAATCCTGTGCATCGGAAACACTCATCACAAGACGTGGAAATTCTCCATGTGAGGATCCAACCGCAAGTAAAAGATCTCCCTGCGCTGTCCATGTGGGAAGTCCCGTCGCAGGACCTGGCCGCTGTGCAAGGACAAAAACCGATGGATTCTCGATAAGACCATTGAGAGATATTGTTTCTGTCATAAGGTCGAATCCCCCACCGGATGTCGCTGTGATCGCACGAGTCCCCGCAAACATCGCTCCACTCATCATTTGTGCCGCAGTGATCTCATCTTCAGCTTGTTTGACCACCATCCCTGTCTCATTCTGCTTATCGGCAATATAGGAAAGAAGTGGGGAAGAAGGAGTCATGGGATATCCAAAGTACGTACGACAACCAGCATGAACGATCCCAAGCCCCATTGCCTGACTCCCCGTAAGAAGGAGATGATTTTTCCATTGAGGATTGGGGTCGGGAAGATCGATAGTATTTTTATCCGAATGTTCCCTATGAAATTTCATCGCCGCATCGATACACGCAAAATTCTTCTGCACAATCTCTTCCCCTTTATGACCAAACTGTTCCCGTACGATGGTACGGAGCATCTCCGGATCCCCTCCCAAAAGAAACCACAAGAACGCAGTGAGAACCACATTGCCGAGGATTGAACCGGCATTGAGTTCTCGAAGAATCTGTTCCACCGGAAGCTCAACAAGAATGATCCTTCGCTTCTTGAGCGAAGCTGCATCCTTCGGAGTCCACTCCCAGTCCAGCGTATCATGCACGATGATGCCACCATCCCGAACATCATCGAGATTCCATTCCAATCCATGATGGTTTACGGTGACAAGGACATCGACTATGGAATCCGTGCTCTGAATGAGTTTATCGCTGATATCGATCTGAAAACTCGAGTGCCCACCTTTAATGACCGACATGTATTCGCGATATCCAAATACGCAATAGCCACTACGCTTAAGACTCTTGGAAATCACTTCTCCAATGGAATTGATTCCCTGGCCCTGTGCACCAACGATTTTGAGAGCAATGCGTCTCATGAGGAACAGTGGGAACACAACTTCCTTCCCCAAGCTTCAATTTTTTTCTCCTGTCCATACGGTTCATTCACGATACGTAATGTATCGCATAGGAGAACACCCTCATGTTTTTTCACAAATTCCTCGAGATGATCTGCAGCACGACAGGTATAGCGATATCGCTCATCGCCAAGACCGATAACGACTACTTTCCTCCCCTTCAGGGTAATATCCGTAACACGCCTCTTAAGGAAGACATCCATATGTGGATTAAGCTGTCCTTCTACTCCTCCGGTATTCCATGTACCTGACGCAAGGAGAAGAATGTCCCCACGACCAAGATCATTCACCTGTACCTCCTCCACCCGCTGCATCTCGATATCATGGAAGCCCATTTCCTGTAACACATTTTTCAACACCTCTACCACATACTCCGTGTGACCACTCGTAGAAGCGTAGATGACGTGGAATGAAGACATGAAAGATACAAGAAAACAAAAAACAGTATAAGAGCCACACCTCAAGAGAGTTAGGGTTGGGGTATAGGTTAGGAGTTGACCAATGTTTTATTGTATTTTATGGTGAGAAAACAATGTCCACAGACAACGAACTCTCATTCGTCGTTGAAAGCCCCCAGGGACTCCATGTGCGTCCTGCAGATCGTGTTGTTCAATATACAAAAAATCTCTCTCAAACACACCCGGGAGTCACACTTCTCATCGACCAACCCTCTGATGAGATACCCGATGCAACACTGAGAACTGTCTGTGGACCAGGACCCTATCCCACAAACAGTATTTTATCTCTCTTATCCCTCGCTGCGATCGGCAGGCGCTTCCAATTCATCCTCCGCGGACCGGAGGAAAAAGTCCTCTCCCTCATCGGAGAAGTGGAACAGTCTATTCGAGAAATTCTGCAGTGAGATGATGACGAAGGAAAATACGGTACGGTCAGGAGGGTAATGGGGGTTTGGGGGAGGTAGGGAACCGGATCTTGCCCGGATGAATCCGTTCCCCGCCAGAACGACCGTGTCGAGCTGGGGACGGGCAAGGTTCCTTCCTCCCCCACAAATTTATACACTACACACATGAATACATCCTTCGCTGTAGGGCTCCTCGGTGCTCTGATCCTCGTCATCGGTGCCGCATGGCCGGAGCGGCCCGTAAGACATCCTACTCTTGCAATCAAAAACTGGCTTTTTGCGGTGGGAAATCTTTGTATGTTCGCCTATGCACTCCTGAATTGGGTTAGTGGTGGCTCTATCTTCTTTGTCATCCTTCAGATCTTTATCAATGCCACCAGCATTCTCATGATGCTTAACACAAAGAACAGTTTTGATATTCCCTTTGTTGCTCTCGTGGGAAGCGCACTGACCGTATGGGCACTGAGCCTCTTCGAAGGATACGGCACTGTTCTCTTCGTCATAGGACTCTCCAGTATTGGCCTAGGCTTCGCTCTTGATACCAACACCGTGCAACGCAATATTGCCCTCACTACCGGCTCTATCATCATCGCCTTCTTCAGCTATCTCCAATCTGACTGGGTATTCTTCTGGCTTAACGTCTTCTTTGCCCTCTTTTCAGCATATTACGCATGGAAATTGAGTAAAAAGCTCTTTTGAGCTACAATAATACGATGCCCTTGTTGAGCCCCAAATCCATTGCCGTCATTGGAGCAAGTATTACGGAAGGGTCCGTGGGATATGACATCCTGCAAAATCTCCTCACAGAGGGGTTTAAAGGGAATATCTACCCCATCAACCCAAAGTACCCGGAAATCCTTGGCAAAAAATGTTTTGCCTCCATTCTGGACATTCCAGAACACATCGATTTGGCCGTGATCGTCATCCCTGCCAAAGTCGTCCCGAGAGTGTTACGCGACTGTGGAAAAAAGGGGACAAAAAACATCGCAATCATCAGTGCAGGATTCAGTGAGACACATACGGACGATGGGAAAACGTTGGAGGAAGAACTTCGATTCATTGTGAAGGAATACGACATGCAAATGATCGGACCCAATTGCCTCGGTATCCTTCGACCGAGCATCGGCATGAATGCATCATTTGCGAAGGAACTTCCACATAAAGGAAATATTGCACTTATCAGCCAATCAGGAGCAATGGCCGTCGCACTCATGGATGCCTCCCCTTCGATGCACCTCGGATATTCCTGCATTGTCAGTATTGGCAATAAAACGACTATGGATGAATGTGATTTTTTGGAAATTTGTGAAAGAGATGAGGAAACGAAGGTTATCGGTCTCTACCTTGAAAATATCAACAATGGACGCAGATTTCTTGAGCTCGCACAGCACATTCAAAAAGGGAAACCCATTGTCCTCCTCAAAGCGGGCGTATCCGAACACGGGAAGAAGGCTGCCTCCTCTCATACGGGAGCACTCGCAGGTTCTGACGCTGCAATCGATGCGGTATGTGCACAGGCAGGAATTCATCGTGCCCGTTCTACGGAAGAGTTTCTCGATCTCCTCGCCACCCTCTCACTCGAACCCCCTCTCCTCTCTCCCAATATCGCCATTATCACCAATGCGGGAGGACCGGGCATCCTCGCAACCGATGCAGTGGAACTCGCAGGACTCTCTCTTCCCTCACTCTCCAAAGACATCGAAAAAAAGTTGCGAGAATCTCTTCCTACCGCCGCAAGCTCAAGCAATCCCATTGATATCGTCGGTGATGCGGGAATCGATCGGTATAAAGTAGCACTCGACGCATGTGGAGATGATCCAAATATTGATGGCATCTGTGTGCTTCTTACACCCCAAGTGATGACACCATGTGAAGAAATCGCACAGGCCATCATTGAATGGAAGAGAGCCCATCCCCTCATGTCCACCGTCACAAGCTTCATGGGAGAAGAAAGTGTCAACAAAGCACGGATGACTCTTCTCAAGAATGGCATTCCGACATTTCGGACTCCGGAGCGCGCCATACAAGCACTCGCCGCTCTCTATACCAAAGAACAGCAAACAAAACATGTCATGCTGACCTGCCTGCCGGCAGGCAGGGGTGCCCCCACTTCGACTTTGCTCAGTGTAAACTCCGGAGCCTCGAAGCATCATACAATTCAAGAACTACTCAAAGGCCAAAAAGGTCTCCTCCCCGAATCCACAGTCCAACAACTCTTCGCACTCTACGACCTTCCACTGCCAAAGCAACGCGTAGCAAAAAGTGCAGAGGAAGCAGTACACATTGCACGCGAAATCGGCTTCCCCGTGATCGCGAAGGTGAGTTCTCCGGACATTCTCCACAAAACGGACATCGGGGGGATCAAAGGAAATCTCAAAACAGAAGAAGAGGTACGTACCGCATTCCATATGATCAAGACAAACGTTGAAGTGCACGCATCACATGCGAAATGGAATGGCATTCTCATTCAGAAATTCTTGCCCTTAGGCAACGAGTTCATCATCGGCGGCCTGCGCGATCCTTCTTTCGGAGCCCTCATCATGGTGGGTCTGGGCGGTATTTATACGGAACTCTTCCGCGATACGAGCTTTCGCATTGCTCCCATTACCGAAGAAGAGGGTTACCGCATGCTCCAAGATCTCACATCGTGGAACCTCCTCTTGGGTCTACGTGGAAAAGGACAATCGGATATCGCAGGGCTTGTACATATCCTCATCGTCATTTCACAAATGATCACGGAATGCGAAAAAATCACCGAGCTCGATATCAACCCCATCCTCGTGGGAGAAGAGGGAACCGTGATTGCGGATGTGAAGATTGTGGTTGGATCGGAATCTTAAATCCTGCTATTCTCCCCGCATGAAGCTCAAAAAGCTCTTCCGGCGTGCAGTGGAGATTGGAATGACTGCTGATCCACGCAGCAAAAAGTACATCGATAAGATTTTGAAGAAGGAGAAGGAACACATGGAAAAACTCGAAGGAATGGAGAAGGAATTATTCGATGAAGAGCGTCTGTGGAACCCCTACCATGATTCGCGCATTCTCCATGGAACAGGAGAAGAAGAGGTGAAGCGCATCATGGTCGGAATCGATATCGAGACTCCTGAATTCCTCCTCGCAGATCGTCTGCGTGAGAGAGGAGAAAAGATCGATGCTGTGCTCATTCACCATCCCGAAGGTCGCGCCCTCGCGGACCTCGACAAAGTCATGCCCGTGCAGGTCGATGTCTACATGGGTGCAGGTATCCCTGTGAATCAGGCAGAGGCAATGTTGCGCCCACGAATGTCACGTATCTGGCGTGCGATTCATGCAGATAATCTCTTTAGGACCGAACGTGCCGCAGAACTTCTTGGTGTCCCCGCATTTGGCTGTCACACCATCACCGATAACCTCGTCTGGCAATTCATGGAGCACACGATCTGTCGCAAAGAATTCGACGACCTTGACTCAATACTCAACGCCCTCCTGAAGATCGAGGAATACCGATACTATGCAAAGAAGGGCAACCCTCCCACTCTCGTCAACGGAACGAGGCAGAGCAGACCGGGGAAGGTCGTCGCGACGGAATTCACCGGAGGCACCAATGGTCCCGAAGAATTTATCGAGGCCCAGGCCCGCGCAGGGGTGGGGACCATCCTCGCTATGCACTTCACCGAAAAGGAGGCAGAGGAAGGCAAAAAGCATAATCTCAATATGATCCAATGCAGTCATATGGCTTCCGATGCTCTTGGGATCAATCTCCTCCTCGACCAACTTTCCAAAGAAGAGAAATCTCTCAGTACCCTCGATATTTCGGGCTTCGTGCGAGTAAAGCGAAAGTAATATCCTAAAACGATGATGTACGTTCCTCCCCCTGCCCCTCCTCCTCCAAACATAACCCGCGCAAAACTTAAATCCCTTGCTTTCGATCAAGAACGTCATTTGCAAAACTTCGCCACGGATATAAAGTTCATTGAACAAGTGAATACCTCCATCCGTGCCACCCTCGGAGATCTTCTGCGCGCCTTACCAAGGCCACTCCAGGCGCGAGACGGGAAGAATGTCACCTCTCTCGAGCCAAGCACAAAATTCAGTGGCCCCATCACCGAAGCCCGCTATCTGATCAACCTGGCGCAGGATGCCCAACATTCTCCGTAGAAATCCCTTCTCGCCTCGCGGGAGCTACGCTACCCTTAGCCCTCTTTCTGCTTCATTGATATTCCAAGCATCTTCTCTCTCATCGGCACGTCTTGGAACTTCTATCGGCACCAACCAGCGCTCAATGCCGTGATGTTCTGGCTTATCGCTCTGCCTACCATTGGGAGCAATATTGTGACCAACATCATCGACCCGGAAACAGGCGGGCTTTCTTTTACAGAACATGGAATTCCTATGATGGACCTTCCCCCTATCGCTGTTTTTAGCATTATTCTCATGCTCATCTTCGGACTCCTCCTCATCTGGGGTTCTGCATGTATCCTCGTCATTGGGAAGCGTCTCCTCACTAGCCGCGCTGGCCGCAATCGCACATCATTCTGTGCAGTTGCACGGCAAGCACGTCGATACATTTTGCCACTCTTCCTTACCGGAATTCTCCGGACATGTTTCACGATCCTCTGGGGTATCCTCTTCATCATTCCCGGAATCATCTACAACATCCGAACGATTTTTTATGCCATCGTCATCACCTGTGAGGGGCCGTCATACCGTCAGGCTCTCAAGCGGAGCAAAGAAGTGACCTTCGGCCATACGTGGAAAATCCTCTGGTCCATCATCGGCCTTGCGCTCTGCACCTTCCTTCCGGTGAGCCTCCTTACGGCAGGAATCGCACTTATCGTTTCTTCCATCGATATGCGCTTGATGATTATCACGGATGTCCTCAATGGATTCTTCGCTGCCTTCGCCACTCTCCTCTTCACTCTTGCAACAATCGTCCTCTACAGCGAGCTCAAAAAACAACCAAAATTCATCCTTCCACCTCCTCCTGCACCATTTGACAACCTACCTCCTTCATGATCGCATCGAAGACGGCCGGTTCATGGATCGCCAATTCCGACAATGTCTTGCGATCGAGAGTAATCTTCTTCTCGCTCATGGCCTTTATAAACCGCGAGTAGGATACCCCTCGACCACGGACCGCGGCATTGAGTCGTGCAATCCAGAGCCCGCGGAATACTCTCTTCTTGCGGCGTCGATCTTTGAATGCGAGACGTCCAGACTTGAGAACCGCTTCGTTAGCCTTCTTAAAGGTCGTGCTGCGCATGCCACGATACCCCTTCGCAAGCTCGCGAATCTTCTTATGTCGCCGATGCCGGACGATTCCTCGTTTGACGCGCATTAGAGGTACGGAACAAGAGCTTTAAGACGTTTGATATCGGGACGTTCGACGGGAAGAACTCTACTAAGACGCTTCTGACGCTTGCTCTTCTGAAGAAGAAGGTGATTGCGCCCGTGGCGCCGGAGCGCGAGCCGCCCGCTGCCGGTGCGGTGCAACCGCTTCTTGGCGCCGCTGTGAGACTTCATTTTTGGCATAGGAGAGCCGCCAGTGTAACAGAATTTTTCTTAAAAAAAGAGAGAAAAGTCACTTTATGAGCCTCCACCGCGCTTTGGCCGAAGAACCACAATATATTGATTCCCCTGCTTCTTCATCTCCTGATCCACTTCAGATGCATCCGCGAGGGCTGTGACGATTCCACGGAGCTTGTCCTTCGCATATTCCTGATTTGTGAATTCGCGTCCTCGGAGCCTTATCCCGAATTTCACCAAATGGCGTTCGGAAAAAAATTCGCGCGCACGGTCCATCAAGCGGTTGATGTCGTGCTTTTCCGTACGAAAGCTGAGTCGCAGGGTCTTCACCTCAGTCTGCTTGCTATGTGCACGCTGCTTGCGATCCTTCTTCTGCATTTGATAGAGGAACTGCCCAAGATCCCCGATCTTCACCACAGGCGGATCCGCCTTGGGCGAAATCTCAATGAGATCGAGACCTTCTGCCTGCGCCCGGGCAAGCGCTTCGGCGACGGGAAGAATATCGGCCGCACCACTATCATCGACGAGCAACACCTTGGGTGACACAATTTCGGCATTACTCCGTGGACGCCTCTCCTTCTTTTGGGCAGGAATATAACGATGTCGTTGTCGCAGACAATAAAGGGGAAATACTACAAAATATGAAGGAATTTAGGAGGAATACTAAAGAACTGTCAAGTCATCCGCACTCATGGACGTGCATATATCCGGATCACCGCCTCGATATGAACACCATCATCGCGGGCAGGTGAGACGCTCATGTGCTCCGTTTCCATGAAGCGCATTGGCCATAGTTTTTGCTCGGAGAGCAGGCGTCCAAACGGTCCGCCCAAAAGATCTTTCGCGGCGCTGAGAAGAGAATTCTGGAGAATACTTTGAAATGCCGCATCAAATGCGGGCGTTGTGAATGATCGGAGCAACTGTTCCTCGTACGAACGGGCATTCTGTGCATACTGCAGAAGGTCGGTTGCGAAGAATTGCTCCACCGCCACAATCCCCGCACGATTCTCAACCTCCGTCCGACGAATGAGGAGATCACGCTCCTTCGGAAGAAGAGCATCACCAACAGTGAGTATTCCCGCAATATCCAGAAATTCGAGAACAAGTTCCAAACCAGGTTCACTTATATCTGCAGAAATGTGGAGCGGGATGGTCACAACATCATACTTATCACCCTTCACCTCCCTATCTTCCAAAGATATGCTCATGGGCGTACGAAGATCGAGAGGATCGAAACGACGGAGAACTCCTTCCGTCTTCAGATATTCCTGAAGAAGGTCAAAAAGTGCAACAATCCGATGGACCTCGGTACCCTCAGGAAGGACATAGGCATGTAGTACTTCTTCCAGCGATCCATTCCGGACGGCAGCATGTACTTCTGCAACATCGATTTGTTCCTCCAAAAGACTACGACGATCTTCCAGGGTCGCTACAGACGATGCGAGTGGGAGGACTATATCCGTTGTGGAACGGATGATCCGCGCATGTTGGTGGAGCAAAATCAGAGACAAAAAGACAAACATGCCCGTGAGTGACCATGCCCGCCTGGGAGAAGAACACCACTGCCAAAGAGTACGGAAGGACCTTATCATTCGAGTGTGGTATTGAGCACAAAAGAAAATGGTGAGATAAACTCACCAGTTGCATCCTGTATGCGTGTGAAACGCGGTTGCTCAATGAGCGAAAAGAAAGGAATCTGCTCTAATGCTTCAACAAAAGACACGAGGAGCGTCATACTCCGAGGACCGACATGTTGAACCTTCCCCTCAAGACGCAGAGTCGCATCCTGTGTCCGGTCAAAGACCATGCGGTCGATGACAATCGCATCACTGCGTCCGTGTGACATCCGTGCACGCAATTCCTGTACACTCCGAGTAATCGTTTGGAGTGCACCCTGTGCGTGTTTACGCTCACGCAGAAATGCATAGAGCACATCATTCAAAGAGAGCATAGACATCTCGCGCGCACGCTCGAGAGAATCGATCTCCTCAGACAATACACTCCGCTGTACATGAAGATCTTGGCCCGGAAGCATACTCCCCCATAAACCAAAGGAAGTGACTCGGGAAAGGAGAATCAGAAATGACAGAAGAAGAACGACAAAGAAAACTGCGGAGAAAGTGAGAAGGGATCCCGCAAGACTCCAGAGGACAAATCTTCCGGAGACGGGCATATGTGTTGACGTAGGATTCATATCCATTTTTCCTTTCATTATAGCCAAAAAAGCGTTTTTGTTCCATCATCATAAGTTGCTTTATTTTCAATATATTGAATTATAAAAACTATTCTCGTCCCAGTCGTTTGAGCTCCCCATCGATGAAGAACTGCATTGCTCCATCCAGCACGGCATCCGTGTCACTGGTCTCCAGATCTGTCCGCAGATCCTTCACAAGGTGATACGGATGCAGAACATAACTTCGGATCTGCTGTCCAAAATCTGCACTCTGTTTGGCACCTTTCAGTTCTTGCTTTTGCTCTGCCTCTTCCGCACGTTTCTTTGTGAGAAGTTTTGATCGCAGCATGTTCATGGCTTGCGCACGGTTTTGCTGCTGACTCCGTTCGCTTTGGCACGCTACCACGATACCTGTCGGAAGATGTGTGATGCGTACCGCACTCTCCGTCTTATTGACATGCTGGCCACCGGCACCACCGGAACGGAATGTGTCGATGCGTAGATCTTTATCTTCAATAGGCAGATCCTCTGTCTCCGGAATAACAGGAAGAACTTCGACAAGGGCAAAACTCGTCTGTCGAAGATTTTTGGCATTGAATGGTGACAGACGCACGAGGCGGT
>Ga0154924_105_pt2 | contig 13417 bp, 16 predicted proteins | sample RifCSPhighO2_01_FD_105893 | JGI IMG/M metagenome (GOLD analysis project Ga0154924, IMG submission 105893) | Candidatus Peribacteria bacterium RIFCSPHIGHO2_01_FULL_51_9
TCCAACTTTTGGATGAGAACCGGACTCTATCCGCACCGGCATCGCCATACGATCATGCAAATGTTCATCGATGGTCTCAAGACCGATATCACTCAGTCGAGCCTCTTCCAAATAAATCGGGTGTACTCCCTTGATCGGATAGAGCGCGAGCGTCTTTATCTTCCCTCGTACACCGACAATGTCCCCCGGAATTGCGTCAAGGGAAGCCTCATACAGTTTTGGATCCTCTGTAGAGGCGATCAGTTCTTCTTTGAGAATGTGCATAGGGATGACAAAAGGAGACGCATTATAGGCTATCCCCGACGCATATCCAGAGTCTGACGATCGAGGATTTTTCCGTCCTTTCCCCTCCTCTCATACGTCCATTCCACATTGATCTTGATCGCAAGACGCGAGTCCGATGTCACGGAGAGATGCAAAGTCTCCCCTGCACCCATCCGCAGTGGCGACCGAACAGGGAGATAAATCTGCTGCCAGTGTGTTGGAGGTGACACGGGACTGGTGGAAATGGTGATGCCGGGGACGAGGACGCACTCCCAAAAAAGGGAAAAACCAAAAATTGTCGCAGAATCTTCAAAAATCCATTCGACTTCTCCTCGGCGCACACTCTCGTTTTTGGCCGCACACAGATCAACGGTGTCCCATATACGCACCGACCGAGGGAAGTCATGGAGATCGCGCGGGGCAATCGCACGCACATAGACATTATTGATCGATTGCTCACGGGCAGGGCTGAAGTCTAGTTTCTGTCCAATGCGATCCCAGCTTGTGACCTCTTCGAAGAATTGTTTCCCCGTCACGGGCGCAATACATTGGGTAATACCCTGTGGAAGCATGATGCCACCAGGCTTCAGGAAGCGTCGTGCATCCCGAAGGGTCTCGATGATATTCTCCTCGTACGCAAAATTCCCGAGAGTTTCAGAGACAATAACGTCAGCAGCAATGGCCTCCCGTACATCAGTCGAATGCCCCGTCACAAAGGTGCATCCTCGCATATTGTTTTTCTTTCCTATCTCCTGACTCAAACGCACATACTCCGGATCGCGCTCGATCAAGATGCAGCGCTCCGCTCCCATCTTCTTCGCCAAAAAAGCCAAAAAGCCTGTCCCAGAGCCAATGTCCAGCACCGTGCAACCCGGGACTATAACCTGCTGGAGCGCCTTCGCAAAGACACTGTTGCGTACAGAATCTGCCAGGATCACCCGTTGGTATTCGACCATCGACATGAGATGCATTCTACGATTCTCCCTTGACAATGAATAGGAGGTTAGCCAAAATCCCGGATAACAGGTCCTTTTCGAACGGAATCTCAATAGAGATAGCGCTTAGAGAAGGAAACTGATCTCTTATTTTTTTTCCTTCTTAAGTGTTATGGCAGACCAGGAACTTACGTGCCGCGATTGCGGTGCAACCTTCACCTTCACGGACGGTGAACAGGAATTCTATGCGCAGAAAAACTTGAGCGCTCCTCAGCGCTGCAAGACCTGCAGGCAGGCTCGCCGGTCTCAAACCCGCGGTCCTCGCGAACTTCACGATGCCGTCTGTTCGCAGTGCGGCGTCCAGTGTCAGGTGCCCTTCAAGCCCGTCGGAGACAAACCGGTCCTCTGCAAAGAGTGCTTTTCGGCAAAGCGAGGTCGGTAAAACGCCAAGAAGTTCATAAACGCCGGGAGACGTTCCCGGCGTTTTTTAATAGTCCCATAATTGACTTTTTCCCCTCCCCACGTACTCTTCCTCTCGTATCCGGTGGCTGAGGCTTTCGCCTGCACCCGCCGCCTTCTTTGTCCTCTTTCCCCGTTCTTCGTATATGGAGCAGTATGTTCTCGAATTTTTTGCCCCCGTCATCGCAATACTTGGCCTTTTTTATAGTCTCGTTTTCTGGAGTGAAGTGAATCGTGCCTCCGATGGCACTCCGGCCATGCAAAAAGTGTCCCATGCAATCTCGACGGGAGCCCGTGCCTTTGTCCGTCGTCAATATCGCACCATTGCAGGACTCGCAATCGTGGTAGGTATCGGGATGATGCTCGTGTATGGACTCACAGGAGCATCGGGAAGCGGACATGGCGTAGAAGTAACATCGAGCGGATGGCAATACGGTCTGGATGTAGGCATTGCCTTCCTCCTCGGAGCACTCCTCTCTGGTATTTCTGGCATTGTCAGTATGGTGGTTGCCACAAAGGCAAATCTCAAAACCGCCGCTTCGGCCAAGAACGGTCTTAATGCCGCTCTCCAAACCTCTCTCCGTGGGGGGACAGTCTCTGCGATTGTTATCACCTCCCTCTCCCTTCTTGGAATCAGCAGCCTCTACCTCTGGCATCGCTTCTCAGGACTGAGCCCGGCACAAATCCCCGGACTGATCGTAGGCTACGGCTTTGGGGCTTCTTTCGTTGCACTCTTCGCGCAGCTTGGCGGAGGGATTTATACAAAGGCAGCGGATGTCGGCGCGGATCTCGTGGGAAAAATTGAAGCAGGAATTCCCGAGGATGACCCTCGCAATCCCGCAGTCATCGCAGACCTCGTCGGTGACAATGTCGGTGATTGCGCCGGCCGCGGTGCTGATCTCTTCGAATCCATTTCGGCCGAAAACATTGGAGCCATGATCTTGGGTGCTGTGCTCTATCCGGTCTTCGGCCTCAAGGGCATCCTCTTCCCCTTAATCTTCCGTGCCCTTGGCCTCATTGCTTCGATCATCGGCGTATATACCGTCAATGCAAAAAAGGGTGAATCTCCCATGCACGCGATGACACGCGGGTTTTGGGTCACTGCCATGCTCACCACGATTGCACTCCTCGCAACATCCTTCCTCATGCTCAATACCATCTCACCGGTCACGGGACAGGCAACCTGGGGATGGTTTGCCTCTGCCGGGTTCATTGGCATTCTCACAAGCATCGCCTTCGTCTACATCACCGATTACTACACAGGAAAAAATCATCGTCCCGTACAAGCAATCGCAGAAGCTTCGAAAACCGGTCATGCGACCAACATCATTTCCGGGACTGCCATCGGCATGGAATCGACTGCCCTCTCTGTCCTCACGGTCTGTGCGGCTCTCTTCCTTTCGTATTGGTTTGGTGAACAGACAGGACTGGAGAGCGGAGGCTTATACGGTACCGCTGTCGCGACCATGGGCATGCTCGCGGTCGTGGGTTTTGTCCTTGCAATGGATATGTTTGGCCCTATCACAGACAACGCCGGTGGGATTGTGGAGATGTCAAAAGCACCGGAGGATATGCGCCTCGTCACCGATGAACTCGATGCAACCGGCAACACGACGAAAGCCCTGACCAAGGGATACGCCGTCGGCTCCGCAGCTCTCGCAGCCTTCCTGCTCTTCTCTGCATACATGAAAGAAGTCAATCTTACCATCGTCAATCTCGCCGATGTGCGCGTCTTTATCGGTGGATTCCTTGGAGCGATGCTCGTCTTCTTCTTCACGTCACTCGCGATCCGAGCCGTCGGACGAGCGGCAGGTGTCATCGTTGAAGAGGTGCGCAGACAGTTCCGCGAGAATAAGGGCATCATGGAAGGAAAAGTGGAACCGGACTATGCCGCAGCTGTTGATATTTCGACCCGCACAGCACTCAAAGAAATGATCCTTCCCGGTGTTGTGGCGGTCGCTTCTCCCATTCTCGTCGGTCTCATCTTCCGTGCCGAAGCTCTTGCCGGCCTCCTCATGATCGGGACCATCGTCGGCGTGATTCTCGCAACCTACCTCAACAATGCCGGTGGTGCATGGGACAATGCCAAGAAGTACATCGAGACCGGCGCACATGGTGGCAAGCGCAGCCCCGCCCATCAGGCAGCGGTCACGGGAGACACCGTGGGTGACCCCTTCAAGGACACCGCAGGCCCAAGCCTCCATGTCTTGATCAAGCTTCTCGCGACCCTCACGCTCGCCCTCGCACCGCTCTTCATGTAATTCTAATCTATGTCTTCCTATCCTCTCGCTCTTAGAATAGTTTCTGGTGAAATTGCAGAGAGTCACAGAAGAATCTCTCAAGCTGCTGATGATGCATCATTGGCTTGGGAAGATGTTTCGAGCATTGCAGGTGAAGAAAATGTGAGGATTCTGGCACTGATAGAATCAGTAGATGGCGCTGTCGATCGCTTCGTAAAAAGCAACACAGACTATGCTTTGCGTGCGGGAATTCTCATGTTTCAACAGGCTGCAAAACATACTGATCCCGAATTTATCCCAGATCTTCTTGAGGGCATGAATGTCCTTGTTTCAAGGGTTCGAAGGCAGGCGGAACACGGACAACTGATACCAATGGACTACATGGATCCTCAGGTACGAAAAGAACTCTTTTTAGTAGAAAGCTATCTCAGAACTACAGAATCTAAACTACGGGAATAAATTTTAATCGTCTATGCTCTTAAAAAGAGCGACGCGCTAGCGTCGCTCTTTTGTTAGAAGTTTCTGATATCTCTTTCAGTCCGCCCAGATAACGAACGTGAAGACCTTGTGTCCTTTGCCAAGATCGCGCTCGAAGTGTGAATCGCGACCTTTGCTGTCCTTGTGAAGAGCCTTCCCCCAGTGCTTTGGATCAGAGACATCGATGTCTTGCCCTGCTCCCTGCGAAGTAGATGCACTGAGAGTCGTGGAACTATCGAGATGCTCATAGATGAGCTCGAGTTGTTCATAATCATGCGCATTGGGATGCTCATTGCTCGGAGGACCATCGGGATCACTCGTGTAGTCCATACATGTCCCGAGATTCAGATTGCCAAAGTTCTCATCCTGATGGTCGAGACCAAACGAATGTGCGACCTCCTGGCACATCACCAGCCTGCGCCATGCGGGTGTGTTGTACGTTGACGTGTTGAAGTACGTGTCATTCATTTTGGCGAGACCCTGCGTGATATGACCGGCGCCATTCACCCAGATCTGGGCAATACCGAGCCAACCGTTTCTGCCATACTTCTTATTGCACACTTCCACGCGCCCGTTGGTCGCGCGGCAATTCTTCCCCCCTTGTCCTCCCACAATCGCAGTATCAAGAACACTCGAGAGACTCCAATCGGAAGACGTTTCTGCAAGATAGGCATCCCACGTGGATGACATATTATCACCGAGTTTTACGGTGAAGGGATTGCTCGTCCGTGCCCAGTGATATGTTCCCCATGAATGGGTAGCATAGGCAACAGTCGCAAACGTGCCTACGATAAAAATGCTCGCAACAGCAGAAAGAAGATACTTGCTTTTCTTCATATGGAAAAAATGGGGAGAAAGTAGTATGGATACATTATACCTATTTAGTAGCAATGTCAAGAGTGTTGTTTTGGAAAAATCTTCTCTGTAAGAATACTGTGTGAATATTGCCTACGAATGTGTATTCATTCCTCTTTTTTCTATGAACTTCCATATTCTCACCCTATTCCTGATGGCATTTGCGGTGATCTTCCCCGTCGTGAGCTTCGCGAAGCCCGACGATACCTGCAAAGACCTGAAGGGTCCGGAGCGTGTTCGGTGTGTCCAGAAACGCCATGAAGAAAAGAGGAAAAGCAGCTCCTCTTCTTCCACTGCTTCCAGCAGCACCTCCTCGTCTCCGTCAAAGAAGCACGGAAAACCCGACCTCTCCTGCAGAGATCATCACAAGCAGTGGCACAAGGATACGAATGTGCAGCACAAGACATGGCACAAGGACCACAAAAAAGACGAGGGGAAGGAAAAGACGCACAAGGAGTGGCACAAGAATAAGAACAAAGAACATCAGGCACTGCACAAAACAATAAGAACTGGTCAGTGCACTCCCGTGAGCAGTTCTTCCTCGTCGTCCGCCTCAAGTGAATCGACCTCCTCCAGTTCCACCTCCCCTTCTTCGTCCTCTGCATCATCGGAAGAGAGTAGTAGCTCTCCTTCTTCGTCTTCGTCATCCTCTTCAGAAAGCAGTAGTTCATCCTGAAAACCTATTGGCAGCCCCACGGAGAATCGAACTCCGATTAACGGATTGAAAACCCGTTGTCCTAACCGTTAGACGATGGGGCCACAAAGAACGTGACAGAAGTATACGTGAAGGATCACAGTGTAAAACAGTATCCAGTGAGAGAAGATAATATTTGCATTTTTATAATAAATATGTTAGAATATACACGATATGCACACAAAAATCATCCACATGTTTACAATCACGACACTCCTCATCGGAGTCCTTTTTACCTTTAGTGGTGGGCAAAATGTGCTGCAAGCACAAATCACAGGCAAGGGATCTCATCTTCTTCAAGAGGAACCACCGATTGAAGAACTGATCCTCGACGCCGGAGTATTCCACGCGGCACCAACAGTCTTTGTATCACAGGAACAGACAAGTAGCCTCGCTATTCTCGTTCTTGGAGCTCTCTTGGTCTTCCTGGGACTCACCGTCCACGCCCTCATCGTACTGCGGAAACACCCTGTGCATGCGCACATCCGTTCACACGACAGAAAAGATGCATCAAAACCATCCATCTACGAATACGAATCCTGGATTCGAATTTTCAGAAATATCTAGAGCAGTTGTGTGTATTCTAAAAAAGCCAATGTGTTATTGATTGGCTTTTTTAGCGGCTTCCTATGACATTAGCAACCACAGCCTTCATCATCACCGCCATCGAAGTACATCATATATATGGAAGAAGAATGTAAAAGTATCCCCCATTATAAAAACCGCTGGAGCAGACTTCAAGAATCTTTTTTGGAAGGATTCTCAAAAGAATGCTTCCGACCAACGGAATCCCGATGGTACTGCCCAAAATCTGCAATCTTTGCACAGAGTTCGTTTTTAACGACAGGACCTTCACAGCATAAACGAATACCGAGAGGATCGACCGTGCAATTGCCACAGATGCCAAACCCACACTTCATGTAACGCTCAAGACTGAGGGAACATGGCACTTGGTGCTTGATGCAAAGCTCTGATACACGCTTGAGCATGAGTTCGGGGCCGCAGGCGAAGACCATTGATTCACCTCTCGACTCCGCTCGAGGTGACACATTTGACTTGAGTAACTGTTCAAGAACCTCCGTGTTATATCCTTTGTGACCGACCGAACCATCGTCCGTGGCAACGTGAAGAGTGGTTTTTTTGAGTGTACCAATCTCATCGAGATACAGAAGATGTTCCTTGCCCCGGGCACCGACGACAAAGTCGACGGTACAACCGTCCTTAAGCGCTTCCTTTGCGACAAAATACATGGGAGCGGCCCCATAACCACCGGCAACGAGGATAAGATGCTGATTCTTCTCCCACTCATAGAATGTTCCGAACGGTCCCCGAAGCCCCACAAGATCCCCTTCTCTCAGAGTAAAAAGTTTCTTGGTCATATCACCGACATCGAAGAATGTGATCTTGGTCTGCTCTCCATCGTCCATGGCAATACTCATGGGCACTTCATCAAACCCCGGGAGCCACACCATGAGGAATTGCCCCGGAAGCGCGCCGAAGGAAGTATCGAAGGTGAACGTCTTCACATGCGCAGTTTCCTGCTTCATCGACACAATATGGTGGGTCTTTGGGAGACGGGATTGGAGAGGAATATGCATAGTGATCAGTGATCAGTGGCAAGTGTGCTATGCATAGAACCAACGAGTTCTGCAATGTTTGCAATCCCCTCCTGCTCACACCACTGTTTCATTTCATCACACACATTCTTAAAAACACCGATACCTCGATATGCGACAGCCGTCCCGATTCCTACAAGAGACGCGCCTGCGAGCATAAGCTCGACCGCATCCTCACCGGTAAATACTCCACCGGTCCCAATGATAGGATACTTCCCTTCTGTTGCACGATATACATCGGCAATACAACGTACAGCGATGGGCTTGATGCCCGGTCCTGAGAGACCCCCGACCTTGTTGGCGAGGATCGGCATACGACTCTTGAGATCGATCGCCATTCCAGGCCCCACGGTATTAATCACCGTAAATCCATTGGCACCCTTCTTGGCACACGCGAGAGCGATACTCCCGATATCGGGGACATTGGGAGAGAGCTTGATGAAGACGGGAATTTCCCCGCTGACCTCCTTCACCGCTGCGGTCACCGATGCAGCATCGGGTGCGCTGCACGCAAAGGGTTTGCCAAATTCATCCTCAACATTGGGACAACTGATATTCACTTCGAGGATATCGGGATACAGTTTTACAATTTCTGCAGCGGTTTTTGCAAAGTGATCGACGGATTCGGCGATGATATTCGCAATCAGTGGAACGGGCTTCCTGCGCATGAAGGATCCTATTTCGTCTTTTGCCTTCTCCACCCCTGCATCGGGCACACCGACAGCATTGAGCATCCAGTGATCGGTCGCAATAATCGTGGGATTGGGATGGCCCATGTGTTCCCGAAGCCACAGAGATTTTGTCGTGATGCCCCCAGCACCATTCTCTGCGACGCACCGCCAACTACTCGATGTTATCCCGAGAATCCCGGATGCAAGAATCGTGGGATTTGGGAACGTGACTCCGAGAACTGTCTGCTGTAGCTGCACAGAAAACAGTGTAGCTTAAACTCTGCGTTCTGTAGGAAAGAGTGCGTCTCGCCTCCACCACACTGCAGCAAAGAGAATAAGCCCGAAGAGTATCAAGCGTACCGGCCCAAGGATCGATGCGGGAATCGGTACAAATTGGATTCCTGTCTCCATCACCCACGGTATCTCAATGATACGCAATCCTTCTTTAAGTAAGATCAGAAGAACGGTTGCCAGTGTGACGCCAAGCACCTTCCCGGGCCCACCGGCAACGATACACATGACGATAAAAATCATGGAGGGGAAGGTGTAGTCCGACGGACTGAGAAGATAGAGATACGATGGGAAGAACATACTCGTGATGAATGCGCCAGCTGCTGCAATGAGAAACGCAAGCGTATGTGTCATACGACGCCGAATCCCGATGGATTCGGCGTACCATTCGTGTTCGGAGAGTGCTGCAAGTGCTCTTCCAAACCGCGATCGATCGAGGAAAAAAATAAAGGTAATCCAAGCGACTGCAACGAGTACCGCAACGATCGTAAAGATGCCATTCGTCGCCATGAATTCCCATCGTGGAATGCGCGGAACGCCGAGCGCACCGCGCGTCACAGACTGCCAGTTGAGGATCACATTGAGGATCGCAAGATGGAGCGCGATGGACATCACTCCAAAAGCATCGGGCTCCAGCCGAAACGAGAGCCTTGCAAGAAGTAATGCTGTGAGGAGTGCAAATACCATACCCATAACGCTGCCGAGGAGTGGATTCTGTTGAAAGTGAACAATGGTGAGCCAGAGAGGATATGCAGCTATGAGAGAGAGACCGACTTGTCCAAAGTGGAACACCTTTCCTTTGCCAAAGACAACATTGTAACCGATCACTGTCGGCAACGTGATCGCTGCCAACGTCACCCCATGGAGTAAAAATGCGAACGACATACCCTATGCAGAACGATTCTTAAGCATGAAGAGGCCCGATGGCTTAAAAAGGAGGAAGAGAATGATGAAGAGCAGTGCGACACTCTGCTGATATCCCGCGGGGACATAGAATGCGCCAAACCATTCGATGCCTACGACCATCTGCTCGATGAGTGCAATAAGGTATGCGCAAATGATGGCGCCCCACAGGTTCCCCTTCCCTCCCGCGATGATCGCCGCATATGCCTTGATGGTAATGGGAAAAGCAAGAGTGGGAGTCAAATTCTGATCAATGCCGATGAAGACCCCTCCGAGAGCCGCAAGCATCCCGCTCACAATGAAGATCATGCGATGGAGAAGGGGGGCATTGATCCCAAGGCTCATTGCGGCGTGATCATTTTGTACGACGGCACGGATCCGCCTTCCGATCACCGTCGAATGGAGAACATACGCGCAAAGACAGAGAAGGATGAATGTGATCGCAATGAGGAACATTTGTTCGAGACTGATCCGGGCGTCCCCCAATGCCACGATCGTCTTTGCATTCGCCAAAATGCTGCGCGGACGGGCTTCGAAGAGCAGGAGCAAAACACCATCAATCATCATGCTCAATGCAATGGTCGTCACAAGCGGCAAGAAGCGGTGTCGCTTATAGAAGGGTGCAACGAATACTTCGAATGCGCACCATGCCACAATAGCTCCGATCATGACTCCGCCGAAGACGCTTACGACGAGAGGAAGCGCCAGAGACTGATACAACCACCACGTGGCATATCCCCCCACAAGGACCATTTGCCCAAGCGCCAAATTGAAGACGCCGAGAACTCCGTAGACCAGAGCCAATCCTCCCGCGATCAATGCCGCAAGAGAACCGGCGATGAGAGCATTGATGACAAGCTGCATGCCACTCTCAGTCTACCGCAATGTCCTTCACCTTCACGATCTTGCCATCGCGAAATTCCTTGAGGACGTAGGGAATGCCAACCACATCACCATCCGCATTAAAAGAGAAGCGGCCCACAATGCCCCGGTGCTCCGGGAGATCATAGAGCGCGTCGCGGAGACGCGGGCCACTCGTGCCCACCTTCGCGATACTGTCCATGAGAACATTCGCCGCATCGTACGCATGCGCGGCGAAGGCGATTGTCGATTGCGCATCGCCGAATTTTGCTCGGTACTTTGTTTCAAATTCGCCTCCCTCCCCCGCAGAAGGAACGTTGATGACCTGCATACCGGAAACAGCTTCCGGAATGAGATCAACGAGCGTCATCGAATCGCCGACGTCGTGGGTGACCATCGGTTGCGTCAAACCCTGATCGCGCATCTGCTCGACCATGGCCGCCATCACGGCATCTCCCTGCGCATTGGGGAAGAACACGTCGAATGAAACGTCTTTTAGGCGCAGCGCCAGTGTGCGAAAGTCCTTCGTCCCCGGCTCAACCACTTCATCGAATACCACTGCCTCCTTCCCGAGATTCTCCGTGAGGGCAGCGCGGAACGCCATGGCGAAATCCGTATTCTCGCTCAGCATCGCGACACGCTTCCATCCCTTCTCCGCGAAGTATTTGGCCATCGCCTTAGTCTTGAGCGCATCACTCGGGTAATTGCGGAAGACGAAGTCGCCAGCCTCTGTGACATCGGGACTACTGGAAAGCGGCGAGAGCAGGAGCGTCTCCGCCGCCTCCGTAATGGGAGCAGCGGCAAGTGTCTCCCCACTACACTGTCCACCAATAATCGCGGTAACCCTGTCGACGGAAACAAGTTTTTGTGCAGCACTCGCGGCATCTGCACCCGTGCATCGTCCATCCTCCACAGCAAGCTCCACCATGCGGCCATTGACTCCTCCTGCGGCATTGCGTTCTTCGATCGCCATCTTTACCCCATTTAACGTATCTACTCCATACGCCGCCGCATCTCCCGTAAGCGGACCGATGTACCCGATCTTAATGGGACCGTTATCGGATTCGCCCCCTGTGCACGCAGAGAGAAGAATAAAAAATATGCCCAATAACGATGCGCGTTTCATAGAATATGACAGAAAAAAGTAGAGCAGGATTTTGGTTGAGAGCTGAGGAAAAGTCAACGACCTAACTCGTCGGATCTGCCCCGAAGTAAATCTCTCGCAATTCCTTACTCTTCTGAACCTCTTCGGGAGTCCCCGTAAGAACCACCTGCCCCACGTCGAGGACGATGACACGATCACAGATACGACGAATAAAGGGGAGATCATGCTCGATGATGAGCACGGTTTTTCCTTCTTTTTTGAGATCGGCAATGAGCTGCGATACCTGCTGCGTCATTTTGGGAGAAACGCCGGCGGTCGGCTCGTCCAAGAGGAAGAGTTCTTTGCCACATGTGAGCGTGCGCGCAATTTCGAGGAGGCGCATTTGGCCTCCGGAGAGCGAGCCGGCTTTCTTCTTCGCATGCCCCTCCAACCCCGCGACGCGCAGTGTCCTCCGGATAGCAGAATGAAGATCTCCAAGTTCTGCGCGTTCTCCCCGCGGGAGAGCCTCAAGAGCAACGAGGACATTCTCTGTGACCGTCATTTCCCGAAAAATCCCGAAGTTCTGGAAGACCCGCCCAATCCCCTTGAGCGAACGCTGCGCAGGACTGAACTTCATCATGTCCTCCCCTTTAAAAATGGCAGAGCCCGCGGTGGCCTTCAAAAAACCGGAGAGAATATTGAAGAGCGTCGTCTTCCCAGACCCATTGGGCCCGATGAGTCCTACGACCTCTCCTTCAGCAACATCAAAGGAAACCCTCTGCAGAATCGTATGGCCCTGAATAGCCAAGGAAACATCTTTAATGGAGAGAATCGGCATGCGCACGCGAGTGTAGCGCACGAGAAGAGAAACTGACACATCGAGGAATGTCAGCTATACTTTGCAACTCTCATGGAATCACTCAAGACCCCGCGCTTGCGCCATATTCCCGAAGACTGGATTATGTGGAAGTTTAATGCCCACGCGCATTCCACGGAATCCGACGGTGAACTCACCATCGAAGAAATCGATACCATCGCCAAAGAATGGCAGATGAACGGTAAGAGGAGAGAAGTCAACGGTATTACCGGAGGAATCATCGGCGTCACCGATCACAATACCGTCAAGGCACATGAGAATTTCGTATCGCCCAATATTGTCCCCGGCATCGAAGTCAAGGTGCGACGGGAAGACTACGGCGTCGATCTCCTCCTGTATCACACACGTGAAAAACTTCTCGCATTCTGCCACGATGTGATCTATCCCAAACTCAATTCCAATCCGAAAGCCGCGATCATGGGTCCCACGCGTCTCGCGCTCTTCGAACTCCTCGATGCCGCCACGGACGCCGGATGCGCGATCGTCATTCCTCATTACTATCACGTCGAGGGGATATCGGTCCTCCCCAAGGAACTGCAGGAAAACATTGCAAAAAAATATGCGCCCATTGTGGAATTCAATGGAAGACTGCGACGGTGGTGGAACCACAAGGCATGGCTCTTCGCTCATGCGACTTATCACAAGCCGATTCTCCTTCCCCGCCGCAAATCTCTTCCCGTCATTGCCACGGGTGACAGCCATCTCCGCGGACACTTCACATCGAGTTATACCAAAATTCCACTTCCATTACATATCGACCCCACCGGACCCAATCTCTTTAGGGCAATTCGTCGATATAACCGGCATTGTAAGAGAAAACTTGAAGACCCCTCTACTGCTGACACTGTTGCAACGGCATATCACATTATAAAAAAGGGTGGCATGAGCGTTGTAAGCGATTACATCAAGCGATGGTTCACGCACACACCCAAACCTATTGCTCCTGACGATCCTACCGTCCAACAACAGCTCTTAGAAAGGCTGCAAAGAGAGGGTGAGGACGATGCGGACGACTCTTGAATTCGGGGTGGTACTGGCTCCCCATCATGAAGGGATGCCCCTTCACTTCCACGATCTCCGCAAGGCCTGTCTCCGGCCAGATTCCAGAGAAGATAAGACCTTGGGTCTCAAGCTTCTTTTGGAACTGTTTGTTGAACTCGTAGCGATGGCGGTGGCGTTCTATGATCTCC
>Ga0154924_109_pt1 | contig 13017 bp, 15 predicted proteins | sample RifCSPhighO2_01_FD_105893 | JGI IMG/M metagenome (GOLD analysis project Ga0154924, IMG submission 105893) | Candidatus Peribacteria bacterium RIFCSPHIGHO2_01_FULL_51_9
TCACTTGTTCCCAATCATCCAAAAATTTCTTTAGTCCCGTATCCGTGAGTGGGTGCTTTGGGAGGAGTTGGAAAACCGCATAGGGAATTGTGCAGATGTGGGCTCCAAGCATGGCTGCATCCACAATGTGTCGCGGATGACGAGTCGATGCCACAAGCACCTGTGTATCAAATTTGGAATGCTCCCAGATCGTCATGATTTCCTTGATGAGGTGCATCCCATCTTCTCCGGCATCATCGAGACGTCCGATGAAGGGGCTGATGATACTTGCTCCGGCCTTTGCGGCAAGAATGGCCTGACTGGCAGAGAAGACGAGTGTTGTATTGGTCGAAATACCTTTGTCACGGCAATACGAAAGGGTCTTCAACCCTTCAGTCGTCATGGGAACCTTCACAACGACATGTTTATGCCAGCTGGCATACTCGTCCGCTTGCTTCTTCATCCCTTCAAAGTCCGTTGCAGTCACTTGCGCACTCACACAGTTCACAAGTGCACACATCTTTAAAACAGTGTCTTTGAAATCTTTCCCCTCTTTTGCAACAAGTGAGGGATTGGTCGTGACTCCGTCGAGCACTCCCCACGTTGCCACTTCAGCAACGTGATCGACATCGGCAGTGTCCATGAAAAGTTTCATAATTGAGGAGGGATTCTGTATTGATTGTAGTATAGCAGAATTTGGTCGCAACTGCATAAAATTTCCCCCTCCCCTTAATCCCCTCCCTCAGGGAGGGGTACCATCCTATGATGGGTATCATGCGCTGGAATCTCTTCTTCGGCACCGTCTCAGTCCTCATCATTACGACTCTCATCGTTCCACACTTCTTCGGACTGCAGAACTTCACACAATGGGGTGGCATGTACACAGATGGATGGTGTTCGATCTTTATTGCATCGGAGGAACCGCGGAATTTTGCAGATCCCCCATCACACGTCAAAACAAAACATATTCAGGGACCAAGTACATCAATCGTATGGTATGCCCCTATGCAAAGCGAGGAAACCTGCATCGCTTGGGCACAAAGCCACTGCAATACAGTGCAAGAGGAGGGATGGTCTGCTCGTGCGATTTCTGCGTACTTCCGACAACGTTACCTTTTTGAAGGCAAGAATGTCTGTGCAATGACAAAAATGTATGAGGGATGGTTTATTCAGCCAATACGATCATGATCATGAAAAACATCCATCAGTGGCACTGGCCCCGCGTCGCCCAAACCTTTATCGGTCTCTTCTTCATCGGTGCGGGACTCTTCAAACTGCAAAATTACTTCCTCGTCGGTGATCAGTCACTGACACGTCACTTCCAATTCTGGATCGATAACGCCTGGCCTCCTCTGTGGTCTCTGCCTCTCTTCCACTGGGGACAAAGTCATCACCTCTTCCTCTCCGCTCTCGTCATCGCACTGCAGATCATCCCCGGTATCCTTCTCGTCCTCCATTGGCACACACGCATTGCTGCAACTGTGCTCTTCTTTATGCAAATGGGAATATTCATTGGAACCTTCCATCACCTCGGATTCAATGAATTTGTAGGAACATCCCTTTGGATCGCACTCTTCTATCTCTTAAAGCCACAAAAAAATCTGTGGTCTTGGCCCCTTCTCACTTACCTCTTCGTAGGCCTTGCCCTTCTCCAGCTCTACAATCGCTTCGTTGTCGGTGACCCATGGCTCAGTACTGTCACATGGCAACGTGAACACCTTGCTGCGGATGTCATGTCCATTCACCCACTCTGGAAGAACTTCATTCTTGCGATTGCGCACATGAGATGGGGAACATATCTTTGGGCAGCCTCTTGGTGGATCCAACTCGCGTGTGTGCTCGGACTCTTGACGCGCTTTCGACTCTCCTTCAGTGCAATTCTCATCTGTCTTTGGTTCCTCCATATTTGGACATGGATGAATGGAATCACAAGTCAAGGAGTCCTGTGGCTGCTCGCAACATTTGTGTGGATGACGGAGGAATACCAACAGCAAAATCTGAACAAGTCTACCGCGTGTCATGGTGAGCCCGTCGAACCAGACACGCGGTGTCACCCTTCGACGAGCTCAGGGTGACACTTCGACTTTTGATTGTTCTCCCTTACACTTATATCAACATGTCCTCCCGCCCCGATCCCAAAAATCTCATTGGCAATCCCGCGGTCCCCATGTCGTGCCAAAGAATTATGAAGACAAGTTCTACGGTAGAACCACTTTGGATCGGACCCGCGGATGCTCTGTCTCTTACTCCGGAAGAACAGGATGCCTACGAAGTCGCGCACAAGATCATGTGCCACCTCGCAATTGAGGCACCAACCAAACATGCTTCCGGTCATCCGGGTGGACCTCTCTCTTCCTTCACCTTCGCATACTTCTTGAGCAAAATCCGTAACCCCCATATCGATCAACCTCTGCTCATGAGTGCAGGTCATCTCTCCCTTCTTGCCTACGGTCTTCAGTGGCTCTTTGGACGTGAAGGAAAAGACAGACGCCTTGAGTCACCTCAAGCAATTATCGATACCTTCCGCACAGCCGACGGCCTCCCCGGACACGTCGAGGCAGGGATCGGCGATATTCCCTTTGGTTCAGGGCCACTCGGCAAGGGGGTCTCTCATGGTCTTGGGACCGCATGGGGACTCAAGTACTTAAAGAAAACCGGCACTGTCGATGTCCTCCTCGCCGATGGCGACTGCCAAGAGGGACAGGTGCAAGAAGCCTTTCGCCTCGCCTCCCATCTCGTGCTCGACAATCTCACCGTTCACGGGGACTTCAATGATATCCAATTGAGTGATATGCCCAGCCGCACGGTTGCCGCAGACTTCGCACGGATCGCACAGGCCACCGGTTGGCGCGTCATCGAAGTGCAGAACGGCAATGATGCAGCCCAAGTCAAAGCAGCGCTCGAATGCGCCAATGCATTCCTTGGTAAAGGTCACCCCATCTTCATCTGCTACTACACAACCATGGGATTTGGCGTCTCTGTCATGGAAGAAGGATCGAATGCCGGAACAGAAAACTATCATGGCTCACCGCTCAAGCCCGATGTAGCAGAGGCCGCTCTCAAGCTGCTTCCACCACTTGCAGATCTCATCGAGAAGTACGAACCATATCGCAGAGAAGAAAAAAAGCGGTACACCTCGGGGAAACCCGTTGCCACAGACATCCTCCTCGAATGGAAAATTCCCAAAGGGTATGAGCGTGCGATCACGGACAAAAAGGGTTCGGCGCGCAAAGACTTCGGTGCAGTGCACATCAAAAATCTCATGAAGCACGATGAGCGCCTCGTGATCCTCCACGCCGACCTCGCAGCATCCGGCGGATTCGATGAAGTCGCGAAGGACTTCCCTCACCGCGTCCTCAACGTCGGTGTCGCCGAAGCCAATATGTACATGATGGCCGCGGGCTTACGGCAAGCAGGCCTCCTTCCTGTCACGTATACCTTCGGGGCATTCGGGACCAATGAGGCAAGAGCCAACGCCCGACTCATCGACATCAATTGCAGTCACACGCGCTGCGGCGTTCTCCACGATTGCACCCATTGCGGAGTCAGTGTCGGGGAAGATGGAGAGACACACCAAGAACAGAATTATCTCAATATTCCCTTCTACCATACGAGCGTATGGATGCCTGCAGATAGCAATCAGGCAGGTGCCATGGCAGAGGCGGCATTCGCGCGCATCGCGGAAGGAAAAAGAAGCGTATATGTCTTCTCGCCCCGTTCAAGCCATGAACAATTGAAGAGCACTTCCGGAGAAGTGATCTACCAGAAGGACTACATATTCGACGGTCAGGCAGATCTCATCCGCGGTATGGGGGACTTCAGTGACCGCGCGACGATCCTCGCCATCGGAACCTCCGTGCAAGAAGCGGTTGCCGCGGCGGATAGTCTCATGAAGGAACAAGAGCCGCTTCAAATCCGCGTCTTGAATGTCGCCTGTGTTCATCCGATCGATGCCGCTGCCATTATTCAGGCTGCCCTTGAGACCCATCACCTCATCGTCGTCGAAGATCACAATACGCTCGGCGGTCTCGCAACGACCGTCGCAGACATTATCGCGGACTTTGCTCTCCCCTGCTCGCTGCGTCGTCTCGGACTCTCCCACTACTTTCCATCCGCCCGTGACAGCGACTTAAAAGTCATGGCGGGGATCGACAGAGACAATATTATGAATGTCGTACAGGATGAAGTGAGAGTCGAAGTCTGCGGCGGAGAAGACGCCGCCGTCACCGCCATGCATGAACTCATTCACAATCACCAGCACTCTCGATTTCAAAGAATCCTCCCCTTCGTCGAAAGGCTCTGTGGAGAGAAGAGATATCTCGAACAACTGCGCAAACACTTCGCCTCCCGTCAGTGTCCCAAGGGGAAGTTGCCGAAGAATGAGGAATTGAAGGAAAAATTGGCTACAATACTCTCAACGGAAGGGTGGCCGAGTGGTTGAAGGCGACGGTCTTGAAAACCGTTAGACCTGCAAAGGTCTCGTGGGTTCGAATCCCACCCCTTCCGCCATAGTTGAATTCGAGCTGAGTGCAAGCCGCAGGCGCAGCACGAAGCCGAAGATACTATGTCCCGCGTAAGGAGCAAAGCGACGAACCGCGGGACTATACAGCGACAACCTCAGAGTTGAAGTACAGACGAGAAGAACTTGACATAACATATATTTATAATTTACTAAACAATGGAATTGCTATACTTCCGACTCCACATACTTTGCTATGAAAACCATTTTGCGGTCATTCATCGGCCTTGCTCTCATGAGTCTCACAGCCTGCTCGACTCCTATCGTGCAATCCCCGGATACCAAGAAGGAGCCTGCGCAAAGTTCCTCTCAACTCTCAGCCACTTCGTCACTCTCTCCAGAGTCAGAATTGCCTTCGTCGGACATGCGTGAAACGAAGAATGTCACGTACCGCGGCATTGTACAGCCCTCCGGTATCAGCATCTTCATGCAAGGGACTCATCGCCTCGTCCTCTCCGATGGACGATTTATCCTCCTCGAGAGTGATTCCATCGACCTCAATGGATATGTCGGTGAAGAGGTCGACATCTCCGGCGCGATTCGTCCGACGGTCGAAGTGGGAGGACAAATCATGCGCGCTGAAGAAGCGACACTCGTTGTAAAAGAAGAAACAGAAGCATCATCCTCCGCCGAAGCAGAACCTGCCTTAAGCGAAACCACAGAATCAAGTGCTGCTTCTTCAACTTCTTCTTCCTCATCTGTTGCACTTGCCTCTTCCAAATCTTCATCATCATCTTCGTCCAGCGCTCCTTCTTCTGAAGCACAAAAATCCTCCGACATCTCTCCGGAGATGGAGGCGACTGTGAGTACAATGGCCAAGGAAGATTTTTCGGCGGAGCAATGGACACAGGAATATTGTTCGGGACATATCGGATTTTGCTTCCCTGTCCATCGCAATTGGTGGTACAAGTCCTTTGGTGCGACCACGAGCGTCCTTTGGCATATAGAAGTGAGCAATGGACCCGTTCTTAACCTCGGTGATGGACCCATCGTCATCAATCTCCTTCGCGGTCCCCTCACAGGTCCTGATCTCACGGTCTCCCCTCAGGGCAATTCCGTCATTGGCTTCCGGCAGTGGTCGGCCGACCAGCATTTCGAAATATCTGCGGACAAACGCCTCGAGGCTGCTGTCGCATATATTGTGAAGAACTTGACGACATACCAAGGGGAGTGAAAACTCTCCGTATGCCCTCCTTTGTCTACGCTGCGCAAAATGCATCTGGTGCAGAGACGAATGGTATGATCGAAGCATTGAGTCTTCAGGAAGCCCGCAACATGTTGAAGGAACGTGGTTTATTCGTAACGGAAATCCACGAATCGACCATGGAAGAACGAGGCATTGAAAAACAATGGGTCTACGAGGAAGAACCTGATGCACAAGAAGCACCAAAAAAAGACCAAAGTCTTCCGCAGAATCAAACGTTCACAAAAGAGCGACGCTACGTTCCTCTGGTTGGAACTCTTCGTCTCTACGCCGGATGGCTCATGGCTTGGTACATCCTCATGTATCTCCTCGGTGCGTATCAAGTCACGGGGCAATTCCCCTTCACTCTCCTCATCATTGAGGGACTCTTCTACTCGAAAATGGTTCTCATCTTCACGTTCGCAACCTTTCTCTTCCTGCTTTTCAGTTCGAGTCACCACGCCCTCCATGGAGGAAAACGAATGGGGTGGGGGTTTTTCATATTAGGATTTGCTCTTCTCATGTTCTTCAGTGTGAGTGTCTAGGGAGAGGGGAGATTTACAACCCCAACTGCTTCCGAATCGCATCAGCCTCCTGTTGATCCTCTGCCTTTTGCGACTGCTGGACGGTCACTGCCTGTAAATCATTCCAATCACCAGCATGCTTCTCTTCCAGTCGTTTAAGTTGCGCGAGATGCTTGGGAGAGAGTTCACCGAATTTCCGCCTCTCCTCCTCAAGAATCTTCTGAAGCTCATCCACCTGAAATTGGCTGAGCTTGGGAACCGCCTGAATAATCCTCCACTTCTCATCCCTCGTGAGAGAGATACTCCCTCGAAGAAGGGTAAGAAATTTCTGTTCATCAAACGATGTACTGGAATGCGGGGGAATGGTGACCTTTGCATTTGAGAGTGTCGCCATAGCATCTCCAAATCGATAATCCCCTACTTCACCGAGAACGCGTAAATCCTCGTCATCGTACCCCATCTCCTTCGTTGCTTTGACGCCCTTTTTGGGAGGGGGAGGTCCCGAATCCTGCGGAGGCATTCCACCACCCAAACCATCATCATGCTGTCCTGCCCCCGATGAAGGAGGGGGAGGAGGGGGAGGAGGGGGAGAGGCAAAAACCTGTGTAGGATCGAGTCCTCCTGCAGGCACGGTATCACCCGGACGCGGCGGAAGTTTTCCCTGAGGATTCGTTCTTCCGGTCTGCCCACTCTGTGCTGCAGCATCACCTGCCATGGAATCCAGTCTAGCGGGAGAGAAGAGGATGACAAGGAAAAAGTTGCCCTACTTCCTCCCCATTACCCTTTCTGCGGCCCTCCTTGCCCGGACCACCAACTCTGGATTAAGGAGTCCTGCAATACGCATCTCGGGAATTCCACTCTGCCGTATCCCGAAGAGTTCACCGGGACCACGAATTTTCAAATCGATTTCGGCAAGGAGAAAACCATTGTCATGTTGCTCCATCGCATGGAGACGTTGTGATGACGTCTGCGCAGGAATCGTCGTGAACAGAAAACAGTAGCTCTTGTGTACCCCCCGACCAACTCTCCCACGAAACTGATGCAATTGCGAGAGTCCAAAACGCTCTGCTCCTTCAATAACCATCACCGACGCATTCGGTACATCAATGCCAACCTCAATCACCGATGTAGAAACGAGGAGATCATGCCGCCCCTCCTTGAACGCCCTCATCACTTCTTCCTTTTCCTGAGACGGCATTCGTCCATGAAGCACGGCAATGCGACGATGGGGAAAACTTTCCATCAATCGTCTGGCCTCAACCTGCACATTCCGTACTTCCTGTACTTCGTCAGACAGCGACTCTTCAATGAGGGGACAAATCACAAATACTTGTCGCCCCTCCTCCATTTGCCGATCGATGAATTGTTCGACTGTCCTTCGATCCTTCGGTGTCACCACTTTCGTATGAATCGCCTGCCTATTCCCCGGCTTTTCCGTGAGAACGGAGAGATCGTGATGACCGTACGCCGTGAGCGCGAGCGTGCGCGGGATGGGCGTTGCCGTCATCGACAGGAAATGTGGATTTCCCTTGTCAAGGAGACGCTCCCTCTGCACAACACCAAATCGATGCTGTTCATCCACGATGACAAACAGGAGATTACGAAATCGCACGTCTTCCTCGATCAATGCATGTGTCCCAATCACGAGATCGACCGTTCCTGTTGCAATCGATCGCTTGATATCCCGAGCAGAAGCAGAAGACATGGATCCTGTGAGCAAAGCAATGGAAGGAAGACGAGCTTCCTTCCCCACGGATCTTCCATAGTATTCAAAAAAATGGAGAAGGATCTTCCCGATAGAAGCGATGTGTTGCCGGGCAAGTACTTCCGTCGGGACCATCAGGGCACACTGTCCACCATGACGAATGACATGTGCCATAACGGCACACGCCACAAGGGTCTTCCCAGAACCAACATCTCCCTCAAGGAGACGCGACATCGGGTAGTCGCGCTCCATATCTTTGAGAATTTCGAAGATTGCGATCTTCTGACTCCCTGTCGGAGTGAAATGAAGAGAAGCAAAGAATGTTTTCATAAGCTCTGGATCCATGACAATACGCAGACGTTCCTGCCGCTTCCCCTGCCATTCTTGTTTGCGCGTGAGAGCCTCACGCTGCACGTGGTACATCTCCTCAAACGTCAGTCGCTCAAAAGCCTTTTCCACCATATGGGCATCATCGGGAAAATGCATAGCGCGGATCGCCTCCTTCCGTGAGAGAAGTCCTTCGGAATCGATGACATCCTGGGGGAGGGTTTCGGAAAGTTCTTCAATCGCATCTTTGATGAGATGCATCTTCTCCCGCAACCACCGCGTCGTGACTTTATCGTGTTGGGGATACACCGGGACCAGTCGCCCTCCGTGCACAGGAATCCCGCCTCGATCCTTCTCAAACTGAGGACTGAATATCTTGAGTTTCCGGCCATCCTCCACGATCTTCCCCGTAATGACGATCTCATCGCCATCTTTGAGCATTCGCTTCACATGGGGTTGGTTGAACCAAATCACTTCGACCGTCATTCCCTCGGCATCTGTAAAGATGGCCGTGACAATTTTCTTTCGCTTCTTCGTATGTATAAGCTTCACATCGCGCACCTCTCCGCGCAAAGTGACCTTCTCTCCCAATGGAGCATGAGCGATCGTATGGGTTGCACGCAAATCTTCATGCCGCCGCGGGAGATAAAGAAGCAAATCTTCTATGGTGCGCAAACTCATATTTTCCAATGCGCAGATATAATCGGCAGTCGTACGCAGTACTTCTTTGAGCGGAGTACAAAGATGCATAGATGACAAGCAAAAATAGATCAGACCATCTCGAAATTCTCACAAATGCAGTATACTCGGATCCATGCAACTTTCGACATACATCCTCATTTTAGGGCTCGTAGAGCTTCTCTTCAGTGTCCCCCTTTTTCTCGATCCGGAAAGCTCTTCCAAATGGATGCAGCGCGCCATGAAGGAAGATCTCTGGATGCGCACCGTCGGTGGAATTTTCGTCCTGCTCTCCTTCCTCACGCTCAAAGATAATTATTCCATCACGGAGGATCTGACGGGGCTGCTTCGTTTTCTGGCATGGGTCGGTGGACTCAAGGGTTTGATCCTCTGTTACTATCCACAGTGGTCTGCAGAAATGAAGGGGCAATTCTTGAAGGGAGAATGTTCAAGAGTGTTTGGGTTTGCCGGTATCATCGTCGGAATCCTCTTGCTCTTGGGAGCTAGCACTCTCTGATACTTTCGTGTGGAACCGATTAAATGCCAATGCGTCATGGTGAGCTTGTCGAACCATCGCATTGGCAAGTCATCACGTCGCCCATTCGACAGGCTCAGGGTGACGTGATGCTCACTTCTTTCATTGGTTCCATGTTTATGGTTGAGAAGAGAAAACAAAACTCTTAGACTGCCCATATGATTCACGATGATTTTTTCAAAATGATGTCAGAGCCTCCAACGCTCTCGACTGAGGAACAAAAACAAGCCGGGAAGCCCTCTCAGGGAAAAATGAGCGAAGAACATAAGAAATTCCTCCAGACCGTCATCGCTCTCATTGATTCTGGCCAAATCGACCCCTACGCCCCAGAATCCCTCCTCAATAAACAGATCTACGATTCTCTTGATGAGCCCGATCAAGGAAAAATCGACCAAGCTCTTCTCAACATCGCAGACATGGTCCGCATGATTGAGGAATTCTTTCGTTCAACCGAAACTCCCGATGAATCCCCACAGCTCCAGGAAATGATCGACTATCTTTGGCAGATCAAGCAGCGCGCCGAAAAGGTGCACGATATTTTTAAGTTTTAATTGTTCTTCTATCCTCTCCTTCTATGGCACAAATAAAGAAGCCGGAAAAAGTGACCGAAAACCCACCTGAGGTATTTCCAGATTCTACGAAAGAAATGCCCCCGCCAGTGGTAGAAGCGGCAAATATCATCACAAAAACTGAGGAAAGGCTCCTTACCCTCGCAAAGGAGGTACAAAAAACTCGTAGAGCCCCTCCCCCTCCTTACGAATTCGAAATTGCGTGAGTTGAGCCTTCGTAATTGACCCACCGAATCCGCTCATCATTCTTCCACCACGTCATTTGTCGCTTGGCGTATTGACGTGTTTTTGCAGCAATCACTTCCCCATACTGTTTCACAATTTCTGCTTCCCCTAATCCTCGTCTTAACCCTTCCCCTATCTCCCTGTAGCCGAGACTGTTCATCCCCGGATCATCCACCGAATAGCCTCGCTGAAGGAGTGATTGCACTTCTGCAATCCATCCGGATCTCAGGAGTCTCTCCGTACGTTCATTGATCATACGCACAAGCGCCTCACGCGACCAATGAGTACCAACAATAAAAAGATTGTAGGGACAGTGAGACTTCTTCTTCTCTTGCGAAGGGATTCCTCCGCTCGATTCATAAATTTCCATTGCACGAATGATGTACGGTTTATTATTCGGATGAATCGATACGGCGGATTCTGAATCGACTTCTTGCAATCGCAGATGGAGAGATATTCCTCGATCCTTCTCATACTCTTCTTCCAAACGGGAACGCACTGCTGGATCCGCCGATGGTAATAGTTCGAGACCGTCAATGATCGCACTGAGGTAAAGCATCGATCCACCAACAAGAATAGGACACGATCCTCGGGCAAGAATCTCATCAATCATCGCCAATGCCTTTTCTCTATACCATGCAACCGTGACTTCCTCCCGTGGATCAAGAACACTGAAAAGATGATGCGGGATCCCGTACATCTCTTCATTCCTGATCTTTGCCGTTCCAATATCGAGAAAACGATAGAGTTGCCGTGAATCCGCACTGACAATCTCCGGTTTCTTCCCTTCCTTCTCAAGAGCACGCGCAAGTCGGATGGAAAAATCTGTTTTTCCGCTCCCTGTAGGCCCAAGGATAACAATGAGCGGTTGTGAGGACGTGGCAATGAACTTATTTAACATTTGCATGTTATACAACATATAGATTAGAACAAAAACTCCCAAACGAACCAGAGAATAGCTATACTATAGATACGAGGAAACCAATATTCTCCCCCTCCCCTCCATAGTATGCACCCACAACTCCAGTCTATTGCGAAGAGCTTCTCCAGTGGAATGTCTCCGCAGAACTTCATCATCCCCACGGTGATCGAAAAAACGCAATTCGGCGAGCGCGTCTACGATATCTACTCACGCCTTCTTGAGGAACGCATTATTTTTCTTGGAACCGTGATCAATGACGATGTCGCCAATTCCATCATCGCCCAACTCCTCTTCCTCGAAAAAGAAGATCCCAAGAAGGATATCACTCTCTACGTCAACTCTCCCGGAGGACAGGTAAGCTCGACCCTCGCCATGTATGACACAATGCAGCATGTAAAGCCGGATGTCTCTACGGTGTGTCTGGGAATGGCCGCGAGCGGTGGCGCCATCATCCTGACCGGTGGAGCCAAGGGGAAGCGCTTCGCCCTCCCCCATGCCGAGATTATGATCCATCAGCCTCTCGGTGGTACCGAAGGTCAGGCAACGGATATCGCGATCCATGCCGACCACATCATCCGCACCAAGGATCTCCTCAATGAACTCCTCGCCAAACACTCCGGCCAAAAGCTGGATAAAGTGAAGAACGATACCGAACGAGACAAATTCATGCGCGCAGAGGAGGCTCTGGCCTACGGCTTGCTCGACAAGATCGTGTTGTAAAAAAACGTCTTAAAAACCCCCGCGTTTGCGGGGGTTTTATTATCATATTTCCAATTCCTCCTTATTTACACTCATTCCCGCAGCAGCAGGACTTCACGACGAAGAAGTACACGAGTATCCAGATCCATGTGTTATGCACCGCAGGCATCACCGCAGAGAGATCGACTCCGCCAAGGATCGGCTTGAGGAGCATCCCGACCGGGATCGAACCAAGTGCAATTCCCGCTGCCCATGCTGCAGCATCCGTATACATCCCAAGAACGAAGAGCACTCCCCCGGCAATGAGGAGGACGCAGTAGATATACGCCCAGATCTGTCCGAGAGGCGCAAGGGCACCGAGATCTTGAGCCACAAAAACAGAAAACCCATCCACCGTCATGAGGTGCTTAAGCCCCACAAAGAGGAGAGAAAGCCCGAAGGAAAATCGCAGAACAAACCCTGCGATTCCCTTGGGATGAGTAGGAAGAGAGCAGCACGACATACGGAAACGAGAGGAAAGGGATAAAACAGAGAAAAGTATGCAGAAATACCATTTTTTGTACAAGTGATTTGTTCACAAACAAGAGATTTCGCAAGTCGAAGTCCCACGGTACTCTCCATCACACAGATGTTTACTCTTCATAAAGAAACATCCATCGGCCGTCGTGGAACACTCTCCACTGCCCACGGTTCCATTGAGACCCCCTTCTTCATGCCTGTAGGAACCGCGGGAGCTATGCGAGGTCTCACGCACGACCATCTCCTGCAACTCGGCGCACAAATCCTCCTCTGTAATACCTATCATCTCCACCTTCAACCGGGAGAAGAGACGATCGAGCAAGCAGGAGGCCTGCATGAGTTCGTTTATTGGCCAAAGCCCATCCTCACGGACTCCGGAGGATTTCAGGTCTTCTCCCTCCGTCATCAACTCACCATAGAGGAACATGGTGTCCACTTTCGATCCCACATCGATGGTTCTCCCCTTTTTATCGGACCGAGAGAGGCTATGCACATTCAACATAAACTCGGGGGCGACATCATCATGTGCTTTGACGAATGCCCCCCATCGACCGCCCCCAAAGATGAAATTCGCAAAGCCGTCGATCGCACGCTCAAATGGGCAAAGGAATGCAAAGAAGTTCATAAGGAACT
>Ga0154924_124_pt1 | contig 12729 bp, 13 predicted proteins | sample RifCSPhighO2_01_FD_105893 | JGI IMG/M metagenome (GOLD analysis project Ga0154924, IMG submission 105893) | Candidatus Peribacteria bacterium RIFCSPHIGHO2_01_FULL_51_9
CACTGTCGCAAAGAGTTGCTGAAAATGGAGTGACTGAGCGACATCAACAACATAGTAGATAGCCTGCGGATGCCATCGATTGATACGGTACTGGATCTGCGCGAAGTCACGGGTCATATAAATCGTCGCAGAGTCTGCCTTCTGTACCACGGCCGTTGGGAGGTTCATATCGGAAGGAAATTCCACGACAATCGCCCCCTTCTCCCCCTTCCGAAACACTTCTTTTTTCAATCCTTCCTCCAGGATAGGCGTCATCATCTCTTCGTACATGGATTCGCCATGGGGATGCTCAATGTGAACATGAAGCCTCTCGTAGAGATGATCCATGGCCTTCATCGTGATTGTAACTACTTCCTGCCAAAACTCGCGCAGTGCTCTGTCTCCCTGTTCAAGTTTGCAAAAGGATTCGCGTCCGGCATCTTCGAGTGAAGGATCCTTTTCTGCCTCTTCATGGAACTTCACGTAGAGAGCGAGAAGCTCATCGATGGAACACTCTTTTACAGGCTTCGTGCCCCAGCGCTCAACGGCCACTGCAAGCTTTCCAAATTGTGTACCCCAGTCGCCGATGTGATTCACACGGATCGTATTGTGACCCAGATGCTCATAGAGATTGGCAATAGTCTGACCAATGACCGTCGACATGATGTGATGAATCCCCAGTGGCTTTGCGATATTGGGCTGCGAATACTCCACAATCACCGGTGCTTCCTTCTTCCTCTTCACGCGAGCTGTGCATGCTTCACGTGTCTGTGCGAGCTGTGCCAGAAGTGCCTCCGGGGTAAACCACACATTCACGTAACCTGCTCCCACCACGTCAATGCGTTCGATTATTGACAATTTCGACAATTCATCCTTAAGAATCCCCGCAACCTCCTGTGGAGAGACTTTTGCCTTCTGAGCAATGCGCAAAGCAACAGTCGTGGATACGTCCCCATGCTCTCTCGACTCCGGTCGTTGCCAAATAACGCTCTCTTTGGCAAAACCATATTTCTTCTGAAGAATTTTCTGAGATGCCGTCACAAGTTCAGTGGAAATCAGATGCATCGAATTCTTAATATGAACAAATATAATACTCAGAAAAGCGGGGCTAATATAACACCAAAAAAACACTTAACCACTTGAGAACAAAATTTGATCTTGCTCAAAAAATATCTCCATGTTTTGAACACAATTTTTATAAGGCAATCAATGATACATTTTTGTGATCATGAAGAGAAAAATGATCGTAATACGATGATGGATGCATATTGAGAAAATACGTAAAAAAATGTACAATGATGTTGTGCAACATCGTCATAGACATCATATCCATTTTGGGCTGCTGTTCATGGCATGTCTCCTCCTTGCGCGATGCTCCACGCAAAAAGATCTTCCCTACGCACAAGGCACAGACACTGCATTGATACCGACCGTTATTCTCTCACAGAAAAAGGGGGGCTCTCCTTCTCTCGCACTTTCACGTCCATCAGCTCTCCTCGGTCTCCACGTCACACAATTTCTCTCCCGACAGGGAGGGTTGCTCGCCAAAGCCGCACTACAGGGCGTCTTCCTTCATCTCCGACGCTTTCCTCCAAGTAAAGAGAGTGACCAAACCATTGCCGCCATTGAAAAACTGGGCACTCTTCTCCACCGCAATATCGCTGATTCTCTCAATCAAAGCACCAACAGACAACGAACCCTCAATGTATATATCGAGCAAATTCGGGAAGCCATAGCGGAAGCATCTATGCAATCCACAAACCTCGAAGAAACATTGGATCGGTATACTGATGAGTACCGGATACACAAAAGTCGTACCCGTACCATCAGTAGCGAACTGAAGCGTGCTTTAAGAGATACCAATTATTCTTTGGCAAGCCAGAAACAAGAAGAACTGGGTGAAGCCCAATCTCTCCTCGCCAACGCAGAGGTTGACGTCGAAAAAACAGAGGGAATTCTCGACATATATAAAGAACTTCTCCCTTTGGCGGAAGAACGTCTCACGGCAATCGAGCAGAATCGAGAAGTGATTGTTGCCGGCCTCCGTGTGGTCGAAATGCCAGGAATTGATGATCTCGGTATTTTCGACCGTATGAGATGATTTTAAAAAATAAAACATATATTTGTCAAAATAAGGGGGCATTGTCCAAAAACGGTATTTTTGGTACAATGAAGAGATTTTATGGACAAACAGATACCGCTGCCAACGAAGATGAACCCTGCTCTCGTCGCAATTGACGAATTATTGGGTCTTTCGGGCAAAGGCATGAAAAAAAGGAAAAAGGACACCCTGATTCCAGGAGAAATTGACGAGATACACCATTATGAAGAAGGGATACAGAAAATGCTCGACATCATTTCTCCCGCTGGACTCGATGTCACCCCCAAAGAACTCACCCTCAATGACCTCGTGACACGGACGCTCTTTGTGTACAACTGGCCCAACTACATCTTCCCCAACTGGCTCTCTCAACTTATCAACTTGAGTGCCAAATTTGACTTCGCACACTTCATCTATCCTTCCGATAGCAAGGCGATCATGAAAATGTTGCGAAAAAAAGTGACCGAGCTGCGCTCATCCATCCGCATGCTCGAACAGAGAGGCATCGTCCGTGACCCCGCACTGGAAGCGGCACTCCAGGATGCAGAAGAACTCCGCGATCTCCTCGCACGTGGCCAGGAAAAACTCTTTCAGTTGGGGATGTACATCACTCTCTATGGAGAGGACGAAACACATCTCAAAAAACTGCAGACGGATGTTGAGGCAATTCTTGGAGGAAAACTCGTCCTCACCAAACCTGCGATCTTTCAAATGGAGCACGGTTGGACGAGCACCATCCCCCTCTGTCTCGATGAACTCGAAATCAACAGAAACATGAACACATCTCCGCTTGCAGCGAGCTTTCCCTTTTCAAGCTCGTCATTCACTGACGATCACGGCATTCTTTATGGTATCAACCGACATAATGATTCGCTCGTTATTTTCGACCGATTCGATCTCCCCAATGCCAACTCCAATATCTTCGCAACATCCGGAGCGGGAAAATCATTCATGGCCAAACTGGAGCTCCTCCGTTATCTGATGCTCGGTACGGAAGTGCTCGTGATCGATCCGGAAAACGAGTACACGGATCTCTGCAAAGCAGTCGGAGGATCATTCATTCCTCTTTCTATCCAAAGCTCTTTCCGCATCAATCCCTTCGATCTCCCGAAGGCAGTCCGTGGGGAAGAAGCGGTATCGGGAGAAACGCTGCGCGCAGCGATCATCAATCTTCACGGCCTCCTCAAACTCATGCTAGGGACACTCACTCCTGCAGAAGAAGGGATCCTCGATAAAGCCATTCTCGATACATACGCCCTCAAGGGCATCACTCTCCAGACCCCCAACCCTACAGAAGTGGAACCGCCCACTCTCGGGCACCTGGTCGATGTCTTGATGACAACAGAGGGAGGAGAAAACATGGCACGGACACTGCAAAAATACACTGAAGGAAGTTTTGCCGGTCTTTTTGACCAGCAAACCAACGTCAAACTGGATAATCTCATGATCGTCTTCCAGATCCGCGATCTTGAGGAACAACTTCGTCCCATTGCGATTTACGTCGTTCTGAATTTTCTATGGAACCGAATTCGTGCCAATCTCAAAAGGCGCCTCCTTGTGATCGACGAGGCGTGGAACCTGATGCAACATGAAGATTCTGCGCGTTTCCTTTATGGGATCGTGAAGCGTGCGCGAAAGTACTACCTCGGCGTCACTACGATCACACAAGATATCGAAGACTTTGTGAACTCACAGTATGGGAAGCCTATCATTACCAACTCCTCACTCCAGGTTCTCCTCAAGCAGTCACCAACGACTGTCGATAACCTTCAGCATCTCTTCTATCTCACGGAAGGTGAAAAAATGGTGCTCCTCAACTGCGACATAGGACAGGGAATCCTCTTTGCCGGATACAAACATGTCGCGCTCCAAGTCATCGCCAGTCCAACAGAATCATCGCTCATCACGACAAAGCCGGAAGAAATTCTTGCCAAACAAAAACAAGAATCTGCTCTGGTAAACACAGAACCTACTCCCGAATCCTTCGCAACAGAGATTGTCGATCTCCCAAAGGATCAGAATCCTCCTGCTCCTGCCCCCTAACGTTGGGATTCATCCGGTGGTGTCACGACCTGCCAGCGTGTCTCCGTTTTGAGTGCACCCGGGAGTGCAAACCCTGCTGCTTTGCGGTGTCCCCCACCCTGAAAATGTCCAGCCATCGCACTCACATCAACATCGTCACGCAACGTACGGAGCGACCCCTTCACCTTTCCGTCACGCTCAGAAAGGACAAGGGAAAAACGCATACCTGGAACCGCATTCACGTAATCGATTGCATCGGTCAATTCGGAGTACTCAGCTCCTGTCGCCCGAAAGTCCGCTTGTGTCACCGCTGAAATAGCACCACCCTCCTGTGTGATCGCTATTTTTTCCAGAACACGCCCCCATAACTTGAGTGTGCTGATTTTTGCCGTACGGAACACCGACATAATGACCAATTGATGGCGCGCTCCTGCACGAAGAAGCTTTGCAATCGTACGGTAGACACGAGGAGAGGTATTACTATGGAGAAGACCACCGGTATCGGTGTACACACCCGTGAGAAGGCAAGTCGCAATATCCGTCGTCATCTGCCACTGAAGCGCATCAGCAAGATACACAATAATTTCACATGCAGACGATGCATCAGGGACAACAAAGTTCACCGTGCCAAATCCCGGATTGGATGGATGGTGATCGACGTTCAGCGATGGATACGTCCCGTCGAAGAGTGCCGGATAGATCTCCTCAAGAGCCGTAAGTTTGGGCTCGGCACAATCGAGAAACACCACTGCATCACCCTCTTGAAGATTCGGCACACCTTCCACACGCATTGCAGCAGGCAAAAAATGAAAAACTTCCGGCACCGGATCGATGCAATGGAATTTCACTCGCTTTCCTGGAAAAACGCTCTCACAGAGAAGTCCCATCCCAAGCAACGCTCCCACCGCATCTCCATCAGGTCCACGGTGACAGATGCAGATGATTCGCTGCGCATCCTGCAGGAGACTCCACGCTCGCCGTACATCCTTCTGTATTATGCGCATAAAGGATGGAAGTGTAAAAACACCGAGGAGACCAATCAATGATGTTACTATTGCTGTTGAAGACTTCCTGTCTTGTGATCATCTTTTGACAAGTCACGACAACGCACATGTTCTAAGAAATGCTACGATGCATTCATCATGACACATTGTTCCTCCGTTTACTTTTGTGGCACACCAGAGTTTGCCCTTCCGTCGCTTCAGGCACTCATTCATGATCCACACTTTTCCGTTGATGTCGTCATTACACAACCAGACAAACCTGTCGGCCGAAAAAAAATAATCACGCCCCCGCCCGTCAAACTGCTCGCAGAACAAAATGATATTTCGATATTTCAACCAAAAAATATCAACAGAGAATTTTTTCTCCGCTTCTCACAATCCGACCGCCGTCCCGACTTTCTTGTCGTTGTCGCTTATGGGCAAATCCTCTCTCAGGACATCCTCGACTTCCCCTCTGTCATGCCGGTGAACGTTCATGCATCGCTCCTCCCACACTGGAGAGGGGCTTCCCCGATTCAACATGCAATCCTCTTCGGCGACACAGAGACAGGTATCACCATCCAGAAGATGGTTTATGCGCTCGATGCCGGTCCCATTCTCGCGCAGGAGACTCTTCCCATTAACGATGGAGAAACTACCCTTACCCTCCAAGATCGCCTTGCGCACAGGGGAGCCCGTCTCCTCATCGACACTCTCAAACATCTTCATAATCCACAAATACAAGATGAAACTGAAGCTTCGTACTGTTCCAAACTCACACGTGCGGATGGAAGAGTGGATCCATCCATCATGGACGCTCTCACCATCGACCGTCGTGTCCGCGCTCTTCATCCCTGGCCCGGAGTCCACTGTGCCATCGAAGGACAAACTCTCAAAATCCTCCAATCCTCCCTCGTCCCCACTCCTGATTCATCCCCTCTTTCTTGTGCTCGTCACTCGACTCTGCACCTTATGATCGTACAAATACCTGGGAAAAAACCGGTGAGTGGTGCCGCGTGGGCTCGCGGCAAAAAGAGTGTGTAACAAAAGAATCAAAGCTTGCTCTTCATTTCCTGAAACGCCTCGATGAACTTATCGAGATCTTCCGAGTCAAACATGATCGTCGTCTTCTGCCCACCACGGGACTTCTCGGATACCTTGAAGAACATCCCACTCCCCGACTTCTTGAGATCGATATAGAACGTCCGCTGGCGTGCATGAATCGTGACGGAATGGACGTCAGAAGCAAAGGAGCGCCCGGAAGAATGACTCGTAGTTGCCACATTCGACGATACGTCGTCATCATGACCGGTTAAGTCAGACATAGGATCAAACATAAGAATAAGGGGGAAGAAATACCTGTCTCCAGTCCTAGTTATCGTAACAGAATGGGGAACAATCGCAACTATTATTTGGCTTCAATGGGAGCAAAAAGGATCTCTGGTGTTCCAGCGGACTTCCACTCAGGGCATGCTCCCCATTGCCGGAAAGAACCGAGGACAAATGTCTTCTTCAACATCTGATCCGCATAAGGCACATGGAGTTGCGTGGCAATCCTTTGGGCCGTCTGAGGGAGGAAGGGTAGGAGCATGAGTGACACATGTCGGAGAGATTCCGCAAAGCGACTCAGGATCACAAGACGCTCTTCACCCGTGAGCGTCCATGGCTTCGTCCGATCAATCGCAATATTGAGGGTGCTTACGAGCTCCATCGCTTGATGGAGTGCCGCATGGAGTGCAAATGCGTTCATGGATGCGGCGTATGCTTCCCACCCGATCCCCGCACGTTCCCGATCCACCGGAGAATCCGGCACAACGATTTTGCCTCCTTCTTTATGAAGAAGGACGAGGACACGATTGAGGAGATTACCAAGATCGTTACGAAGCTTCGCATCGTAAAGGGCATGAAAGCGTTCCCATGAAAAATCCCCGTCACGTCCCACGGGGATTTCGTGACTTACGTAAAACCGCAATGGATCCACTCCGTATCGCTCGATTACATCGCAGGGATCGACGACATTCCCGATTGACTTGCTCATCTTTTGACCCTCGCTCGTGATAAAACCATGAACGAGCAAACGATCCGGCGTCCTGATGTCCGCACCATGGAGCATCGCAGGCCAGTTCAACGCATGAAAACGGGCGATGTCCTTCCCAATCACGTGGGTCACCTCTGCTTCGTCCCACCAAAGGGAATTCTCTTTTTCGGTACAATACCCTAGCGTCGAAATATAATTCGTGAGGTTATCGCACCACACGTACATCACCTGTTCTTCATCTCCGGGAACAGGAACTCCCCAGTAGAGTGTGGATCGCGGACGGGAGAAGGAAATATCATCAAGGCCCTCTTCCAAAAAAGCACGCACCTCATTCCCTCGGTAATCAGGGACAATGTGATAGGTTCCGGTCTTTGGATGAAGCAGAGTGCGGAGGAATCCTTCCTGGCTCTTCAGAAGAAAAAACCAGTTCTCCTCGGAGACTTCTTCCGGAGGGACACGATGATTGGGACAGAGTCCATCCTCCAAATCTTTTTTGGTGACGAAGCTCTCGCATCCCGTGCAATACAATCCTGCATACGTCCTTCTCTCGATCAGACCGTTCTCAGAGAGCGCGCTCCAAAGCGCCTGCACTGTCTCGTAATGCCCCTGGGTGAGAGAGGTCGAAACAAAGACATCGTAAGAAATATCCAGACGGTCAAAAAGCTTCTGAAACTTGGGAGCATTCTGCTTCACAAGATCGGCAGGATGCATACCAGCCTTCTCTGCCGTCCGTTGCATCTTGATCCCATGATCATCCGTCCCGATCTGAAAACGCGTCTCATCTCCCCGCAGACGAAACCATCGCGCAATACTGTCCGCCATGATCTTCTCCATCACATGTCCCATATGCGGAGCCGCATTGGGGAAATCAATGGCCGTGGTGATGTACTGTCGCACGACAATAGCTTACCGTATTCCACACACCACATTCCAAATTTAAGAAACCTCATGTCGCGCTCTGCACAAAATTCCCCACGAATGCGATGACAGCCGGAGCGATAATGGCAAGCGCCAATCCCACGCATGCATAGATGATCATCTTGCGCGCTTCAGCAATTTGATCGTCCTTCCCCTGCGCCGTGATCATGCGAATACCGCCGTACACGACAACGGCAACCGCGGCACCACCAACGACAATCGATGTGAAGTTGGTGACCTTGCGGGCAAGCGCGAAGACCGTCTGATCCCCCGATGATCCCCCAAAAGTACAAAAGAGTGATCCGCAGATCTGCGACCACATACTCCCCACTCCGGGACCCGCTGTCCCAATCTGCTCCAGAAAGGCATGTGCTGTAGGAATCAATGCTGCGAAGAAAGAAAAGATGGAGTCCATAGAAAGAGTTAGAAGAAACCAATCACTGCCTGCACAATGGCATTTGCCCCATTGATGACAATTGCCCCGCCAATAGCCCACGCAAGCGCGGTGCGTGCCTTGTTATAACTATCGGATTTTCCGCGATCAAAGACCATGTTTAGTCCCGCAATCACCACGACCAGAAGCAAGAGACTATTGCTGATGATGAGCATATACCGGGCAAGAACTGCCATGAGACCCACCTCATTCTGAATTGCACCGAGCATCGGTTCGGCAGAGACAATGTTGACGATTGCCTTTGCCATGATCGCAACGAAGAGTCCGGAGGCAGCATAAATGATGGACCAACGCGCGCTTTGGATCTTCGATTCATCTCCCCAACTGAGCAGGAGCTGCATGCCCGCCCAGATGATGAATACCACTGCAAGTCCAGCGGCAATACTCAGGAGCAAATTCACCACTGCGGGAATGGTGCTATCCGAAATCACGTTGCGCACCGGCACTCCGCCGGGCACAAAAGGAATCTGCTGCGCGAGTGCGTGCTCTGTAAGTATATATGCGACAAAGAAAAGTTTTGGAAACATCATTACTTGTAGAACATGGGATTGAGAATTCGAAGAATAAAGCCGGCAAATGCAATAAGGAGCAATCCCGCAATCGACCATGTCATCGTCGATATTCCTTCCGAACGCTTACCGGGATCTCCACCCGAGAGAAGAATCGCGATCCCTCCCCGCAATGTCTGAAGAACCGCAATCCCCGCCGCAACACCGATAAGCCACGGGAAGCTGCTATTGAAGTATTGATAGAACATCGTGAGTCCCCCACTCGGCGCAATCGACCTCACTCCTCCGAGCGGTTGGAGCAGGAGAAGTGGTTTAGGTCTCTGGATTAAGTCCTGCGCAAACACCGGAATCGTCCAGAACCAAGACACCATGGCAACAATAATTCTGAGGCCAAAGATGGAGCAACGTCCACGCATCAAATGATTATACCAAAAAAACAACAGAAAATCGACCTACCATCGAAAATCTTCTCTAAATTTGACATATAAAAAAATTCATATACAATGATAAATACACACCGTTGGCAGATGCATTGCGCGCCCGACAACCCACCAAAGACATCTGCCGACACTTGAGCCCCCATCCGCTGCAGTGGATGGGGGCTCACATCTTATTGCGCTTCGAAAAAAACATTCGTAGGATTCCAAAGCTTCTTCAGGGAAGATTGCTCTTTTAACACGATGCGGATGTAGCTCAGTTGGCTAGAGCGGCGCCTTGCCAAGGCGCAGGTCGCGGGTTCGAGCCCCGTCATCCGCTCCACAATATGTGGAAGAGAAAACCGTTAAGGTTATCTCTCAAGCCTTTTGCGGGATTAGTACAGTGGTAGTACGCGAGCTTCCCAAGCTTGAGACGCGGGTTCGATTCCCGTATCCCGCTCCAAGCTCAAAAACAAGGAGTGCGTCGAGCATACGACGCAGTTTTTGGCTTGGAGGGCAGTACTGAACGAAGTGAATGTGCTACCCGCTCCAGCAAAATTCTGCCTTCTTTTCGTAATTGGATGAATATTTTTCTGCGTCTCGAACAGAAATAAGACTCAACTCATTATATATGTTAGGATAACGCCCCTTCTTTATGAAGGAGCTTCATTTCAGCGCAGGCCTTTTGGAACCGATCCTCATTGGAGAAAAGGAGACGACATTACGGAGGTACGACGAGAACCACTCTTTTAAAAAAGGAGAAAATACCTGCGGTGTCTTTGAGGAGGGTGTGCGCATGCTTTTGGAAATAAAAGAAGATACACAAACAAAGATGTTTGCCAATCTAACGGACAGAGAAGCACAAGAGAGTGGGTTTCGAGATGCACATCATGCCCTTGAAGGATTGCAGAGATACTACGAAAGTCTTACACCAGAAGAGATGTGCGCCATTGTGAGATTTCAGTTGATGCAGAATTTCAACGGCATTCCCTATGAAAGGCAAAAATATTCTACATCCTGTGGGGCAGCAGCGCTATCGATGGTCTATCAGTCGTTCGGTCTCACGGTTGATCAGGAAGATATTTGGGACAGTGTACGAGGTACAAAAAATGGTGTGGTGCTGTGTAAGAAGAGAAAGATGTGTCGGGATGCGTTGCACAGAGGTCTTCATGCGCTCTTGGTACGCATACGGGAAGAATATTCTCGTATATCACTTCTCTACAGAATGCGGAGCAACACTTCTCGTTTTATCCCTCTACTTCCTACAGAACACGGTACACACAGTGTTGTCTATGCAGGACTCCAACACTCCGACATCGTATTTCATGATCCGGATCTTGCTCCCTCTCGGCTCGAACATTTTGATACATTCATGGGGGCTTGGAGACGTTGGGGACCAAAGGGACGAAGCGGACTATTGATGGGTATAGCTCCACATAAAGAAGACAGTGCATGTACTACCTGTGGAACTATAATTCCAGCTTCCATTGTCTGTTCACAAAAACACTGTCAAAAAGAGATCCAGTTGCAGCCTACCTCCATTGTTGGTTGTATACGGGAAGAATGCTCGAATGCGGTATGGGACGCAATCGAGTGTCCACATTGTGGACGATGGGGAAAAAGGCGCAGTTGAATAATTGGATGAGTCATGGACACAAAATTCTAGGTGCACCCATCACGGTTGTAATAGTTTCCAGTAACCCGCTCCACGAAAACTTGATTCTATTAGATGATTTAACGAAGAATTTTATGATAGAAAATTGTTGATATAATCCTGATCAATGTTAGAATATGCATTCCTATGGAACAACAACTTCTCATCGATGGCACCGAATCCTTGTCTGATTCACCCAAATATCAAGAGATGATGCAACAACTGGAACGGATTCGTAAAACAGCAGTAGGGATTGGGCAGTGGCAACTAACAGAATTGGAAGAAAAACATGCCTTTCCCAAAATTCTCAAAACTATGGATAAGCTTTGGGAACAAATTGCAGAATTAGGAATAATCCCTGAATGCCGTATACACTGTCGAGTTTTACCAGTAACAGCACACTGTTCCATAGAAACTGTTCTGGCACATATCCAAAGAATATGTAAGGGTCATTCTCTCGTCTCTGCTTTTGGATCATCCGTGATGATTCCCCAAGCTATACATAAAAAATTAGAGGGTATTGCTCAGAAAAGTGGATATCCATTGTCCAAAATAGTCGCATGGGCCGGCGAAGAATTGGATCGAACTGGAAAATGATTGAAAACATCTGGTGCTATTCTTCTTTCATGAAAGAAGACCAAGGACTCTCTGACTTATGCAGCGTTGAGATCACAACCACACGATTGAAACTCGTTCCAATTTCCATGCAATACACAATGGATTGTTTTCATGAATTTACTCCCGAGATCACAACGTACATGTTCCCCGCACCATCCAAAGAACCATCCGATACAGAAAAGTTTATTTGTGAATCGTTAGAAGGTTTGAAAAAGGGCACAGATCTGCAACTCGTTATTCTCAAAAAGGATACGAAGGAGTTCCTCGGCTGCGCAGGTCTGCATAAGACCAACACAAAACATCCTGAGCTTGGCGTGTGGGTGAAAAAGTCAGCTCATGGGCAGGGATATGGCAGAGAAACCATGACAGCAATAAAAGAATGGGCAGATACTCACATTGAATATGAGTACATTGTATATCCCGTAGATCGCGACAACATTCCAAGTAGAAAGATTCCCGAATCACTTGGAGGAAACGTATGCAAGCACTACGACAAAACGAGTGTGAGTGGCAACATTCTGCACATTGTGGAATACCATATCTATCCTCCACAGCACTAAACTCCGGAGCGCTATCTATTCCGATACAACAGGCATGCCGACATGTCGGCGAATCCTGACCGTATCCTCCATAGTTGCCACCAAATCCTCCTGGAGTGCCTGACGGTGTTCTCTGGCTTCCTCAAAACCTTTATCCATTTTTTGTTCCAAACGGACGACATCTTTTTTGACATCTCGTATCTCCTGTTGAATTTCTTTCTTCACATCCTTCATGTCTTGCTTCATACCCTTCATTTCCTGCTGAATTTCGTACTTCATGCCCTGAATGTGTTCCAGAAGAACTTTATTGGTGATCTCATCTGCCATGGACTGTGATTCTATAGCAATGATTCACGGACACAAACTCCTAGAATCATCCATCATGGTTGTAATAGTTTCCAGGTACCCGCTCCAAGCCAAAAACAAAGAACGCGTAAGCACGTGACGCAGTTTTCTGGCACTATTTTTTCTCTATTTTCTTCTGCAGTTCTCTTAGGG
>Ga0154924_129_pt2 | contig 12263 bp, 11 predicted proteins | sample RifCSPhighO2_01_FD_105893 | JGI IMG/M metagenome (GOLD analysis project Ga0154924, IMG submission 105893) | Candidatus Peribacteria bacterium RIFCSPHIGHO2_01_FULL_51_9
TTGGTAAAATACACATGCGTCATATCACGAATATCAAAACAGGAAATGTGGTCCCCAATATGTACAACGGTAAAGAAATGGAAACATCATCCTAAAAATCAAATTTCGATCACATCTTCACGTTCTGGCATCATCACCTCAACCCCCGCACACATAGCACGAATGCGCTGTGCAAAGGGCTCCATCTGATCTGGTTCTCCATGGACGAGAATGATGCGTTTCACTTCCGCAGTATTTTTCACAAATGCATCCAACTCGTCCATACCCGCATGTCCGGAGTATGCATCAATGCACGTACTCTCCGCACGTTTGCGATACATCCGATCGAAAATGCGCACCTCTGAGACTCCCGGATCAAAGATTTTGCGTCCGAGTGTGTACTCCGCCATGTAGCCGACTGCTAAAACGGTATTACGCTGATCCTCGATACCGTTGCGAAGGTGATGGCGTATGCGTCCTGCCTCGCACATCCCCGACCCCGCCATGATCACCATAGGGCCGGGCATGGTATTGAGGTTTTTACTTTCATCCGCACTCTCTGTGTACTTGACCAACGAAAACTGAAAGGGATTATGTGCTTTAGAGAGGAATTGCTCGTACAGCGCCGAGTCATAGCACTCCGGGTGCTTCATGAAGATATCCGTGATACGGATCGCAAGTGGAGAATCGATGAAGATGGGGATCGGCGGGATCTCCTTCTCATCCCAGAGCACATGCAAGTCATACACGATCTCTTGCGTGCGCTCGAGAGAGAATGCGGGGATCAATACCTTCCCCCCACGTTTTGCAGTTTTTACGATCGCATCGCGCAAATGACCTTTTGCCGTCACCACACTTTCATGACCACGATTGCCATACGTGCTCTCGCAAATGAGGGTATCGACCGGTGGCATGTCCGCGGGATCACGAATAATCGGGAGCATGTCGCGACCGAGATCCGCGCTGAATCCCAAGCGGTGCTCCTTGGTTTCCTTGTTTCCGTTGGTTTCTTTTAATTCAAGAACCACCATCGCCGCTCCGAGGACGTGTCCCGCTTCGATGAACATCGCCCGAATACCCGGACACACGTCAAACCATTCGTTGTAATTCTCTCCATGGAATATCTCCATGCAATCGATAGCGTCCTGTTGGGTATAGAGCGGACCATCGCACTTCATCATGGAATCACTGAGGTGTTTGCAGAAATACTCCTCATCCTTCTCCTGAATATACCCTCCATCCTCAAGCATCACCCGTGCCAAATCCTTGGTGGCATACGTGCAATGGACCTTACCACGGAATCCACGCTTATAGAGCAGAGGAATGCGTCCTGTGTGATCCATATGCGCATGGCTTAAGACAACCGCATCAATATCTGTAGCAGGATTAAAGGTGAACGCAGCATTCTTCGCGGCTGCTTCGCTGCGATGCCCTTGGAAGAGTCCGCAGTCGAGGAGAATGCGTTTATCGCCGACCTGAACCTCATGACAGGTTCCGGTGACCTCACGCGCTGCACCATGCGTAATAATCTTCATATCCATTTTTATTCTAGCTCTTTGTGAGGGGGATAGGGAACCTTGTCCTGACGTACTCGCAAAGAAAGACCACAAATATCTATAAACCAACAGATTTCAATAAATCCTCACGCTCCTTGCTTATCAATTCACGGATCTCCCCTACTGCCAATCGAGGATCTCTGAGTGTCACAATCCGTATACGCTTCAAGTGCTTTACCGGTGCTCCCACCTTCTGGCACATACGACGAATTTGGCGGTTTTTGCCTTCGGTAAGGACTATATTAAATTTACACGGTCCCAATCTCTCAATGCATGCCGGCTTGGTCTTACTCCCCGAGAGTGTCACCCCTTTTTTGAGTTTATGAAGGGATCCATCGAAAATCTCCCCTTCTGTCGTCACCTCGTATTCCTTCTCATGATCGAATTTGGGATGGGTCAGACGGTATGCCAGTACTCCATCATTCGTAAGCAAAAGAAGTCCCGATGTCTCCTTATCGAGACGGCCAACGGGATAAATTTTCCCCTGGAGATGTCTGGGCAATAAATCCCGAACGGTTGGAATAGATTTTTTCTGTGCCATCCTGAGCCCAGCACCTTTACATGTATGGTTCGACGAGCTCACCATGACATGTAAATGTGCTGGACGTTTCGAAGTACGAAGCAGAAAAAATCTTTGGTTCCGTTGGTTCCCTTGGTCGCTTTGGTTCCCTTCGACATTCGATGTCACCACCCCTACAGGCTTATTCATGAGGTAGTAGAACATCTCCTGGCGCTCTTCCAAGACTTTTCCATCCACTTCAATACGATCAATGGATGGATCGGCCTTATCTCCCACCTTCGCGACCATCCCATTTACCTTCACCAGACCGCGATCAAGATATTCTTCCGCTTTACGGCGCGAACAAATGCCACGTGCGGAGAGGATCTTCTGGAGACGTTCTTTCATGTGGACACTTTATAGGGCATCCAGATCAAGCCCAAGACGCTCCCAACACAGTCTCACCATGTCTCCACGGAGATTACGAGCATATTGCAATGATTCAGCAGATTCCTCTATAGCCATGTCATCCATATCTGTTAAAGCATTCGTGCCATCACGAATGGGGGCACCAGTTGTCTGACTATAAGTCTGACGACCTGTATGTACCCCTCGCATTTCCGTATACATCACCATATCCGCTCGGGCTTTTTGCATCCACTGATCCAAAAGACCCCGGCAGTGCTTGAAGGCTTCAACACCCTGAGGGCCCTCATCTCCGTATGCCGAAAGGCAGTCTTGTTGGAGAGATGTGAGATCACCGAGAGCAGACATAGTCACAAGGGGGAAAGTATGTTTTTTACTATAAACTATTGTTATTACTAAGTCAATATCAAGATCCTCTCCACCCCCTCTCCCGCCGGGAGAGGGAAATACGCCATCCATTTTTCAAAGGAAAACTTGGTACGGTCAGGAGGGTAATGGGGGATTGGGGGAGGTAGGGAACCGGACAAGGTTCCCTCCTCCCCCAACAAAAGAACACACGACAAAAGACCCTTCTAAAGGGCACATAAATCATGGTTCGTGGTTCGACAGGGCTCACCACGACATTTTCATCGGATTCCTCTGTCCTGGCACCGTCCTACTCTCGCGCGGAAAAACCGCACTACCATCGGCGCTGACGGGCTTAACTGCTGTGTTCGGGATGGGGACAGGTGTTTCCCCGCCGCTAAAAGCACCAGGACAGAAGAATCCGCATGTCTTCGTATGGACACATCTCGCTCGCCGCCTCAAAGAGGCGACGGCAACACATGAACAGAATGTTTCTGTGGAATAAAATCTTGCGATCCATTCCAGAGAAAAGAGGAAAACGTTCTTGTTCACTCAAATTGAATGAAACAATCGCCCGTTCGTATCACTCGGCTCAATGCATTACTGCACGTACACCTGTGACCGATCAAACCGGTAGTCTTCCGGCGGGCTTATGGGGACACGTTATCTCAGGAGGGGCTTCCCACTTAGATGCCTTCAGCGGTTATCCCGTCCGAACGTAGCTATCCTGCGTTGCCACTGACGTGACAGCAGGTACACCAGGGGTTCGTCCACTCCGGTCCTCTCGTACTAGGAGTAGCTTCCCTCACGTATCCAAACGACCATGGAGGATAGAGGCCAAACTGTCTCACGACGTTCTGAACCCAGCTCGCGTACCGCTTTAATTGGCGAACAGCCAAACCCTTGGGAGCTTCTCCACCCCCAGGATGCGATGAGCCGACATCGAGGTGCCAAACCGCATCGTCGCTATGGGCGCTTGGATGCGATCAGCCTGTTATCCCTAGAGTAACTTTTATCCGTTGAGCGATGTCCCACCCACGTGGTTTGAGCAGTGTTAAATTGCTCGGACACCGGATCACTATCACCGACTTTCGTCCCTGCTCGGCTTGTTGGCCTCACAGTCAGGCCCACTTGTGCGATTACACTACCACGCCGATTTCCATCCGGCGCTAGTGGACCTTTGCGCGCCTCCGTTACATTTTAGGAGGCAACCGCCCCAGTTAAACTACCCAGCAAGCACTGTCTCCCACTGCGTTTCGCATATGGGGTGAGTATCGTCAGAACACAAGGGTGGTATCTCACATTGCGGCTCCACCCCACCCAAAGGCAGGGATTCAAAGCCTCCCACCTATACTGCGCAAACAAACCAACGACACAATGCCAGCGTATAGTAAAGCTTCATAGGGTCTTTTCGTCCTTCCATGGTTCATCCGGCATTTGCACCGGAATTGAAATTTCACCGAGCCTTGCGTCGAGACAGTACCCAGACCGTTATACCATTCGTGCGGGTCGGAACTTCATACGAGCTTCTTAGCTTGTTAGCTAATGAGCTTTTTAGGCGTTCCTCTCCTTGGTTAGAGGAGAACTCCCTCGTCAGGAGCGCACATACCATTGCTAACTCCTCGCACATGATCGCCTCTCGGCCTCCTAAGAAGCTAAGAAGCTAACAAGCTAAGAAGCTAACACACGATTGTTCTTTCGCTGCCGCACGTTTTCGCGGCACCCTGTGTCGCCACAGGGATCGGACTCTCCCTTCACCCCAAATCTTTTAGGGGCACGGCGTCGAGTCTCTGAGGATTTCTCATGGAAACATGAGATCTTTCCTGCTGATTTTCCCCACCTCAGGCCTTACAGCATGTGAGGATACAAGGGATGTTCCAGCATATGGCCGTGTTTTACACTGTTTGCCGGCCGTAGCTCCCGAAGGAGCGTAGGCTGGACTTTTGAATGGTTTCCGCAATGTTACGTAGCATGCTACGTAACAAGAATGCGAAACCAACAGACTGGTACAATCTCTGGAATGGTGAGTTCCAAAGACCGAGAAACTCTTTTTAAAAGACGTCCTTTTGAATCCGCCTGAACTTTCGTATCAGGCATCAACCGGTGTCTCACGGTTGAGACTTCGTACCAAAAACAATAATCGTTTCCTCAGTGCTGCGGATTTCTCCGCATTCGGGCAAGCATGCCCCGCGTAGCTCCGCGAAGCGGAGCGAAGTGGGGTGTTTTTCGACCCTACCCGACAAGGAATTTCGCTACCTTAGGACGATTATAGTTATCGCCGCCGTTCATCAGGGCTTAGGTCGGAAGCGTAAACCTCCTTCCGTGACCTTCTGACACTGGGCAGGCATCAGCCCCTATACATGGCCTTACGGCTTCGCAGGGACCTGTGTTTTTGGTAAACAGTCGCCTGGATTCTTTCGCTGCGGGCAGTGCCCTTGCGGGCACTGTCAGTCCTTATCCCGAAGTTACGGACGCTTTTTTGCCGAGTTCCTTGACGCAAGATTACTCGTTCGCCTTGGTCTTCTCGACCACCCCACCGGCGTTGGTTTACGGTACGGTCTCATAGAGCTCTCGGACGCGATGGTTTTCTTGGAAGCAGAAAGAGTCAGACTCATCCCGCTTGCGCGGGATATTTGGGATCCACACTCGACTCACCTGAGGGATTTGCCTCCCAGGATCAATGTCTTATGTGTTCCACGTACAGTCAATGCATACGCTCTGATCTTCCCTCTCCGTCACACCGCTCCTAGAGTGAAAGTATCCTTTCCGGTGAACATGCTCTACCGAAGTAGAACAGAGGCTCACAGGATTCTCAACTGACACTCCTGGGCGATCTCCATGAGGTACAGGAATATTAACCTGTTATCCATCAGCTACGCCTTTCGGCCTGACCTTAGGACCGACTAACCCCACGCCGATTAACGTTGCGTGGGAAACCTTGGGGATTCGGCGGGCAAGTTTTTCACCTGCCTAGTAGTTACTCATGCCAACAGTCTCGCTTCCGTCCGCTCCACAGAACCTCACGATTCTGCTTCAGTGCTGAACGGAACGCTCCTCTACCGCATCGTATCGCCCGAAGGCGATACGGTACTCACCGCTTCGGTGTATTGTTTTGCCCCGTTACATTTTCGGCGCACGATCCCTCGACCAGTGAGCTGTTACGCTTTCTTTAAAGGATGGCTGCTTCTAAGCCAACCTCCTGGTTGTCCGAGCGACCGCACTACCTTTTCCACTCAACAATACTTAGGGACCTTAGCGAATGATCTGGGCTCTTTCCCTTGTGACGATGGCGATTCGCCGTCACCGTCTCACTCCCGTCGCTTTTAAAGACAGGTATTCGGAGTTTGTCAGGATTTGGTAGGTCGAGAAGACCCCCGCATCCAAACAGTAGCTCTACCCCCTGTCATACACGACGAGGCTGCCCCTAAAGGCATTTCGAGGAGAACCAGCTATCTCCGGGTTCGATAAGCTTTTCACTCCTATCCACAGGTCATCCCAATGTCTTGCGATACATTATGGTTCGGGCCTCCACCCCGCTTTCGCGGAGTTTCACCCTGCCCATGGATAGCTCACCCGGTTTCGGGTCTAGCGCCTGCGACAATAAACGCCCTATTCGGACTCGCTTTCGCTCCGGCTCCGGGGAAATAAATCCCTTAGCCATGCCACAGACGACTAACTCGTTGGCTCATTATGCAAAAGGCACACCGTCACCCCGCACCCTTGGAAGTGGGACACACTCAGCAAATGAATGCCGAATGGTACATTTTTCCACTGACAAGGGTGCGGGGCTCCGATTTCTTGGACGCATCACATTTCAGAAACTATTTCATCCCCCTTCCGGGGTGCTTTTCACCTTTCCCTCACGGTACTATCCGCTATTGATCTCTGAAGCTTTTTAGCCTTGGATGGTGGTCCACCCAGATTCAGGCCGGATTTCACGTGTCCGACCCTACTCAGGAAATCCCTACCAATGTCCGCTGTTTTCGACGACGGGGCTATCACCCTCTATGGCCGCCCGTTCCAGGGTCGTTGGTCTAACAATGGACAAGTGGATATTGGGCTCCTACAACCCCCACCTTTGCAGGTGGGTTTGGGCTGTTCCCCTTTCGCTCGCCACTACTTGGGGAATCTCAATTGATTTCTCTTCTCCTGCTACGTGAGATGTTTCAGTTCGCAGAGTTACCTCTCGACTCTGTTTTTAATTTTGGAAACACACACGAAAAACTATTCATCGAAAAAAATTTCTCGCTGATAAATCTCTTCGAGAGATCATCGAAAAAGCGAAAAACGAGAAGCTAAAAAGTGTGACATTCCAAAATTAAAAACAGAGTCGAGTATGGAGGTATAACCCTCCATGGGTTTCCCCATTCGGAAATCCCCGGCTGATAGCGCCTGCCTAGCGGCTGACCGAGGCTTATCGCAGCTGGCCACGTCCTTCATCGGACTTCAGAGTCGAGGCATCCATGTGATGCGCATGAGTAACGTTTTCCTTCTGTTCATCTGTTCACGTGTCACCGTGCCATAGGATCTTGCGACCCCACAAGAACGGCGAGCGGGATGTGCTCATACGTGACAGCAGACAGACAATAAAAGATTCTTCATTGTTGCCGATGCTGCCAAGGAACACAGAGTGAACGGAGGAGGCGACCCATCCTTCTTCGCTCCTGACGGAGCGAGGGAGACTTGTTTCTGCTTCGATCATTTGTGATTCGCTATGCTCTTTCACAAATTCTCTTCGCAGAAACAAAAAACGGGTGGCTCACGCACACCCGCAGAACTCGTAATCCCACAAAGGGGACGAATCCTACGGGTGATCGCGAGTATTCATAAAAAGCTTCCGAATTGTACTGTACTTCAATACCCGGTCAAGAAAATCAGCAGGTTTTTTATTCTTCTTCGGCCGGGAGATCCCCTGCCACTTCCGGCATCATTTCTCCATCGCCAGAAGTGGATGAATCGCCTTTTGGTCCAAGAAGAATGAGATTCTCCATGACGATCTCCGTCCGAAACACCTTTGCCCCCTCCGTACTCTCCCAACTCCGCGTTTTCAGATACCCTTCGATATAGATCGGTTTTCCCTTCTTGATATTCTGCCCGCAGAAATCGGCCAAACCACCCCACGCAACGATATTGTGGTATTCCGGAAGGCTCTGCTTCGCCCCACTCGCATCTCGCCAGACGCGGTTGGTTGCCAGACCAAATGTACAGACAGACTGCCCATTGGTCGTACTCTTCACTTCAGGATCCCGCGTGACATTGCCAAGGAGAATCACTTTATTGACGGACTTCATGATACAACTGTGCAAAGAAGTAAAAATGCTCGTTCAACATATGAAAAACACCTCATGCGGATTCCATAGCCTCCTGACTGACCGCATCCTTCATCTCCTCCTTCGCAGAGACTCCCGATGCTTCAACGGGACTATCTTCCTCAATGCCGGCACGCACCTCACTGGGGGATTCGGTCACCGGTTCTTCCAGCTCGGTAATCTTATCGAGACCATCTGCTTCCTCCACCACATCCGCACGCGATTGTATAGCCACCTTCTCGACCACACCCTGCTCCACCGCCGCCTGCTCATCAACCTTTACAACATCACTAAACTTGAGAAGATCGACTTTGAGACCGAGGGCTTCAAGTTCCTTCACAAGCACATTGAACGACTCGGGGATGGATGGCCGCTGAATCGCTTCGCCCTTCACAATAGATTCATATGCCTTACTGCGCCCTACAACATCATCTGATTTGATCGTCAGAATCTCTTGGAGCGTGTAAGCGGCACCGTATGCCTCAAGTGCCCACACTTCCATTTCTCCAAACCGCTGTCCACCATGTTGTGCCTTCCCTCCCAGTGGCTGCTGTGTCACAAGAGAGTACGGACCCACCGAACGTGCATGAATCTTGTCCTCGACAAGGTGCAGGAGCTTAAGCATGTACACGATTCCAACGGTTGTCTTATGCGCAAAGGGTTCACCGGTGCGTCCGTCATAGAGTTGGACTTTTCCATCAGAAGGTAATCCTGCGGCCTTCATAAAATGCTCAATGGTCTCCACGGAGATTCCATCGAGCACAGGAGTCGCAATTTTGATCCCCAATTTGCTGCACGCCCATCCCAAGTGAGTCTCGAGAACTTGCCCGATATTCATACGTGATGTGACACCAAGGGGGTTGAGAACAATATCAACAGGCGTTCCATCCTCCAAAAATGGCATATCCGCCTCGGGCAGAATTTTGGAAACGACACCCTTATTCCCATGTCGCCCTGCCATCTTGTCTCCTGCCTGAATCTTTCGTGTCTGCGCCACAAAGACTTCGATCTGTTTGATGACGCCGGTTGCCAACTCATCACCTTCGTTACGATCAAACACGCGCACTTCCACGACCTTGCCTCCGGCACCTCCGGGAAGACGGAGTGAACTATCCTTCACATCCTTTGCTTTATCACCGAAAATGGCCTGGAGGAGTCTCTCCTCCGGCGTGAGCTCTGTCTCACCCTTCGGGGTGATCTTCCCGACGAGGATGTCCCCCTCATGCACTGTCGCACCAATGCGGACAACACCGCCTTCATCCAGATCTTTGAGTTTGGATTCGCCAACGTTCGGAATATCGCGCGTCACAATCTCCGGACCGAGTTTGGTATCGCGGACATCGGTGATATACGACTCGATATGGATCGAATCAAAGCATCCATCCTGCGCAACACGATCCGAGATGATGATGGAATCCTCGAAGTTATATCCCTTCCATGACATATACGCGACGAAGAGGTTGCGCCCTAAGGCAAGCTCCCCATCTTCGACCGCAGCACCATCGGCAAGACTCACTCCCTTACGGACATGCTGACCGCGAATGACGCATGGGCGGGCATGGAAGCATGTCCCCTGATTCGAACGCACAAACGTACCCAGGGGATACACTGCCTTGCGGCCCGATTTGTAGACGACGGAAACACGTTGTGCATCCACTTCCGTCACCTCACCATCCTCTTCCGCGAGAAGCGCACATCCACTCTCACGAGCCACCAAACCCTCCAATCCTGTCCCCACTACCGGCGCCTGTGGCCGGACAAGGGGAACCGATTGGCGTTGCATATTGGTGCCCATGGATGCACGGGTGTTGTCATCGTGCTCAAGAAAGGGGATCAGTGATGTTGTATCCGAGAGAATCTGTTTGGGCGAGATATCGATGTGCGTTACCTCGCGAACATGGGAGAAGAGCGGTTCTCCACCCTTGCGTGCAGAGACGCGTGTCTCAAGAAACTCTCCCGATTCGCTGAAACTCGTATCTCTCTGCGCCTGTGCAATGACAAAATGCCTCTCCTGCTCCGCATCGAGGTATACGACTTTGCGTGTCAGGTATGCACGGACTGGAATCTTCTTGAAACCAGCTTGCCGCAATAACGATACCGCCTTGCGCGCCATTTCCTTGGTTGTTATATGCTCACCCTCCTTGAAAACAGCCTTATGCCCATCACGGACTGTCGTATCAAGAATACGACCATAGAGCTTCTCTGGATCAAGAGAAACGGAATTTTCGACCTCCTGATAGGGAGTTTCCAGAAATCCAAATTCATTCACCTTGGCAAAGTTGGCCAGGTGGACGACGAGACCGATATTGGGTCCCTCGGGGGTGGCGACAGGACAGATACGACCATAGTGACTCGTATGCACATCACGGACATCAAAGCTTGCCCGTTCACGCGAGAGACCTCCCGGTCCCATGGCGGACAAGCGACGCTTGTGGGCAAGTTCGGCCAGGGGATTTGTCTGGTCCATAAACTGTGACAATTGCGAACTCGCGAAGAACTCACGCATCGCCGCAGTGACGGGGCGGCAGTTGATGAGTTGTGTCGGTGTCACCGTCTCAAGATCCATCACCGTCATACGATCCTTGATGATTCGTTCGGTACGGACAAGGCCCACTCTGTACTTATTCTGCACGAGTTCACCGACCGAACGAACACGGCGGTTGCTCAGGTGATCGATATCATCGGGTATCCCTTCGCCATTGTTGAGATGGATGAGTTCTTTGAGAATATTGATAAAGTCTTCCACCTGGAAGATACGGTGTTCCTCATCACTGGGAGTCTTGAGTCCAAACCGTCGGTTGAGCTTATAACGTGCAATCGTCCCCATGTCATACTTCTTGAAATCGAAGAACATTCCATCAATGAGCTGCTTCGCATTCTCGGAAGTCGCATAATCTCCCGGCCGTATACGGCGGTAGATACTCTGATATGAGTCCTCAAGGGTTCGTGCCGGATCTTTCTCCAGAGTCGCCAGAATAAAATCGTGTTCCTTCTTCGCCGTGTCCGCGAACATATCGAGAATCTTCTGATCCGTATCATATCCGAAGACACGCAAGAGCTGTGTCACAGGAATTTTGCGCTTGCGATCGATCTTGCACGTAATAACACCTTTACGGTCTGTCTCAATCTCGAGCCATACTCCACGCTTCGGGATGATCTTCGCTGCATGGTGCTTGGGATAATCCGGCATCTGGGAGAAGAACGCGCCGGGACTGCGCACGAGCTGGTGGACGACCACACGTTCGATCCCCCCCACAACGAATGTTCCCCGATCGGTCATGAGCGGAATAGAACCGAGGAAGACATCCTGCTCTTTGATCTCCCCCGTCTCTTTGTTGATGAGCTGTACATGTCCCTTCATCGCAGCCTCATAACTCAGATTGCGTCTGCGGCATGTCTCAGGATCGTACTTCGGAAGATCGAATGTGTGACCGAGGATCCGCAGTTCCATCTTTCTTCCCGAAAAGTCTGTGATGGGACTGATTTCTTCCAAAAGTTCTTTGACCCCCTCCGTGAGGAACCATCGGTAGCTTTCAATCTGCATCTCAATGAGGGACGAAACATGGGAAGTCCCCACGTCATCCCGAAGATACAGACGCCCATCCTTCATGTGATGCGGCCGGATGGCCTCTGGCAAACTCTGAATATGCTTTGGAAGCTTGTCTGTCCCCGGTACTACCTGGAGAACGTGTTTGGGGAGAATGCTCTCGGGTACATCAACCGTGTAGTCATGGACTACTCTCTTCTTTGGCTCGCTGCCCCGACGAGGAGATACCTTGGCCGCAGACTTCTTACTAGCAACCATCTTCTTCGTGTTTTTCTTCACGGACTTCTTGGGAGAGGACTTCTTGGTTGCCATAGCGAGGAATCAAAGAAAATAAAACGCAGAGCGAGCACTTGGGGATCTCCCCAAGACCTTTCTTATTGATCACTCAGCGCTCATCACACAATCAGAACCGCTGGAACATGGTGATTTTATTGTAAGAATCCGCACCGTCAAGGGGAAAATACCCTAGGCTCCCTTTGCCTCGGTATACCGCCGATTGACCTCCTCCCAGTTCACGATATTCCACCATGCCGCAACAAAGTCGGGGCGGCGGTTCTGATAGTGGAGATAGTATGCATGCTCCCAGACATCCAGACCAAGAA
>Ga0154924_104_pt4 | contig 11613 bp, 14 predicted proteins | sample RifCSPhighO2_01_FD_105893 | JGI IMG/M metagenome (GOLD analysis project Ga0154924, IMG submission 105893) | Candidatus Peribacteria bacterium RIFCSPHIGHO2_01_FULL_51_9
CCTCGTCTTTGAGCGCTGCATGGAGACGAGCCAAAAATGCGCGATCGTCTTCTATGTGCTCCACGACGTCGAAAAGCCCGATGAGATCGCATGTGTGCGCGAGCGCTTCGCCCTCGGACGAGAACACTTCCGTGTATCCCCTTTTTTTCGCGCCGTCTCGCGCTTCATTATCGGGCTCGTAGGCCGAAACATGCTTCCCAAATCGCGCGAGCGTTTCGTACATGCCGCCAAAGCCGCAGCCAAGGTCTAGTATCTCTGACTCCTCACTGACCCCCACGCGCTTGAGCGCGGCGCCCACCGCCGCCGCACGGCCGCGGTACCACCACGAATGCTCCATGGCGTGTAGGAGTTCGAATGATTTTCGATCCATAGGCTAGTTTTTTGTAGAGGCAAGCCGTCTTCGTATCCGAAACATGGCACGCACGGCTCCCAGACTATCACGAAAAAGATTGAGCTTGCTTCCCCTGCCGGCGAAGCGATACTCCTGCCAGGAAATAGGCGTCTCTCGCACCAAAAGCCCCATTCTCTCGGCCCGCGCCAAAAATTCCATGTCCAAAAACCAACCCGTCTCTTCGCACGCAGCTAAGACCATACGACCTTTCTCATTCATCAATTTGAGTCCGCATTGCGTATCCTGCACCGAAATACCAAGTATCATCCTGCGGAGCACATTGAAGCAGCGCGAAGAGAGGGTACGCATCCAATCTCGCCTGACCGCGCTCGTATCAAGGAGGCGCGATCCGATGACGATGTCGCTCTTCCCACCCGCGAGCACATCAAGGAGGCGCGGAATATCCTCGGGGTCGGCGGAGAGGTCGGCGTCGATAAAGCCGAATACGTCGGCGCTCGAGCCCCTCCCTGCCTCGCGCACCGCCACGCCTTTGCCGCGCATGGAAACCGAGAGCACCTCGACGCCGGCGACGCGGAGGGCCTCTGCCGCCGTGCGATCCGTGGAGCCGTTGTCGGCGACGACGATGCGATACCGCGCGCCCGGAATTTTCGTTAAAACATCCGCCACGCGACGCGCCGATTCGGCGATAATCTTCTCCTCGTTGAAAGCGGGGATGCAGATGTCGATGTTCATACGACTCTTCGGTAGGTGCACGATACCACAGCTCGTTGCGTCGGCTCTATACTTTGTTACGATAATCTGCGTATCGCCATGAGAATTCGCAAAATCGATCCCTCGTGCAATCTCGACACCGTCCGCGACGGACGGGGCGGGATTTTTACCTTTTACCCGGGCAAACCGATCGTCGAGTTCAATTTCCTTTTCCTCAACAAGGGCAAGGTCCGCGGCAATCATTACCATCCGGAATTCGACGAGTACTACGTCATTACCGATGGCACGGGCGTGATCGTCACGAAAGAGAAAGATAAAGAGTCGTTCCTCTACGTGAGCAAGGGCGATTGCATCCATATCCCGGCGGGCGCAGTGCATGTGCTCTACGGCATTACTGATGTGAATCTCGTGAGTATGCTCACCAAAAAATGGGACGATTGCGAGAGGCCGATCGTGCACGAAAATCTCGGCATGGGCAGGGGCGATCATGGCGATCCTTCGTTTAAGCTTCCTTCCGACCAATGATGCCGAGTAAAAAAATCCGCTTCGGCGTACTTGGGTGCTCGCGCATCGCGAAGCGGTCTGTGTTGCCCGCCTTGGCCAATTCGCCGCACGTGGAGCTCGTGATGATCGCAAGTCGTTCTGGTGCGAACGCGAAGGAGTGCTCCAAGCAATACGGCTGCGACTCTGGCGGCTATGAGGATGTACTACAAAATGAAGATGTCGACGCGGTCTATATTTCCCTCCCCAACTCATTGCACGAAGAATGGGCCATCAAAGCCGAGCAAGCCGGGAAACACGTCTGGTGCGAAAAGCCCGCGGCGCTTGCCTACTCGTCGGCGAAGAAAATGGTTGAGGCCGCGCGAAAAAATAACGTCCGATCGATGGAGGGTTTTATGTTCCTCTCGCATCCGCAACATGCGAAGGTTCGGGAACTTATTGACAATGGAACCCTCGGAGAGCTTCTGGTGTTTGAAGGATGTTTTGCCGTGCCTATGCCGGGCAGCGACGCCAATATTCTGAAGAGCGAGCTTGGCGGAGGCGTCTTGAACGACGCTGCCGTCTACCCCATCCGAGCGAGTCGCATGATATTTAATGAAGAGCCCATAAGCGTCGCGTGTTCGCTTGTCATGGATCCCAAAACGGGCGTGGATGTGAAAGTGGATATGCTGCTCACGTATCCAAACGGGAAGTCGGCTTTCGTTTCGAGCGCGTTCGGTGCTTATTTTCAATCTACATACAGTGTGCTTGGTACCAAAGGACGCGTGCGGGTGGGACGCGCATACGCGGTCCCTAGGGAGCGCGCGGTGAGCATTTTTCTCGAGCGCGACGACAAGACGGAAGAGCTCGTCGTCGAACCGGCCGATCATTTCAAGCTGATGCTCGAGGATTTTTGCCGCGAGATACTGCTGGGCTCTCGAAGCACAAAAAAGTACGAAGCGGATCTCCTCGCCCAAGCGCGCATTCTCGATGCGGCGCGGCTCTCCAATGCTGAAAAGCGGTTCGTTGCGCTTTCGGAACTAATCTGACGACACAAGTGCCTCCGTAAGTGGTGTGGCCTCATCAATGTCGGTTGCAGCACTCTTTCCTAAAATAGAGTCGAAATCCTTCGGAGGCAAGCCATGGTACGGACGCGCAACGCGAATCGTGTCCAACGTAAACAAGTCGCCTTTCTTCATCTTTGTTTTCACCCACAGCGATGGGCGGAAAAAGAGGTTCTCGCGCTCATGCGCGGACGCGGGGCCATAATTTACCGAACCCATGGCACTCGAAACATCGAGCTTGCTTCCTATGCCCGAAATTGCCCGCGCAATAGTGTGTTGGTCATTCGTTCGTATACGATGAACCATGTCCTTGAATTCCTGCGGCTGGAGCGAAAAACGCGCGTCGGGACCACCTTCGACACGATCGAGTGTAATATGCTTTTCAATGATCGAAGCGCCAGCGGCAGTTGCCGCGATCACCGGCGCGAGAATCCCCGCGTTGTTGTCCGAAAATCCCGCAACAACGTCGAAACGTTTCTTGATATCGGCAATCGTCGCTAAATTCATCTCTGCCATGTGCGGCGTATCAGAATACGCCGTTACACAATGCAAAAGTGCGATGTCTCCCGACCCTCCTTCGCGCAGTGTCTGTACTGCAAGCGCGATCTCTTCTTGTGAGGCAAACCCTGTCGACATAATGACCGGTTTTTTTGTGCACGCTATGCGGCGCAAGAGCGGTATATGCACCAGCTCGTAGGATGCCACTTTATACAGAGCAACTCCCATCGACTCAAGAAAATCGACCGAGCTTTCATCAAACGCACTCGAAAAAAGCACGATGCCGAGTTCGTCTGCGAGTTTTTTGAGTTTCGGCTGCCAATCCCACGGCGTGTGCGCTTCTTCGTAGAGTTCATGCAGCGTGCGCTTTTTCCAGCTTGCGGGCTGTTCTGCACCCTTAACGAAAAAGTATTCTTTGTCTGAATTGAGCGTGATCGTATCCGCCGTGTAGGTCTGAAGCTTCACCGCGTCCGCCCCTGCATTCTTCGCAGCGCGCAGAAGCTTCTCGGCCTCTTCGAATCTTTGATGGTGATTGCCGGAGATCTCGGCAATGACAAAACAAGGATAACCCTCGCCGATCTTCCGCTTGCCGATCGTAAACATGGCGCGATAGTATCACTCCCACACACCTATCGCCACTCGACTATCGGCCGCGGATCGTCAGCATCTTTTGATCCCTCTTCAAACATCGGGAATAGTCCGAGAGCCGCCGCAATTGCCTCCGAGGGTACGTGCCCTTTCTTTATCAGCGCGCGGAGATTTTTACCTGCGAGATACTCTTCCTTGCAAAGCACTGCCATAACCTTCCCCAAACCTCTGCCGCGCCACTCGGGCGCAATCGTGTACGAAATCTCCACATATCCGTCTTTCTCTTCCGTGCGTACCGTGCCGACGGGAGATTCCGCGACTTCGGCAACGTATAGCGAAGTGGTTGAGGGCCGCGTACGTGCGGCAGCACCACCGATCGTGCGCTCAAGCCATGCAAGATGACCATCCCATTCTACGGGATGTGTACTGATCGAGTTCTCCCGCGTGAGTGCATCTGTGCGCCAATCGAAAAGCCTCTGCGCATCGGCCATCGTCGCTTTGCGTAATGTCACCACCGACGATTCAATTTTTGCTACATGCATAATGAATTTTTAGCGGAATCGGTACGTACCAGCATGAATTTGTGCAATGCCGTGCTCCTCCCGCCGAATCCATTCCAGCATAAATGCAGCCCCGTACGCATCGTTGATCTTCTTTTGCCAACGCTTCGGATCATGGGCGATGAGTATGTCCTCTGCTGCGATAAACTCTATGGAAACAAGTTTTTTGAGGTCTGGAAACTTCTCATCTACTATCGCAGAGAGGCGTGACACATGCCAACGATTTGTGATCATTGAAAGATGCGTGATCTGATAGTCTGTGATCATACGCTCAATCTCCTGTAGTTCTTGGAATGTCGTATTGGAAACACGTTCCAAGACAATGCGTTCTTCTGGGACGCCACACTCAAGAAGTTCGTCCCGCAAAATATCGGCAAGGGGGGGGCGATGGGCTATTGCGCTCTCCGGTACGTCGAATCCTTTTGCGCCACCTGTTATGAGAATGTTTTCAGGATGTTCTTGCATGAGTATCGCTGTAGCAAAAACGCGCAATTTTCCACCCGGAGCACCTTGCGCTGCGTCCTCTGCAGTCAGATCCGTACTCACCCACTTCCCTGTAACATCTTGTTTGATGCCACCGGCAAGAAGCACGTAGGCACTTCGATCTTTCCCGATCATAGCTCACGCACGATAACGAAAAAGTATTCTTTGTCTGAATTGAGCGTGATCGTATCCGCCGTGTAGGTCTGAAGCTTCACCGCGTCCGCCCCTGCATTCTTCGCAGCGCGCAGAAGCTTCTCGGCCTCTTCGAATCTTTGATGGTGATTGCCGGAGATCTCCGCGATGACAAAACAGGGGTACCCTTCGCCGATTTTTCTTTCACCGATAGAAAACGTGTTTGCCATGATCAATCTTTGTTTTTCTCTATTTTCAATATGTAGGTGTGACCGTGGAGCGTGAAGAAAGCGGGGTAGCGCTCGTTATCAACCACACGCAAGAGATCAAACTGCTCGGCAATCGACCTGGCGGGATCGAGTTCACTATCGTTCGGTTTGCGGCGAGCATAGAACGTGGGCTCACCCGTTTGCGTCTCGCCTCGCATATCTCCATTCTCCATAAGCGTCAACGAACGCAATGCGAGTGTTTGGATGGCCGCTGCTTCTTTGACGCGGAGTTCGTCGATCAATTCGTGTCCTTCAAATCGCACGCGCTCGCGGTCGTACACATCGCCACTATCGACTGTTTCTGCCGCTTCGAACATACTAACGACGATCTCGCTCTTGCCTTCAAGTATCTGCCACGCCATCGGCGACCACCCCCTCCCTTCGGGCACAGCGGATGCATGGATCACGATGTTGTACGCATTGCGCTTCAAGAGCTCTGCGGGAATAATGCGCTCGCAACTAAGAAAAAAGGCGACGTCGCCTTTTGGAAGCGTCTCGGCACTCCCGACTCTCGTGAGTGTATGGCCGCGTGCCTTGATCTCACGCGCGAGGGTGTCGGCATACGGCGCATACCAGGTCCTTGGACTATCGATAAGGAGTGAAACGGTGAGCATGTTCTTCATATTCCTATGATAGCGCGTAGGAGCGGATACGGTCGATCTCTGTTTGGTGTTGCGGGTATTTCTCTCGGAGCGCTTTCATGGAAGCCTCGACGCGCGCCGCATCGCCCGTCAAGCTTTCCTTGCGACGCACGTACGTCAAGAGCGGTTTCGCGATGCGTGCGCAGTGCCAGCGTCCGAGTGTACGAAGCAGCAGCTCGTATTCGGGGAAAAGGAGTGCTTCCGTTGACCACCATGCCTCCTCTCTCAATGACAAACGACGATACACCGTATTGTCGGCGATCGTTTGGAACAGATCCTGCAATTCCACGACGCGACGCACGCTGTCAATCTCCTCAAAGTAATCCGTGTATACCATATCGATGGCTGTATCTTGCTCCAACACTGCAACAGTTTCTGCAAGAAACTCCGGTTCAAAAAAGTCGTCGCTGTCCAACAAGCCTATGTATTCACCGCGTGCCGCTTTAAAACCCACATTCGCTGCTCCCGTAGCTCCGATATTGGCTTGATGCATGATGTGAATACGGGAATGTTGCATATACTGATCGACGATATGGGCAGTGCCATCGGTTGAGCCGTCGTCGACGATAATGATCTCAAACTCCCCCGATGGGAAATCTTGCGCTAACGCGCTTTCAACTGCGCGCGTAAGCGTCGCCTCCGCATTGTATGCGCGTATGATGATCGATGCTTTCATGAGAATCGCGAGAGTACGCTTCGCAACTGCCGCACAATGAATGTCTGCTGTTCTTTAGTAATACCGGGAAACAACGGGATGGAGATCTCGGAAGCTGCAAACTCTTCCGCTTTCGGGCACAGTCCTTTTTTGTAGCCGAGCCGTTCGTAGTAGAGGTGCAAGTAGACGGGCAAGTAGTGCACTTGGGCACCGATACCTTTTTTGCGCAACGCAGCGAGCACTGCATCGCGCCGATGTGCAATCGCAGGAGCAAGTCGGATCGGGTAAAGATGCCATGATGATTGCTCACCCTCTCGATCGAGCGGCGGCAAGATGAGCGCCGAAATATCGCGCAGAAGTTTGTCGTAACGCTGCGCGGCTGCGCGGCGCTTCGCAATGAATCCGTCGAGTCGCTTCAGCTGGCTTTCACCGAGCGCAGCCTGTATGTCGGTGAGGCGGTAGTTGTACCCGAGCGCCTGCATTTCCTGATACCACGGCCCATACCCCTTTCGACTGAACGTATGTGGGTCCTTTGAAATGCCGTGGTGGCGGAACAAACGGAGCGCCTGATTGTATGCGCGAGAGTTGGTCGTTATAATACCGCCCTCGCCCGTCGTGATCGATTTCACGGGATGGAAGCTGAATATGGTCATATCCGCTTGCGTACCGACGAGTGTGCCGGAATAGGATGCGCCGAAACTCTGCGCACCATCTTCTATCAAAATAAGTTTATGTTTTTTCGCGAGCGCGCGGAAAGCGCCTAGATCTGTCGGTCTACCGCCGTAATCGACGGGCACGATCGCTTTCGTCTTTTTCGTAATTTTTTTGTGCGCATCGCTGATGGACATGGTGCCATCCGCCAGTTCGATGTCGACAAATACCGGTTTTGCGCCAAGATACAGCGCGGCATTCCCGGTCCCCGCGAATGTTATCGCGGGCACGAGTACTTCATCGCCTTTTGTAATGCCCGCAGCAAAATATGCTGCATGCAACGCAGCTGTCCCCGAAGAAACCGCAACTGCATATTTCGCGCCGACCTTTCTCGCGACAGCCTTTTCAAAAGAAGCAACGGCCGGGCCTTGTGTGAGCCATGGTGATTTGAGAGAGCGCGCAACAGCGCGAATATCGGCATTGCTGATGTTCTGAGTCGAATATGGAATGTAGACCTTTTTCATATCACTATCTCTATCATTTTTTGCTGCCGAGTGAAAGTACCGCCTCTACCACCCGCTCAGTCGCACCCGCAGGCCAAACATCGCGCATGAGTCGCTCTCCTTTTGATAACTTTTGCGCCGCATACAGAGCAAAGGCATCAGCAAGTTCTACCGGCGACGAAAGGCGACGCGTAACGCCGAGGCGGTTGCTGACCAGGGGATCAGGACCGACGAGTCCCGGTTCATAACTGATCACTGATTTGCCTGCAGCGGCGGCCTGGAGAAGCACGAGGGAGTGCATGCCGATGATCAATCCTGCACCAGAGAGTGCTTGCTCCAGTGTGGATTCCTGCGCGAGCACTACTCGCTCGTTCAGCATCTTTTTATATTTCTCCCCCTGCTCCTTCGGGTGCAAACGGATGGCAAGCTGATAATCTACAGGAGTTCCACCAAGCGCCGCGACGATATCCGACAATACGGTGAATTCGTCGAAGGGATAGGCAACGTATCCAGGGAGACGTGCCATGTCAGAAAGAGGTTGGGAGACAAACAATAACCGCTTTCTATTTTCTCTATCGTGCGTTATCTCATCTGCAAAATGATCGAAGTGCGGATTACCGGTGACAACGATACGTTCTGGCAAAAACTCTTGCGCGAGCATTTCAGCGCGCGCGATATCATCCATGACGCAAATCCTATCAGGCATATAGGTGAGATCTCGATCCTGTCGAGAGAAACGCTCCGCATAATTCGACCAATAGTCCAACACCGCGATGGACGGCATACGGTCTTTCACGGAAAGGAATACTTGCTTCTCGATCGTCTCGCCTGCGCTCGTACCAAAAAGATATACCTCTGCCTCTCCCGCAAATTCTTTCTCCGCGCCCGTGGTAATACCCCGCTTTGCGAAAATATCCGCCGCTGGCCCACTGGCTATCCCGATCACTTCGATACCCCGTTCTTTGAGCGCGAGAACAACGGGCGCTATGGCATTTGCGCCACCGGCGTCGTGTGCCGCGAATAAGACTTTCATCGCTTTAATTCGTCTTTGTGTGCAAGCACTTTCTTGAGCGCTTTCACAAAAAGATCGATATGACGAGCCTGATATATGTGCTGCCCGCCGAGCGTAAAGGTGAATTCTTTTTCATGCATGCGCTCGGCCACGGGGCAGATACCTTTTGAATAATTGGGTTTGCCGTCGTAATAATTACTTTTGAACGGGAATTCGGTGTGGTTGAATGCTCGTCGCTTTTGAAAGACCGGCAGCAAGTAGAGCGGTCGCACATAGCCGCGCGAAATCGGAAAGCCCTCCGCCGCCATTGCCTCAACGAGCCTGTCGCGCGATACGCCGAGTAGCTTCTCGTCTACCTTGAGTGGGTAGACGAAATACACGTGCGTGTTGCCAGGGGCGATATACGGCAAGGTAAGTCCCGGAATGTTTTGGAGCGCACGGGTGAGGCGCGCTACAACATTGAGGCGTTTCTTTTTGAGCTCATCGAAGCGCGAGAGCTGGACAGCGCCGATAGCTGCAGTTAATTCCGTCATCCGGTAATTACTGCCGATGATCGGGCCCGCTTCTGGATGCGCTGTACTCAAGTTTTCGCCGTGATTGCGGCACATGCGTGCGCGCAAGGCTGCCGTGTCATCATTCGTGACAAGGATGCCACCTTCGCCCGACTGCAGCATCTTGTGAAAATTGAGACTGAAAACACCGACATCGCCGATCGTGCCGGTAAACTGACCATGCCACGTAGCGCCGACAGACTGCGCGTTGTCCTCGATGACCTTGAGCTTGTGCTCTTTGGCAATCTTGAGCAACTCCGTGAAATCGGCCGCCTGACCGAAGAGGTTCACGGCCATGATTGCCTTCGTATTTTTCGTGATCCGTTCCCGCACCGACCTCGGATCGATGCAAAAGGTCTCTTCATCTATGTCGGCAAATATCGGCACCGCGCCGTTGGCAAGCACCGCCATCACAGAAGCCGACATTGTGTACGGCGGCACGATGACTTCATCGCCCGGGCCGATGCCTAAGGCGACGGTCGCGCCATGCAGAGCCGTTGTACCAGAGTTGAACGACACGGCATGTTTGACCTTGAATTTTTTTGCGAATGCGCGCTCAAAAGAGCGCACATGCACGCCGCCGAGAAAATAATCCCCCGGCTCGCCGATAAAATCCGAGAGTAGACCACTTTTCAGCACCTTCAGCGCCGCAGCGCGCTCGCGCTGCCCGATCGAGTAGTAGGGTGGCAAGGGTTTTTTCAAGACCGGCGTGCCACCCAAGAGCGCCAACGGCGAAGTTTTTTTCTTGCTCTGTTTCCGCATGGTTTCACTATATCACCACTGCCCTTCCACCGCGCTTGGCGCTTTTTTTCAGAGCATCGAGAACGCGCAGCACCTCGATACCGTTTACGATGCCACTTCTTGGCGTGTGCCTGTTTTCAAAAAGCTCGATCGCGTGGGCAAGAGCTCCCGAGGTCGCACTTAATAGCGCATGTTGCTGCCGGACGCTCAAGGACTTCAGTTCTTTAATACCAGCGAATGAGGACGTGCCTGTTTTCGTCCACATCGCACGCTGTCCAAAATCCGTTATCACAATGGCCCCTTTCGTCCCGAAAATCCGAATATCGTGGATCGCATACACGCCTTGATCGAAGCTTTGGAGGGTTATCGTCGCGCCTCCGGCTGTATGAAGCAGCGCATCAACATTAATATCACCCGTGGGGTGTACTCGATTATGTGCATGCTTGACTGCTCTTACCGAAGTGATCCGGTCATCCAGCAAGAACATAAGGGCATCGATGATGTGGCCGCCGTTGTTGCGCATGCCATTGCTGTAATAACACGTTATCTGCTGGACTCTGCCTATCGCTCCCTTTTGTATGCTCTGGCGCACGCTCTTATAAAGCGGCGAGAAGCGACGCTGATAGTTAAGTACGAAGGTCGTGCGGGAGCGCGCGAGAAGTTTTCTGATCGCCAACGCCTCGTGCGCGCTTTCCGCGAGCGGCTTCTCGCAAATGAGTATTTTTATTTTAGCCTCCACACATGAAGCGATTAGCGAGCGACGCATGGCGGGAGGTGTGGCGATCACGACGATGTCAGGCATCTCTTTTTTCAGGCATTTTGCAAGCGAGGGATAGCGCGCCGCTTTGGGGAACATCCTCCCCGCTTTCGCAAGATTGCGCGGATCAGGATCAACGAGCGCGACGAGCTCCGTTTTGGTATTCGCCACGATCGCACCCGCGTGACTCGCTGGTTTTGGCCGACGGGGCTCTGCTTCGAACAAAACCCCGATCCTTCCACACCCGACAACGACCGTACGATATTTTTTCTTCATAGGTTCCGGAGTTTCTTTTCGACCGCTGCAAAATCCTCGGGATAATCAACATCGATACTCTCGTCTTCCCCCATGATAAGAACGTCGGCGTGATCGGCGACGATCTGCCGTCTCAGTATTGCGGTTTTGGTCAGGTAGATGGCGCCGTTTTCTTTAAAGAGTGGCTCCGCCTCCTGACTATTCACCAGCACCTTCGGGAATAAGCGTACCCAATGTTCTCGTTGCGCTACCCAGTAGTGGCCATTATCGTATGACCCGCTTATGACAGAGTCCGCGTCATTTTCTAGAGCGAGAGCAATCGCCTGTTCGATGCGCTCTTTCCTGAGAAGCGGCGACGTCGGGTACAGGAGCAAAATGTAATCGGGTTGATAATTCTGGCTCTCTAGCTCTTTGATCGCGTGGAGGAGGACTTCTTGCGATGTAACGCCATCTTCAGTCAACTCCTTCGGTCTCTTGAAAGGAACCTCGGCGCCATATGTTCTTGCGACATTTGCTATTTCCTCTGATTCTGTCGAAACGATTACTCGAGCTATTCCTTGAGCAGATTTTGCTGTCTCGATGATGTACGCTATCATCGGCTTTCCCGCCAAGTCCTTCAAATTTTTTCCCGGAATGCGCTTGGAGATCGCTTTGGCCGGAATGATGGCACAGATCTTTTTTGCCGACATACTCTTTGGGATTTAGGTTCG
>Ga0154924_181_pt3 | contig 11132 bp, 11 predicted proteins | sample RifCSPhighO2_01_FD_105893 | JGI IMG/M metagenome (GOLD analysis project Ga0154924, IMG submission 105893) | Candidatus Peribacteria bacterium RIFCSPHIGHO2_01_FULL_51_9
ACGCCCCGTTCACGACGAGTATATCTCAATCAAAGCATGGGGTAACCCCATACATGCGTTCCCCGCCCGAACGGCTAGGCCGGGCGGGCCGCGGGGAGAGGGAATTTAGAAGGGACTCTCATACCGTGCCTTCTTCCCCAATTGCTCTTCTATCCTCAATAACTGATTGTACTTGCACGTACGCTCTCCCCGACTGAGAGAACCTGTCTTAATTTGTCCCGTGCGAAGACCCACAGCAAGATGTGCAATAAAAGTATCCTCCGTTTCGCCGCTCCGGTGACTCACAACAGCGTTCCACCCTGTCTTCTGCGTCATACGAATGGCCTCGGCTGTCTCACTCACAGTCCCGATCTGATTCAATTTAATCAGTACCGCATTCACGGCCTTCTTCTCGATTGCCTGCTCTATGCGTTGCACATTTGTCACAAGAAGATCATCACCAACACATTGCACACGTTCACCAAGTTTTTTCGTGAGAGACACGAATCCATCCCAGTCATCCTCGCTATGACTGTCTTCGATGCTGATAAGAGGATACCGGTCCACAAGCTCCGTGTAGTACTCCGTCAACTCCTGTGATGAGAAGGTCCTACCATCCACATGGTAGCTTCCATTTTTATAAAACTCCGATGCCGCAGCATCGATGGCAATCTTCACCCGTCCTGTGTATCCCCCGTCCTTAATCGCCTTCTCCAAGAACCCAAATGCCTCGTGACTATCCTGCACGCGTGGTGCAAACCCTCCCTCATCCCCCACTGCCGTCACGTGTCCCTCCATACCGAGGATTTTTTTAAGGATATGGAAAATCTCCGCTCCCGCCCGAAGTGCTTCAGAAAAAGAGGGGAAGTCGAGCGGAACGATCATACATTCCTGAAATGCAAGATCACTATCCGCATGCCTTCCTCCATTGATGACATTCATGAGTGGAACCGGAAGCACCGTGGGATCAGAGACGTCATACTGATCCGCAAGTGACTGCCACAGGGGACGATCTTCGCTTCCCGCACGCGCACGGCAAACTGCCATGGAGACACCAAGAATGGCATTGGCTCCGAGATGGGATTTATTTGATGTCCCATCGAGATCAAGAACCATTTGATCGACTGTGCGCTGATCGGATACAGCCACATTCTGTAGTGTATCTGCTATCACCGTATTCACATTCCAAACAGCCCTTATCACGGACTTCCCATCGTACTGCGCAGAATCTCCATCGCGAAGCTCCACTGCCTCGTGAGTCCCCGTCGAAGCTCCCGACGGGACTGCAGCACGTCCAAACGATCCGTCATCCAGCGTACAGTCGACTTCGACCGTCGGATTCCCGCGAGAATCGAGGATTTGGCGAGCATGCAAAGACTTGATGTTTGCCATGAACAAAATCCTACCAGACAACGTTCAACTCATCATCCTTCTTCTTGCCCGATGATGGACAAGTCCGCAGTATCCCGCCAAGAGGAAAAGTCCCACAACTTCCATTCCTCCGATCCCTGATGATACAAGCGCAGGGGGCAAACCGGCAGATTGAACGGACGATGACGAACTCGTCCTATCGCGGGGAGCAATCAAGACATCCTTCGGTGGATCAGTAGGAACATGATTCTGCGATCCACCATTATCCTTGGAGTCGATGCGATCCTCGCGGCGTTCCATGCGACGGAGCCTCATGCGCCAGACTTCCTCCTCCTGATCCGCAGAAGCTAAAAGATTCTTCTCGGATCCTTCCTCATCGAAAACTTCACCATTCAGCAGTCTCTCCTTCCATTCCGACACCTGAGTGAGCAGACCCGTGAAATTCGACTGCATGCCAAACTGCGATTCACCAACGCCGAGAACGGCAAATGGCACAAATACAAATGTAAGGAGCACCAAACGCAATCCCCGCTGACGGATGACATTCCAAGAGAAAAAGCTGAGAAGCACAAAACTCACCGTAACAGCGATAATACCCGATCCCCACATATACCATGCCCGTACCACTTCGATGTCTCCGCTATAGAGCGATCCTACTTCCAATACCATCCACAGAAGGAGCATGGTCATAGGCACAAAGTGGAGCACGCGGAAGACATAATCCGCGCGACGCAATCGGAGGAATGGATAGAGAAAGACTGGATACGCCACACTCACAATCCAGGCAATTCCCCAGAATGCTGCCCCATCGGGAAATGCGGGGAGAATGCTCATCACAACCCCTGTCGCAACAATCGCGAGGCTCAAGAGAAACATCAGAAGGGTCTCTGTGGGGTGCTTGAGAGGCATAGGACAGAGGATGTTCGTGGAATCTGTCCAGAATGTCAAACACAATCTACAACCACCTCTTCCAAGAAAAGTACCCCAAAAATCCCGCAATGAGGAGCAGCATGGCCCCGGAGAGCAGTAAAAATGCCGTCGGATTCTCCTGAAGCGGAAGGGTAATGTTCATACCATAAAAACCCGTGAGGACCGTAAGGGGCAGCATCGTGACGGAAAAAATAGTGAGGATCCGGATGACGGCATTGTTCTTGTGCGTGAGAGAAGCTCTATGCGTATCCTGAAGTGCCTCGCTCATTTCCTTTGCCATATCGAGAATAGCCCACTGACGCTCGATGCCATCGAGAATATCATCGAAGTAGATCGCCAGCTCATCCGGAATAAACTTCTTATTTTTATGTTCCAGAATCGCAATGAGCGTGCGGTGAGGCAGAAGAATGCTGCGCATCATGATGATATTGCGCCGAATCGTGAGGATATGACGGAGGAGATCCGTGGTTTCCTCAGCATCGAAAAGCTCTTTTTCGATATGACGGAGCCCCTTCATGATCTCATCAATCAGGGGAAAACCCTGGTCAAAGAGCATCCTCATAAGGTTAGCCAAAAAGAAGCCAGTCCCTTGCTTGAGATGCTCACGACGCTTCTCCTCCGAATGCTGCATCGTATGCCACAAGGTATCAAGAGCGCCTATACGCCCGCTATGGATCGTGATGAAAAAGTCACTTCCAAGGAAGATATCCACTTCCTCCTTCTGAATACGGCCTGTCTGCGTGTGGAGATAGGGAATATGACACTCCAAAAAGAGATAGGGATCGTATTCCTCGATCTTCGGGCGCTCATGCTCACTCAGGCAGTCTTCGATATCCAACTCATGAAAACCATACCGTTTCTGCAATACAAGGAGTGCTTCTTCCGTCGGACTCGCATCATCCAACCATGTGATGCCTTCGTATGTGAGTGATCGCATGGAGATCGGGGATAATAGCTACCATGTTATTTTCCGCGCGCCTTGGGAAGATACTTCTCTCGCGGATCTTGCGTGCGTTCCTGTGGGATTACGCGATAGTATCGCTGACGCAGAGTTCGATACTGAAAAACGCCGTACAGAAGGAAGGCCAGGAACCAGACCAACCACCAGAAGCGCATCGCAACAAACTGGATATACTCCACTCGTCCGACAACAAGAACAATCCCTGAAACTCCAAACCACAGAAGAGCCCTCGCCCACGAACGCGTGAGTTTGCGCAGCATGGCATCCGCACACTTCCGTCGCCATACGCGTACCCCAAAGGACAACAGGAGGAACGCACCGCACAGAAGCAGGAGCGTAAGAGCTTTCGGACTCCCATACGTCGCATTTCCGGGGTTTGGCCAGAAGAGATATGAAAGAAAAGGCATAGAACGGAAGAGGGAGTCTCCTACGGAATAGGAAGAGTGAATTCTGTGAGTGCTTCTTCCTGGTGTATAACGACAGGGGACACTTCTTCTCGAAGTGGCTTACTATCCTTCTTCATTCTCTGCCTGTCACGTTCTCCTTTTTTATGACTTCGCAGAAGCTCTGTGAGCATCTGTTCGAAGTGTTGCTCCCGAAGCGTGCGTGATGGCCGGATGAGAAGATAGAACAGAAATCCCACAACAGGGAGAACGGCCACCATCGCGAGAGAGAAGAACTGAAACAGGAGTGATTCGGATCGCAGGAGAACATCCCGCGTCGTCCAGAAGAGGACGAACACCTCGAAAAGACCCAAAGCCAAAAGGCTCACCTGCACAATGCGCAGAAGCGGCTGCTCAGCAAACAAGGAGAATGGCACATGCCAAAATTGCTGTAAAACGGCTATCATAGCGGTGGAAAGTATAGGAACGGTGCTGGCAAAAAACAATACTCTACAAATGCGGATGTTTCTGTCGCTGCACAACGACGTACACCACGGTGATGAGAAGAGCGAGAAGTGCTAAAAACTGACTGAAGCGAAGCTCAATCGCGGGAGACGGAATCCACGATCGCAGGAGAATGTAGAGTAAACATCCCAGAAATAGAACACCACCGTATATCATCATGCCTCGCTTCGAGAGCCGAAGTTCGATCGATGCGAGAATGCCAAGACTCAGGAAGAGTGCAATCAGAATGAAAAAGTCGAGAAGTTTTGCAAAGACCGGTATTCCAAAGTCACCACGGCAGAACTCCAAAAGCATGGTACCAACAGATGCGACGACGATTCCAACGAGGGTCTCCGCACCTGCCCGACGGGCATTTTTTCGAATGACGAGGAGTGCCAATGTCAAAATGGCATAAAAAAGAACGTAGTAGAGTTGCACAGGATGAATCGGGACCGCATAACGCACATTGAGTGTGTCATACGTGACGCCCCACGGAACATCCGTTGGAAGTCCGTATGACTTCCCCGATGCAAAACGCCCCACCCAGTCAAATATCAAACCAAAGGTCGTCGCAGGAACAAGAACATCCAACCACTGAAGAAACGTCGAACGGTGATGGAGTGTCGCAATCCACAAAATAATGCCTACCCCGATTGTCCCACCAAGAAAACTGAAGTTTCCGTCCCAAACAATAAAGAATCGCAGAGGATCCTTAAAATAAACGCGATATTCGGCAATGACCGCTATCAGGCGCGCTCCGATGAGATACGCGAGAAGATATCGAAAAGCATGATCACGAAAATGCTGCAGCGAAAGATGCGCACGATCCGCAAGACGAAAGAGAAATTCGGTCGCCATCGCTGCGCCAAGCAGAAGGAAAACGACATGCGCCCACACGAAGAACGGACCAATCTGGAATACTTCAAACATAGGCAATACAAAGAGGATATCAAAGTTCTACGTCCCACAATATCGATCCCCATAGTCCCCCAACCCTGGAACAATATACTTCCTTGAATCCAATCCTTCATCAAGAGCACCAAGAATCACATGATTCTCTGGAATATAATGCACCAAACGCTGAAGACCTTCGGGCGCTCCAAGTACTCCAACATAGTAAATACGTTGCTCGTCAATGCTCGCATCGACGAGGCGCTTTAGGACTTCTTCGGCCGACCCGCCGGTCGCGAGCATCGGATCGAGAATCACCACCGTATGTCCGGGAGAAAGGACTGAGAACTTCTCGTAGTACCAATGCGCCTGCGCCGTCTCCTCATCACGTTGTAATCCGGCCATGGCAATCGGAGCATGGGGGAAAACTTCTATCGCTGCATTGAAGAAGGCCAACCCTGCACGGAGAATGATCACGAAGATAACGGACTGCTCATCGACACCATGCTCCATCAATCGTTCCTTCAACTGCTCAATAAGTGCACGCGTGACAACCCCTGAGGATTCCCGGAATTCATGCAAAGGCAGTGAGCGATCCCGAAGGCGTTCAAGTGCTTGTTCCATGCGCAGGCACTATGACAGAAATACTATCACCCGACCACTCATTCTTCACTCGAATCGCATTCGACAAAATGGAATACCATGAAGAGCCGACCTCTCTGGTCTCGCCGCATCGTATCAATCTCATAATCCACACCATGCACCGTGCGCAGCCATTCCCGAAAATTCGTAAGAAAATCCCGAAGGAGTGTCCCCTTCCATTCTGGTCCAAGTGTCACATTCACCGAACTCACCATCTCCCCCTCTTCATCATTGTATGAATGGAAATCGGACATGAAAAGAAAATCATACCCTATCCTATGGACATCTCCAATCGTCTTTCCTCAATATCCTCCACGGTCTTCTTTATAAACTCATTCAATGGCACGGACTCCTGTTTCTTCGTCTTCACATTGCGTACGGCAACACTCTCCTCCTGTACTTCTTTATCTCCCACGACCAGAACGTACGGAATCTTCTGCTTCTCTCCCTCTCTAATACGCTTACCGAGAGATTCGGATGCATCCAACAATTCCACCCGCACACCGCCTTCCTTCAGTCGCTGTACAACCTTCCCTGCATATCCCATATGGGGATCAGATACAGGGAGTATGGTTACTTGCACCGGTGCAAGCCACAAGGGGAAGAGACCGGCATGGTGCTCGATGAAGATCGAGAGGAAGCGCTCGATTGAACCCATGATCGCCGCATGAATCATGACAATACGCTCCTTCTCTCCCTTCTCGTTCATGCACGTGAGATCAAACCGCTCGGGCATGTTGATGTCGAGTTGGATCGTCGCGACTTGCCACTCCCGGCCAATCGCATCCACCGCCATGAAGTCGACTTTAGGACCATAGAATGCGGCTTCTCCAATCGCCTCGATGTATTGGACTGCGCGTTCCTTGGCGATCTCCCGAATAGCGTTTTCGGCCCGGTTCCACACCTCCGGTGTTCCAAGATATTTTTCAAAACATTTTGGATCGTGCAGGGAGAGACGGACCTTCAGATGCTTAAACCCGACAGTAGGATAAAAAGTGTCGATGATATCCCAGATATGCAGGAATTCCTCCTTTACCTGACTCTGCCTGCAGAACACGTGTGCATCATCCTGTGCAAAAGCACGCACACGGGAAAGGCCATGCAATTCTCCTGTCTGTTCGTCGCGGTAGCAGGTGGTCGTTTCGGCGTAGCGCTGTGGCATGTCCCTGTAACTGCGCGCCTTACTTGCATAGATTTGCGTGTGGTGTGGGCAGTTCATCGGCTTCATCGCGAATTCATGTCCCTCGCGTGTCGTGATGCGAAAGAGGTCATTCGCAAACTTCTGCCAATGTCCACTTACCTCATAGAGCTCCTTCTTGGTGATATGCGGAATGGAAACACGCTCATATCCCTTCGCTTGTCGCAGCTCCCAGACAAATCCATCAAGAAGATTGCGCAACAGTGTTCCACGCGGTGTCCATAACGGAAGTCCTGGCCCTACAAGGTCGCTAAAGGTAAAGAGGTCTAGTTCTTTGCCAAGCTTTCGGTGATCCCGCCTTTTTGCCTCTTCCATCATTGCAAGATGCTCCTTGAGCTCTTCCTTGGATGGGAATGCTGCGACATACAGGCGTGTCAACTGTTCCCGTTTTTCATCACCACGGAAGTAAGCTCCCGCGAGGCTCACGATCTTGAATCCGTCCGCAGGAATATTCTTGAGATTCTCTACATGCCCCCCCTTACAGAGATCCACAAATGTCTCCTTTCCTTCTTTATCTTTGTTGCGGTAGTGCGTCACTTCTTTAGCGCCTTCCTTCGCAAGATCTTCAATGAGCTCAACCTTAAACGGTTGATGCTTTTGCTTCCAGAATGTAATTGCATCCTTCGGTGAGAGTGTATCGACCTCGAATGTCTGTCCCTGATTGATGATCTTGCGCATCTCCTTCTCGATTGTAGGAAAATCCTCATCGCAGACCGGATGAGAAAAAAGGAAATCGTAATAGCATCCATAGTCAATCGGCGGGCCAATGCTGATCTTCGTATCCGGCCAGAGCTTGAGTACCGCTTGCGCAAGCACATGCGCAAGGGAATGCCGAAGTTTGTACAAGTCATTCACTGCCTCAGACATATGGCATATCCTACAAGGAAAATCGGAGGGGAGGAATATTCCTCCCCTACAATTTTAAACACCTAAACAAAATTCAATTCCTTCTCCAGTGCACGCACCTCGCGAAGCAACTGCGAGTTATTCTTCATATGTTGCTCAATCTTCTCCACGGCATTCATGACCGTCGTGTGGTCACGATTGGAGAAGAGCTCTCCCAAACGCACAAAACTCATGCGCAGATACTTCTTAGAAAGATACATAGTAATCTGCCGCGGCAGGAGGATCTCCCGCACACGTGAATCGCCGATCATATCCTGCACGGACACCGAGTAGTAGCGACTCGCCGCTTCCATCACATCCTGGAATGTCGCGCTTCGTTTGGGGACAGACTCAAACTCCACGGCATTCTCCTCTTCATGAGGATCCTTGTTTAACTTGCGCATGATCTCCGCGATGCTCTGTACCGTCGGCGCGCGTTGCTCAAGCTCGTAGAGCGCGACTGCCTGCATGAGAATCCCCTCGAGTTCGCGAATATTCTTTGTTGCATGTTCCGCGATAAACTGCAGAACCTTCATATCGATAAGGAGTTCGTAGCTCTGCGCCTTCTCCACCAAAATAGCGAGGCGCGTCTCGTAGTCCGGGAGTGACACATCCGCGATCATCCCACGCTCAAATCGCGAATTGAGACGATCCTCCAATTGTAGTTCTTGCGGAGGACGATCGGCCGAAATAATGACCTGCTTTCGCTCTTCGTAGAGCGCATTAAACGTATGGAAGAATTCCTCCTGTGTACGCTCTTTGTTGGCGAGGAACTGCACATCATCAATGATAAGCACATCTACGAGACGGTAGCGCCTTCGAAATTGCTCCATCTTCTGGTGCTGAATCGCCTCGATGACCTGATTGGTGAAGTCCTCTGTCGTCGTGTAGACCACGCTCGCCTTGGGTATCTGCTTGAGGATCGCATTGCCCGTCGCCTGGAGAAGGTGTGTCTTCCCCAACCCAACCCCTCCATAGAGGAAGAGAGGATTGTATTTGCCCCCGGGAGACATCGAGACAGCCTGGCATGCGGCATAGGCAAGCCGATTGCTCGATCCGACGACAAAATTCTCAAGCATATACCGCGGATTCAGAATCTTGCTCACAATCCCCTCCGCAAGCTTCACCTCCGGCTTTCCAGGGAGCTTTCGACGTTTCTTTTCGGGAAAATACTGCAGGAGATCAATGGTTCGAGACCGATCATCCTTGAGTCCACCATCAACCTTGTACACCACTTCCTGAATCGAAGGATCAATCTCTTGAGCTGCCCCCATTGTCATCCCACGATAGTGCTCCAAATGCCAGTTGAGAGACATCGGTAGAGGCAGACCAACGACAATTGTCCCCTCCTCACATCCCAGAATCACCGTATCCTTGAACCACGTAATAAATTGTCCCCTCTGAATCTGTGGTTCAATTTTGCGAAGGATTTCCACCCAAAAATCCTGGAGGTCATGCTTATGGAACGTGAGTACCTTAGATGAAGAGACGGAGGACGTCATAAAATGTGACCCAGAGAATAAGGAGAAGAAGAAAGCTGAGTCCCACGGTATTTGTCACCATCTCCCAACGACGATTGGGGGGACGCCTGCGGATCACTTCGTACAATACGAAGAGCAGGCGGCCACCATCGAGTGCAGGGAATGGAAGAATATTCAGTACAGCCAAACTCAAACTCAGAAGTGCCACGAGACGGAGATACACCATGAATCCCTCCTGCACAGACGAATGTGTCAGCTGTGCAATACCTACAATCCCTGTGATACCCTCGGGTACAGCCCCTGTTTGTACAAGTGATCCAAAGAGACGCGCAATCCCTATAACTGTCTGTACGGTGACAACTTTCGATTCCCGTAGTGCCAGTACAAAAGAATCTCCAATACTATATTGAGATGCAGAAACATTCCGAGGAAGAGAACGGAGGACAACACCGACTTTACCGTCCACCGGAGCGAGCGAAATCCTCTTCTCCACAGAAAAATCTTCACCTTCTCGAAGAGAATATATGACCGTATTTCGGCCCTCCTGTGCACGGACAACATCTTCCGGATGGGAAACAGCCTGATTATTCACATGAGAAAGAATGACTCCTGGAACAATGCCGGCACGTGCTGCACTGCTCCCCGGGAGCACATCTTCGATGAAGACGGAGAGTTCCATTGATATTTCTCCTGCCTTTGCCGCTCCTTCCATCTCCGAAAGAGATATATAGGTAGGCACCCACTGTCCTGCCGAAAAGCCCACCGTAAAAATAATGAGCGCAAGGACGAAGTTCATCGCCACACCTGCAACAAGAATCATGCATCGGGCCCAAACACTTGCGCGGCAGAAGCTTCCCGCCGCCATACGCTTCTTCTCATCCATTTCCCCTTCTCCCTTAAGCCTCACAAAGCCTCCAAAGGGAATCCAGTTGAGAGAAAAGAGCGTCCCATGCCACCGGAAAAGTTTGAGCGCACGAGGCGGGAGGCCAAATCCAAATTCTTCTACCGCGACCTTAGCGCTCTTGGCCGCAAAAAAGTGCCCGCACTCATGAATGAGAATGAGTCCGGTAAGCAGGACGAAAAATGCAACAGCAGAAAGGAGAATGGTCATGCAAAAACATCAGAAAATGAATCGAAGCAGGATCGTACCTCCATCGTGGAAAACTGAAAAGTTTTCCACATGATATTGGATTGCAGGAATTCCATGTCATGGTGAGTTAAGTCATCCCCTCGCTATCACCAATCCCTTCACAATCTTGACTCCCCTTTCCTTCAAAACCTTCGCACACGCATCCAGTGTCGCACCACTCGTCGAAATATCATCGACAAGGACAACACACGATGGAATCTCTCTACCGACGAATGCAAAGACTCTCTCCATCGCCTGTTGACGTTCATCGCGACTGCGTCTCGCTTGAAAACCCGTGGGCACTCTTCGCCGAAGAAGTTCCCTGCATGATATCCCCACTGTACGACTCACGACCTCAGCAAGTACGGATGCCTGATTGAACCCCCGAGTGAAGCGCCGAGTCCAGTGGAGTGGCACAGGGCACAGGACAGTCTGTGAGAAGTCCGTAGCAAGCAGGGGAAAAACTTCACAAAGTAATTTCCCCAAATCTTGCGCAAAGTCAGGAATCTTCCCATACTTCAATGTGTAGATCGCCCTCCGTAGGAGCGGCGAATGCGCATACGTCCCTGCAGCAACAAGAAGATCAAGATGAAAAATACCCTCACCTTCCAATTGTGCTCGACCAATGCGCATGGGAAATGTCGTAAGCCTCGATCGCTCCTCTGCAGTGATCCACGTACCAAGCTCCCCTCGAAGAGAGCGTCTTGGGAAGAAGAAGTCCAAAAGAACATCTCGCATAGGCTTACCATAGCAAAAGCGAGCAAGAACGTCGTTGACA
>Ga0154924_119_pt3 | contig 10986 bp, 7 predicted proteins | sample RifCSPhighO2_01_FD_105893 | JGI IMG/M metagenome (GOLD analysis project Ga0154924, IMG submission 105893) | Candidatus Peribacteria bacterium RIFCSPHIGHO2_01_FULL_51_9
CGCAGGGGGCGTGCGTGGTGGGAGACCTACAGACTGACAGAGCGCAGTATCGAAGGCATTGAGGATGCGCTGTGGGCGGTAGGGGGGAAAGGATCCAAAGGCAGTCGGGGGAGGAGTGAGGAGTTGACCGCCTGTTGTACTCTTCATGAGAGGGTCCCATGGGTATGCAGCACCCTGCGTGATGAAGGTATTGCGACCACTCACAAGACGATGGGTACGCATGGATTCCTCGATGCACTGACCGATGTAACACATCGTGTTGCCGATGGTGTTGCGGTAGGAGACATAGTTCTGCGGCTGACAGATCGTTGTGGATTCCTCGCGGTTTTTCTTTTTATTTTCTTCTTCATCATTCCAGGGTATCCCCGGGCATACGAGCTGTTCTCCTTCTTCCTGAAGATCCGTGGATGGTAGTTTTTCTTTTTCCGAACACCGTGCGAGGATGATGGTATCTGGCTCCGGTTCAACCTCTTCCTGACAGTCCGCACCTCTCAGTCGAGTTCGACAGAGGTATCCCTGGCGTCCGATAGGATGCACGCAGAGGCCAAGGCCATCGAGAGGCTTTTGCGACTCACCGATGGGATTGGGCGGATACTGTCCGCCCCGAATGGGTTCCCCTGAAGTGAGTCCTATAAGAGAGGGAAGTACAGGATCGATCGGGATATGCCACTGGAGACCGACGTCTCCCCATGAGTATCCGTAGCGATCATAGTCTTTTCCTCCGGGAGTTTTTTTGAATGCACTTCCGTCGATGCGTGCCCAGACGAGGATATTTTGAGGAAGTGTGCGTTCGAGAATTTTTTGTGGAAAAACAAAAAGCACAACCTCCTGTTCCTTGAGTGGGGGATCAAATGCGAGAGGGTCTCTCGGGAGGATGTTCCAGATTTCCTCAAGGAGTTTCTCGATATTCTGTGTCTTCTGCGTACCGTCCCATCGTTTGAAGAGGTATTGACGTTCGGTATTGAGACCGTTGCTCTTGTCATCAAGTGAACCTTCTGCGTGGAATGGCACGGTTGGGACGGCGGGTGGTTCGTGTTCACGCCGGACAAATTGGTATCCATGGCGGTAACGCCATACGGCTGCTGTGAGCTCTTCTTCCGTTAAGGATTTGAGGGTTTTCCCGAGGTTATTCAGAGGTTCTTCTGCGAGTTTTTCCTCGAGGAAGTATGTGCGTATGCCTGTGCTTCCGGTCGCGGTGACCCCTGTGCCTGTGCGCCAGATGCTGATGATGGCATTGTACTGAATGGGTAAATCGAGGAACCGTCCGGGTTCTCCTTCAATGGGGAATTCATATCCCGCGGCAATGGCTTGCAGATCTCGCCCGAGCATACGCACCTGCGCTTCTGCCATGGCGGTTATGCGAATGGTATTGGAATCTTTTTCACAACCGGGGCGTGTCTGTGGAGTCGCACCTTTTTGGCCACAGAGTATATTCTTATTTGTTGCCCCGAGTGCCGCATCGATATCCTCATTCGTAAGAGTGACCCCCTTTCCCTTAAACACATTTTTTACAAACTCTTTCACGCTCTTCTCGGCTGTGCCCAGCGTCCATTCGCTACGGACGCGATCGAGGATCTGCTGGTAGAGAGACTGTGCGGAAGCTTCGAGCGGTTGCGCCATAAGCAGGATGCCGGTGAGTATGAGGAAGAGGCGGCGCATCATTTCGATGGAGGATCCCGGAGCGAACCACGCGTGTCCCAGATACGGGGGAGACATGCGGTTGTATCTGCGACGAGTCCGAGAGCGTTGCGAAGGTCCAACGATGCACGCTGAATGCACTCGAGTTCGAGCGCGATCGGGCGCAATCGATCGAGACTCCCAATGATGGTGAGAGTGCGATTGAGCGCTGCGCGTGCGGCGACAAGTTCGTCGTTGATTTGTTTTTGTTCTCTGTATTCCTGTGGGGAGAGTTGTGCGAAGTTAATGGGCTTTTGGACATTGGGATCTTTATCGAGGTCTTCGAGCACTTCCTGCGTGAGGAACTTCTTGCGCTCTTTCAATACGCATTCGTAGGTACGGAGATACTCGAGGAGGACCGAGCCGATGTCTGCCTCGGAGAGGTTTTTGCGGTATACGGGATGCTTCCATGGAGGGAGCGTTTCGGCGAGAGCTCCCAGTGCACGTGTTGGTTGCAGAAGTCCCTGGAGTGTCTGCGCGGTGCATTGAAGAGGATTGTCCTTCACGGCACCGCGGATCGCATTCACGTGCGCATTCACCACGTCGTTGACATCACGATGGTAGGTCTTTGCCCACTCTGCGAAGGAGAGGTCTGCAAATTTTGAACCCTCTTTTTCGCATGCACCGAGTATCGTGTTTGTCCCGATGCCCGCGTGTGGAGGAGTACCCCGTGGCGCGCAGCTCGTGAGTATGAGGAGAGAGACGAGAATGATGGGGATTTTTTTATTCATTGCACTGCGAAAGGAAGCAGGGGATGCGGTTGAACTGACCGATCATCTTTGCGGCATCCCAGAGGGGGTTTAAGAGTGGGAATCGAAGTTCCACGAGGAAGTGTTCGAAGACTCCGGCAAATTGAAGGAGCGATCGGTACCCTGCATCGTATGCGACGACGAGTTTGAGGAGATCCATCTCGCGTGCGAGGAGGTCGGTACTGGCTTTGAGGCATTGTCTCTCAATGAGGGCAGCGTCTGGAGCCGAACCACCAGAGGTGTTTTTCGTTGGATCAAACTCAAATCGACATCCCGCAAAAGTGTTGTACGTGAATTCGAGGCATCCGTCCGGCTGAACGCGGATGGTTGCTCCAGCTGTTTTACTCTGTGAAAGACGTGCGACTTCGCATTGCGCGCGCAGCCGGCACTGGAGGGCGCGGATGCCCTGTGTGAGTTCTGGGATGATCTCCGAAGTGAGCATTTGCTTCTTCTCAAAGAGTCCACGTCGGAATGGGTCTTTTGCGAGGACATCACGTTCGTTCTGTTGATCCATGAGCAGGTCACTCCAACTTGTTCCTTCAAATCCCTTTGCAAGAGATCTCCATGCGTTGGGCGCAGTCTTCATCCATGCATCCCCCTCGCGACTGAAGCGCACGGTCCCGAGCGGTGCATCTCCCGCCTTCTTGAGCCCGAAGAGTACCGAGCGGTAGATACGCGTCTCTCTTCCGAATGCCTGATAGATATCATTGAGACACGCGGCAGTACTCGCGCTTTTTTCTTGTGCGAATGAGGGGACCGGGAGCATGAACGTGCTTATGCCGGTTGCAAGGAGAATGCCGATGGTTACGATGCGGATATGTCTCATTGTTCTTCGGGAACGAGATCAGGGTATGGAGTGAGATCGGTATCTGCGGGAATATCGAAGGGAGGAAGAAGATCGTTTTTATTGGTGTCGTAGAATTCAAAGAGTTGTGGATCTTGATCTCCGATGGGTCGCGGGAGGGTGGCTTTTCGTGCTTCCTCCCGGAGTTTTTGGATGACACCTTTTTCCTTCTGATCGTTCTTTTCTGGAGGAATGATCTGCCACCCCTCTCCGGGATACCGTTTTTCGCGATTGAGGAAGAGGCAGACTTGATCGTTGGGAGGACAGGTGTTGGGATCTGTGCGTGGAGTTCCTCCCGATTCAAAATCTTCTTTGAGATGGACAGCCGGTCTTGAGCCAATACGCGTAAAGCGTTCGATCAGATCCATCTCGACGTGGACGCAGGATTCACCCTTGCATTCAATACGTTCATGGCTCTTGAGGCTTTCCCAGAATGCATCATATGCTCCGGTCATTGCTCTAATCATGGCACCGATGTCTTTAAGCATGGTTTTGAGGTGAGTGCGCTGTGGTTTATCCAAGAACGTCGGTGCCTGCATGACAGAGGGTATGGAGCGGGTCTCGCTTTTCGGGAAGAGCTGACCTGTTCCCTTTCGTATGATTTGCTGGATGCGATCGATACGCGGGAGCTCTGGGAGCTCGGGGATCTTCTTCGGGTCCCGACCGGGCGGAGGGGGGGCCAAATCCTTCTCGTCGATTTTCAGAAGAATGGGTTTGAGGACAGGAATGGAGAGGGAAGTCGTTGCACCTTTGAAGAGAGAGAGATCGAAGACTGCGTCCTCTGCACGTGGAATCTCGTCTCCATTGAGCTTGAGAACGGGGAGGCAGAAGGGGTACCGATTCGATGGGTCAGGAGTATCTGACTTTGATTCTGTACAGCGTCGCCCACCATCCATTTCAATTGGTTCCTTCCAGCGTCCGGGCATCCAGGGATCGAGGAGTGAGTAGATGGAGGTGGTAAAGCGCTGGTTCATGCACCAGGGGAAGTTGACTGAATCGTGGAATTCCCACAGTTGTTTTTGAATCGATTGCCAGAGGAGGAAGAGCCCTTCGTTTTCTGCTTCCACTTCTCCTTCCTTCGGCTCGGCGAATACTTTTTGGCGTTCTTCCAGAAAACTCTTGTACGCGATCACGTTTGCTTCAAACCAAGTGGTGATGGGGAGGAGAATATTGCGTTGGGATTCGAGGACTTGCCCGAGATAGAGTGCGAGTTCGGCGCGGAGTTTGCGCGTCTCCTCAATACGGTCTGCATATTCATTGAGTCTGTCTCTGATTTTTGCCACTGGTGCCCCCTCGCAGTCTTGAATTTTTTCATCATCGGGCTTGTCCTTGTTGACGTCGTTGATCCACCATGTGCACCACTGGGTCGCAAGTGATCGGAATTCTGTCGGAGATCCCATGGGGACGACTACGGGGATAGCCTCTTCGACGGTTTTGAAGAGGAGAGAGCGTTCGAGGTAGGCAACTACTTCTCCCACGAGATCTTCGCGGGCATGGATCTGCACCTCAATCGCCTGTGTCCGTGAATCACGTCCGCGATCGATGATGACGGGTGCGGGATTGAAGAGCGGATCGGAAGGATCCAGACCGGCGGCCCACTTCGCCGGGAGGAGGAGTCGGACGTATGGAGGGGAGAAAATTTTATTTGCCTCGGTCTCTTGATCCTGCCACCACTCGACGATTGTGCGGCGGTCCGATTGCTTTGTGGGTGGTTTTCCCGATTGATACGAGGCTGGTCCTTCGTCATTGGTGACGGTGTCATCGAAGGCACGCATGAGACTGTGCTCTGCGAGAGGTTTTTCTGTACTCAGCTGGACGGTCGCCTTATGCGCACCCGCCTCGAGATCGAGGAGCGCGACGGAGAGGTTCTTGTCGAGCTTTTCGTCGAATACACGCTCATTGAGGAATGAATGGCCGCCACTGAGCTTGGGATACCAGAGATGTTCTTCTTCGTTGAATTCTTCTTCATTGATTTTGCGTTGGTTCTCGGTGTTCTCCGGATCATTGGGGTCAGGGTTATTGAATATGGATACCTGTCCGTACGCCCCGCGGATGTTCTGTGTTTTACGCATTTGATCTTTGAGCGGTTGGTCGGGGTCTTCCCCGTAGATATCGATCACGCAGGATTGTTTTTCGTCGGTGTGCGCGGTCACAAGGGGATCGAATTCTTCGTACCATCCGTAGCAGCCGACACGTCCTTCTTTTTCGATGATTTCGTCTTCATCCCCCTGCGATACCCCCTCAATGTTTGTCGGCAAAGCATCACGCTCATATTTTCCGAGATACTGTCGATAGAAAGATTTGTAGTCGACGGTACGAGGAGGAAGAATGAAATCTGGCGAGGAGAATGGGTTTGCTACCGTGAGATCATTGAGTGATTTGAGGTCGGTACGAATCGAGATTCCACAGCCTTCTCCTTCGCAGCGGCATTCCTGCCCCGGAGCCATGATGCTCTTCTCCCACGGACTATTGATGGGGGCACCGTGCCCTGCTTCGACCACGATGCGATCCTCCACTCCACAACTGGTGCAGTTTGGGTACTCCGTTGGTTCTTGCACAAGGTAGGGAATGCATGCTTCGGGAATCTTAATTTTAGATTTCCCCTGGTCGCCCCAGACCCAGCCATAGGGTACGAGGAGAATGCCTGTCTGTTCTTCCCAGATGTGTCCCGTGCACGTAAACTTTTGTCCTGCATATTCCCACTCGGTGACTTCGTCTCCGGGAAGACAACTATTGCATTCCACTTTTTCGATAACAGGGGCATCGAGGGATAGAAGACCGACCTCTGTTTGAAAGCTATCTGTTTCATAGGGTGTTTCGATACGTTCCTGCACCTGCACTCCGTTGACCTCATAATCAATGTAATCAACATGCAGACAGGTTTTTACACGTTGTACGGGGTATTGGTACAATTCGTTATTGAGAAATTCGCAGTCGGCATTGCACTGTGGTGCGTTTTTTTCGGGCGGTTGCTGGTTTTGGTCTTTACAGAATTCCTGCTCGGGGTTTCCGAGTACACTTTTTGTTGCGAATATCAAATCGCACACAGGATTTTCTTCGTAGTGCGCGAAGCTGTATCCCTCCGCTGCGTAGGGATACATGAATTCATCCTCACGCCGTGCCATCCCAGAGGGGATATTACCGTCCCACTGGCCCTTCCTTCCGGGGAGACCCGGTGGAGGATCGAGAGCAGAAGGGATAATATTTCCTGGCTCGACGGTTGATGTCTCTCCAAGGGGAGTTTCTTTGATACGTGCGATTTTCCCCTCAGCAGACTGTTCGTACATCCATCCCCCACACATCGTGTCATCGAGATAATCAAAGATCTTCCCATCTGTACTCGTGACATCACGACCGGTGATTTCTTGAATCTTTTTAAATTCTTCAGGAGTTTCTTTGCTGAGCGGCGGAAATGCTTCCCGTGCGAAGGCGGGGAGGATATAGACCGAGAGTGATATGACGATCCCCACACCGAAGGTGAGGAGTGCGGAGGGGAAGTGCCGATTCTCGTGAATTTTGGTGTAAATCACTATATTCTATCACTTTTTGCATATTGCAGGTAGTGGTTTGCCGATGTGATGGTTCGTCGGGCTCACCATGACACATCGGCAAACCACTATGTCGTCCTTTGATAGGCTCGGAGTGACAGAGTGGAGCACTTTTTGGAGGTTTCCTTATGAAACTTTACAAACATTATCAACCGTACAAAACTTTCGTTTGTGCAACTCCTTTTTCTTGCGGGACATTCTGTACCGCTGCAATCTGGTGTCTAGCCGTACACCTTTTGATCGCGGTCTCCTTTAATTCCATTCCAACTCATACGATGTTCTCGCTCAACCGTGTGCACCTTATCGGATATCAAACGCAGCCGGTTCAAGTACGCCAAACGCCCACCGGAACAACAGTGACGGATTTAAATATTGTCGTTCCGTATACTTTTCAGGGACAGAATGGAGCTTCGAGCGAAGGGAAGAGCTTTCACGTCGTCACGCTCTGGAGTTCTATGGCGGAGATTGCCGGACAATTTGTCAGAGCGGGGAGTCAGGTCTTCCTCTCCGGTCGTTTGCAGACGGATAGCTGGGAGGATGGGGAGACCAAGGAGAAGCGCAGTAAGACCAAGGTCGTTGCAATGGATCTGATTCTCCTCGATCCAAAGAGCGGACGTCTGGAGCCGCCGCAAGGCGCGAGGCAGACACTGCAGTGTCTCAATCAGGCGTTTATCCTCGGCAATGTCACGCGCGATCCGGAGATGCGCACGACCACGAGTGGGCAGCATGTTCTCACGCTCGGTGTTGCGACCAATGAGCGTTGGAAGGATCGTGCATCGAATGAGAACAAAGAGCGGACGGAATTCCATAATGTCGTCGTGTGGGCGGATCTCGCGCAGGAGGTCGTCAGTAGCGTGAAGAAGGGACAGAAGGTCTATGTTTCCGGTCGCGTCCAGACACGAAGCTTCGAGACACAGGCCGGTGTTAAGCGGTACACGACGGAAATCATCGCAGACACCGTAACTCTTCTTGGTGTAAAGAATCACACCGCAGAAGAATCGATACGGATGGATGGCGCGCCCATGCGCTCTTCCCCTGCGTCGCCACAGGAGCAAGAACCGGCCCTCGTCGGCGCTGCAGTCGGGGCGATTCCGGAGATCAATTATGGATCGGAGATTAAGGTGGAGGATTTGCCGTTTTAAAAAGCGGATACTCCATTTTTCTCAATAAACCGCATCTCCACCTCCAGTTTTTCTGGCACGGATTTTTGCACTTTTTCTACAATTTTTTTTGCATCCTCAAATGTGGCTTCTCCAATATTCAGAAGAAAATTCGCGTGTTTTTCTGCGATTTGGATGTCGCCAATTTTTGTGCCGCGGAGACCTGCGGCATCGATGAGCTTCCACGCGGGGATCCCATCGACCGCCTTGAAACATGAACCGGCGGTCTTGAGATGTGGCTGAGTATCGATGCGCTTTTGGATGAGATGTTCGATCTCTGCTTTCAATTCTTCCTTAGATCGAGCAGGAATACTCAGTGTGACAGACCAAATAATTGGAGGAGTAGCCAGTTTTTTAAACAGGCTTTCCCGGTAGCCAAATTCACATTGTTCCTTCCTGAGTATTTGCCACTTTCCTTGCCAGAAGAATTCTATGGATTTTACGAAGCGATCGATCCATGTTCCCTTCGGCCCTTGGCCCGCATTCCCAAAGAGTGCGCCACCGACTGTTCCAGGAATACCCGTGAGAGGGGAGAGGTCAAGGTTCTCTGCCGCAAGTTCATTGATGAGGGAGGCGAGGATTTTTCCTGCTTCAACAGCGATGTGGCCGACCGCTTCGTCCTTCGACGGGCTCAGGATGACACGGTCGGCCACAATCCGTGTGACTAATCCCTCAATCACCCCATCCGCAAAAATGGTATTGGATCCACTGCCGAGGACGATGAGCGGAAGGTTTTTTCCGTGCGCGAACCGCACCGCTTCTTCTATATCTTCTTTCGTATGGAGTTCTGCGTAATACCGCGCAAGTCCACCAATGCGCATCGTCGTTTTCTTCTTCAGTGAAACATGTTCCTCAATCTTCATACAATCCCATCCTAGCCCTAACCCCAGCCCTAACCCAGCCCCTGCCTGCCGGCTATTTACTGAAGAGTCCCGCCAGTTTCTCCATTTTCTCCGTAATCTTCTCCCCACGCCGCACCTTCTGGAGTCTTCCGAGGATACTGACAAGGAGACCAAGGCCCACGATCCCTCCCATAAGGAGAAGGAGCTCGATGCGTCCCAATTGGAAGCCAAAGGTGTTCAAAATGATTTGCGCACAGGCGAGGAGAAAAATCCCCACGATGACGCCGACACCGAGGGTGACGAGAACGAGGTGCGTGCGGTTCTCGATCGAATCCTGTGGAGCACTCGCGAGGTCCGTCAGGAGTTCGCTGCTCAGGATCATCGGTTCCCTACCCCACTGTTTGAAGAGTCCGAATACTTTGCGTTGGAGAATAAGGGTGACGAGAGTCTGGAAGGGCACGTTGGTTTTTCCTTCAACGACGACTACTCCCTCGTCAGTTTTTAATCGTACGTCGCTCTCGTGAGGAAAAGGCATGGAAGAAGTGTAAGTTTTCTTCGAGGGAAGAGGAAGAGATTCCTTATTGTTTTGATCGTTCCACTCTCTGCAATACCTTCTCCTTTCCTAAGACTGCTGCGACTTCAAATGCCCCGGGAGAGAATGGAAGACCCGTGAGGCAGGCGCGCAGTGGCCAGAGAAGTTGTCCGCGGGAGAATCCGCCTTCTTCCGAAAGTGCAAAGATGTTTTTTTTGAGAGTTTCCTCATTCCATTCTGTCTCCGGAATAGCCGCTAATGTTTTGAGGAGCTTGGAGAGAATATTCGGCAATTCTTTTTTGGTGACGCGCTGCTTTGCATTGGCAAGGAGTTCATGCGACACCGAAGGCTCTTCATAAAAGAAAGAGAGCATGTGCGGGGCTTCGGAAAAGAAAGTGACTCGCTCATGAATGAGAGAGGTTTTCTTCATGAAGAGCGGATCGTGGGCAGCGCTCGGGAAGTGCGTTTCGACCGACGGGCGGATGCGCTCCGCAAATTCTTTTTCCGGAATTTTCCTCATCCACTGGCCTTGCATCCAATTGAGTTTATCGACGTCGAAGACCGCTCCGGATTTCTGGACGTTCTCGATGGCGAATCGTTCTGTCAGTTCTTTGAGTGGGAAGATTTCCTGTGGAGTATCCGGATTCCAGCCGAGGAGGGCGATGAAGTTCACGAGCGCTTCGGGGAGATATCCCTTTTGAATATAGTCTTCGACTGCGACGTCCCCCTGTCTCTTACTGAGTTTGCTCTTGTCGTGATTAAGAATGAGAGACAGGTGTGCATACCGTGGAGGAGTCCACCCGAGGGCACGGAAGAGCAAGAGATGCTTCGGGAGCGAACTCAACCACTCTTCTCCCCGAATCACGATGCCGATGTCCATGAGATGGTCATCGACGACATGGGCCAGATGGTAGGTCGGAAAGCCATCACTCTTTAAAAGGACTTGATCGTCGATTGTCCATGCTTTGAATTCGACTTTTCCTCGAATATCGTCGTCAAAAACAATTTTCTCATCGCGTGGTACCTTGAGTCGGAGCACGTGTGGCTCTCCCGCTGCAGTTCTTTTTTTTACGTCTGCTTCACTAAGGGAGAGACAGAGGCGGTCGTACATCGGGGCCTCCTTATGGGCTACTTGATCCTTGCGCATCTGCTCAAGTCGCTCCTGTGAACAAAAGCAGGGATACGCGAATCCGTTTTGACGGAGCTCTTCTGCATATCGATGGTAGGTACTGAGACGTTCCGATTGAATATACGGTCCTTTTGTTCCTTCCTGAGTCATTGCTCCATTTTTCAAAATTACCCCTTCATCGGGTGTGATTCCGGCCCAATAGAGACTCTTCAGGATATTTTCGATTGCGCCGGGGACAGAACGACCCTGATCGGTGTCTTCGATACGGAGGAGAAAATGATCCCCACTCTGTTTTGCGAGAATGTAGGCAAACAAGGCGGTCCGCAGGCCGCCGACGTGGAGGAAACCCGTCGGTGAAGGAGCGAAGCGCGTTCGCATGTTCAAACAGTATCAGTAGTCCGCATTTTCTTCATCTCTCTATCTGGGAAGCCAGTTTTATTACGTTTAAATACACTTGACAATGATTTATTTATACATAAAATACTCAAAGTTTGTGGCTCGTATC
>Ga0154924_121_pt1 | contig 10382 bp, 9 predicted proteins | sample RifCSPhighO2_01_FD_105893 | JGI IMG/M metagenome (GOLD analysis project Ga0154924, IMG submission 105893) | Candidatus Peribacteria bacterium RIFCSPHIGHO2_01_FULL_51_9
CTCCGTGGCTCGGGGGAGGGATGATGATCCAAGAGGTCACACTCGATCGATTCATGCCGGCAGACATTCCTCAAAAATTCGAAGGGGGAACCCCCCCCATCGCCCAAACGGTCGGACTCGGTGCCGCAATTGATTGGCTCTCGCAGTTTGCATGGAAGGATATTGAAGAACATGAGTCTGCACTCATACAAAAAGCAGTTGAAGTACTGAGTACTATCGATGGGCTCACTATTCTGGGAACCACGGAACTGCCCACTTCCTCTGGCCCCCTCTCTTTCACTCTCAAAAATATCCATCCACACGATCTCACCGACATTCTCGGCCAACGCGATATCTGCCTCCGTGCCGGTCACCACTGCGCGCAACCCCTCCACAAACGTCTCGGCATCACCGCAAGCACGCGTCTATCCGTCGGGATCTATAACACGATGGCGGAAATTGAATTGCTTCCGAAAGCTATTGAAGAAATTAAAAAAATCTTCCACCACACCCCCTAATCATGGACCTCTACGCTGACAACATTCTCGAACATTATCGATCTCCAAGAGATAAAAAAAAACTTCTCAGCCCAACGATTGAGCACGGAGAGGTGAATCCCGCCTGTGGTGACGTCCTCACGCTCCAGCTCACGATCGATGATGATACGATCACTGACCTCGGCTGGAATGGCACGGGCTGTGCCATCAGTCAGGCAGCGATGTCGCTGCTCGCAGAGGATTTAAAAGGAAAAACCATCTCTCAAGTCGCAACCTTCCGTCCGCAGGATATCTATGATCTCCTCGGCGTCCCCATCAGTCCCCGCCGCCTCAAGTGTGCCCTTCTCTGCCTCCACGCTCTTAAAAATGCTCTCCATATTTTGAAAGGAGAGAAGATACAAAACTGGTCAGAGACAGCTAATGGATAGATTCGAATCGTAAGAAAAACGACAGTTGACAACCACTTATGGAAATGATTTATAATGCTTTGTTTTATGGAAACCTTTTCGTCACCTCCAGCGCGCACAGTAAACCGGAGAACATTCTTAAAAGTTTCCACCCTTGCAGGTCTGGGGCTCGCCATCGATCCGACGATTCAGCGATCTCTTGCCGCCACGCGCGAGGACATCAAACCACTCATTATCTTCATGCAGGGAGGAGCACAGAGTCCGTATGAGTTTGTGAGTCCCCTCACTGATTCTCCATCGGAGTTTTGCGGCCCCTGCTCCACAATCAACGCAACGAACGGCATTCGCATAGGAGAACATTGGAAAGAATTCGCCAAAGTCGCCAAAGATACTGCTGTCATCCGATCGCTCGACGCACAAAATAACGAACATAAATCCAAACATCTTTTTGGTGGCAGCAACGAGTTGTGTAAACAAGCGGAACAACTGGCTCATGGAGGAATCCCTCACCCCTTTATCGCTTTGCCGAGCAACTTCAAGGATTTTACCGGTCTTGACCCCAATGCAGGTTTCAAAATCGAATGGAATGACAAGGAAAAACGTTATACGCCTCCCCCCATTGAATTGGATCCTCATCTCAGTAAAAGAATGGATCTCCTACGAGATCTGGAATCATGGACATCGGAAAGCAAACCCGTAAAGCTGATGGAGAAAAACCGTGAACTGGCTGCGTCATTGCTTCTTGGCGGAGACAAACTTCATGCACCATTTAAAAATGCAGAAAAGCAAACCGAACGATACGGCGATAATGAGATCGGCAGAGCAGCGGCCCTCGCGGCAGAGTTTGCAAAATCGGGTGCGGGAGTGACATTTATTTACAATGAATTCCAGCAAGGATGGGATATGCATAATGATCTGCAGGCACGCATGAACCAACTTGCTCCTCCCACAGACAGAGCACTCGCCGAACTTATCCGTGATGCACGACGTCATGGATTTGTCGTTCTCTGCACGACAGAACACGGACGCACTCCCCGCATGAACAGCGGAGCCGGCCGCGATCATCACAACGTGGGATATATGATCGGCGCAGGTGGTGGATTTGCAGAGGGGATGGTCCACGGCTCCCTCGATAAACAAGGAGATATCAAAACACTCCCCGTGAAGGCAGATCAGGTTATGCCAACCACGCTCAAAGCGTGCGGCGTTGATCTCCCTATACCAAACAATACCGTAAAAGAAATTCTGAAAGGGTAGCACAGCTTGACATTCCTCACCCTAACCCTAACCCTACTCCTCACTGCCGCCCTAGCTCAGAGGTAGAGCACCTCCATGGTAAGGAGGGGGTCACGGGTTCAATTCCCGTGGGCGGCTCCAGCCTTCGCTTCCCACTCACATCACCAAACTTACTACCACACTCATTCCCCTTAAAACAGTTTCCGCAATCCCAAATACCCACAGCGAAAGAATGGGGAAAGACAAAATGGAACCGAAGAGGATCAGGAAAAGAAGAATGTATGGTCCGTACTGCATATACTGGAGATATTGCTCCTCATACCGGGGTGGAATGAAAAGATGCAGTACTTTGGACCCATCGAGTGGCGCAATGGGAAGGAGATTGGACGCCATCAAGACGAGATTGATGAAGAGCGAACTCGCAAAAACCTGTACAAGAAAAACAGAGATGACACTTCCACTTTGTTCGAGTCCTAACAAAAATGAGAGTGACGTATCAGTCATCTGCGGCAATAAGAGAAGGAGCCCAACAAATACGATGAATGCGAGAAGAAGATTGCTCACGGGACCCGCAAGCGCGGTGAGCGCCGCATCACGTTTGGGGTGTCGGAAGTACGTTGGATCGACAGGCACAGGTTTTGCCCACCCAAATCCAATGATGAGGAACATCAGTGCTCCGAGGAGATCGAGATGCATGATCGGATTGAGTGTCAGACGTCCCGCATACTTTGCCGTCGGATCTCCCAAGAGATTAGCGACGAATCCATGCGCACACTCATGCACACTGATAGCAATGAGAATGCTGATGATAAATGTGGGATCGAGAAAGGGGGACACGGGAGAGAGGATACAGAAGAATCAGAGGAACCAGAAGAATCAGAGGAAAAAGACTCAACAAGAGAACCGGCTGTTTTCTGTTGACCAAGCCAAGTGTGGAGCAGTAGGCTACTGCAACCATGACGCGACAATGTTGCAAGACAGGCAAGAAAACCAGTTACGGGAATACTCGGAGCAAGTCTCTGCGCCATACCCGTCGAACCTTCAAAACAAATCTCCAGAAAAAACGAGTCTTCGATCCTGCAACGGGGACATATCAGGTAATGAGAGTCTCTGCGAGTTATCTCCGGACCCTTGCCAAGAGACTGCAGGCAGGGAAGAGGCCGCTATAACATTTGTCAATCCATAAGCCACATGAGAGTATGGATATGAGGAGAGGTCGCATAGTGGCCTAGTGCGCGCGCTTGGAAAGCGCGTGTCCCTGAAAGGGGACCGGGGGTTCGAATCCCCCCCTCTCCGCCATAGTTGAATTCGAGCTGAATGCGAGTCCGAAGGACGAAGCATGAAGCCGAAGATACTGTGTGCCCGTAGTCCGCCCGAGGCGGACGAAGGGTACTGTACTCAGTACAAACTCTGTACGAAAGTACGTGATGCAAGTCGCACAATCCTGTATCCCTATTTCTTCTCTCCCGAACAGCAACACAGTGACTTCTTCCAGAGCGTCAGACTCAGGACGAAGGCAATGAGTGCGAGAGAGCCGCTTGTGGTTCCAAACGTCGCTCCACTGCTTAAGAAGTGGGATTTGTAGACCCCAATGAGAGAGGCGAGACTCGCGAGGAGGAGAAGGAAGGAAAAGACCCAACCGCACGCTTTAGCACATCCGGTACTCGTGCTGGACTTTTTGCCGAAGAACATAAAACAAATGGGAAGGGATGAAAACAGAGAGAAGAATACCGCTCTTCCCCCAAGAGAGGCAAGGGGAGGGTACTGTAGCTTCTGTCGCCCCTTTTCAGTTAAGCTATGTACGATGAAAATTTCCCTCGATTGGCTCAGTGACTTCATCACGTGGAAGGAACACGATCCGTATAAGATCGCTGAGCGCCTGACGATATGTACTGCGGAGGTAGAGGAAGTAGAAATACAGGGAGATCTTCTCAGTCACTGCTGCATCGGTAAGGTGCTTTCGGTCACGAAACATCCCAACGCGGACAAGTTGTCTCTCTGTGCCGTGCAGACCGACCAGGGAACAAAGCATGTCGTATGTGGTGGAACAAACCTCTCCGAAGGAATGTGCGTCGCATTCGCACACACCGGTGCTCGAGTACGGTGGCACGGGACCGAGTTACTCACTCTCCAGAAAACGAAAATCCGCGGAGAGGAAAGCGAAGGAATGATTTGTGCAGCAGAAGAGCTCGATCTTGTGAGTCTTTTCCCCCATTCCAAGGAGCGCACCATCATCGATCTCGGAGAGAATGACAAAGATGTCGGAAAACCTCTGAGAGAGTACTTCGGCCTTACCGATACCATCCTTCATGTCGATAACCACGCCATCACGCACCGCCCTGATCTCTTCTCTCAGAGCGGATTTGCGAGGGAGTGTGTCGCGCTGGGGTTGGGAATCTGGAAGCGCAATATTCTGCCGAAGAAGTCCCTATTTCCAAAGACCCCTCTCCCTTTCAAGCTCAACATTGACGTCCCTCATCTCATGCCTCGGTACTGCGCATGTTGCCTCACCATTGATTCTCTTGGAGAAACACCGTTCTGGATGCGTAGGCGTCTCGAAGCTCTGGGGTGGCGCTCTCTCAACCTGCCCATCGATATCACTAATTACGTTGCTCTAGAGTGCGGCGTCCCTCTCCATAGTTTCGATGCAGAAGATTTTGTCGGGGACATTCATATGCGTACGACAGAGGAAGGTGAAAAAATCGTGACACTCGACAAAATTCAACGTCGCCTCCCAGAGGGGGCCCTGGTCCTCAGTGATGAAGAGGGCATCTTCGATCTCCTCGGAATCATGGGAGGATTACGGAGTTCTACAAAGGAGTCTTCGCGTCATATCTACCTCCACAGCGCTTCGTTGGAACCTCTCTCCATCCGAAAAACAATGATTGCAACGGGTCTTCGCACTGATGCAGGCACAGTGTACGAAAAGGGCGTTCCACATATCACAACAGAAGTAGGTTTCTTCCGTGCTCTTCAACTCTTCACCGAACTTGTACCCGGTGTAAAAATAGTCTCACAACTCGACTCCCGCGGTGATAATGGCAAGGCTCCAGCGATCACTCTCCATCTCGAAAAAATCAACAGTTACCTCGGAACAGATATGTCAAAAACAGAAGCGGAAAAAACACTGAGTACCCTTGGCTTCACCACTTCCCATCCGACAAGTGCCGCTCAACAAGTGCAAACCTGTAAAGTTTTCCCTCCACTGTGGCGTCTCGGGGATATCCACGGCGAACATGATCTCATTGAAGAAGTCGGACGCATTCATGGTTATGACATGATTCCCCCCGTCGTTCCCACAGGAATATTAGTTCCCCCCTCTCGCGATCAACGTTCCCACTCTCTACGCGATACCCTAAAAGCAGAGGGTTATTTCGAAATTCTCCCCGTATCTCTGATCCGCAGAACGCTTCTTGAGCAATGTTGTATTGATCACAGAAATGCCCTCCGGATCGAGAATCCTCTCGGAGAAGAATCTGCCCTCCTTATTCCAAGTACCCTGCCCCTCCTCCTTGAACATGCGCAGAAAAATCTCACCCAACGAGAACACATATTCAAAACTTTCACGATTGCGCACACTTTCGCTGAAGGACGCGAAGAATATGCCGAGCTCGGCATGCTCCTCGTACAGAAGGACAAAGAAAACCTTTCGACCTCCACATTCCTCCAGATCAAAGAACATCTCCAGGAGGCTCTCAACCAGACTGGTCTCGCTCTGGCTTTGGAACCTCTCCCTTCTCCCCCGTCCTTTGGACATCCATGCCGCAGTGCTCATATCGTCATCAACGGAAAACCTCTCGGTTTTCTCCTGGATCTCCATCCATCTGTGAGATCGGTCTTCGACCTTCCTCCCTGTGCAACCGTTCTCCTCAACCTATCTCTCCTTCAAGAACTCCACCCTCGTCCCCTCATTGTTCAACCACTCCCTCGCTTCCCAACAATTACCTATGATTTCACCACCCCCCGAACCCACAAGCAACCCGTAGCCCTACTCCTCCAGAGTTTACGCTCATGCTCACCTCTTCTTCTCGATGTCACCATCCGTGACGTGTTTGCTCCCCATAGTACCGACCCAGAATTCAATCTCACCATCCGGTGCACATACGGGGCTTCTGATCGCACTCTCACCGAAAAAGAGGCACAGAGAGAACATGCAAAAGTCATGGCTCTCGCACAGAATTGATATACTGTGGACACAATGGGTATTGTGACAAAAACAGGCGATGGGGGCACAACCGCTTTATATGGCAGAGGGCGTGTTTCCAAATGTTCCAAACAACTCCACGCCTATGGGACCATTGATGAACTCAATGCGCTCATTGGTCTCGTTCTTGTTCATATTGAACAACCAATGCTCCAGTCTCATCTCACTATAATTCAACACATGCTCTTCCGGGTAGGAGCGGACCTTGCGACCCCTCACAATATCACGGGCCCCACTGTTCAACGTATACGACCAGAAGACATTGAAAGAATCGAGAAATGGATTACGGATCTTGAAAAGACCCTCCCCCCGCAAAGAGCTTTTCTCCTTCCTAGTGGTTCACTCGGCGGATCATTCCTCCATTATGCCCGCACTGTCTGCCGCCGCGCAGAGCGATGGATTGTGGCCCTTGCGGAAGAGGAACCTCTCAACCAGACAGTGCGAGTCTTTGTAAACCGTCTGGGGGATTACCTTTTTCTCCTTGCCCGAAAGGTGAACAAAGACACAGGAGGCCCCGAGGTAGAAGTGCAATATGACAAGTAGCCTTCCGACGTGCAGGCACGTCGGGGCTTGACCATGCGGTTATCTCCGATACTCTATGTCTACTCTATGCTCGGAAAACTCAAATGGCGTCGGCGGCTTCGGAAGCACGGCTTTCTAAAGCGCCAAAAAACATCGGGGGGCAAGAGAGTGCTGTCGCGGCGACGTGCCAGAGGACGTCGCAGGTTGACAGTTCAGAAAGGAAAATAGCGGATTAAAAGAGTGGACTGTTGACTCTAGCCCCAACCCTAACCCTAACCCTATACTTTCCCTATGCTTTCCTTCCTCCAGAACCTTTCCGCTATCCTCTTTTATACTCTCGGATCAACGATGTTCGTTGCAGTCTGGGTACTCCGTAATGGTATGGGGTCGATCTCTTCTGAATGGTGGATGCGTATCGTCGATCTTCCCCTCCTCATGATAGGTATGCTGTATGGCGGATTGAGTGTGTATCAGAGTCTCCGTGCAAAAGATCATCCTATACATCCCTTCATCTTCTTCCTCGGTCTCCCGCTCATCGCTCTCTTTCTCTTCTTTGTGATCCTTAACTTCTGGGGCTCCGCCTCCTAAAAAATTTGTATGGCTTCGTATTCCGTTCATGTGCTCTCCTCAGGCCTCCCCATTCTCACAGCGCAAACCCAGAGCAGCGCCTCGGCAACAGTGACTGTCTTCGTGGGAGCGGGATCGCGATATGAAGATCAGAGCGAACGGGGAATCAGCCACTTCCTCGAACATATGTTCTTCAAAGGAGGTAAAAAATATCCGACCACCAAAGATGTAAGCGCGACCATCGACTCTCTCGGAGGAGAGTTCAATGCCTTCACGGGCAAGGAGTATGCGGGCTACTACGTCAAAATCGCCGGTTCGCATCTCGAGACCGCCTGCGATGTCTTGAGTGACATGCTCCTCCATGCCGCATTCCCTCAGGAAGAAATTGAAAAAGAGCGCGGGGTCATCATGGAAGAAGAGCGAATGTACCAAGACACTCCCATGTATCGGGCAGGTTGGGACTTTGAGGAATTGATCTTTGGAGACCAGCCCCTCGGATGGGACACGATCGGAACCGAAAAGGTCATACGGTCCGTATCGCAAAAGGATTTTCAGAAACATAAAGAAAATCTCTATACCCCCGATAATGCCGTGGTGACTTTTGCGGGAAACGTCACCGAAAAAAAAGCTCACGCTCTCGGTGAACAATACTTCGGGCAACTCGGTGGTCGGAAGAACTGTTCCTTTGCCACTTTCTCTTCCTACGATACCAAACGAGTCTTTGTGCGAAACAAGAAAACGGAACAATCCCATCTCGTCCTCGGTGTGCCCGGTGTGAGTGCCACTGATCCCAACCATTTTGTCATCAAGCTGCTTGCGATCATTTTGGGAGGAAACATGAGTTCGCGAATGTTCCTCAACATTCGCGAAGCGCGTGGTCTCTGCTATTACATCAATACCGATACCGACAACTACCTGGATGCCGGCTCTCTCTCCACCTCCGCGGGAGTAGATCGTTCCCGCTTGCATGAAGCCATTAGTGCAATCGTCCACGAATACCAGACCTGCGCCCAAGACGGTGTGACACCGGAAGAGTTGCAACGCGCCAAGGAATTCCTCAAAGGGAAGATCACACTCAGTTTGGAAGACACCGAAGAACGCGCGCACTTCTTCGGGAAACAAAAGCTTCTCTATCCGAAAGTCCGTGATGTCGGGGAGTACTTCGAAGAAATTGATCGTGTGTCTGAAGAACAGGTGAACGCTCTTGCTTCTCGTCTCCTTCAAGAAGAACAGTTCCGCCTCGTCGTCATCGGAGACATCAAAGATGAGAAAGAGCTGGAACAACTCCTCTGCTCCCGATAAGCTCCCCCACCATGGAACGCACCCTCATCCTTCTCAAACCCGATTGCCTCCAAAAAAAGAATTGCGGCAATGTCCTTAGCCGATTTGAATCGGCAGGTTTGACTATTCGTGGTTGTAAAATGCTTCACCTTAAGCCCTCTGTCCTTCGTGAGCACTACGCCCACATCGCAGACAAACCCTTTTACCCTGATGTCGAGGGCTTCATGAGTTCGACTCCCGTGATGGCGCTCGTCCTCGAAGGCGACAATGTCATTGAACGTGTGCGCGAAATGCTCGGCGTGACCGATAGCCGTAAAGCTGCCCCCGGCACAATCCGTGCCGAATTTGGGGAAGATCAAATGGTCAACGTCGCCCACGCGAGCGACAGTGCAGAAACTGCGGAAAAAGAGATTTGGAGGTTTTTCAATGAGGATGAATTGTTTGAATATTAACAGATTCATTTTGTGTCATCCCGAGTAGCCCCGCCGGTCGTCCCTCGATACAATTTTGCTACGCAAAATCACTCGGGATGACACGGCGGGGCATATCGAGGGACACAAAATGAATCCTTTTATGTTCCCTCCAACAAAACCTCCATCGCCTTCTCCAGCTGCGGATCGCGCTTGGCTTCGAAGTCCTCGCGCGTGCGATCGATCACGACGTTCGGTTCCACCCCTTCCTTCCCGAGATCCCGTCCATTCGGCGTCAGCCACCGTGATGTCGTCACCCGCAAGCTGCTCCCTCCCGGAAGGTCGATCACTTCCTGAACGGTCCCCTTTCCAAAGCTCTTCATCCCAACAATAATCGCACGACCATGATCCTGCAGCGCACCCGCAACGATCTCGGATGCACTCGCTGATGCACGGTTGATGAGGATGACAAGAGGAATGACAGGAGCAATCGGCCGACCAGAGACATAAAAAGGTTGTGGATTGGAGTCTCGTCGCTCGACGGAAACCACTTTTCCTTTTGGTAAGAACAGCGAAGTAATTTCCACGGCTCCCTCGAGATACCCCCCACCATTGAAGCGAAGGTCAAGAACCACTCCCTCTGGCTCCTCGCGAAGAAGCGTTTTCAGCGCCTCTGTGACCTCATGTGTCGTGCCATCTCCAAACTGATTAATGGCAATGTATGCGACTGTACCCGTCTGGGTCTTTTTGATCTCATGCTCAACACTGGGAACATGGATATCATCACGTTCAATAGTGAACGAAAGGACATCCGGATGTCCTTCACGCACAACTCCTATGGTAACAGACGTCCCCTTCGGACCACGAATACGATGGACAACCTGATCAAGTGATAATCCATCGATCGCCCCATCATCAACTTTCACAACAATGTCGTCCGCTTCTAGTCCTGCTTTCTCTGCGGGAGATCCCTTGAGGGGAGCTACAATAACGACCTGCTCATCACGCATGGTCAATTGCGCACCAATACCTTGCAACTCTCCATTCAGTGCCTGACGGAAATCCGTATTCTCTTCAGGGGACATGAATGTGGTATAGGGATCACCGACAGCCCGCACCAATCCACGGACTGCGCCAAAGAGTAGTGGTGTTGGACGCACATCCTCCGGCACGATGTAATGTTTTAGGAGAAGCTTCCACACCGACCATAGAAGCGTCAGATCGACTTCATGTTCCGGATCAGTAACAAGATCGCCACTCCCCACTCCCCCCGTATACA
>Ga0154924_119_pt4 | contig 10372 bp, 12 predicted proteins | sample RifCSPhighO2_01_FD_105893 | JGI IMG/M metagenome (GOLD analysis project Ga0154924, IMG submission 105893) | Candidatus Peribacteria bacterium RIFCSPHIGHO2_01_FULL_51_9
AAAGGAGAACGCCATGAAGAGTGTGCTTTCGGGTTTGTCTCTTCTAAGCGCTTAGCGCGATCGCCACGGCCTTGTCACTCTGTTTAGTGACAGAGACCTTCTCCGAAGGAGAAGGTCTTTTTTGGCCGGCTATTTTTCTATTTTTACTTCGAGAGTCACCGCCTCTAGCGGCCTATCCATGGGATCTCGTTTTACTTTCGTAATCTTATCCACGATATCCATCCCCTCCATCACTTTTCCAAATGCTGTGTGAAGACCCTCGAGCCAGGGGGTACCGTCTTGTCGCTGAATGATGAAGAATTGGCTTCCGTTTGTATCCGGTCCACGGTTAGCCATAGCAATCACTCCCCGTTCCATGGGGATATCACTGATTTCATCCTCAAATGTCGGACCGAAGACACTTTCTCCACCTGTTCCGTCACCATTTGGATCTCCTCCCTGGATCATGAAATCGGGGATCACGCGGTGGAAGGTCAGACCGTCGTAGTATCCAGCTTTTGCCAAAACAATGAAGTTGGTAACAGTCTTTGGAGCCTTATCCGCGTTCAAGGCGAGGGTGATATCTCCTTCGGATGTCTTCAGGGTGACCGTGTGTGTCCCTTCGAGAAGTTTTCCATCGAATCCGAGTGGCATATTGCGTTGGGGGAGAGAATTCTCCGCTTCCGATGTGACGTCTGCAGGGCTACAGCCAATCAGTAAAAATGCTATCGCGAACAGAGGAATGAGCACTTTATACATAAGCCCGCGTATCCTACGCATCTCCCGCAGACTCTTCAATACACTGCAATATTATTTTTGCGATATGTCCAGATGCATTCGGCGTTGCAAATTTCCGTAGATTTTGTGCGAGTGTCTCTCGCATATTGGGGGATCGAATCAGCTGTGTCAGAATCCCCACAAGTTTTTCGGCCAATTCTTCCTGAGGAATGTGTATACATGCACTCTCTTTCTCGAGTGCGCGTGCATTGGCGTACTGGTGATCGTGACCTACACCACGAAGAGGGACAAGAATGGTGGGAATAGCATTTGCAGCGAGTTCTCCGATAGATCCCGCCCCCGCACGACTCATAGCAAAGTCGGCTGTGGCGTAGAGATGAGGCAGTTTTTGATGAACAAATTCAGCATGCCAATATCCCAGCTGTTCCGGCGCATGTGCCTTTCCTTCGCCAGTGATATGAATGATATCGCACAGCCTTAAGAGTGAATCGATCTGAAGTCTCACCGCTTCATTGAAGAACTGTGCCCCTTGGCTTCCGCCGAGGATCAGAAGGATTGGCTTTCTTCCCAGAAAACCAGTGAGAGCGAGTCCCTGTCCCCTTGAACCTTTGACGATATCCGTCCTTACGGGATTGCCAGTGAGGATAGTGCGGGAGTGATGTGAGACGTGGGGGAATCCTGTGCAGATGATGTGGACCAAGCCCATTTTTATCGCGAGTGTGTTTGCTCTCCCCATCACAGCGTCTGACTCGTGAAGGATTACAGGAATACCACGGACCTTTGCCATAAGGCATACGGATCCGCTTAGTGCTCCACCTTTGCTAAAGATGACGTCCGGATTTTTTTTCATGGTTTTTCTTGCTCTGTGGAATGCGAACAATCCTCCAAGAATGGGATGGACACCGGAGGGTGATGGAGTGATGTGATCTCGAGAAAAGCCATGAGCGACAATGAAGTCCGCTTCCACTTTTTGGTCACCACATATGAAGTGCATAAGGCATTCGGGATGGTGCTCTCGGATGGAATTGGCCACGGCAACACTTGGTGCAACATGCCCGATAGAACCGCCTCCTACGAAGAGAATTGTTTTCATGTAAGATCCATTATGGTAATAGAGGAGCCTTTCTCGTGCGCCTTGCAGCGACTGCTTCCCGATTGGAGTATATGGAAATATTGAGCAGAACACCGACGCCCAAGAGGAGGGAGACCAGAGCGGATCCTCCATAACTAATAAAGGGGAGTGTGAGGCCCGTCAGAGGGAAGAGTGCGAGATTGACTGCAATATTGATAATGGTCTGAAAGGCGATCCATGTCGTGATTCCGGTCGCGACGAGGAAGCCGAAGCGATCCGGAGCTTCGCGTGCAATTTTGTATCCCCGGACCATGAAGACCGCGAACATTGCGAGGACAATGAGGATACGAAAGAAGCCCAGCTCTTCGGCCATAGCTGCGAAGACTGTGTCGGCTTGTACCTCGGGGAGATAGCCGAATTTCTGTACCGATTTTCCGTACCCGACTCCAAAAGCTCCACCGCTTCCGATTGCAATCAATGCCTGTTTTATCTGGAAGCCGATGGTCTCTGCGATCGTGGGATCACCGGGAGCGAGAAAAGCCTTAAAGCGATCCCGGACGTATGGTTCGTTCAGGATGAAAGGCAGACCAAATGCTGCCGCAATGAGTCCTCCAAGAGAGAGATGGAAGAAGTTACCACCGGCAATGAAGAACATCGTGCATGCAATCGCGGAGAGAACAAGAAAGGATCCGAGATCCGGTTGGAGTGCGACGAGTGCTGTGCTCAGGAGGAGGAGCGAGACAAACGGAACAAAACCCTCCTTGAGGGTCGAAATGAGTTGCTCGCGCTTCTGGAGCCATACTGCGAGATAGAACGTCAGAGTGAGCTTGAGAAGTTCTGATGGTTGGAGGGAGAATCCGCCGATAAGGAGCCAACTATGAGCGGTACCGTAGTCCGTGCCGACCCCGGGGATGAATACCGCAATAAGCAGAAGAATATTGAGAAAAAAGAGGGGACGCGCGAGACGTTCCCAAAAGTGGTACGGAATACTCATTCCGAGGCCCATTGCTCCGAGTCCGATAATAACGTGTAAAAAACTACGCCAGAGATAAAAGGAATTCGTCGGCACGTCCCTTAATCCCTGTTCCATAAACCGCTGCGTCAACTGATAGCTCTCGTACACGCTCACACTCGCGATCATGGCCAATCCGAAGAATGTCAGCACGATGGTGATTCCGAGAAGGAGAAGGTCTATACGGCGAAACACGGTGGTACTATAGAATGAGGGTGATTCCTTTCATATCTCTCCATGCGTGTTTTGTGGATTGCAACAATTGCGAGTGCTCTCCTTAGTATCGTATCTTCTTTTGCTGCTGCTGCATTGCTTGAGAGACGCATTGCTCTTTTGGGAGAATTCGTTGGTCTCCAATTGTCATACAACAGTGGAGTAGCCTTTGGTATGACGCTTCCAGAACCGTGGCAGACAATACTGATTCTCTGTGCGCTCGCATGTGTGATATGGATGGGATGGTATGCACAGAACTCTTTTCTTCAGAGCGGTTTCGGTCTCATTATTGGAGGTGCCCTTGGAAATCTTTTTGACCGGTGGGGGGATGCCCTCGTGACCGATTACATCCAGGTGAAGATGTTTTCTACGTTCAATGTTGCCGATACGTGCATTAGCATTGGTTTTGCTCTTTTGCTTCTCACACCTTTATGTACGGTTGGGCCGCTCTCCGCCCGTAAGAAGGGGAGAAGGACTTGATTGACTTTTGGCCGAGTGCTAGCCTGAGTTGCCATTTCTTTCTTGCGTGTGCTGGTATACGTCTTTGTTTTGCTCGGCTCCTTTCTCGGCATTTGTCTCCTTCTGGGCATGCGTTTGCTCCTCCGTCAGCACCATGTGCGTCGTTTTGTGCGTTCCATCAAGAAGCGTTTGCATTCTGCCGAAGCAAGAGTTTCTGCCTTGGATGAAGCCACCGTTTCTTGTCATCGGTCCAAGCCAGTGGTCACGGCAGTCACTCTTCAAAAGGCCCGTACCCTTGTGCGTACCGCAGAGAAAGTTCTTCTGCAGGGGAAGGTTGAGGAGGCGGAGCGCCTCTATATTCAGGTGCTCACCCTTCAACCTGATGCACATCAAGTCCGTGCCCAACTTGCCAAGCTCTATCTCACAAGTGGGAGGGAAGCAAAAGCTGAAGCAATGTATCGGGAGGTTGTACAGTATGCTGACGATGTCTCTTACCATGCCAATCTCGGCCTCGCGTTCTACCGTCAGGGGAAATACGAAGAAGCGATCGAAGCATATCAGCATGCCCTCGAGCGCGATCCAAAGAGTCCAGAACGGGTTGCCGCTCTGGGACGTGCATCGATGGCAGCCCAGCGTTTCGAAGAGGCAGCCCAGTATTTGGAGAGGGCCACGGTATCTCTCGCACGTGATACAGAACTTCTCCGTCTTTTGGCGGAATGTTATCTGCAGTTGAACGATAAAGTGAGCGCGGAAGCAACATACCGCAGGATCAATAAAGTGGAGCCGTACGATCAGGAGATCAAGGAGAAGATGCTCGCTCTCGCACAGGCGTAGTGCTGCGGTGTTTACTCCGATACATCCACATCCACATTTCCATGGATAGTGGTCTGACAACTGAGTCGATCGGGATCATTCACAATTCCCATGTTTTCCTCACGATCGTTGCGGGGACTAAGGTTTTCCATTCCTTCTCGAACTTTGCACATACAGGTCGTGCAAAAACCATTCCCACCACATGCGTGTTCCATGGGTATCCCGTGATCGAGGGCGATTTGGAGGATTGTCTTGTCTTCCTCCCCTTCGACTATCCGTACTTGGCCGTTGTAGTGGAAACTCACGGAAGGCATAGATTGAGATTGGGACTGGCGTGCGAGAGCCCTATACTCTCCTAACCCTCATCCTTACGTCTACTCCTTTTTACAATGGTTTCTCTTCTCTCCATCAAAGATCTCCGCATCTGCATTGGAGATAAGGAGATCGTGCACGGCATGACACTCACAGTCAATCGGGGAGAAATTCATGCCATTATGGGACCCAATGGCTCTGGAAAATCCACCTTTGTCCATGCGCTTGCAGGACATCCGCAGTATCGAGTGACGGCGGGAAGGGCTCTTTTTAATGGCAATGATCTCCTCTCTCTCGGAGCCTTCGAACGTGCGCGGGCGGGACTCTTCCTTGCTTTTCAATATCCAAAGGAAATCATGGGTGTGACACTCAGAAGTTTTCTCTATGCAGCGTACAAGACACAAATATCTTCCCGTTCTCCTGATGAGAAGATCCTCTCACCTCTCAAGTTCAAAAGATTTTTGGATCAGGTTTTAAAGGGTTTGCATATGGACAGTGCGCTTGCGGAACGTTCCGTGAATAAAGGGTTTTCGGGCGGAGAGAAGAAGAAGGCGGAGATTCTCCAGTTGAAGGTACTCCGTCCGTTGCTTGCCCTCCTTGATGAAACAGATTCCGGTCTCGATGTCGATGCATTGAAGATCGTCGCAGAGGGGGTCAATGCGATGCGTTCCCCTGATTTTTCCGCAGTCATCGTGACACATTATGCACGGATATTGGAACATATTGTGCCGGACTACGTGCATGTGATGGTAAATGGACGGATAGTGGAGAGTGGAGGCAAGGAACTCGCTCTAAAATTAGAGAAGGAGGGGTATGGACGATACGTCTCGCAAAATGCGTAGTTTTGAGAAGAATACCCTTTTTCTAGAGGATGCTTGTGGTACAGTCTTTCTTCTATGGAAGAACGCACACTTTTTCTCCGTCCACCGCTCTGGCTTCCGGTTATTGTCGCACTCGTTGCGGGTGGTATGTACGTCGCTGGCAAGTACATCGAAGTGCGGGGGTATAATCCTCCCATTGTCGCTGTGAGTGGCGAGGGGAAGGAATATGCCATCCCTGATATTGCGGAAGTTTTCTTTGGCATCGAGACTGGTCGGCAGAAGACTGCGCAGCAAGCGATGAATATCCTCAAAGAGCGTATGAATGCTGTTGTCAGTGCGGTCAAAAAGGCAGGGATTGCAGATAAGGATATTCAGACGCAGAATCTCTCTCTGTTTCCTGCGTACGATTATCAGGATGGCAAGCGTATTGAGCGCGGTTTTGAGGCCAATCAAAGTCTACGGGTCAAAGTGCGGGATACCGAGAAGATTGGCGCGGTCCTCGAAGCTGCTGTCTCCAATGGATCGAATCAGGTGGGGGGAGTGAATTTCACCATCGATGATCCGGAAGTATTACGCGCTTCTGCACGAGCCAAGGCAATTCAGGATGCGAAAGAGAAAGCCAAACTCCTCGCATCACAACTCGGCAAGCGCCTCGGAAAGTTAAGGGAATTTCAGGAGGGTGGCGGTGGGTATCCCGTGCCCATGGTGCGCATGATGATGAAGGATGAAGCGTACGGTATGGGGGGAGGCATGGAACTCCCTGTCCCGACCGGAGAACAGGAAGTTCTTGTGAATGTGACGCTCATGTACGAGCTCCGCTGATTCTCTGTGGTATCATGGGAAGTCATGGATGTGTATTACTTTGTCGTGACACGAGATGAAGAGGGGACGCAGTACTACAATTTGAGCACGGAACCAAAAGAGGCACTTCAGGAGCGATGTGAGAAGGGAACTGAGGAAGGTCACGAAATTACGCACTTGTACACAGGAGAAGTGGCTCCCGATGTCTGCTCGATCCTCAGTCAGCTCACGCCGGATATCAATGGTCTCAAGATGACAAAGGAGCAGATTGCGATTCTCATCGTGAACGCAATTCTCGATGGAAGAAAGATGATGTATGAGCAGCTTGTGCAGAACAATTGATGTTACGTAGCATGCTACGTAACAAAAAATAAACAAAAACATGTCATGCTGAGGTGCGACGAGCCCTTCGGTGGCACTCAGGACAGGCTCTGCGAGGAGCCTCGAAGCATCATCAAAAAATTTCTCTGAAAATCCTTCGAGGCTCGTTCGCCTTGCCAGATGGCAAGGTTCACTCGCGCCTCAGGATGACATGTTTGTGTTTGTGTGTATTGTTTGTAAGATGGTGTTTCCGATACAACAAAGAAAAGGCCGCTCAGTGAGCGGCCTCTATTCACTCTGTAAGTGCAGAGTGAGTCCTGTCATTATTGGATGATCGCTACCAGTGCCAAGATTGCAGAGGCAAGGGCGCAGAGACATCCTACGGTGCAGAGCCCTATTGCCCATGCCACCCACTTTGACGTGTTCATCATGCCTTCTCCTTTCGGGAGTTGGTGATATGAAATAACAGGAAACTTTGTACATTTTATAATGTAAAAATTATAAGTCAATACTTATGGTATGCTTATTTCCATGTCTTCCACTGCTATTTTTGCCAATCTTAAGCGGGAAGTCTTCGACACCGCCAATCCTTCTCCATATACGGAGGGAGTACAGCGGGGACTGAATGAGGATCTCATTCGACGTATTTCGAACGATAAGAACGAACCGGAGTGGATGCTTAAGCATCGATTGGAATCGTTTCGTATTTTCCAAGAGAAGCCATTGCCTCTGTGGGGTCCCGATCTCTCGCATCTCGATCTCAATGACATCATCTACTATGCGCGACAGGGTGCGGTTGAGACGGACAAGTGGGAGGAGGTTCCCGAGGAGATCCGCCGTGTATACGACCGATTGGGGATCCCCGAGGCAGAGCGCAAGGTCCTTGCCGGTGTTGGTGCGCAGTACGAGAGTGAGGTGATCTATCACAATCTTAAGAAGCAATGGGAAGAATTGGGCGTGATTTTTCTCGATATGGATGATGCGCTCCAGCAGTACCCGGAGATGGTGCGTACGCACTTCATGAAGTGTGTCCCCAGTACGGATCACAAATTTGCAGCATTGCATGGTGCGGTATGGAGTGGCGGGACATTTCTCTATGTTCCAAAGGGTGTACGGATTGAAGATCCGTTACAGGCGTACTTCCGCATGAATGCAAAAAATATGGGGCAATTCGAACACACGTTGATTGTGGTCGAAGAAGGAGCAGATGTGCATTACATTGAGGGATGCAGTGCGCCGAAGTACGGCTCGCAGGCATTACACGCAGGTCTCGTGGAGATCTTTGTGAAGCCCGGAGCGAAATGCCGCTACAGTTCGGTGGAGAACTGGAGCCGGGATACGTTCAATTTGAACACCAAACGTGCCATTGTAGAAAAGGATGCCACGATGGAATGGATCGGGGGGAACATGGGCTCAGGCATGACAATGCTCTATCCCTGTTCGGTTTTGGCAGGAGAAGGTGCGCGATGCGACCATCTTGCCATCGCATTCGCGAATGCCGGACAGTGGCAGGATACCGGTGCAAAGGTTCTGCATATGGCGCCACACACATCGAGCAAAGTCGTGAGTAAGTCGGTAAGCAAGGGGGGTGGGGTATCCGTGTATCGTGGCCTTTTGAAAATCGCTCCGCACGCGCACGATTGCACGGCACATGTGGAGTGTGATGCATTACTGCTTGATGAAATCAGTCGCACGGACACGATTCCCGATATCCAAGTCCGCAATAACGACGTAACGATTGCCCATGAGGCAACGGTCGGGAAGTTGTCGGAGGAAGATGTGTTTTACCTCATGTCCCGTGGGATCTCCGAGGAAGATGCAAAAACGATGATTGTGAACGGATTCATCGAACCCATTGTTCGCCTGTTGCCCTTGGAATATGCCGTAGAGATGAATCGTTTAATAGAACTTGAAATGGAGGGATCAGTGGGGTGATCTCATGTTCAGTGATTTTCCTTGCCTCGTGACCAGAGCAGTCGCAGAGCTTGGTAGTAGGACATTTGCCGCTGTCCGTCGATAGTGCACAGAACGGCAAGAATACTTTTCAGTGCTTCCCGACCACTCTCACTTTCAAGAAAATCAGGAATAGTGCGATACCAAGTACCACTTCCGGAGCGTTCGCCCGTCTCTCCACTCCCATCAAAGTTTAACCAAAATGAGCGAAGTTCGGCTGGAGTCATAATGTCTTTTTCATAGAGATACTGCATGATCTCCTTGCCTGTCCCTGTCTCAATGGGGTCTTCCTCAAAGAGGAATTGTTGATTATCCACTGGTATATTATAGCAGATTTCAATAATTTGTATACAATGCTTCTTTTTCTTCCTCTTGGCACACTAGCAATATGACGGGGATTACACTCACTTCCGAAGCCCGTGATAAGCATATTGATCTCCTGAAAACAGGAGATGCACAGTGGTCAGTTCGTGTCCCACCGCACTGTCATTGTGAGGAGCCAATGAGGATCTTTGTGAATGAACATCAGATGCATCTATCTATTGATGTGGGAGAAGGGGCCCATGTCATTTTTGTAGAGACAGTGGAGCATCCCTGTACATCGTATGTCGTGCATTTGATGGTCGGTCCTCTGGCACGAGTGTATTTTTTTTCTCTCAATAAAGCAGGAGGAATTGTTATCGAACAAAAAAGTGTCCTTGCCGATAAGGCGCATGTTCACTGGTGCAATCTGACACTGGGCTGTGGCAAAGTTACGCACACGCTCCGGTCGATCGTACGAGGAAATCGAGCGAAGAGCACAATCGACTGGGCATTCTATGGCAAGAATTCTGATCAGTATTCCCTGCGTGTGCAGAATACTTTTGAGGCATGCGAGGGAAGTGGAGAAGTGACCCTCCGTGGAGTAGCAGAGGAGAGGGCTCACGTGCAGTGTTATGGGGCAATTGATATTCACTCGAACGGCTCTGGTACCAGTACACATCTTACAGAGGAGGTACTCATGCTCGATCCGACTGCAAAGATCGATATTATTCCTGCTCTTGAGATCCGTACCAATGATGTCAAAGCCAGTCACAGTGCTACGGTGTCGCGAGTGACGCCCGATGACCTCTTCTACTTTGGATCGCGTGGTATTATCGAATGTGATGCTCGTCGAATGTTTATCGATGGGTTTTTGAGGAGTGTATGTGCGCAACCTACAAATGCTCTATGGACGCAAATCGTCACGAAGGCTCTTCATCCCTTCGCGTGAATGTGTAGGGTAGTTCGTAACTAATATAGTTCCATTTTTCTACACATGACAAAGACAGGGTGCAGTTTGGCAGTACAAAATTTCACACCATCGCAGAGTAGAGAAGTATGACGAGTCCTTATCCTCAAGAGAGGAAGAGGAGATAACTCTCGTTCAATCTTGTTCGCGTGATAGCTGCTCTCAAAAAGAGCGTGGTTATCACCAGAGCACGCGTTTCCACATATGACCACTATAAGTGGCACGTGGGTTGAGTTTTTTCCCTGGTAAGGAAATATTCCATCCGCAGGTTCTCCTACGGATACCTTGTTACGACTTAGTCCCAATCAGCAGTTTCACCGTGGTACCGCCCCGTAAGGGTAACGGTCCTTCGGGTGCTCCTGCCTTTCATGACTTGACGGGCGGTGAGTACAAGACCCAGGAACATATTCACCGTGGCGTAGCTGATCCACGGTTACTAGCGATTCCAACTTCATGAAGTCGAGTTGCAGACTTCAATCCGAACTGAGACCGGTTTTCTGGGATTGGCTTTCCCTCGCGGGTTTGCTGCCCTTTGTACCGGCCATTGTAGCATGGGTGTTGCCCCAGGCGTAAGAGACACGCAGATCTGACGTCATCCCCACCTTCCT